>WNGG01010508.1_pt1 | contig 23841 bp, 17 predicted proteins | sample 5400661 | NCBI WGS metagenome assembly WNGG01 (sample SAMN13153372, study PRJNA577476) | soil metagenome | isolation source: 100 cm soil or saprolite under Garry oak tree replicate 1 | place: USA:California | collected 2016-06-15
CCGATCTGGTCTTCGACATCGACGCAGACCATCTCAACACACCATGCAAACCGGACCATGACAATTGGAAATGCAAGGCCTGCGGCATGACGGGAAATGGAGGGGCCCCAAAGCTCTGCCCAAAATGCAAGAATGACCGCCTGGAAGAGCAAACCTGGCTCTGCGATAGATGCCTCCAAGAGGCGAAAGAGGAAACTGCAAAGCTCCTCGAGATGCTCTACACGGATCTTGGAATAGACCACGAAGCCACCCGATTATTCTTCTCAGGACACCGAGGATACCACGTCCACGTATATTCGAAACAGACTTCGCAGCTCGGAGAGGAAGAACGCAGGGAAATCGCCGACTATCTTCTCGCTCAAGGATTAGACCCGCAACTCCACGAACTAGAGGAGACCAGTGTTGCAGGAACAAAAATCGCGGAAGGCCCACTCATAGGTCAACCGGGTTGGAGAGGACGAATAGTTGCTGGAATCTACGATATTCTCGGAAGCGAGATGGACCAGATAGGCCTCACCTCGACTCAAGTCAACGCCTTGAAGTCATGGGACAGAGAAGATCTTCTCCGGAAACCATTCTGGAGCTCAGTGAAGGGCGTTGGAATCTCTACATGGAAAACCCTAGTGTCCAAGGCCGTCGAGAAGAAATCGGCAAAGATAGACACCGTAGTAACAACAGATATTCACAGACTCATCAGAATGCCGGGAACTCTCAACGGCCACACTGGACTGCTAGCGCTGAAGGTTCCGGAAGAAAGACTCGACGAGTTCGACCCATTCACAGAACCCCTGGCCTTCAAAGGCGAAATGAAGGTCAAGGTCAAAGATTCCCCAGGGTTTAGGCTCGGCGAAGAACGGTTCGGACCCTATCACGAAGAGACTGTACTGTTGCCGTCCACTGCTGCCATGCTTCTCCTCTGCAAGCACCGAGCAGAGCCCATCGCCTAGAACACCATCAAGATATTATTAGCTCGTCAATGAGGATAGCCTCCTCCTCAAAAAGAGATGCTGGTCAACGGCTACTATCTATGATGAGACAATTGAAGCATGGCGAAGAGAATTCCACGGCCCGGAACTCCAGGAACTCAGACCCGAATTCTTTCGAGACATAGCCGCGTACGTCCGAAGATTGAAGGAAACCCAGAGAAACCTAGACCAACGATCCCTCAAAGCCATCCTTCTGGACGAGGAAACAAAAAGGATAGAAAGACTAGTAGTCGAACTAATCGACCGACGACTCTCGAAAATCTGGCGAACCTCCCAGACAAACGCCCAAGTCACGGCGCACGCCTCGGAGAAATGGGCTCAGGAAGAACTCTCCACTCTTGCACGCCACTATAGAAAGTTCAAGGAAGACACAGTTCAAGGAATAGAGCCCTCGAACTCTCCAGAGAAAAAGAAAGACAAGCTCCTGCTTCGATTCGTCAAAGACATGCCCTCTATCATAGGCGTGGACCTGAAGACTCACGGACCATTCCTGAAAGAAGATATCGCCGTTCTTCCGTACGAGAATGCTGAGAGCCTAATACGGCAAGGCACCGCGGTCGAGATAAGACCGAGCCACAGGGATAATGGATAAAAGGACGCCCCGCCCCCAAACCAGCCTTTCCCACGGTGAATGAAAAAACGAAGTATCCAAAAGAGATCAACACCTACTGCCCAAAGTGCAAACACCACACGGCACATGCCGTCGCAGTCTACAAGGCGGGCAAGCAGCGGACCCTATCGTGGGGAGCCAGACGACAAGAAAGACGAAAACACGGCTACGGCGGGCAGAAATTTCCCGAACTGAAACGCACGGCCAAGACCACCAAGAAAGCGCTTGTCAAACTGAAGTGCCGAACCTGCAACTATACAATTGAGAGGCTGGGTATCAGGCTGAGAAAACTGGAGGTCGGAGCCTAAAGATGAGGTGGGAACTAATACCTAAACCTCGAAGCATATTCCTAAGGGTGAAGTGTCCCAAATGCGCTAACGAACAAGTAATTTTCGAGAGAACCAGCAACTACGTGAAATGCACAGTTTGCGACGAGCTTCTAGCTCAACCAAAAGGTGGAAAGGCAGAGATTAGAGGAGAAATATTGCAGCCCCTCGCCTAGAGGGAACTGGGGAAGAAATCGAGTTGAGTGTCCAGGCTTCACAACCACTAATGCCCGAAGTCGGGGATCTGGTCGTTACAACTGTAACCCGAGTCGAAGACTACGGTGCATACGTGAAGCTCGACGAGTTTAGCGGGATCGAAGGTCTCGTCCATATTTCAGAGATCTCAACCACGTGGGTTCGGAACATCAGGGAACACGCGCGACAAGGCCAGAAGCTAGTTCTCAAAGTCCTGCGAGTAAGCTCACAACGGAACCAGATAGATCTCTCCCTCAGACGAGTTACTGGGAGAGAAAAGTCCGAGAAGATGCTGGAATGGAAGAAGGAGCGAAAAGCCGAAGCGATCCTCAAGAGTGCTGCCGACAAACTGAAAAAGTCAGCAGATGACGCCGAGGATATCAGAAAGATTCTCCTAGACAAGTTCGGAGGACTCTACTCTCCCCTGGAAGAGGCCTTGGACGAGGGCCCCGAAGTCCTTGTAAAAGGCGGATTGTCATCCGAATGGGCTCAAGCAATTACCGAGGTTACCAAGACAAAGGTCCGACTTGAAAGGTCGAAGGTCCGAGGAACCGTCTCGATAACCTGCCACAAACCCGGCGGAGTCGAGATAATCAAGCAAGCCCTGACCAGCGCGATGAAGATCCGCAAACCCCGTGGAAGCGAAGTGAAAATCTACTCGATAGGCTCCCCCAAGTACAGAATAGAAGTGCAAGCTCCCAGCTTCGAAGCAGCCGAGAAAACCCTGAGCCTGGCAGTGGAAGAGGCCCTGGGGACCATCAAGAAAGCTGGCGGCGAGGGAAGGAAGCTTGGATGAAATGGCTGATGAGACGATGCCCAAACTGTTCAAGATACACCCTAAGAGAAACCTGTCCAGTTTGTGGATCCCCGACTAGCAATCCTCATCCTCCAAAGTTCTCGCCGGACGATAGGTACGCCCGGCAAAGAATGGAAGGATCTAGCGCGATTTCAGAAGAAGCCTAGAGAACACTATCCCATGAAGGTCAGAGGCTGAGGCGTAGTAACTGCGATGTCCAAGAGCTGAGCAGGATCGCCCTGCCACCTCGCCCGGACCAGAACATACGAATTGTCCGTAGGAAGTCCAGTCCAGTTGTAGACGAAATGACCTGCAGTAGCGTTGACCCTCGCTATGAAAGTCCAACTGCCTCCCGGGCTGGTTGAATATTCCAGGATGATCGGGATCTTGTCAGTCGTTGTGTCAACCGGGGTTCCTGTCGAGGTCGTCAGGGTCCCGGTAATGTTAGTGTTTCCCCCCGTAGGCTTGACAATCGCCGGGGTAAGCTGGGCCGTAATAGACGGCTGGTCAGGGTACCTTAGTGAGTAAACGAGAACGTACGATGAGGAAGAGGCAAAGCTCTGGACGAAAAAGTTGGGAGACGCAGGTCCCGTATCATTCTGATCTGTCGGCTTTCCTCCCATGGGGGTGTTGATCGATGTGTTGTTGCCTATCCTGACCATCCAGTACCATTTGCTATCATCACCGTATCCGCAAAAGGGCGGTCCACCCCCACCGCAGAGCCCACGGTTGTTATAACTGCCGAAAATGGCCACGTGAGTAATTCTCTCCTGTCGCATCAGTTGAACAGCGAGGGACTCGTTCAGCATGAAACCGGTCGCGATGTCCTTGATTGCGGTTGTATTCCCTGTTCCGTTATCTGAGAGAGTGGCAAGTCCAGTGTTCACGGTAATCCAGTAGCCATAGTCCCACCAGGTGAAGACAACACTTGAGTGCGGCAGATTATTGTTCATCCAAGACAGCGCCTCTAGCCAGTCAGGCACGGCCTGACGGACCGGAAGGCTGGCGGACGCGATTGTTGTCGGGGTGTAAGCAGACTGGACGGCGTTGATGAAGGTTGGAACTACGAGGACGAGAATGATGAGCAGAATGCCGAGACTGAACTCCCGGCTTACCCTACTGGTGAAGCGTAGTTTCCGTCGGGGAAAGATAACCGCCTGCTGAATAATATCCATCGCGGGCTTGCCCAGTTCAACCACGGTTATCGCTGCGAGAGTCGACATCACCGGTGCCAGAATCAAGGTTAGCCGGACAAGGCTGGCCGCGAAGTAGAACCCTGTTACGCCGAATATTATCAGGAGAACGTCGCCTTCGCGAAGTCGTTGGAAGGCGAAGAAGAACCCGAAGACTCCTAGAATTATTAGGCTGCCCAGTTCGAGGTATAGGCTCGCCCACGTGGAAGGCCTGTTCTCAGCAACAGATGCAACAAGGGGAATGCTGTTCCGGACGAAAGGGTTCACGGTTGCGAGGAACTTTCCCTGAAGCAAGGCACCGGACACTACCTTCGTACTTACCAGCCCAAAGATTATCACGGCTGCAGACGCGATTCCAAGACCTAAGACGCTCAGTCTCCCCCTGCTGGAAGGAGCAAGCCTTGCAAGCTCCATCACAACAAGGAGGCCCATAACTCCGAGCAACGCGAGCGTCGTACTCTCGGTTAGAAACGTGTGTCCGAGAAGCGGGATTTCTGTCCCGATGTACAGCATAAAACCAATGGTTATGCCATAGGATAGGAAAAGTCGCGGGGTGTATCGTTTCAGAACCACCAAGGCCAAGGCGAACAATCCAAGCACCTCCGCGGCGTAACGGAAACTTCCCCATGAGAACGACATGTAGATGAGACTAATACTCGACAACATACTGTAGATTATCGTGCTCTTCAAACTCCTCCCAGGATTTACCGCTCGAATAAAGAACAGAAATGTCAGAATCATAGTAGGGACACCGACACCCTCATTCCTGAAGAAACCTAGCTCCGTCCGACTGATGAGACTCGAGCTGAATGCGGCGAACAAGGCAGCGAACAGCCCTGCGCTCTTTCCCCATAGATCCTTCGCGAAAAAGTAAGTGACTAAGACAGCGAAGCCCCCGAGTAAGATTGGGCTATAGACGGCTGCATCGTAAAGGCTGATGTTAACGCCAATAGACTGAAAGAACTGGTAGATCAAGGTCCCAGTGAAACTTGTGCCCGGATAACTCGTGACGACAGGAGCGCGTCCGAACGGGAACCATTCACTAGTATTCACATAGGTATACCACGACTGCCACCCATTGGCTGTAACCTGCCGCATGTCGTTGAAGTTGAAATAAGGGTCGAACTCAGAAATGTATGCTCCCCAGCGAAGAGGAAGTAGTCGAACAAGTGATGCCAAAACGAGGGTCAAGGAGAGAATCGAATAGTGAAGAAACGTCGCCCGTGAGATAAGACCCAGATTGTTCCTAACTGCTCTGAAGCGAGAGGCAATACTTTCTCGTGTTAGGCCTGCTCGGATCTCACCGAGGAAGCCTTCAGGTTCAACCTCCACTTCTAGCTAGCACTCTCTTTCTACAAGTCTTCAGTAGTTACGAGGGGGATGGCTTCCCGTTCTTGCCGTTAATATTCTTGTGGTTGAGGCTCCCTCAGAGTGTGCCCTTTCTAACAGCTCAGTACCTGTGTTTCTTTTCGTTGGAGCACGCTACTCCTTCTAAGTGCCGAATACACGATTTCACCGATCCTTACAACTATTCATCCTTTCCGAGAATCAGATTACCCAGATGGTTTCGCGTTTGACTTCCTCCTTCCAGCTTTCCTCTCAAGGTACGCATAGACAAAGATGAAACACCAGACGACTCCGAGACCAATGACAATCGAGCTCTCAATCTCAGGAAGCAAGTATAGGTGGTTACAGACGATTAGCCAAAGTGTCCCTAACAATCCAAAATAGATATAGTTGTGCTGGTGTCCGACTGCCCTTCCAGTGTACCTCCAAACCTGGATTGGAAGGCCTACAGGAAACTTTGCGATCGGAGCCAAAAGCAAGAATATCCAGCTAATCGGTGCAAGCATAATCAACCAGTTAATGCTCGCATTCCAAGGTGCTCGAAGCAACTGGAAAGTTCCTATAACGACGTAGACGAAGAAGATAGTTAGGCTCAAGTATTGAAAACTGTACCCCAGAAAGAGGCTATCAATCAAGGCCAATGCTGCCATCCAGAAACGACCACTATAACGTCCCAGCCGCACTATTGGCACGTTGATCGCGTACCAGATCAGACCATAAGGAACGTAGGAAAACTCAGGATCATATCGAATGATCTTTCGGAGGTTGGAAAGACCGGGCAGAATATAGAATGATATATCTTTGTGAACCGGACGCTTGACTATCCATGCCAGGCGGAGGCCGGTCAGAGCAATTATTGCACCGATGATTTCCCAGCTCACGCCTACGCCACGTAAGCAACGTTAAGGTCGGGTTCTAATAGTCTTTCAAGCGGACTAATGGTTGAACGATGACGAGGACTATGTTTTTTGAACTTGATCCTTCGCTTGTTCCCTGATCGATTATCTGTTGGCTCAAGAAACTGCCTGGATTTGCTAGCTGACGGCACTGTGCGTCTCGGATTACGAGGGTGGCTTTTGGTCGGGGGTTCGACAGCTCCTTCGTAACACGAAGCACGTTGCCTTTCGTATCTATTTTGGCTAAGGTAGGGCTCAACTAGAGTCTGGGCCGAGTTCAAGCAAAGTCATTTAGACGTCAATCCTCCAGTTCTATCGAATCGGTCATCCGGTTCCCAATGCTGGAACAAGTAGAGTATGGAGAATAGGATTGAAGTTTAGAGTTATTGATCTGGGACGAGATTATCCCGGGCATATTACTGACTTCGCTGATGCTCGTAACTCTTTCGTCAAAGACTTGCCGGATGACGAGTACCTCCTGTTTGTCGACAGCGATGAAGAGGCTCCAAAGATGTTGCTGGACTATATCGGTAAATTAAAGCCCCAGTTCCCCTACTATTGGGTTAGACGAATAGAGCTGGTGAACAACAAATACGTTCCAGTCTTCAATCCAAACTACAACGGAAGGCTATGTTCTAATCGGGTTAAGTTTATCGGGAGAGTCCACGAAATGATCATTCCAAGAGAGCCTCATGGCGTGATAGATATTCCCATTATACACAACCACACGGGACCGGCTTCGTATAGAGGAGGAGCACAGAGTGGGCTAAAGCTCGGACTGTTAAAAGTGCGAGAAGTTGTTCGCGGATGGTAGTAAGAGTGAAGACAGTAGTTGTTGGGTTTCAACCACCTGACACCTATGGTGGATTCGTGTCCAACATAGCCAATCCCGTCCTTAACGAGTTTAGCCATTTTCTCATCCTTGATGGCGACACTGTGTGCGATTTTTCCGTTGACAATATTGCCCAGCAATTCGGGTCCGCCGACATTGTTGGATTCAACGTAATCTCTTCCTCCAGAACCTTCAGGCTCTGGGAAAAGATGACCTACTGGTTGAAACTGTCACCTCGCGTAAGAGGATGCGCTATGCTTCTTTCTTCTGATTTTCTTCGGCGTATTGGAGGTTACCCAACGGGCGAATTTGTTGATACCGTCCTTCTACAAAAGAGTAAGCGCACAGTGATAGCCCCCTTTACCGTTCATCACATTCAGCGTTTTGACTTGAAACATTCAGTCATGCGGCAGGTTTCGGATGGAAAGTTCCGGGCAGAACTTCGATATCCATTCTGGAAGACCCTTGTTCACTCCGTATTCAGAGTTCGTCCGTTCGTCCTCCTGTCATACGTTTTTCATAGATTTCCGAAAGAGCGAGAAATGTAACTTCAATCACTTCTGTCGATCAATCCGACTGGCGTACAGATTCAGAAGGGATCAAAGATCTCCCTCCAAGAAATAATTTCTCGGATCATCCTGGGGAATCGACGAGCCTACAGGACACCCTGATCGATAACGGGACAGGAAATACCCTGCTAGGAGCAGCGTAGAAATTTGAGTTCTCCTATCGGGGCCTAAGGCTGGCGAACAGGTGTCTGTCGCTGAGCCATCGGGTGTCATAGTTCTTCGCTTGCAAGTAATTCTCGAATTCCTTTCTGGCTCCTTTATCGTGCACTTCGATGATCCATCTCAAGATCCTTCCAGTTTCAATGCTTGCTTCGGCACCATGGATCACTCTCCACTCGGCTCCTTCGACATCTACCTTCACGAGGTCTACACTCTGCTTTACTAATGAGTCGAGCTTGATGGTTCGAACGGGCAGGCTCGTGACCGTGCGAACTTCTGTTCCGCCTAGGTCATGAGCGAATACTGGTTCGCTGAATTCTAGTGAATGTCGACCCCTCACAGTCTTGACATAGAGAATTGCCGTCCCATCGTGGTCCGAGACAGACTCGTCCAGTGGGGTTACATTTCGGAGCTTACCCGCTGCAATCGTAAGGTTGAGTCTACGGAAGGATGCTGGATTGGGTTCGAAGGCCGTAATCGCATCAAAGTTTCTCGATAGAAGCACAGAATAGTAGCCGTCGTCAGATCCCACATCTAGAAATAAGTTTCCCCTGATCGCCAACGCTGTTTTGACGACCTCCTTCTCGAAGCCGAATCTGGTTCTGACATCTATCCACGTTCTGACAAGTTCTGGGGTCTTGATTTTTTCAAGGTAGTCGGTTGTTGAGGCAAGACCTGCCGTTAGAAAAATCTCATAATTCTTCAACCTGCCAAAAAAAACTCTGAACACTCGTCTAACAGCTAGGTATGGCATTACGAGGATCAGGAAAGCAATGTTGACTCGCAAAATCGTCTTTCTGTCACCTGGGTTCAGGTTGTTGAATATTAGGATACGTCCTTAGCTATGTGGGACAGTACTCGAAATTTGCTTAGGATTCGTGGAGTTCAACCCGAGACGCCTCACAGCGCTCGGGACAAGGATGATAGCCGCCTGGTGGATTGGAGATCGCTAGAGTTTGGTTCCGCAGTTCTTGCAGAAAATGGCCTCACGTGGATTGTTAGTCCTACAGGCTCGGCATCGATTCCCGTTGGATGCCGCTCTAGGAATGGTAAAGGTCTTGCTCTCTCCAGAGTAGAGGTTGAACTTGTCACCTCGACTACATCGGAACCTTGAGACGCGGTATTGTTGAAATCTCCACTCGCGTTCCGGTGCACTAGATACTTCAAGTCCGCATTTCGGACAGCTTATGCTCATAGATTCCCTGAGCATTTTTTCAGACATAATCGGATATTTAAGATGAGACTTGAGCTAGGCGTAGTGATAGCCTTCACCTAACAACTCAATCCAAAGGGATTCTTCTCTTTATCGAATTCTCCAGCTTCATGACAACCGCGAGCATCTGCCGGGCAGAGATTTCCCATCAATCGTGACTTTGGAGGATACCGACGATGAATTGGCTAGCACTTATCACTCACTTGGCTATTGAATGAATGACGGATTCGATCTCTTTCGTGAGCTCAGGGTCGTGAACGGTTATGGCGCCGGGGGTGGGATTTGAACCCACGAGGGCCTAAGGCCCATCGGATCTTTGCAACCAGCGATATGGCTTAGCAATCCGACGCCCTACCAGGCTAGGCGACCCCGGCTGACCAGGCTGAGACAAATTGCTAGTCTAAATAACTGTTCAACAACACGAGATCACTTTCAAAACAGCACACGACTTTCGGTGAGGTTCCCAAATAAGCAAGAGTTGAAACCAAGCTCAAGACCCCAAACCGCTAGCTCTAGTAAGACCTCTTATGTCTGGTGCAATGACACCGCCTGCCGGGCGGAGGGAGTGACTAGTCATCTCACCATATGGTAGGGTTGCCGCTTCGCGGCGGTTGAGCACCGTACTTGTCGCGCTTTCTCTAGCATCGCTAGTATCGATTTCGCCCGGCATTTTTCACTCTGCCAATGCCGCAGGACTCGTCTACATCAATCATCCAACAACGGTAGCAGACTCTTCGAGTACGGTCGTTACGGTACAAGTACAGGCTGACGGTGTGGATCCTTTCAATGGGTGGGACATTCAGGTCAAATCCAATCAGTCTGTGATAAGTCCCACCTCTTTGTCAGTAAGAGGGAATGCCCTCGAAGCTAACTACAGCGAAAGCGTCTTTGAGATAGTGAGCTGCATAAACGGCGTGAATTATACCACAAGCCACTGCGACCCGTCCGACGGACCTGGCATTGTGCATTCTGCAGCAGTTGCTCACCAAGTCAATCCTCCAACCATTGGTTCCGTCTACGGATTGCTCTTTACAATTAATTACACAGTGATTCGCATGGGGTTGTACAGTCCCTTACAGATTCTGAGAGCCATCATTCTCAACGGCCGAGATCCCGTCTCGGTAACAACCCGTGATGGAACCTACGGCATTCCCTTTGGTCAAGGCTTCAGTCTGACAGCCTTCCCAGATTCTCCGAGAATAGTGATAGGGTCAAAAGCAAATGTTACACTAACTGTTTCGAGCTACGGCGGATACGCCGGAACCGCAGAACTTGTCTTAGAAGGACTGCCTAGCGGCCTCGGGTTGTCCCTCAATGCGACTAGTATTACATTGTCACCGAACCGCCCCAGCAACGTGACGCTGACTATCGCGACCGACCCAGGCTTCCGACCTAGCCAGTATGTGATCACGGTGAGGACGACAAGCAACGGTTTTTCTCACACCGCAATCGTGTCGATTTTGACAACTGACAAGCCGGACTTCGTAATTGATGTGTCGCCCTCGGTCCTCGAAATCCACGCCGCTAGTTCAGGCAGTTCCATTATCAGTGTTAGCACTCAATCCGATTTCTCCAGTCCAATTCGGTTAAGCGTGACTGTACCCCTTGTTCCTGGCCTGAATGTATCTTTAGACGCAAAAGATCTGATGATTTCACCGGGCAGCCCCGCAACGACACACCTTGACTTTCAAACTCCAGATTCACCTATCCCATTCATCTATCGGGTAAATATTACAGCGACAAACCAGTTCTCAAGTCATACAGTAACTGTCATCGTTATACCTCCCCAACCCGATTTCAGCTTTCTATTGAGCAGCACTAGTCACATGGTTCAAGCGGGCGAGTCCCGAACATTTACCCTCGCAATGAGGAGCGTCGACTACTTCAAAGGCCAGCTATTTCTTTTTGCTTCATCCCGGCTCGGGGTTGAGGAAGTATTCAGCCCTCCTACGATTGCCCTCGATTTCGGCAATTCGTCGACATCGACAATGACACTTACAACTGATGCGAATTCAGAACCTGGAAATCGGAATGTAACCCTAACTGCCATTGGCACCACATCCATCGGTGCTAGCGTGACGCATATTATCGTTCTAACGCTGACTATTACTCGAGGCCCATCTTCGAATACAATTCTTGGGTTCATGTCTTTGACCTACTTGGGCGCGGGCGCCGCTGGAGCACTCTCTCTAGCTACTATTCTGTTCGCCGTTAGAAAGGTTCGGAGTCTCAAGCATGCCTGATTCTAGAGCCAACTGACATCCAGATACTAGGTCCTGACAGTTTCTGTTTTTCTCAAGGTGAAACTCAAACTAACTAGGAATACAAGAGTCTCTCTCATACAACTGCTCGGAAAAGTCGTTGCAGACAGGCCCTTTAGTAAAGTTCTCTTCTTCTAGCTGTCAGGTTTATTGTCATTTCTGCAACGTCTTCGCCATACTCGGAAATGCGCTTCAGACTTTCGAGCGCCAATCTTACCGCGACCACTGTCTTTTGGTTGAGACGGAAGTCAAATAGCTTGTCCATCACAACTTCAGCGTCTTTCTCAACTCTCTGAGCAGATATGATTGATGTGTTCGGAATCTTCGGAGAACTATCTAGTTGCGACAAGTCCTCCATTCAGGAGGCAGGAGAGCATGCAAAGACTATGGTACACATGAGTATCAAAGCATTCAACGAGAGAGACGTGGAGCTCGCGAATCGGGGCCGGAAAATGGAATGACACAGTTGATAATATCTATCTCAGCTTCGTCAAGAGGGCGGCTCACGGTACGGGCACGGATCTAAAATGCACGGTATCAGGGACCCTCATCCTGAGATACTTGGAGAGGATAGCCGATCACGCCACCTATGTAGGCGAGTCAGTTCTGTACATAACGTCGGGCGAGCGGAGCCCGCGAAAATAGCCCCCGCTATTCACGATTGGAGCGTACTCCGGTCGATCGATGCTGTGGAAAAGAGTGCTGTGACATATTGAGCTACTTACCCCATCAGTAGTATCTGTCGGATGAGCAATTATTCACGGAGAATTCCTCTCCTTGTTGTGGACGAATGATTCGAACAGACCCCATAGAACGCTCTGAGTTCAAACATGTCCGAATTCCTCAGAACGGTTACTGCAGTGGGCGAATCTCAAGTTTTTCTGCTTTACGTACTCTTGAAAGGTCCGGATATCTCACTATTCTCCTTCGAACCATAACCAATTGGAAAAAGAAAAATCGTTACATTGACACGGGTGAGAGTGGGGAAACCTATGACGCGGAGATGGAAGCGGCTGCCGCCGGAATCCAATAGCAAGTAATCAGTTAAGCCCTCTGGACTATTGCTTTCGAAATACCAAGCAGTACTGGTGCGAGCGGTTTCCGACCCAGGCGTTGTATATTCCAAGTGGAAGTAACCGCTTGTCATCGTGCAACCAGACCCTTTCGTCCTTCGGGACCCATGTCTTGGCCAAGGTTGTCAATGTTTCAAACGCGAGTGGATAAAGCCGACCCTCTGAGAAAACATTGTTCGTCACAACCACCAAATATCCCCCAACCTTCATGACCGAGTAAACCTCATCAAAGATTCGCTTTTGGGCATCCAGAAACTCTCGATAATTATTGATATTTCCAATATCTTGCGGATCGTCACTATAGACTGTGTCCAATCCCCTTTGCGCACGGTCGCGTTGCCGAAGGCTTGCGCGCTTCAACTGATTCCAGTATGGGGGCGATGAGATGCAGAAATCGAACTCATGAACCTCACTTCTCCTCAATATCTCGCGCAAGTCACGAGAATCCCCCTGCAGCACAAGTTGCCGGGTCTCATTAGACGACGGAGCCTCCTTGAGCCTCGACCTCGCCATTGAGACATACCGAGGGTTGATCTCAACCCCAACTGCGTTACGCCCGGCGGCTCTAGCCGCGAGAAGGGTACTCCCTGTTCCTAAGAAAGGATCTAGCACCCACATGTTCCGTTTAGTAAAGAATTCCACAAACTCTCGGACAAGAGTCTCGGGAAAACCGGCAGGATGGACGAGCTTGGTTCTATCCCGGCGCGGTGGGCTGTGCTTGAACCATGACTTTGTGAACTTGATCCAATCCGTGCCAGAGAGATCGTTCACCCGCTCCCGAGGTAGCTACTAATAATTGGTAAAGAAGCAAGACAAGGAGAAGGAACTCTCTTACGACGTATTCAAGCACGAACTCGTCCCCAAACACATCCTCCTCAAACCTGAAGAGGCGCGAGAAATCCTAGGCCGCTATCACATCAAGCCCTTTCAGCTTCCATACGTAAAATCTAGCGATCCGGCGGCGAGGACCATCGGTGCCAAGCCGGGAGACATAATCAAGGTCATCCGGAAGAGCGCAACCGCGGGTGAATCCGACTTTTACAGATATGTCGTGGAAGATTTTTGAATGTGATTTTTGGAGAAAATTGAAATGGCCGTAACAACTCAACAACTTTGGAATCTCTCTAAGGAGTTCATCAAGGACAGCGGGCTCGTTCGTCAACACATCGACTCATACAACGACTTCGTCGAGAGAGGACTTCAAGCAATCGTGGACGAAGTCGGAGAACTGCCCATCGAAATCGGAGATTATCCATTAAGGATCAAACTAGGTAAGATCGAGATTGGATCGCCTCGGGTGATCGAGGTAGATGGGACAGAGAGATCAATCTACCCTGCCGAGGCCAGAATTCGGAATCTAACTTATGCAGCGCCGCTCCACATGGAAATGATTCCTGTGATCGGTGAGCGGGAAGGTCAGCCAGAAATGGTCTACATCGGTGACCTACCAGTTATGCTCAAATCCAGAATCTGTCTGCTCTCCAAACTCTCACCTGACGATCTTGTTGGCGTCGGAGAAGATCCGCTGGACCCTGGTGGCTATTTCATTGTAAACGGATCAGAGCGAGTTATAGTCGCATTGGAAGACCTCGCGGCGAACCGGATTCTCGTAGATGTCGAGCACACTGGCGTCAATCCAACTTACAAAGCCAAAATATTCTCTACCACTGTTGGTTTTCGGGCACGAATCGAGGTTGCCCTAAAGAGCGACGGAGGAACCTACGTAACAATGCCCGGAATTCCGAGCGACATTCCCCTCATGATCCTCATGCGGGCGCTCGGGTTCGAGGAAGACGCCAAGATCGCAGAGCTCGTAAGCACCGACCCCGACATACAAGATGAACTCGAAGCCTCGTACGAGAAATCGCTAGAAGCCAACAACAGTCACGATGCCCTCTTGTACCTTGGCAACCGTCTGGCTCCAGGACAGGTGGACGAATACCGACTAAAGAAAGCCGAGTCTGTCTTGGACCGAAACTTCCTACCACACCTTGGCAGACTACCCTCCGAACGAAGGGAAAAAGGGCTTTTCCTGACAGAAATTGTTGCTCGAATAATAGAAGTCAAACTCGGACGACGGACTTCCGACGACAAGGATCATTATGCGAACAAACGACTGAAACTAGCCGGTTCCCTCCTAGCTGAACTGTTCCGAATATCCTTCCGAAACCTTACCCGGGATCTCAAGTATCAGCTTGAGAGAATAACCATCAGGCGGCACATAGAATTCTCTATCGCCAACGCGATCAGGCCTGGAATAATCACGGAGAGAGTCCAGCACGCAATTGCCACCGGAAACTGGGTCAGGGGAAGAATTGGAGTGACACAGCTACTAGACCGGACAAACTTCGTTAGCACTCTAAGCCATCTAAGAAGGCTGCAGTCCCCCCTCAGCCGAAGCCAACCTAACCTCGAAGCTAGAGACCTTCACCCAACACATTATGGAAGGCTCTGCCCCGACGAGACACCTGAAGGATCGAACTGCGGACTCGTCAAGAACCTCGCCCTTTCCAGCAGCATATCCGTCGGAATAGGGCCCAGAGAAATGGTCGACAAGCTACGTAGAATGAGCGTAACCACGATCGAAGAATCCGATAAGAAACTCAGATCAAGTGGGGGCAAAGTCATAGTCGACGGGATACTAGCAGGATACTCCAAAGATCCGGCAGCACTCGCCGGAGAACTCCGAGAACTCAGACGCGAGGGAAAGCTGAGCGCCGAAGTCAATTTCTCATTCCATCCCCCGGAAGCGAGGGGGGGAAGAGCAGACTTGCACGTCAATTGCGACGCTGGAAGAGTCCGGCGTCCTCTCATCGTGGTTGACGGAGGCAGACCACGATTGACTGAAGACCATCTTATCCAGCTCGAACAGGGACGAATCGCCTGGCAAGACTTGGTCAGATCAGGAGTCGTAGAGATGTTGGATGCAGACGAGGAAGAAAACGCTCTGATCGCCATGTACGAACACGACCTCAGGAAAGATCATACTCACCTCGAGATTGCGCCTTACGTGATGCTTGGAATAGCTGCAAGCCTCATTCCGTTCCCAGAACACAACCAATCTCCACGTAACGCTTACGAATCAGCTATGGCGAAACAAGCCTTGGGCGTTTTCTCGACCAACTTCTTCACGAGGGTAGACTCTAGATCCCATCTCCTGCACTATCCACAGACACCCATCGTCCAGACGAAACCAATGGAGGTATTCAACTATCTCGAACGTCCCTCTGGACAAAACGTGGTCGTAGCGATCCTATCTTTCCAAGGCTATAACATGGAAGACGCGATCATCATCAACAAATCCTCAGTCGACAGAGGCCTCTTCCGTTCAACCTTCTACCGAATCTACGAAGCTGAAAGCAGACAGTACCTCGGAGGACTGCGGGACAAGTTTGAGATCCCGGAAGCAGGGATCAGAGGATACCGCGGGGACCGCTACTACCGACTCATAGAAGAAGATGGAATGATCTCTCCTGAAGCTGAAGCCACAGGCAATACAGTTCTTGTTGGACGAACAAGCCCGCCAAGATTCATGGAAGAATACCGCGAGTTCGAAGCAAAGGGCCCTACGAAGCGAGACTCTTCAGTCACGATGAGACCCTCAGAACAGGGAACCATCGATCAAGTCTTCGTAACCGAATCCATTGAAGGAAGCAAGCTTGTCAAGGTAAAGGTAAGAGACCTGCGAGTTCCCGAACTAGGCGACAAGTTTGCCTCTCGTCACGGACAGAAAGGAGTGATCGGGCTCCTTGTACCACAAGAAGACATGCCCTTCACAGTCGACGGAGTCGTTCCAGACGTTATAATCAATCCCCACGCCATACCATCAAGAATGACAATAGGCCAGTTCGTAGAAACACTCGGCGGAAAACTCGCATCCCAAATGGGAGAAATCATGGATGGGACAGCCTTCGAAAACATTGGACCCCAAGCCATCGGCGACATGCTGACCAAGCTCGGCTTCGAGAAGAGTGGACGAGAACCCCTCTACAACGGAATTACCGGCGAACGGCTCGCCGCAGACCTGTTCATAGGCGTCGTCTACTACCAGAAACTCCATCACATGGTAGCCGACAAGATGCACGCCCGAGCCAGAGGCCAAGTCCAAATGCTCACACGTCAACCCACCGAGGGCAGAGCCAGAGGAGGAGGACTACGATTTGGAGAAATGGAGAGAGACTGCCTCATCGGACACGGAGCATCAGCTCTACTTCGAGACAGGCTACTAGAAGAATCTGACAAATACATCGCCTACGTTTGCGAGACATGTGGCACTCTCGCATATCACGATATCAAGCAAAACAAGTACATCTGCCGTATCGACGCTGAGAAAGCCGTCATTTCCCCTGTTGCAATATCCTACGCGTTCAAACTCCTAGTCCAAGAGCTCATGGCTCTCGGAATCGCACCCCGACTGAACTTGGAGGAGAGGGCATAGCAATGTCTCTCGCGACAATAGAAGAGGCTCACAAGGTAATCCAGAGCATCCGATTCACACTATTATCACCCTCAGAGCTTCGAAAACTGTCAGCTGTGGAGGTTCAGGCTGCGGACACATACGATGAGGATGGAGTCCCGATTGTATCAGGGCTGATGGACGGCAGACTAGGGACTCTTGAGCCCCGCCAAAAGTGCAAGACCTGCGGCAACACCGCCTCCGCTTGCCCCGGACACTTTGGCCACATTGAGCTGGCAGAACCTGTTATCCATGTCAGCTTCGCAAAACTCATCCATCGACTCCTCTCAATTACCTGCCGAAACTGTGGCAGAATACTGCTGAGTGAAGAGAAGATCGAAAAATTCAAAGTACGCCACGCCGATCTCAAACAACGGCTCAACACTGTACCCGACGCCTTCCTGGACGAGATAATCAAAGACGCCAAGAAGGCCCAACAGTGTCCTCACTGTGGGCAAAAACAATACCCAATCGAACATGGCAAGCCCACCACCTTCCACGAGATTGTGGCCGAGGGAGGAGCGGTGCGATTGACTCCCAGTACGGTCCGGGAGAGGCTTGAGAGAATTCCCGACGATGACCTGATTCTTCTCGGAATGGATCCCAAAGCCGCACGGCCAGAGTGGGCTGTCCTCCAAGTCATGCCCGTCCCTCCCGTCTCGGTCAGACCCTCGATAACTCTAGAGTCCGGCATCAGGTCGGAGGACGATCTGACTCACAAGCTCGTCGACATCATAAGGATCAACCAGAAACTGCGAGAGGCACTTGAATCCGGAGTTCCCATCAACATCATTCAAGAACTCCACGAACTGCTCCAATACCACGTAACCACATACTTTGACAACGAAGTCTCAGGCCTGCCCCCTGCGAGACACAGGTCTGGAAGGGCCTTGAAGACCCTCGTTCAGCGATTGAAAGGAAAAGAGGGAAGATTCAGAGGCAACCTATCCGGCAAACGAGTTGACTTTTCAGCCCGAACAGTCGTATCTCCTGACCCCAACCTTGACATCAATGAAGTAGGAGTACCCCTCGATGTTGCAAGCCGCCTAACGATTCCGGAGAAGGCTACTGACTACAATCTCGAAGAGATGAAGCGACTTATCAGCAACGGCCCCGACACTTATCCAGGGTCACTCTACATTGTCCGTCCCGATGGCCGACGAGTCCGGCTCGAATTCGTTACAGATAGAAAAGTTGTCGCGGAGGCGCTCCAGCCCGGCTTCGTGGTCGAGAGACATCTCAGAGACGGCGACATCGTACTCTTCAACCGGCAACCGAGCCTCCACAGAATGTCCATCATGGCACACCGCGTCCGAGTCTTACCCTACAAGACCTTCAGGCTCAACCCAACCGTCTGTCCGCCCTACAACGCGGACTTTGACGGTGACGAGATGAACCTTCACGTTCCACAGGGGGAAGAAGCCCGGACGGAGGCCCGCCTCCTCATGCAGGTCCAGGACCAGATCCTCTCCCCAAGATACGGAGGACCGATCATCGGAGCGATACGAGACTCACTGACCGCAGCCTTCCTTCTAACACAGAAATCAACACTCCTGGATCGCCCAACTGTCTCAAAGCTACTGGCGGCCGCCGGCTTCGAGGGACCTATGCCAGAACCGGCAGTGACAAAACCTGAAGAGAAATGGACCGGCAAACAGATCTTCAGCATCGTCATCCCCAAAGGCTTCAATTTCGTGTCGAAATCCAACCTCTCAAGCTACTACAAGTGCGCGGACTGCGACAAGGGAGTTCTTCACGACTGCCCATACGATGCCTTCATCGTGATCAAAGATGGTGTCCTCGAGCAAGGCGTGATCGACAAGGCCTCTATCGGTGCCGAAAAGTCAGAGAGCCTCTTCCACCGTATAGTCAAGGACTATGGAGCGGAAGATGCAAGGACGTTCCTCAACGCGGTTACAAAACTTCTCGATCGATACATGGTTCTTCGAGGGTTCACATACGCGTTCGACGAACTCGAGATTCCCGCAGCCACCAAGGAAAAGATCGCTAAAGCTATCGCCAAGGCGGAAGAGAAGGTCAACGAGTACATCGACAGCTACCGCAAAGAGACGCTAGAACGGTTGCCGGGACAGTCGTTGGAAGAGTCATTGGAGCTATACATCATGAACGAGCTCTCTAGAGCGCGAGATGTAGCGGGCGAGTTCGCCGACCAGTACTTCCAGATGGACAACAGCGGCGTGATCATGAGCAGGGCAGGAGCCCGAGGCTCAACACTCAACATATCCCAGATGACCGCAAGCGTTGGCCAACAATCGATTCGAGGAAAAAGAATCCTAAGGGGATATCGCGGGAGAGCATTATCATTCTTCAAACCCGGAGACGCTGGGGCGGCGGCTCGAGGATTCGTCTACAACTCCTACCGAGACGGGCTTGAACCCATCGAATTCTTCTTCCATGCAATGGGAGGAAGAGAAGGACTGGTGGATACGGCGGTCCGGACCCAGCAGAGCGGATACATGCAACGACGCCTAATCAACGCCTTGGAGCATCTCAGAGTAGAATACGATTCAACCGTCAGGGATTCCCGGGGCAACATAATCCAGGTCCGTTACGGCGAGGATGGTGTTGACACGGCGAAGAGCGATCACGGGAAGGCTGTAAACATCGATCGGTTGATAGAACGCATTCGGCTTACTATGAAGAAGGGAACCGCCGCGACCAAGGAATACGTTGAGGATGAGGTGGATAAGGCGAACAATACTCTCTCGCCATTGATACTCAACAAGCTGCGCCAGAGCCTGGTAAACGCGAAACTACCCAAGCCTGCTGTTGACGAGACGGTGTTGGAGGCCATAGAGAATTACAAGCGTGCTTTGGTCGAGCCGGGCGAGGCGGCAGGAATAGTCTCCGCCCAATCCATCGGCGAACCTGGTACGCAGATGACGCTCAGAACCTTCCACTTCGCAGGAGTCCGAGAGCAAAACGTGACCTTGGGACTTCCAAGACTCATCGAGATCGTGGACGCACGCAAGATCCCCTCAACTCCAAACATGACCGTGTTCTTGGATGCGAAGCACCGGGCGAGCAGAGAGAAGGCTCAGGAAGTAGCTACACTGCTCACCCATGCTACGTTAGGGGATATCGCCAGCTCATTCGAATCCGATGTTACACGGATGAGAATCGATGTAAAACTGAACCCGCAAGTGATGCGGGAGAGAGAGATTACTGTCCAGGACGTGCGGGATGCAGTGAAACCGCCGAACTGCGAGGTGAAAGTCGAAGGTTACCATGTAGAGATCAAGTCGAAGGAGCTTGAGATCCCCCAGTTCAGACGCCTAGCCAGCAAACTCCTAGTCCATCACGTCAAAGGCTTGCCTGCAGTCCGAAGAGCTCTCGTTATCGAGGAGAAAGGCGAATGGATAGTCCGAACTGAAGGCTCCAGCCTCGCGTTGGCCTTCGAAGTCCCGGGCGTTGACACCAGCCGGACAATAAGCAACAACATCAACGAGACCGCTGTTGTTCTCGGGATCGAAGCAGCCCGCAATGTGATAATAAAAGAAGCGGTAGGAGTACTGGAGGAACAAGGTCTAGACGTGGACATTCGACACGTGATGCTAGTGGCCGACATGATGACCTCCTAAGGGGTGTCGCGGAGAACGTGATCGTTGGTCAACAAGTACCAATGGGCACAGGTCTCATAGAAGTCTCAATGTCCATGTCACGGAAAGGGAGCAAATAGAACCCGTTGGACGTAAACAAGCAGATCCGGATGGCCGTCAAGACAGGCAAGGTTGAGTTCGGAAGCAAGAGCGCACTCTCCAGCGCCTCCCTCGGGAGAGCTAAGCTCTTGATCCTCGCAAGCAACTGCCCAACAGATTTTCGCGAGAACATCGTATATGACGCGGAACAGTCAGAGGTTCCAGTCTACGTCTTCCAGGGCAGCAGCCTCGACTTGGGGGCGCTCTGCGAGAAACCTTTCCCAGTCGCATCGATGGTTGTTAGAGAACCTGGAGATTCTGAGGTCTTGAAGCTGGCTGAGAACAAGTGATGCTTCAGCCCAAGATCAAGCTGACCAGTGAAGAAATGAAGTACATGGCTCTCTTCGAGACCACCACAGGCGCCACCGTCCAAGACTGCTTGATCGACGAGAAGCTCGGACGCATCATCTTCGTGGCAAAGCCCGGCGACATGGGACTCGCGATCGGAAAGGGCGGGAAAAACATCAACCAGCTGCGCCGGATGACAAGCCGGCAGATCGAAGTTGTAGAGTACGCGGATACTCCAGAGGGTTTGATCCGGAACAGCCTCTCGCCAGCAAGGATCAAAGAGATCCGAGTAACAGAAAGGCCGGACAAGAAAATCGTGGTCGTTGAGGTGGACTCTCAGGATAAGGCGATAGCGATCGGAAAGAACGGCCGGACGATTGACAAGACACGTTTGCTTGTGAAGAGATACTTCGACATCGACCACGTAGTCGTCCAGTAAACTAGTGGATTCTGAACCATTTTCGACAGCCACTCTTTCTTCCGCTCAACCATTCTTGCGTCACGAGATGTCTGCGCTATACCCCCCCTATTTTTTGAGGGAAAATTTTCTGTCTGGCAGTGATAATCAGCGAATATTACGATTCAGGGCATGGTCCGGGCTTTGATGAAAAGGTAAAAAGACGGGAAATCCAGATCGATCTCCGAACGATTTTAGGGCGAGAATAGGGTCATGTGTCAGATTCGAGATCCGGGCTGATTTTGGGCGATTTCTTTCCGACCTGTTCGGCGTCAATCTAAAGAGCAACCCAGCGAGCCTGCTGTCTATCAATACGGTGGATGAATGGCTAAGGCGTCTAGGGGGCTGTTCGCGGCCCAGAAACTCCGGAAGAGGCGTAAAGAGTTCAGGTGGGCCTATGCACCCTACAAGCGACGAATGCTCGGATTGGATTACAAGTCCGACCCGCTTCAGGGAGCGCCACAAGGAAAAGCCATCGTTCTGGAGAAGGTTGGGGTGGAATGCCGCCAGCCCAACAGTGCCGTCCGCAAGTGCGTTAGGGCGCAGATCATAAAAAACGGGAAAACCGTAACCGCATTTCTTCCAGGCGATGGAGCGTTGAACTTCATAGACGAGCATGACGAGGTAGAGATAGAGGGCATTGGTGGTGCCGAGGGTAAGGCATATGGTGACCTTCCCGGAACGCGCTACCGAGTTTTCACTGTCAATGGTGTCAGTCTGGATGCCTTGTTGAAGGGGAAGAAAGAGAAGCCCCGACGCTAGTTTTTATTCATAAAGAATGATTACGAAAAATGTCCGTTAAAGTTAGACTTGTCCCTGTAGGTTCAGTAACAGTTTACTTATCTTTTTGAGTAGGAAATGTCCAAACGGCTTTAGTAACCATCACTAATACGCTGAGAAACCCGGAGAGATGCAAAATGGCATTGGTATGGGGCGCAGTATGCACCGACTGCCAAATACTGGCAGTAGAGAACTGTCCCCACTGCAGCCGAGACCTGTGCGAAAAGCACAGCACACAGCACGAATGCGACCGGCTCAAAGCCCGAAGCTTCGACGTCGCCGGCTAACCATAATTCGTCAACGTTGAGTTCGAACGAAAGTCTACAACCTAAAGATTAAGACCCGCTATGGACTCAATGGGTTGCGGTCGCGATCGCTGGCGGACTGGACGAGCTGTACTTTTTCCTGAAATCCTTCAAGCCCATCTCTTCCCCAAGCACCACAACCTGACTCTCTGATCGCCGCTGGTAGAAGGGAAGCTTGACGACTTCGGCCTCGACCTTCCGATCACGGATTCCAACAGTAAATCTCTCTCCGATCGCCGCTAACGACGGAGGGACATAGCCCATTCCAATCCCAAGACTGAGCGTAGGAGAAAATGTCCCGCTCGACACCTTCCCGACCGCATCATTGTTTACAAAGATGTCTTGGCCTTGCCGCGGAATTCCCTTCTCTCTCATCTTGAAGCCAGCTCTTGCTCTGTCAGGTCCTTTTTCCTTCAAGCGCACGATTGCATCCTTGCCCACAAAATTCGGCTTCTCTAAACGAACAACCCAGTTGAGCCTCGCCTCGACCGGGGAAGTGTTCTCATCAATATCATTTCCATAGAGACACATCCCCGCCTCAAGCCTCAAAACGTCCCTGGCACCCAATCCAACCGGAGAAATCCCCACCTCTCTACCACCTGACAACAGTTTCTCCCAGACCTTCACCGCAATTGACGGTTCCTTCACGCTGGTATTCCACACGTAGATCTCGAAGCCATCCTCACCCGTGTATCCGCTACGTGTCAGGAGGCACGGAATCCCTGCAACCTTCGCATCCTTCGTCCCGTATTTTTCCACTTCGTCGAGCTTCACACCGGACCGGTTCCAGAGGACCGTCCCGGCGTGAGGACCTTGAACCGCGAACATAGCAACTTGATCAGAAACATCGAAAATAGTGACGTCGGTTCGTGTCTTGTTCTTGAGAAGCCAACTCCAATTCTTGTCACGGTTCCCGGCGTTGTAGACAACGAGATATCGCAGGTTACCGATTCTGAAGATTGTGAGATCGTCCATGATTCCTCCCTTAGCATTGCAAAAGAGAGAATACTGCCCTTTTCCAACGGCAAGCTTTGACACGTCGTTCGTTGTGAGCTCGTTGAGGAATGACTCGGCGCCCTTTCCTTCCGCTAAAACCCGTCCCATATGGGAGACATCGAATATTCCACAATTGTTTCTAACACTGCGGCATTCCGGGATTATGCCTTCGAACCAGACCGGAAGGTCAAAGCCCGCATACTCGACGATATTACCTTGCTTTCTATGGTACTCGTAGACGTGGGTTCTTCTTGCCAATGTCGACCTCTCGTAATCTGTCGGTCGCTGGGTGCTGGTAGAAAAAAGAATGCGAGGGAACTATGGACCAGGAACAGGGGTCTCTGGAATAATCTTCAAGTTTTCAGTGTCAAACCCCAGCTTCTT
>WNGG01002522.1_pt1 | contig 23831 bp, 22 predicted proteins | sample 5400661 | NCBI WGS metagenome assembly WNGG01 (sample SAMN13153372, study PRJNA577476) | soil metagenome | isolation source: 100 cm soil or saprolite under Garry oak tree replicate 1 | place: USA:California | collected 2016-06-15
CTCTTCGATGCGGTGCTCGCGTGTGAAGTAGCGCGCATCGCGGCGGGGGGTCGCCGCCTCGGCGTGCGGGTTGCCGTATTCGACCTCGTTCTCGCCGTAGATCACGAGCGGGATCCCGGCCTGCGCGGCGAACTTCGGCGGGAACGCCTTCTGCCCGAAGATGAACGGCTGGAAGGGGTGCAGGAGGTTCTCGAATGCCAGGCGCGTGAGCGTGCGATGCACGCGGCCGTTCGGCGTGTGCAGGTAGTTGTCGAACCCGGCGTGGATCCACGACTGGAAGTTACGCCAGCCGACCTCGGTGTAGATGTGCGGCGCCCACGTGACGGTGAGCGGGTTCATCCCGTACTTGTGCTTGAGGAGATGCGACGCGTACACGCTGTCCTTGCCGCCGCTGCCGGGGACGAGGACGTCGTAGCCTCCGTCACTCCGCCGGTGGCGGGCGAGCAGGTCGAGGAGCTCGCGCTCGCGCTCCTTCCAGTCGACGTGCGTGTCCTTGAGCTCTGCGAAGCGGCAGGCGTCGCAGACGCCAGCGGCGTCGAAGTGGATCGTCTCCTTCTTCGAGTCCGGCGTGTGCTCGAACTCGACGGTCGAGGAGGGCCGCTGGTTGGAGATCACGCAGCGGGCGCAGAAACGCACCCCGCGCGGCAGGCCGAACTTCGCCTCGAGGAGCTCGGGTGCGCTCACGCGCCCGATCCGTGGACGAATGCGTCGAGGATCGCGAGGCCGACCTCGCCGCTCTTCTCGGGGTGGAACTGGCAGGCGCTCACCGGGCCCGCCGTGATCGCCGCGGCGACCGTGGCGCCGCCGAACGCGATATCGGCGAGCCCGTGGCGCGCCTCGCGCGGCCACGCGGCGAACGAGTGGACGAAGTAGGCGAAGTCGCCGGCCTTGACACCGCGGAAGAGACTCTCGGCCCACGGCGTGCCACCCTCGGCCGGGATCAGCCGGCACCACCCCGTGTTGGGGATTTTCTCGCCGCTGCCGCGGGCCGGATCCGGCAGGAGGTCGACCCGTCCCGGAATCAGGCCGAGTCCGGCGTGGCGGCCGAACTCGCTGGACTCGTCGAGGAGGAGCTCCATGCCGAGACATATGCCGAGAAGCGGGCGCGCCGTCGCGGCGAACGTCTTGAGCCCGTCGTCGAGACCGCGGGATCGGAGCCCGGCCATGGCGTCGCCGAAGGCCCCGACGCCGGGCAGGATGACCCGATCGGCCGCGGCCACGACGGCGGGGTCGTCGGTGAGGCGCGGCCGGCCGCCCACCCGGGTGATCGCCTGGCAGACGCTGAAGAGGTTGCCGCGCCCGTAGTCGACGACGATGATGTCGGCGCTCACGCCGACGTCCTCACGGCCACGCCCGCTTCCGCGAGCGCCGACTTGACCGCGCCCACCCCGTGGCTCCCGTAGTGGAGGATCGAGGCGATGGCAACGGCGTCGGCGCCCCCGTCGACGATCGCCTCGCGCACGTGCTCGGGCGCGCCCACGCCGCCGCCCGCGATCACGGGGACGGAGACCGCGGCCGTCACGCGCCGGAGGAACTCCAGCTCGATGCCCTTGCGCGTCCCCTCGCGGTCGACCGAGGTGACGAGCAGCTCGCCTGCGCCCAGCTCCTCCGCGCGGCGCGCCCAGTCGAAGGCGTCTAGACCCGTCTTCTCACGCCCATTGTCCGTGTAGGCCTCCCAGCGGTCGGGGCCGATCTTCTTCGTCTGGATCGAGACCACCACACACTGGCGGCCGAACGCCTCGGCGACCTCCCGGATCAGCGCGGGGCGCGCCACCGCGGCGGTGTTGATCGCGACCTTGTCCGCGCCGCTGCGGAGCGCGGCGCGGACGTCGTCCACGGAGCGGAGACCGCCGCCGACCGTCATCGGCACGAAGACGTCCTCCGCCGTGCGGCGCACCACGTCGAGGATGTTGTTGCGGCCGTAGAGGCTGGCGACGATGTCGATGTAGAGAATCTCATCGATGCCGTCCTCGTAGTAGCGGCGCGCGAACGCCTTGGGGTCGCCCATCACGCGCAGCCCCTCGAGGCGGATCCCCTTCACGAGGTTCGGCGCCTTCACGTCGAGGCGGGCGATGACGCGCGGGACCGGCATGGCTCAGTCGACCGTGGCCCAGCGGCCCGTCGCGTTCGAGCGTGCGCAGGCATCGATGATCCGCTGGACACGCCAGCCCGCGCGCAGGTCCACGCGTGCCTGCGCGCGCCCCTCGACGCACGCGAAGAAGTGCTCGAGCTCGTCCACGTACATCCGGTCGTAGGCCGGCTCGAACGCGGTCGTCTGCCACCGCTTCGCCTTCGCGTCCCAGAGGCGCAGCGCATGGCCCTCGAGATCGACGACGAGCGTGGACTCGGTGCCGACGATCTCGACCTCGCTTCGCAGGGACCGGTCCACCATGTCGAGGTGAATCGAGCCCACCGCGCCGTCGCGGAAGCGCGCGATCACCTCGCAGACGTCGTCGGTCGTCACCTCGAGATCGCTGAACGTGCCGACCACGGCGAAGACGCCGTCGATTGGCCCGCACAGCCATTGCATCCAGTCGAACGCGTGGCATTCGTCCAGCAGAACGCCGCCGCCCTGGTCCTTCTTGGCCATGTAGAACGAACGGTAGTCTTCCCACGGATGCCAGTCGGGCAGATAGACGGCAGTGAGGCTCCGTCCGGTGACGACGCGTCCGACGGCGCCCGCGTCGATCAGCTCCTTGGCGTGTACGAGCGGCTTGAAGAACCGCATACAAAAGCCCGTCATGCCGACGACGCCCGCCTTCTCCACCGTCTCGACCAACTCGCCAACGCCGTCGAGGCTATGCGAGACCGGCTTCTCCATGAAGAGATGGACGCTCTGTCGTGCCAGACGCATCGCGGGCTCGAGATGATACGCCGTCGGCACGCAGACGAAGGCCGTGCGGTAACGGTCGGCGGCGAGCGCCGCGTCGAGAGTTGCGTGAACTCGGGCTGCGGGGTGCTTCGCGGCGATCTCTTGACGCCGGTCCGCGCGCGTGTCCACGACCGCCGCCGTGCGGCCGGACGCGAGGAGGTTCCGGAGGTGACGCTTGCCGATCGAGCCGCCACCGACGACGAGCGCGTCGATCACAGAAGCATGTCCTCGCTCAGTACCGTCTGCGCGGGGATGGGCCGCGCGGTCTTGCGGCCGAGCACGTCGGCGAGCCGGGCGGGCGACAAGCCCGTGCCCGGGCGCAGGATCGCGATGTCGGCGGCACCGAGCGTCACCCCCGCGGGCAGGTCGCGCGCGGCCACGAGGCTCTTGCGCGCGACGGCCCGGATCGGCAGCTCGCTCGCGACCGGCGCCTTCACGCCGTCGCCGAGCGCCACCTCGACCTCGCGGATCGCGACGACGAGGCCGCGCAGCTCGGTGGGATCGAGCGACGCCTGATGGTCCGGGCCGGGCAGACCACGATCCACCGTGAAGTGCTTCTCGACGTAATCGGCGCCGAGCGCGACGGCGGCGATCGCCACGGCTGTCCCCCGGGTGTGATCGGACAGTCCGACCGGAACGTCGAAGCGCTGCCGGTACGTCTGCATGACGCGGAGGTTCATCCCCGCCGGCGCGGCCGGGTAGTTGCTCACGCACTGGAGGAGCGCCAGGTCTGCGAGGCCGGCGCCCCGGAGCGTCGCGACGGCGGTCTCGACCTCGCCGAGGTCGGCCATGCCCGTCGAGAGGATGACCGGCAGGTCGAGCCGGCCGATCGCGTCGAGCAGTGGCAGGTTCGTCAACTCGCCGGAGGGAACCTTCAGGCGCCGCACGCCGAGCCGCTTCAAATAGTGCGCGCTTTCGAGGTCGAAGGGCGCCGACATGAACTCGATCCTGCGCTCGGCGCAGTGAGCGAAGAGCGCCTCGTGCGCGGCGGTGGACAGCTCGAGCGCGGCGAGCATCGCATGCTGACTCTCGCCGCCGCCCGCGCGTCGCTGGTACTCGGCTGTCGGCGCTCGGCGCGTGACGAGCCGGTCGGCCGTGAACGTCTGGAACTTCACGGCATCCGCGCCCGCCTCGGCGGCCACGTCCACGAGGGCCTTGGCCAGCCCCACGTCCCCGTTGTGGTTCACGCCGGCCTCGGCGATCAGAAACGTTCGCGCGCCCATCGAGGCCTTCATTATACGGCCCCCGACGCGAGCGGCCGCGCTGGCACGCCGCCGACACGCGCGGCGGCGGCGACGCTCGCGGTGACCACGGCTCCCGCCGCGACCATCGCGTCGCGTCCGATCTCCAGGCCGGGCAGCACGACGGCGCCGGCGCCGACGAACGCGCCCTCCCGGACCGTCACGCCGCCGGCGAGCACGGCGCCCGGCCCCAGATACGCGTGGTCCTCGAGCACGCCGTCATGCTCGACGATGGCGCCGCTGTACACGACGACGTTGGCCCCGACGCGCGCGTATGGACCGATCACCGCTGCGGCGAAGACGACCGTGCCCGGGCCGACATGCGCCGAGCGCGCCACGGTGGCGCGCGGATGAACCAGTGTCGGCGTCTCCACGCGAGCCACGCGGAGCATCTCGAAGGCTCGTCGCCGCGCGGCCATCGCCGTGTTCCCGATACCGATCAGCGCGCCGTCCGCACGCCCGTTGTGGATCGCGTCCACCGCCGCCGCATCGTCGCCCGCGACGGGCACGCCCAGCACGACGCTCCCGCGGAGCCCCGGATCGGCAAAGGCCACCAGCGCGAAGCCCGTCGATTCGGCCGCCAGGTCTGCGACGGCGCGGCCGTGCGCACCCGCGCCGAGGACCACGATCCGCATCCGGGGACGAGCCATCACGCGCCCCGCAGCCCCTGCCCGAGGAAAGCGCGGAAGCGGCGTGGTGAGAGCAGCGCCCACGCGTACGCGAGATTCGACGAGGCTCGCGGGTGGATCCCGCGCAGCAAGGCGGCGTACACGCCGAGGGCGGCGAGGGCGGCGACGACCGTGAGCGTGAGCCCACCCCTCGTCGGCTCGGCGAGCCGCAGCAGCGCGTGGTCCCCGAGCACCATCAGCGCGAAGCCGGACAGATAGACCCACGTCCACGGCTGGAAGGCGATGCCGACCTCTTCTCGGGTCCAGCGCCAGTAGATCCATGCCGGAAAGACGACCAGCACCAGGCGGGCCAAGGCGGCGCCCCGGTCGCCCGACCACTGCCCGACGACCGCCTCGAGTTCCGGACGCGGGGGGACGAGCAGCCAGAGCAGTCCGAGGTACAGGACGATCCGCACGACGTTCACCGGGACGAACCGATCCGCCTGCTCCAACGCGTACATGACGAGCGTGTACGGGTTGACGACGGTCATCGCGACGGCCGCGAGCACCAGGATGCGGAGCGTCAGCGCTGCCGGTGCGAACGAGGCGCCGTAGAGCAGCGTGATCAGCGGCTCGGCGAACGCCCAGAAAGCGAAGGCGAGCGGGATCGTCATGAAGAACACCTTGTCCAGCGCGTCGCGAAAGAAGTCGCGGGCCTCCCGGTCGCCCGCGAGCGTGCGCCGAGCGTAGAGCGATGCCAGTCGCGTGAAGATGAACGTCGCCGGAGGGGCCAGGACAGACGAGAGCGCCTCCCAGAGTGCCCGCGCGACGTGGTAGTACCCTGCCATCGCGAGCCCCGCCCACCGTCCGACCACGTAGCGGTCCACGGAGTCCTGGAAGAGCGCCAGCGGCGTGGTGACCAGGAACGGGCGCGCGTACCTCCAATAGCCCGCGAGACTCTCGCGCGTCGGTGGGCGCACACGGATGCCGTACGGGCCCATGAGCAACGCCATCGCCACCGCGCAGTTCAGCGCACCCTCGACCGCGAACGCGGCGGCGACCCACGTGACGCGAGGGATCCAGACGAGCACGGCGACCGTCGTGACGAGGCGGACCACGCGCCCGCCCAGGAGGATCAGCGCGTGGGGAACGATCCACTCCCGGGCCACGAAGACCCGCAGCGCGACGTCGGCGAAGTTGCCGGCGAGCTGGGAGGTCAGCATGAGGAGGAATACGGCGGTGAGATCCGCGGTCTCGAGGAGGCCGCGCGTCGCGGCGATCCCGCCGAGCGCCATGAGGAGCAGCGCTGCCATCGCGAGCTGGATCGTTCCCATCGTTCCGATGCAGCGCCCCGGATCCTGCCCCTCGGCCAGGCGCTTGAGGTGCGCCTGGCCGAAGCCCGGCAGGAGCGCGGCCATCGCCATGCCCGCCAGGCCCAGACTGAAGCCGATCGAGCCGATGGCCGCCGGCCCCAGGCGGCGGGCGACGAGGAGCGAGATCAGCATGCCGAGCACGGTGGTGCCCCAGGTCGTTGCGAAGAGGAGCAGGGACTTGCGGCCCAGGTCCTGGGGGCGTTCAAATTCCCTTGACCGACGGGAGTTCCCTGTGTTCACATCTTGAACATACACCAGTGGACCGGTCTCACGAGCGTGATTTGCAGATCCTCAGCGCCATCGGCGAGGGCACGCCGATCACCCAGCGCGCGCTGGCGCAGAGGGTCGGCATCGCGCTCGGCCTGACGAATCTCTATCTCAAGCGGCTCGCGCGGAAGGGTTTCATAAAGATCGTGGGCTTCCCGCGCAAGCCCGCGGCCGGCAAGCGGCTCCGGTATCTCCTGACGCGGAAGGGCATCACCGAGAAGACACGGCTGACCTATGAGCACATGACCTATGCGCTGCGCCTCTACCGGCGCACGCGTGACGTGTTACGCGAGCAGCTGGCGCTACTCCCCGGCGCCGGTGACAAGCGCATCGCGCTCTATGGCGCCGACGAGGCAGCCGAGCTCGCGTACCTCACGCTCAAGGAAGTCGGTCTCGAGCCGATCGGCGTCTTTTCCGATGGCCCACGCCCGCAGTTCCTGGGATTCCCGGTTCGGGACGTGCGCGACCTTCTCGGAGAGGAGTACGACCGCATCGTCCTGGCCACTTTCGAACGGCCGGAGCCTCTCGTGGCGCGGCTCACCGCTCTCGGCCTCCGCTCCGAGAAGTTCCTGATGCTCCGGCGCGTCGAGCCAGGACACGCGGGATGAGCCTCCGGTCGTGAGACCCGAACTGCTCGTCCGCTCGACGGCCTCGCTCCGAGAAGCGCTCGAGGGGGTCACCAGGAACAGCCGTCAGGCGATCGCGGTCGTCGACGACACGGGCCGTCTGGCCGGCCTTGTCACCGACGGCGACGTGCGCCGCGCGCTCCTGAGAGGCGTCGCCCTCGACGCGCCGGTCGGGGCGGCGATGAACCGGACGCCCGTCGTCGCGCCGGCGACGATCGGGCGCGACGAGGCCCTCGCGCTGATGCGGCGGCGCGCGATCCGCCACCTGCCGCTCGTGAACGACGCGGGGCGCCTCGAGGACCTTCTGTGGCTCGACGATCTCCTCACGCCCCCGCCGCTCGGCTGCCCGGCCGTGATCATGGCGGGTGGGGAGGGTCGCCGCCTCCGGCCGTTGACCGAGGCCACGCCCAAGCCCCTCCTGTCGGTGGGCGGCCGGCCCCTGCTGGAGATACTCGTGGACCGGCTGCGCGCGTACGGGATCACCAGCATCCTGATGGCGGTCCATCACAAGTCGCAGATGATCCGCGATCACTTCGGCGCGGGCGACCGGTTCGGCGTGGCGATCGAATACGTGGAGGAGCCGGTCCCGCTCGGCACGATCGGCGCGCTGACGCTGATCTCGCCGCGCTTCCGCGGGCCGTTCTTCGTGCTGAACGGCGACATCCTGACGAAGTGCGACTTCCGCGCGATGTGGGAGCGGCACCACGCCGAGCGCGCGCCGCTGACGGTCGCCGTATCGCTCCACCAGGTGGACATCCCGTACGGCGAGTTCGCGCTGCAGGACGGCCGGATCCAGGGCGTCACCGAGAAGCCCCGGAAGGAGTTCCCGATCAACGCCGGTATCTATCTGCTGGATCCGTCCGTCATCGACCTGATTCCCCGCGGGCGGTACTTCGACGCGACCGACCTGCTGCGGCTCCTGCTCTCGCGCAAGGATCCGGTCGCGGCGTACCTCATGCGCGAGTACTGGCTCGACGTCGGCCGGCACGACGACCTCTCGAAGGCGGACCGTGATATCGCCGAAGGGCTGCTGGAGTGACGCGGGTCGGCGTCGTCGGCCTGGGCTACGTCGGCCTCACGCTCGCGGTGACGCTCGCGCGCAAGGGGTTCAGCGTGTACGGCGTGGACAAGGCGCCCGCGGTGCTCGGGGCGCTCGCCGCGCGGCGCGCGCATCTCTACGAGCCGGGCGTGGACGAGGAGCTCGCGGCCCTGCTCGGCGAGCGCATTCACGTGGGCCCGGAGTTGCCCGCCCCCGGTACCAGGTCCGATGTCGACGCGGCGATCATCTGCGTGTCCACGCCCGTGGACCCGGCGACGCGCGGGCCGGTGCTCGATAACCTCCGCGCGGCCGCGCGTCACGTCGCCGAGCGGTGCGCGCCCGACACGCTCGTCGTCGTGCGCTCGACGGTGCCCGTCGGCGCGAGCCGCGCCGTGGTGCTGCCCGAGCTCGCGCGGCGCTGGCCCGCACCGCGTCTGGCGATGGCGCCCGAGCGGACCATCCAGGGCCAGGCGCTGCGCGAGCTCGAGCAGCTGCCTCAGATCGTCGGCGGCCTCGACGGCGCGAGCGCCGAGGCCGCGGCGACGATCTTCGCCCGCCTGACCCCGCGTGTGGTCCGCGTGTCGTCGCTCGAGGCGGCCGAGGCGGTCAAGCTCATCAACAACTGCCACACCGACCTGATCTATTCCTTCGGTAACGAGGTCGCGCTCATGGCCGAGCGCTGGGGACTCGACCCCCTCGAGCTGATCCGCGCGGCGAACGTGGAGTATCCGCGCCCCGACCTCTCCAAGCCCGGTTACGTCGGCGGCGCCTGCCTCTCGAAGGATCCCTACATCCTCGCGTCGTCGTCGGCCGCGGCGGGCTACACGCCCTGGCTCGTCGAGCGGGCGCGGGGTCTGAACGAGTATCTGCCGCGCCACGTGGCCGAGCGCGTGGTCGCGCTCGTCCGGGCCGAACGCGGGCGCACGGAAGGCCTGGCGCTGGCGGTGCTCGGGTGGGCATACAAGGGCTGGCCGCCGACCGACGACATGCGCGGGGCGCCGAGTCTCGCGATGCTGCCGATCCTCCGCAACGCGGGGCTCGTCATCCGGGGTCACGACTTCCTCGTGACGCCCGGGGTGATCCGCGACCTCGGCGCGACGCCCGTCTCCGTCGAGGAGGCGTTCGCGGGCGCCGCCGGCGTGCTCGTGATCACGGACCATCCGGAGTACACGAAGCTGGACCTGCCGCCGCTGCTCGCGCGCCTGGCGCGCCCGGCGGTCCTCTTCGACTCGTGGCGCATCCTCGACGAGGACGTCGTGCGCGGCGCGGGCGTCCGCTACGCCGGTATCGGGTATGGCTAACGTCCTGATCCTCGGCGGCGCCGGGTTCATCGGCTGCCACCTGGCCCGGCGGCTGGCGGATGAGGGCCACGCGCTCACCCTCGTGGATGATTTCTCGCGCGGCCAAGCCGATCGGGAATTCGAGACGCTGCGGGCGCGCCCGTCTGTCGCCGTCGTCGCGCGCGACCTGACGCGCCCCGACGCGCTCGCCGACCTTCCGCGTACCTGGGACCAGGTGTACATGCTCGCCGCGGTCGTCGGCGTCCGGAACGTCGAAGGCGATCCCGCCCGCGTGCTCCGGGTGAATTCGCTCTCGCTGCTGCACGTGCTGGACTGGCTGCCGGCAGCGGGGGAGGTGCTCTTCTTCGCCTCGACGAGCGAGACGTACGCCGCCGGCGTGACGGTTGGTCTCGTGCCGGTGCCGACCCCCGAGGAAGTCCCGCTCGTCGTTCCCGACCCCGCGGAGCCGCGCTTCGCCTACGCGGCGAGCAAGATTCTCGGCGAGGCCGCCGTGCTCCATGCCGCGCGGGCGCGCGGGCTTCGCGCCGTCGTCGGGCGCTTCCACAACGTGTACGGCCCGCGCATGGGCGCGGACCATGTCATACCTGAGCTCTCGCTGCGCGCGCTCCGCCGCGAGGATCCGTTCCGCGTCTACGGCGGAGAGCAGCGGCGCGCGTTCTGCCACGTGGCGGACGCGGTGGAGGCCATGACCCGGCTCGTCGCGGCCGGGGCGGCGTGGGGGCGGGTCGTCAACATCGGCAACGACACGGAGGAGACTCGGGTCGAGGATCTGGCAGGGCTCGTCCTTCGGACCGCGGCTTTCCGTCCCGAGATCGAGCGCGTGGACGCGCCGCGGGGCTCCGTCGCCCGCCGCTGTCCCGATCTCCGCCGGTTGCGAAGCCTCACGGGTTACGTCCCGAAGATCTCGCTCGAGGCGGGCGTCGGCGAGACGTTCGCGTGGTACCGCGATTGGCGGACACGCCGGGAGGTCCCGGCGTGAGCGCGGCGCGCCGCCAGATCCCAAACGCCGTGCCGCACTTCGCGGGTAACGAGTGGCGATACCTGAAAGAGTGCCTGGACACGAACTGGGTCTCCTCCGCGGGACCGTTCGTCGACCGCTTCGAGCGCGAGGTCGCCGCGTGGGTCGGCGTCGAACACGCCGTCGCGACGGTCAACGGGAGCGCCGCGTTGCATGTCGCGCTGCTTGCCGCCGGCGTTCGGCGAGACGACGAGGTGCTCGTCCCCACGCTCACCTTCGTCGCGACGGCCAACGCCGTGGCCTACTGCGGTGCGCACCCCGTGTTCCTGGACTCGGAACGCGTCTCCTGGGGCGTCGACCCGGGCAAGCTCGCGGAGTTCCTGAGCCGCGAGTGTGTGATCAAGGACGGCGTCCTCGTCAACCGCGCCTCGGGCAGGGTGGTGCGTGCCCTGCTGCCGGTTCATCTCTATGGTCATCCGTACGACGTGGACGCCGTCCTCGAGACGACCCGGCGCTACCCGATCGCCGTCGTCGACGACGCGGCCGAGGCGCTCGGGGCCACGTACCGGGGCCGGCGAGTCGGCGGGGACGGCCTCGCCGCGTGCCTCTCCTTCAACGGCAACAAGATCATCACCTCGGGCGGCGGCGGTATGGTGCTGACGCGCGACGCGGCGCTGGCGCGGCGCGTGCGCGCGCTGACCACGCAGGCGCGGGAAACCGGACCCGAGTGGATCCACGAGGAAGTCGCCTTCAACTACCGTCTGACGAACCTCCAGGCGGCGCTCGGCGTGGCGCAGCTCGAGCAGCTCGAGGCCTTCGTCGAGGACAAGCGGCGCACCGCGGCGTTCTACCGCTCTGCGCTCGCCGGGCTCGACGGCGTGAGCCCGTTCGGCGAGGCGCCCTGGGCCAAGTCGAGCTACTGGATGCCGTCGGTCCTCCTGGACGAGCGCCGAGCTCCCGACGTCCGCGCCCTGATCCACGTCCTGAACGCCGACGGCATCCAGGTGCGCCCGCTCTGGCGTCCGCTCCACAGCCAGCCGGCGTACCGGGACGCCGAGGCCTACCGGATCGAAGTCGCCGACCGCCTCTACGCGCGGGGTCTCTCGCTGCCGTGCTCGGTCGGGATCACGGATGCCGAGCGCGCGGCGGTCGTGGAGGCGCTGCGCGCGCGACTGACGTGACGAGCGTGACGGCCACGGCCGAGCTCCACGAGCGACTGCAACGCTACTACACGGCGTATTACCGCGACACCCTCGGCCTCCGCGACTGGAGGACGCACGTCGACCTCCGCGACAGCGAGGAGCGCCAGGAGCCGCGCCATCTGGCGCGCCTCTCGGCGCTGCTCGGCGCCGAGGCGCTGCGCGGGTGCGTGCTGAACGTCGGCTGCGGCACCGGCGGCTTCAACGTGGCGGCCGCCGCCGCGGGCGTGCGCGTCGTCGGCGTCGACGACGATGCCGAGGCGATGGCGATCTGCGCGCTGCGTGAGCGCCGCGGCTTCGCGCGGGCGGCGGCGGAAGCGCTGCCGTTCCGTGACGGCGTCTTCGACGTCGTCTACTGCTACTCGGTGATCGAGCACGTCGCCTCGGTGGACGCGACGATCCGCGAGATGGTGCGCGTCGCGCGCCCGGGCGGCGCGATCTACCTGCACACGCCCAATGCGTGGTCCTTCTACGAGGGCCACTACAAGCTCTTCTGGGCGCCGTTCCTGCCGCGACCGCTGGGACGATTCTACCTCCGGCTGCGCGGCAGGCCGGTCGGGTATCTGGCGACGCTGCGCCGTTTGACGCCGGGCGCGGTCGTGCGCGCGTTCCAGGTGGCCGGCGTGACCGCGCTGACGTTCCACCGCGACGACCGGCCGCGCGAGACGCTGGGCGGTCTCCGCGCCCTCACCGGCGCGTACTACCGCCTGTCGGGGATCGCGCCGTTCATCGAGGTCGTCGCACGCAAGCCGGCGACGGCGCGCGTGAGATAATCGCCCGTGCTATTCAGCTCGTTGGAGTTCCTCGTCCTCTTCCTCCCGCTCACGCTCGTCGTCGCGCTGCGTCTGCACGGCCAGCCGCTCCTGCGCTGGGTCGCGTTCACCTCCGTCGTGTTCTACGCCTTCGCGGGTCACTGGTGGTTCATCGTCCCCATGCTCGCGACGACCGTCGTGGACTACTGGGTGGCGATCCTCATCGCGCGCGCCCGGCCCCGCAAGCCGCGCTGGCTCCTGGCGGTCTCGCTCGCGGGCAACCTCGGCATGCTCGCTTACTTCAAGTACTCAGGGCTCCTCGTGCGCACGACGGAGCAGGTGCTCGTGGCCCTCGGGCTCGAGCAGGCGGCGCACGCGTCGCGCTGGCTCGAGGTCGTGCTGCCGGCGGGGATCAGCTTCTACACCTTCCAGACGCTCTCCTACATCATCGACGTCTGGCGCGGTCAGGCGCCGGCCGAGCGCAACTTCATCCGCTTTGCCGGGTTCGTCTCCTTCTTCCCGCACCTCGTCGCCGGTCCGCTCACCCGCCACCACCAGCTCATCCCGCAGCTCGCGCGTATCGCCGAGACCGGGATCGCGGCGCGCTGGCAGGCGGGGATTTTTCTCTTTTGCATCGGGCTCGCAAAAAAAGCGCTGATCGCCGACCGGCTCGGCAATCTCGTCGATCCGCTGCTGATTCCGCCGCTGGCGCTCGACATGCCGCGCGCCTGGCTGGCGCTCCTCGGGTACGCCTTCCAGATCTACTTCGACTTCAGCGGCTATACCGACATGGCGATCGGGCTCGGGCGGCTGTTCGGCATCGAGCTGCCACAGAACTTCAACAGTCCCTACAAGGCCGTCTCGCCGCGCGACTTCTGGCGCCGCTGGCACATGACGCTGTCGTTCTGGCTGCGCGACTACCTGTACATCTCGCTCGGCGGCAACCGGTGCTCGGAGGCGCGCCAGCGCGTCAACGTCATGGTGACGATGGTGCTCGGCGGTCTCTGGCACGGCGCCAACTGGACCTTCGCCACCTGGGGCGCATGGCACGGTGGGCTGCTCGTGCTCCATCGCGCGCTGCCCGCGTGGGACCGCGCGCTCTCGGCCTTCTGGCAGCGGAATGTGACGTTCTTCCTCGTCACGCTCGGTTGGGTCTTTTTCCGCGCCGAGAGCTTCGGCCACGCGGGTCAGTGGTTCGCGAGCCTGGCGGGCGTCCACGGCTTCGGCGCGCCCTGGAGCCAGGAGACGCTGGCGCTGCTCGGCCTCGTCGTCGCGTGCCTCGCGATCGTCCGCCTCTTCCCCAATAGCCTCGAACTGCCGCTCGAGCGGCTCGGTGCGCTGCCTCAGGTGGGGCTCGCCGCGGCGACGGCCCTCTCCCTGCTCCTCATGAACTACGGGTCCAAGTTCCTCTATTTCCAGTTCTAGCGCCGTGCGGCGGTTCGTCGTGGCGCTGGGTGTTCTGCTGGCGGGCGTCGTCGCCATCGATCTCGTCGCGGTCGATCCCCGCCACACGCAGGCGCGTCGCGCGACGGAGCGGTTCCTGCGCGAATCGACGCCGGCCCCCCTCGTGCGCATCGCCAACTTCGCGGATCCCGCGTCCGTGCCCTGCGCCGAGGCCCAGTTCTTCGACAGCAGCCACCAGAACGCCGAGTGCCTGAGCCGAATCTTCAGAGGCCTCACGGCGGGCATGTTCTGACGTGCGTGCATTTGTGGCGACGCTCAGCCTCCTGCTCTCTGCCCTAGTAGCGATCAATCTGGCCGCGGCCTGGAAGCGGTATCAACTGGAGCCGACGGAGAGGATGCTTCTCTATCACGATCTCGACGCCCGCTTGTTCCACAAGGCCCGTCTCGAGCTCGTGGAACGGCCTTACGCGGTCATCTTCGGATCGAGTCGCGCCATGGCGTTGTCGTCCAGCGCGCTCGGCATGCAGAAACGCGACTTTTATAACGCCGCAGTCGGGGGCGCCACCATCGAGGACTATATCGGTCTGTGGTCGCTGCTCACGCAGCAGGGCAAAATCCCCGAGGTCGCCGTCTTTTCCGTCGAGGTGTGGCAGTTCGACCGAACACAACCCCCCGCGCGGTGGCGATCGCTCCAGGGCGAGGTCTCTCGCTTCCTCGATCGGATCGGTGCGAAGGAGGACGCGCGATGGCTTCCCATCGACGAGATCGTGTACCGATGGGACAGCATCACCGAGTTAGTCTCGTTCACAGTCCTCCGAACTTCCATTCGTGAACTGCGGCGCGCGCGGGCTGCTCCGGCGAGACGGGCTTACCTGGCCCAGGCGTTCGAGCGGGAAGAAAACTACGGCAAGCGCGCCGTCGCGACGGATGCTGAGCTTCGGCGGCGTGCTGTCGAGTTTGCGCTCGCCGGGGGTGACGTACGCGCGGCCTATCATTGGGATGCCAGAAGGGCGCGGTGGCTCCTGGCGCTGTGGCGAGACATGGCGGCTCACGGGGTTCGTGTCTTCGCCTACATGCCGCCGTATCATCCCGCGGCCTGGAGGATTCTGGCGTCGAACACGGAGCACGCGCGGGCATTCGAGATGACCGAACAGTTTGTTCGCCGGGCGACGCCCGCGCCCCTCGAGCGGTTTGCGAACTTTTCTGACCCCGCGTCGGTGCCGTGCGGAGAGGCCGACTTCTTTGATGGTAGCCACCAGAACGCGGAGTGCCTGAGTCGAATGTTCTCGGCACTTCTTCAGCGCTCATGAGGATACTCTTCGCCAGCGAGTACTACCCGCCATTTGCTCCGGGGGGAGCCGAATGGTCGACGGCCGGATGGGCGCGAGCGTTGGCAAGGGCAGGTCATCAGGTTGCGATCGTGACACCAAACTACGGAGCTACGCCTCGAGACAGCGCGGACGGGGTCACTGTCCGCCGAGTGCCGTTTCCTCGTAAGCTGGCGCCGGGGCAAGCGGCGGCGCCGTCGTTTCTGTATCGGAACCCGTTGTGGACGGCCTATTTCGCCTACTGGATCGTGCGCGTGGCTCAAACCGAGCGCATCGACGTGATCCACGTGCAGGGCAAGGCCGCGCTTGTGGCCTCTTGGCTGGCCGCGCGCTGGCTGCGGCGGCCTGTCGTTGCGACGATCCGGGACCTCGGCCTGATATGTCCCCTCGGCTTCTGCACGCTGTTCGAACCTTGGGAGACGTTCGACTGCTCGACATTCCAGTACGTGTCCAAGTGTGCGCCCTACTTCCTTAAGCACTACGAAGGCCGCGCCAGCCACGCGCGACGCGTCCGCCTTTGGTTCTCGCTGCGGCTGGCCTGGGTCGCTCACCGGTTCCGCCGTTGGGCACTCGCGCGTGTGGACGGCGTCGTCGGGGTGAGCTACGGCATCCTCGCGATCTATCCGGAGCGTATCGTGCCGCGGGATCGCCGGCGCGCCGTCTACTCGCTGCCGCCGGCCGCTGCGATTCCGACGGCGGATGAGACAGTACGAGTCAGGCGGGAGCTCGGGATTGGCGACCGCCCGCTCGTGCTGTACGCGGGTAAGCTTTCTCTCGGCAAGGGGACGCCGGTCTTTCTCAAAGCACTCGACCGTATCCGATCGTCGGTCTCCTCGGTCCGTTTCGTCGTCGCCGGCAAGGGGGAACTGACGCTCCCGGTCCGCGATGACCTCCACGCGCTCGGCGTGCTAGACCAGGCTGCACTTTTCCGGCTTTACCGCGCGGCGGACATCGTCGTCGTGCCTTCGGTGTGGCCGGAGCCGCTGAGCCGGGTGATCGTCGAGGCCATGCATTTCGGTCGCCCCGTCGTCGCCACCTCGGTGGGCGGTTCGCCCGAGGCCGTCGAAGACGGGGTCACCGGCCTGCTCGTGCCGAAGGACGATGACGTCGCGCTTGCTGAGGCCGTCGTGGCGCTCCTGCGCGATCCCGCGCGGCGCGAAAGGATGGGCGTCGCGGCGCGGGCGCGCGTGGCCGCCGTCTTTGGCGAGGATAAGGTCATTGCGTTACTGCTCGACGCCTATGCGGCTGCTACACGGAGATCCGTGTGATGCTTGCGTCGTACCTCGGTACCTCGTATCGCCGCCGGCTCATTGACGCGGATCTCGAGGGGGCTGCGTCGCGCTTGACCGGACGCGTGCTGGACGTCGGCGGCGGGCGTCGGCGGGGCAGCTTCCAACCGCCGCCCGGTGCGCGCTGGATCGTCGCCGATATGTCGACCGTCGGCCGGCCTGACGTCTGCGGGGACGTCCAGTCTCTGCCCTTCCGGGAGGCGGCATTCGACTCGATCAAGATCACAGAGGTGCTGGAGCACGTGCCCAATGCCTCAGCGGCGCTCCGCGAGTGTCGGCGGGTGCTGCGCCCAGGCGGCTACCTCGTTGCGACGGCGCCGTTCCTCGAGCGCCTGCACGGCGATCCCGATGACTACGCCCGCTACACCGCCGCGATGTGGCGCCGGCTATTGGCCGACTGCGGCCTCACTGCCGTCTCGGTCACGCCGCAGGGGGGCTACTTCACGCACCTGGCGGGCATGCTGCGGTTCCTGGTCCAGCGCGCGCCCGCGGGCCTCCGCCACGCGGGCTACACTTTCTTCCCTCTTTTCGACTTGCTCGCCCGGTTAGACCGTACGACGCGCGCACGCCGCTCGGACTTCGCGTCGTTCGTGGGCGGCTACCTCATTGTCGCGACACGCTGACCGGCGATGCGCATTTGTTCCCCTCACTGTGGGCTGGCGCCGGAGACGACCTCCGGAGGGGAGACTTACGAAAGAGAAGTGCTCGTTCGCCTGGCGCGATCGGGAGTCGCCATCGACGTCATCCTCGCCAGGGGGAAGTCGTACCCGGAGCAAGTCGACAACCTGCACGTGACGCGGTTTCCAATCACGCGTGGACTACGCTGGTATATCGCACCGTTCATCGTTCCCGCAGCGATCAGGGCCGTCTATGATCGATCGCCATTCGACATCCTGAGGGTGCATTCGTTGCGTTACATTGGACCTTCCGCGCTCCTCGCACGACGCCGATACCGTTTGGAGGTGCCGATCATTTCGCATCATCATCATCTTGACTCCGACCCGCTCAATGGCCTGATCGAGAAGCGCGTGGTGGAGGCGAGCGAACGGGTGGTTACGGTCAGCGAGTTTTCGAAGCGACAACTCGTCGAGGACCTTGACGTCCGCGTGGAGCACGTAACCGTGATCCACAACGGGGTGGACGAAGCGTTTTCGCCGGGACTCCGCGACGCGGGGCTCGCCGAAAGACTCGGACTGGGCTCCGAACCAGTCGGGATGTTCCTCGGAGGGCTCAAGCGGCGCAAGAATCTGAGGTTCCTGCTGGAGGTCTGGCGAGACGTCGTCGCACGGCTGAAGGGCGCGACGCTGTTGGTGTGCGGCTCGGGCGAGGAGGAGTCGCGCCTAAAACAAGCGGCGAAAGACATCGGTATCCAGCGTCAAGTGATCTTCGCCGGACACATTTCGGAATCCGAGAAGGTCCGCTTCTATAGACTCGCCCAGGTCTTCATTTCAGTGTCCTCGCTCGAAGGTTTCGGCCTCTCCGTCGCAGAGGCGATGTCGTGCGGCCTCCCGGTTGTCGTCGCTCGGCAAGGCGCGCTGCCGGAGCTCGTCGGGTCCAGCCCTGGCGCGCGCGTGTGTCAGCCGGGGAGCAGAAGCGAGTTCGCCGAGGCGATCCTGGGATTCGCTTCTGCCGAGGAGGTGCGCCGACAGGGCGGGGAAGCCAATCGTCAGCGCGTCAATGCCTACTTCCGGTGGCCGAGAGCGATCGATGCGATGAAAGCCGCTTATGCCGAAACGCTGGCGCGCTGGTCCGCTGATCGTGCGCGAGTCGCCACGCGTACGAGCCTATGAGGGTAGGGCTGCTGCCGGCACTCGGTGGGAGTCTGAGCGAGCTGGCGACAACCGGTCAAGTCGCGCGGCTGATCAATGGGTATTTGCGTCCCTACGTCGCGTCGTTCGATGGTGTCACCTACTTCAGTTATCGACCCGAACGGCTCGAAAGCTTCACCACGGACGCGGTCATCCTCGAGCGGGTGCGTGTACTGTCGCCTGCGCGCGAAATGTTCCGGGGCTGGCGAGCCCTAACGATGCCGTTCATCCACGCGGCGGACTTCCGGTTGTGCGCGGTCCTACGAGTGTTCCAGATAACGGGCGTCATTCCGGCCATCCTGATCCGCGCTCGCTTCGGGATTCCGTTCGTGACGGCCTATGGCTTCCAGTACGAGCGCCTCGCGCGCTCGCGGACGCGCGGGCTGCTGCGCGGGATCGTCGCGCGGCTCGGGCTGCGCGCGGCCGCCGCGGTGATCGTCCCGACCGCCGAGTTCTGGGACCTCGTGGCGTCCCGCGTCGGGGCCGCCAAGGTGCACCTCGTCCCGAACGGGGTGGACGTCCGCCGCTTCAGCCCCGGTGCCGGCCCCGCCGACGCGCGGCCGGCGCTCCTCTACGTCGGGCGGCTGTCGGCGGAGAAGAGCCTCGGGACCCTGCTCGGAGCGGCGTCGAAGCTCCTGGCGCGCTTCGACGTTGGGGTCGTCCTGGTGGGGGAGGGGCACGAGCGGGCCGCGCTCGAGGCCCAGGCGCAGGCACTCGGTGCGCCCGTCGAGTTCGTGCCGTTCGTCGACCACCGCGAGCTGCCGCGCCTCTACGCGCGGGCGAGAGCCTTCGTGCTGCCCTCGCTGACCGAAGGCCATCCCAAGGTGTTGCTCGAGGCGATGGCCTGCGGGGTGCCGTGCGTCGCCTCGTCCGTCGGCGGCAGCCGGGCGATCCTGGCGGACGGCGACACGGGACTCCTCTTCGAGGCCGGAGATGTCGGCGGCCTCGCCGCGTGCCTCGAGCGCGTGCTGACACAGCCCGAGACGGCGCGCCGGCTGGGCGAGCGGGGGCGCGCCGCCGTCGTCGAGCGTTACGACCTCGAGCGGCTCGTCGCGGGCGAGATCGCGCTGCTGCGAGGCGTGGCGGCCGCGGTGTGAGCGCGTCGCGCGCGCGGGCTCCGCTCCTCGAGTCACTCGCCGTCCTCGCCGGGGCGCTCCTCGTCGTGGCCGTCCTCGCGTGGCTCGACGGCCCGGCGCCCGATCTGCGCGGCGACCAGAACGCGATCAACCTCATGGTGGTGAAAGCGCTCCATCCCGACTGGTTCGCCGGCGACCCGCTCTACGGCCGCGACCCGAGCCGCTTCTACACGCCCACGTTCCTCGGGCTCCAGACCGCCCTCGCGCGCCGGCTGGATGGCGATCCCACGCGCGCGCTCCAGGCTCTCCTGTGGCCGGTGGGCGTGCTCTTCCTCGCCGGCCACTACGTGCTCTTTCGCGGCGTCACCGGATCGCCGTGGGCGGCTGCCCTCGGCGCCCTGGCCGCGACGACGACGCGGAACGCGCTCGGCGGCGAATACTGGGGCTTCTCGGGCCTCGAGTCTGTCCAGCCGCGCGTGATCGTGTTGGGCGCGGCCCCGCTGCTCGTCCTGGCCTTCCTCCGCTGGCGCCAGACGCGCTGGCTGCCGGCGTTCTTCCTCCTGACCGGGGTGGTCGCGAACTTCCATCCGATCGGCGGCCTCCACCTCTGCCAGATCGCGATCGTCACGCACCTGGCCCTCGAACGGGCGCGGCCGCGCGCCTGGCTCGACGCCGCCGTCGGCGGTGTCCTCTTCCTCGTGGGGGCGTCGCCGTTCGTCCTCGCGTATCTCGAGGGGCGCGAGAACGTCACCAATCCCGCGCTCTTCGCGGTGCTTCGCGCGGCCGTCGAGTACCGCTTCGACTACCTCCTGCTGCCGCAGAAGACGGACGCCCTGCTGAGTGTCGCGTTCCACGTTACGGTCGTGCCGTACGGCGTCGACGCGCGGTTCGCGCCGCGGCCGAGGCGCGCCGATCTCGTGGAGCGGTGGGGCCTGCGCGACCGCATGGTCATCCTGTTCTTCGGTGGACTCAAGCCGCGGAAGAATCTGGGGGTGCTCCTCGACGTCTGGGCGAGGGCGATTCCCGCGCACGCCGACGCGCGCCTCGTCGTCGCGGGCGGTGGGCCGATGCTTTCGGCGCTGCGCGCGCGCGCCGAGCGGCTGGGGCTGGCGTCGTCGGTCGTCTTCACGGGGTACGTCCCGGAGGCGGACAAGGCCGACGTCTACAACCTCGCGGACGTCTTCTTCTTCCCGTCGGCGATGGAGGGGTTCGGCCTCGCCGTGGCCGAGGCGATGTCCTCGGGGCTGCCGATCGTCGCCTCCGACCGTGGCTCGATTCCCGAGCTGGTCGTCGAGGGCGAGGGCGGCTTCCTCGCCGATCCGTCGTCGGCCGACGGCTTCGTCGAGCGCCTCCGGCTCCTCCTGGCCGACGCGCCGCTGCGCGCGAAGCTCGGGCGGGCGAACGCCGAGCGCGTCGAGCGCAGCTTCCGCTGGGACCGCTGCGTGGACGGCACGCGGCGCGTGTACGAGACGGTGCTCGAGGCGCGCCGGCGGCGGAGGACTTTGCGGTGACGCCGCTCGGCGCGGCAAGGCCGTGGGGGTCCGGCTCGTGCGTCTCACGAGGAAGCGCCCGTACGCGATCCACCCCAAGCACCTCGTGGACCAGCCGTGGCACGATTGGTACCTGCCGCACCTCCGTCCCGGCGACCGTGTGCTCGACGTCGGCTGTAGCAACGGCGCGCACCTCGTGCGCGCGGCGCGGCGGTGCCGCGCCATCGTGGGCATCGACTACGACCTCTCGCAGCTTGCCGTCGCGGCGCGCGTGTCGCGCGAAGCGGGGGTCGCGAACGCCGCGATCTTCGCGTGGGATATCACGGGACGCTTTCCCTTCGCCGATCGCAGCTTCGACGCGGTGCTGTTCCTCGACGTGATAGAGCATCTCCACCCGCGCGTCGAGGTTCTGCGCGAGATCCATCGCGTGCTGAAGGATGACGGCCGGCTGCTCGTCTCCGCGCCGAACCGTGACACCCGCTGGCGGCGCACCCTGCGCGCCGCCGGCCTCTTCTCCTACTCCGATCCCGATCATAAGATCGAATACACGCGTGCGGAGTTCGTCGCCGAGCTGCGCGTGGGCGGCTTCGACGTCTCGGGAGATCTCGAGCCTGTCGTGTTCGACACGCCGTGGGCCGGCGCGATCGACGCGCTCGGCGGGCTCTCGCTCACCGCATACGACCGTCTGAGCCGGTGGAAACGGGACGCCGCGTTGCGACGGCCGGACGACAGCACGGGGTTCCGCGCCCGGGCGCTGAAGCTCTGCCGATGATCCTCGGGCTCCTGCCTGCGATCCGCGGCGGGCTCGGCGAGCTGGCGCGGACGGGCCAGCAGACGCGCCTGATCGACGGGTATCTCGTCCCCTATGCGCGGGCGTTCGATGAGGTGCGCTACTTCAGCTACCTCGACGAGTCGCTGGCGTCGTTCACCGGCGACGCCGAGTTGCTGGCACGGGTGCGCGTTCTCCCCGGCCGACGTCTCCACCCGTGGGCATACGCATTCCTCATGGCGCAGCGTCACCGCCGGGCGATGCGTGACTGCTCGGTCTTTCGCGTCTTCCAGGCGACCGGTGTGATCCCGGCGTTGCTCGCGCGGCGACGGTGGGGGATCCCGTTCGTGACGACGTACGGCTTCTCGTACGAACGACTGGCGCGGTCGCGGACCCGTGGTCATCTGCGTGGTATCGTCACGCGGCTCGGCCTCTCCGCGGCGTCGGCGGTCATCGTGCCGACGGACGAGCTTCGCGATCTCATCGCATCGCGCGTCGGCGCGGCGAAGGTCCATCTCGTACCGAACGGTGTGGACACGCTGCGCTTCCGCCCCGGCGCCGGCCCCACCGACACGCGGCCGGCGTTGCTTTACGTCGGCCGGCTCTCGGCGGAGAAGAGCCTCGGCACGCTACTCGACGCCGCTGCCAAGCTTCGAGCGCGCTTCGACCTCGGTGTCGTCATGGTAGGGGAAGGGCCGGAGCAGTTGGCGCTCGAAGCGCAGGGGCGGGCACTCGGCGTCCCGCTGGAGTTCGTGCGCTTCATGGACCACCGTGAGTTGCCGCGGCTCTACGCGCGGGCGCGCGCCTTCGTGCTGCCCTCGCTGACCGAGGGCCATCCCAAGGTCCTGCTCGAGGCGATGGCGTGTGGCGTGCCGTGCCTCGCGTCCAACGTCGGCGGCAGCCGAGCTATCCTGGCCGGCGGCGACGCCGGACTGCTATTCGAAGCCGGCGACGTCGGCGGACTCGCGGGCCGTCTGGAGCATGTCCTGACGCAGCCCGAGGTGGCCCAGCGGCTGGCTGAGCGGGCGCGCGCGCTCGTCGTGGAGCGCTACGACCTCGCGAGACTGGTCGCGAGTGAGATCGTGCTGCTGCGCCACGTGGCGGGCCGCGCGTGAACGCGCCGGGCGCGCGTCGCGCGCTGCTCGAGAGCGCCGCCGTCCTCGCCGGGGCGCTTCTCGCCGTCGCCGCCCTCGTGTGGCTCGACGGGCCCGCGCCCGACCTGCGCGGCGACCAGAAGGCGATCAACCTCATGGTGGTCAAGACGCTGCATCCGGACTGGTTCGTCGGAGACCCGCTCTACGGGCGTGATCCCAGCCGCTTCTACACGCCCGCGTTTCTCGGGCTCCAGACGGCCATCGCGCGGCGCCTCGACGGCGACCCGACGCGCGCGTTGCAGATTCTCCTCTGGCCGGTGGGTGTGCTGTTCCTGGCGGGCCACTACGCACTCTTCCGCGCGGTCACGGGCTCGCCGTGGGCCGCGGCGCTCGGCGCGCTCGCGTCGGCGACGACGCGTAACGCGCTCGGCGGAGAGTACTGGGGATTCGCGGGGCTCGAATCGGTCCAGCCGCGCGTGATCGTGCTGGGAGCGGCGCCGCTGTTGGTGCTCGCCTTCCTCCGCTGGCGCGGGACGCCCTGGCTCCCGGCGTTCTTTCTCCTCACAGGAGCCGGCGCGAACGTCCATCCGATCGGCGGCCTGCACCTCTGCCAGATCGCGATCGTCACCCACCTCGTCCTCGAGCGCGCCCGGCCGCGCGCCTGGCTCGACGTGACGCGCGGCGGCGCACTCTTCGTCCTGGGCGCCTCGCCTTTCGTCATGACCTATCTCACCGGGCGCGAGAACGTCAGCGACCCCGCGCTCTTCTCGGTTCTCCGTGCGGCCGTCCAGTACAGGTTCGACTACCTCCTGCTACCCCAGCGACTCGACGCGCTGGTGAGCGTCGCGTTCCACTCGCTGCTGCCGGCGGCGGCCGTGGCGTGGCTTGCCTGGCGGCGAGGCTGGCCGCGCGACCTCGCGACGCTCGCGGTTTTCGGCGCGACGGCGCTCGTCCTCGGCATCGCGGGCACTGCGGCGATCCAGGCGCTCGCCGTCGGGCTCGACCGGCCGTACGTGGACATCCAGCAGCTTCGCGCCGCGAAGTATCTCTACGTCCTACTACTGGCCGGGCTCGCGGCCGCCTTCGCCCGCCTGCTGGCTCGGCGGACGGTCGCGGCCGGCGTCGCGGCGGGCGCGCTCCTGATCCTGGCACTCGTGCCGCCGGGGGCGTTGATCCACTCCTTCTCCGAGGAGCGGCGCGAGGCGGTCAAGCGTCTGCTCGGGATGACCGTGGCCGCACGGGCTCCGGCGCCCGCAGATGCCGTCGAGGTGAACGCCGCCGCCCGGCAGGTCGAGCGGTGGCTCGACGCCCACGCCGCGCGGAACGACCTCGTTTTC
>WNGG01001874.1_pt1 | contig 23814 bp, 16 predicted proteins | sample 5400661 | NCBI WGS metagenome assembly WNGG01 (sample SAMN13153372, study PRJNA577476) | soil metagenome | isolation source: 100 cm soil or saprolite under Garry oak tree replicate 1 | place: USA:California | collected 2016-06-15
CCCGGCGTGGGCGTGTGCGCGTACCGGATCGTGCAGGAGGCGCTGTCGAACGCCGGGCGGCACGCCCCGGGAGCCGCGGTCACCGTGACGGTTGACCAGGACGGCAACGCTGTACGGCTGCGGGTGGCCAACGGCCCAGGCACACCGGCCGGGCCGTCCACGGACGGCCAGCGGCCAGGGCACGGGCTGACCGGAATGCGTGAGCGAGTGGCCCTGCTCGGCGGGTCGCTGACCGCTGGCCAGGCTCCCGGCGGCGGCTTCGCTGTGTCGGCTGTCCTTCCGCTGAGGAAAACGCCGTGACTACGCAAGCCACGCCCACCAAGTGCCTGATCGCCGACGACCAGGCGATGGTACGGGAGGGTTTCAGCGCCCTGCTGGCCGCGCAGCCGGGCTTGCTGGTCGTCGGGCAGGCCGCGGACGGCGCCGAGGCGGTCAGCCAGACCCGCGAGCTGGAGCCCGACGTGGTCTTGATGGACGTGCGGATGCCGGTCATGGACGGGCTGGAAGCAACCCGTCAGATCCTCGCCGCTCCCGAAGGGGCGTACCGGCCGCACGTGGTGATGCTGACCACCTTTGATCTCGATGAGTACGTCTATGAGGCGCTGCGCGCAGGGGCCAGCGGATTCCTGCTCAAGGACGCCCCCGCCGCCGAGCTGGTCCATGCGGTCCGTGTGGTCTCCGCTGGGGATGCGCTGCTTGCGCCGTCGGTGACCCGGCGGCTGATCGCCGGCTTTACCCGCCACTCGCGCGCGAGCCGGCCGTTGGCCGCCGCGCTCGGCGCGCTTACTCCGCGCGAGACCGAGGTGCTGCGGCTGATCGCCCGCGGCCTGTCCAACACCGAGATCAGCGACGCCCTGGTCATCGCCGAGCAGACCACCAAGACACACGTCGGCCACATCCTGACCAAACTGAACCTGCGCGACCGCGCCCAGGCCGTCGTGCTTGCCTACGAAACCGGCCTCGTCACACCCGGCGACTAGGACTCGCCTGAGGAACGCCCGCCATTGCCGCTGACATGCCTGTGACGAATGATGAGGAGACAAGATGACGAGGCGCCGCGCCCTCGTCATTACTGGATGGACGGCTGGCAGCAGATGCACCCCCTGCAATGGCTCGGCAAGCACGATCGCGATTTCGCGGCGCTGCGCCGTGCGGGACGGACCGCGATCGTCATGCCGGCCATGTTTGCCGTGGGTGACAAGGTCATCGGCAATACCGCATTGGCGACGTTCGCGGCATTCGGAGCGTTCGCGATGTTGCTGCTGGTCGACTTCGGCGGCCCGATGGCTGAGCGGCTTCAGGCGCAGGCGGCGCTCGCGATCGTGGGTGGCGTGTTCGTCTGCATCGGCACGCTGGCCTCCCAGGCGGTGTGGCTCGCAGCCGCGGCGATGGCGGTCGTCGGCTTCGGGGTGATCTTCGCCGGGGTGGTCAGCTCGGTACTAGCTGGGGCGACAACGGCGCTGCTGCTGGCTTTCATCTTGCCGGTGTCGCTGCCCGGGCCGGTGTCATCGTTACCGGATCGGCTGGCTGGCTGGGGCATGGCCGGCGTCGCCGCGCTGGCCGCCGTCGCGCTGCTATGGCCCGCGCCGGCCCGCGATCCGCTGCGCGGGGCAACGATCGCTGCCTGCCGGGCGCTGGCGGCCCGGCTGCGCTCCGAGGTCGCGTACCTGCTCAGCGGCGAAGACAGGCAATTTTCGCTTGACCGCGATCATGCGGCCGGGCAGGCGGATCACGCAGTCAAGGCGCTCCACCGTGCCTTCCTGGCCACGCCTTACCGTCCGACCGGCCTGAGCACTGCCGCCAGGACGGTCGTGCGCCTGGTGGATGAGGTGACGTGGCTGAACATCATCGTGGTTCAGCCCGGGCAGCGCGCCGAGCGCGCGGTCGTCAATCGCGCGGCGTGCGCGGTGAAGGTGGCCGCGGCCGCCGTTCTCGAACGCGGAGCGGATCTGCTCGACGTGACGGGCGGAACAGCGATGACCTGCATGCCGCGCTGGCCAGGCTGACCGATGCGCAGACGAGGCTGGAACGCAGCGCGACGGCCGACCTGCCGGTCCGGCGGGTGCCGCCGCAGCCGGGCCCGGTCGCGGCCGCGGAACCGGTCAGCGAGTTCATCACGTCGCTTGATCCGAGCTTCCGCGCGCAGGAGCTGAGCTTCGCTGTCTCGCTCATCGCGCGCAACGTCGACCTGACCGCGGCCGCCGAACGGCGCAGCTGGCGTGAGCGGCTGCTGGGCCGCCAGCCTGAAGGCCTGGCCGGGACGCTGTCCGCGGCGCAGGAACGCGCGGCAGCTCACGTCAAGCGGCACTCGGTGTGGCTGCACAACAGCGCGCGCGGCGCCGCCGGGCTGGGGCTGGCGGTGCTCGTAGCGCAGCTGACCGGGGTGCAGCATTCGTTCTGGGTTGTCCTCGGCACGCTGTCGGTGCTGCGCTCGAACGCGCTGAACACCGGACAGAACGTGGTTCGCGCCATGCTCGGCACGGTAGCCGGGTTCATCATCGGCGCGGCCTTGCTGGCGGTGATCGGCACGAACACAACGGTGTTGTGGTTCGTGCTGCCGCTGGCGGTCCTGTTCGCCGGAGTCGCTCCTGCCGCCATCTCATTCGCCGCGGGCCAGGCGGCTTTCACGCTGACGTTGGTGATCCTCTTCAACATCATCCAGCCGGCCGGATGGCGGATCGGCCTGCTCCGGATAGAGGACATCGCCCTCGGCTGCGCGGTAAGCCTGATGGTGGGAACGCTCTTCTGGCCGCGGGGCGCGGGTGCCGCGCTCCGCCAGGCACTGGCCGAGGCGTACGCCGACAGCGCCGGCTACCTTGCCAGCGCAGTGAATTTCGGAATGCTGCGCTGCGACGGCAGCAAGCCCGCGCCGGCCACCGACGCCGCCCGCGCAGCCGCGGCAGCCCGCCGGCTGGACGACACGTTCCGCACCTACCTGGCCGAACGCGGCGCCAAACCCATCCCGCTGGCCGAGGTGACCAGGCTGGTCACCGGAGTCGCAGTGCTTCGCCTGGCCGCTGACGCGCTACTGGATCTATGGCAGCGCGACGACGGCAACGCGGCAGGCGACGCCGCCGCGGCCCGCAATGAGATCCTGAAGACGACTGAACTCATCACGACCTGGTACGACGATCTTGCAGGCACCCTGACCAGCCTGCGCGAGCCACCCGAACCGCTCGCCCATGACAAGGCTGCCGACGGCCGTCTGATCGAAGCCGTGCGCCATGACTTGCTCGGCGATGACGGCAAAGCGAGCGCGACCGCCGTGCGAATGATCTGGACAGGCGGCCACCTTGACGCGGTCCGTCGGCTGCAGGCGGTCATCGTCTCGTGAGCACGCGCCCGTCCCGCTCGAAACTAGGATTCGGCCGGACCGGGTTGCCGATAATCAATGAAGCGCTTGGAGTATCTTCTCGGGCTGGAAAAGGCCTTCACGGTTGTCTATTGGGACCAGCGGGGCACCGGCCTATCACTACGCAAGAACTCGAACCGGGCCGACATCAGCGTGGCGCGGATGGTCGGCGACACGGTGTCGCTGTCGGAGCTGCTTCGCGTGCTCGTCGGCCTGGTCCGCTCGCCCGACTACTCGGTCGCAGACGTCATCCGCACCATTCGTGGGATCACCGCGACACAGGCCGCGCTGCTGCCCGAACTTGCCACCACAGATCTGGTTCGCACCATGCCCCGCCTCGACGTGCCCATTGTCATCGCGCAGGGTCGCAGTGACCAGGTGGCACCCGGCGAAGCGGCACAGCGGTTCCACGACTCACTGATGGCACCGAGCAAACAGTTGGTGTGGTTCGACAGATCGGCGCACACACCCCACCTTGAGGAACCCGGCAAGTTCCGGGACCTGCTCATGAACGTGAGAGCCAGCCAGCTCGCCGACACCTGACACGGCCCGTGCATTAGCGACGAGGCCACCGGTGACGGCGTCGATGCGGGCCGGGCGAGAGCTGCTGCACACGCATGCCGCGACCGGCGCGCCCGGCTGACCAGGATCATGAAAATTACGATCTAAACGCCAGTCTTCACCCGTCTTTACATCACAACTAATATTGTGAACGGGTGCGCCAGCGGGGAGGAGCAGGCTGGATGCACCAATTTGGGCGTGTCTGGCCGACAGGCCCGGGGGAGGATCTTTGAGGCTTGCGTACATCCACGGCCTGGCCAATCGGGCGGGTGACGAGTTGATCAAAGGCGCCGAGATCCGGGATCGGCTGCTCTGGCGATTTCCGTTGCCCGCCTCCAGCGCCGCCTTAGGCCCGTTGCACGTCGCCACCGCCGGCTGCAGAACGGGCGACTGCGCTGCTCATGATGCTGTTCCACACCATTTTCTCGACCCAGGTCGGCGCGGTCTGAACGTCCTGCCAACCGTGCTCGCGGATGCAATGACAGATCCTGGCCTTGGCGAGCTTCACGCCTTGGCCGCTTTCACCTATCAGGTAACAGGAGAACGCGATGAACGAAGGCGAGCTGTCACGAGAGAGCGCGATCACGGTCGCCGAAGGCACTGCGTCGGTCGAGGACCTCAGTAAACGGTTTGACGCGGTGGCGGAGCAGCTCAGCGAGTTTCACCGGAGAGCCGCGCACCGGGAGCTGGTCATCGACCGGCTGCACGAGGAGAACCAGCGGCTCAAGCGGGGCGAATACCGGGTCGCTCTGGAACCCGTGGTGGCTGACCTCATCCGGCTGCACGATCAGCTATCGCGCGAGGCCAGCCGGTCCGGCGCAGACGACGGGCTGCTCCGCTCGTTCGCCGAGGAGGTCGCGGAGATCCTCGACCGGTGCTCGGTCGAGGTCTTTGCCGCCGAGTCCGGCGAGCCGTACGACAGTGACCGTCACCGGCCGCTCGCCGTCGTGCCGACCTCCGACCCGGAGCTGCACAACACCGTCGCGGAGGCCGTCGCCGCGGGTTTCTACGACCGGGAGACTAGCCGGGTGCGCCGTCCGGCACAGGCGCGTTTCCATCAGTACCGCGCAGAGGGAGAGAACTGACATGACTGCCTACGGAATCGATCTCGGCACCACCTATTCCTGTGTCGCCAAGGTCGACGACACAGGCCGGGCAGTGGTGCTGAAGAACACAGTCGGCGACGACACCACCCCGTCAGTGGTGTACTTCGAGTCCGCGGACAACGTGACGGTCGGCCGCACCGCCAAGGATTCGGCGCTGATTTTTCCCGACCTGGTGGCTGCGCTGGTCAAGCGGGACATGGGCGACGCCGACGTGCACTGGGAGTACCACGGAAAGCGGGAGACTCCCGAGTCGGTCTCCGCGCTCATCCTCAGGGAGCTGGCCAGTGCCGCGGCGAAGGAGACCGGTGAGCAGGTGCATGACGTGGTGATCACCGTGCCCGCCTACTTCGGAATCGCCGAGCGGGAGGCCACCAGGAGGGCCGGGCAGATGGCCGGGCTTGAGGTGCTGGACGTGCTCGCCGAGCCGGTCGCGGCAGCGTTGCACTACCAGGCACTGAACGACACGGGCGCGACCCGTCACCTGCTGGTTTACGACCTGGGCGGCGGCACCTTTGACACGACCGTGATTCGGCTGTCCGGTGACGACGTCGAGGTCATCTGCACCGACGGCGACCACCGGCTGGGCGGGGCCGACTGGGACGCGAAGATCATCAGTTTCCTGCTGGAAGCATTCGAGGCGCAGCAGCCGGACATCGACCCGGGCACCGACGAGCACGGCATGCAGGACCTGGCCGGCACCGTGGAGACGCTGAAGAAGGACCTCAGCCGGACCCAGTCCCGCAAGGTCGTCATGCGTTTCGGCGGCAAGGCCGTGCCAGTCGAGGTGACCCGATCCCGGCTGGAGGAACTCACCCAAGTGCTGCTTGAGCGCACCATGGAGATCACCGGCCGGACCATCAAGACTGCCAGGGAGAAGGGCGTCGAACGATTCGACGACGTCCTGCTGGTCGGCGGCATGACCCGGATGCCGGTCATCGCGGCAACCCTCAGCGAGCGATTCGGGCTGGCGCCCAAGCTGCATGAGCCGGATCTAGCGGTGGCCAAGGGAGCGGCGATCTTCGCCGTGGTAAAGCAGGTCAAGGTGCGCATGCCTGCCGATGCCTCCCCGGCGCAGGCGCAGCAGGCCGCGCGGCAGGTCGCCGACCAGCTCGGACTGAGCGTCCAGCAGGTCGAGGACCTGGCGGCCAAGCGGGTTGCCACCGTGGTGCCCCGGGCGTTCGGGGTCAAGGTAGTCGACGGCAGCGATCCGCGGGCACGGAAAGATCCGGACAACGCCAGGCTCCTGATCGAGCACCTGCTGACTGCCAACACCCCGCTGCCCGCCGACACCGGGCCGCGGACCTTCTGCACCCTGGTCGACAATCAGCGCGAGGTTCTCGTGGACGTGTGGGAACAGGCCGGGTCGGTCGAATCCGAGAACCTGGCCGACAATACCCACATCGGCGATGGCGTGCTGTCCCAGCTGCCGCCGCGGCCTGCCGGGGCGCCGTTCGACATCACCTTCCACATGACCGAGACGGGCCTGCTGAAGGTACACGCGCAGGAGAGCAACTCGGGCCGCGAGGTCCGGTTCGAGATACAGATCGGCGGGCTTACTGATGAGCAGGTCCGCCAAGCCGGCGACGCGGTAGCCCGCTACGCGGTCAGTGGCTGATTTCGGTGGCCTTGGACCGGGAGAGATACCGGCGGGAGGTACTTGACCCTGCCCGCCGGTCCGGCCCGCCTGCCGATCTCTTCGTCCGGTACGGCTTTACCGGCCGATTGCCCGCCGAGGCGGCCTTCCGCGCCCAGATCGATGAGGTATTCGGCCTGTGGAAGACTCTTAAGTCCAAACCCGGCTGGGGCAAGCTGATCGAGGGGCTGCTAGCCAAGCACGCCGAGCTGGAGCGCGCCGGGGAGCTGACTCCGGCGGCATTCCAGGCCCGCCGCCGCAAGGAGCAGGCGCAGGCGGACCGGCGGCTGGCGGAGCTTGTCCAAGGTGAGAACGCCACGCACGTGGGCCCGGCGGCGGTTACCCGATTGCGCGACGCGGCCGGCGCCGGGGTGGACGACACGCAGGTCCGGCAGGCACTGGCCGCCGCCCGCATCAAGGTGGTCGACCGACTGCCGGAACTCCCGGTCACCCCGCCGCCTACCTACGCCGCGCTCGGTCCCGAGTTGCAGACTCTCGACCTGGGGCTATCCGCGGAGGTCATCTTCGGACGGGAGGCGGTGCAGGCCGGATTCCGGGTGCTGGACGGGTTCCGGCTCACTGACGGGCGGCGGCTGGACGAGAAGACCCTGACGGACGCGGCCAGTCGGTCCGCGGCGATGGCGCACTCCAACCCGCGCAAGACGCCCACTGAGACCGTGCTCACGGTCATCAAGGGTGCCCATCGCGATGGCTCGCTGGACCGGCTGCTGCTCTGGGAAGTCATGGCGCCGCTCAGGAAGCAGATCGCCGCCGGTTTCGGGCAGAAGGCTATCGCGAACCAGGCGGCGGAGTCGGGTCTGGATCGGGAAGAGGCCGGCATTCTCGCCGCCGCGATGCTCGCCGAGGGAGCAGCCGAGGGCTTGCGCCGCCGGATCGAGGAGGACCTCGCCGGAGGCCGGCTTCGCTCGGCACAGCTCCAGGCCGCCAGCCTGGCCGGCGACGACGAGCTGCGCATCCGGGTGGGCGCCAGGGCCGCCGAAGTCGCGGGCCTCGTCGCCAGAGCCGACGCCGAGCTGTCCGCGGGACGAACGGAATCGGCTGCGCGGTTACTTGGCGACGCGGCCGCCCGCGCCAGCGATGAACCGGACCTGGCGGACCGACTTGCCGGGCTTGCGCCGCCGCCGCCGCGCGCCGCGGCCGCGGTGGTCGACGGCGACCGGGTGCTAGTCAGCTGGCAGGGCAGCGCGGCCCAGGCGGGCCAGGTCCGGTACCGCGTCACCCGAGGAATGCGCCGGCCTCCCCGATCGCCAGCCGAGGGCGTCGTTGTCGCCGCGGAGACCGCCGAGCTGCACGCCGCCGACGAGAGTGCCCCGCGCGGCACTGACCTCTACTACGCGGTTTTCGCCGGGCGCGGCGGGCCGCAATGGTCTCCTCCCGCTGGTACCTCCCGGGTGGTCTTCGCTCCGGAGGTCACGGGGGTGGCCGCGGACGTGACCGCTGATGCGGTGGGCGTGGTCTGGCGGACGCCGCGGGGGGCCTCGGAGGTCAGAGTCGTGCGCGTCGCCGACGGCCAGGAGACCGCGATCGAGTCGGACCTGACCGGGTTCAACGACACCGGGCTAAGCCCGGGTGTCGAGTACCACTACCGGATCACCGCGGTCTACAGGGCTCCCGACGGGTCGCCACGTACGTCGCCGGGCGTCGCCGTCCGGGCGGTCCCCGCTCTGTCCCCAGTCCCAGTGGCGGCACTGTACATTCAGGCGATTCCATCGGCCCTTGAGGTGAGCTGGGTGCCGCCGCCGCTCGGCCGGGTCGATCTGCTGGTCAGCCGGGTCGCGCCGCCGTGGCCTGTCGGCGCTGAGCCCGCCCAGGCGGAGCTGGCCGCATTCGGCCGCCCGGTGCCGGGCAGCCCGCGGCCTGCTGCCTCGGGCCGCGTATCAGTACAGATGCCCACGCCGCTTGGCAGGCACTACCTGCTCGCAGTGACCAGGGTCGGCACGCGGGCCGTGGCGGGCGCCCGGGCGGAGCTCAGCCTCGCCGAGCCTGTCCGCGGACTCCAGGCGGAGCGGCTGCTCGACGAGGCGCAGCTCAGCTGGATCTGGCCGGAGGGCGCGGTCGCCTCGATCATCGCCTGGCCGGGCGGGGAACGCCGCTGCTCCTGGCGCGTGTACTGCGACGAGGGTGGTGTGACCATCCCGGCGGGCCCGGGCGAGATGGTCATCCAGGTCAGCGCTGTACATCCGGACCCGGCCGCGGATCTGGTAGCCGTCCCGGTCCCGGTAACCGTCCCGGCACGCAAGGCGAAGGTGCGGTATCGCTGGCTAAAGGACGGCGCGCGGTGTCCCGGGCGACGGCGGCTTGAGCTGACCACCGACCAGCCCTGTGAGCTGCCGGAACTCGTGGTCGTGCTGTCTGCTGCGGCGGTTCCCCCGGACGAGCCCGGCGACGGTCTCGAAGTGACGCGGCTGCCCCCTGCATCGATCTCGCCGAATGTCCCGCTAAAGGTCCCGGTGAAGGTGCCCTGGCGGGCGACCGGGTTCCTGGCCTGCTTCACCGTTACCAGCAGTGACGCCGGGCTGCTATTGCTCCCGCCGCCGCCTAGCGAGATGAGGATCCGGTGAAGGCCGCCATCTACTGCCCGTACTGCTATTCGCCGTTCGCCGCGCGGCAGATCAAGTTCCGCTGCGCCGGCCGGCCCAGCAGGCTCGGCAAGCGCTGTGACATGAAGATAGATGAGGTGCTGCGCAGCCGGACCGGGTACAACGGGCAACTCGGCCCGGTTTTCGACGCCGATGGCAGGGCGAGCAAGGCCGAATGCCCTGCATGCATGGCTGAGACCTTTACCCGGATCTGCCCGGTATGCCACAGCGCGCTCCCCGTGCATTTTGGGAAGGTAAGCAGCCGCCTCATCGCGCTTGTCGGCGCGAAGGAGACCGGCAAGACGGTGTTCATGACGGTCCTGGTGCACGAGCTGATGAACCGGGTCGGGAACAGGTTCGACGCGGCGATGACCGGTGCCGACGACAACACCAGGGACAAGTTCGCCGGGAACTACGAACGCCCGCTCTACCGGGAGTCGAGGCTGCTGGGCACCACCGCCACGGCCGGCCAGGCCGGCCGGGAGCCGCTGGTGTTCCGGTTCACTACTGAAGAGCGCCGCCTGATCGGCTCCGCGGGACCTCATCACACGCTGCTGTCATTCTTCGACACTGCGGGGGAGGACCTCATCAGCCAGCGCAGTGTCGAGGAGAACGTCCGCTACCTGTCCGCCGCCGACGGGATCGTGCTGCTGCTTGACCCGCTGCAGATGCGCGGCGCCCGCAAGCTGGCCAAGCCGGGTACCCGGATGCCTGCCGAGGGCGGCGTCGCCGACGATCCGGCCAACGTGCTGGAACGGGTCACCGACCTGGTCATGTCCATGGACGGCGGGCCGAGGAAGAAGATCGGCAAACCGCTCGCTATCGCGTTCACCAAGCTCGACGCGCTCACTCACGACCTGAAAGAAACTAGTCCACTGCGACGCCCGCCACCTCAGCTGCCGTTCTTCGACGACACCGACAGCCAGGAGGTGCACGCGGAGATCCTGCGGCTGCTTACCCGGTGGGATGGCGCCCGGATCGACCAGATCGCGGGCAAGCATTACCAGCGGTACCGCTACTTCGGGCTGTCCGCGCTCGGGGAGACCCCGACCGCAGACAACAAGATCTCCCCACGCGGCATCCGGCCCTACCGCGTGGCCGACCCGTTCTTGTGGGCGCTCGGCGGATTCGGCGCGATCAAGGTGAGGAAGGGCTCTTAGCCATGGCATTCCAGCAGCTTTACTACACCTCGTGTGAGCACGGCCTGCTCGGCTACGGCGGCTTCCAGTTCAACGCCGTCACTCCCGGGGTCTCCGCGGCGGTGCTGCGCGAGGTCGAAGACCTCACCTCCTACGAGCCACCGCGCTCGATGCCCGGCGACCCGGGGCCAGACCAGCTGGCCAGCTATCCGGTGGCGTTTTCGCACTCGCTGGGCAGCGCCGGGACCTTCATCACGGCCCGGGTCGTGTTCGCCGGATCCGACTACTCGGGGCGGCCGGGCAACTATTTTGCACATGCCCTGGTGACGGAATCGGCAGCTGACTTCGGGTCGCTGCTGCCAGCTGAACTCTGGGAGGCGCCGCTCTGGCGGACGGCGCCGGCCGAGGTGCGGGAGCTGCCGCCGCTGCCGGGTCCGCCACCGCGCGGGACGCTGGACCCGGCCGGAATGCAGGCGTTCATCGACGGCCGTGATCCCCGCGTCCTGCCGGTGCTGGTCACCGCGGCAGCCCGGGCGATGGCGGGGGACCGGCCCGTGGTGCTGGTCGGCCCGGACTCCGCGGCCAATGCCGGCTGGATCGCCGCAGTGTCCTACCTGCTCGGCGAAGGGCTCGCGCGGAAAATGTCTTTCACCACCTACACCCATCGGCCGTCCTACTCTGGGCACCATCTGATCGGAGTCGTTCCCGGCGGCGAGACAGTGCCAGCGGATCAGGGCTTTCACGTGTATGACGCGGCGACAGGGCAGCTGCCCGAGGTGGCGGTCCATCCGCTTGCCGCCCTGCTCGCCAGAGCAGGGGTGCTGCAAGCCGGCTCGCTCTGGCAGCAGGCGACGGCACTGGCCACCAGCCCGGCGAAGGAGTTCGACGGCTGGCATGCTCCGGTGGCCGCTGCGGCGGCGCTGCACGGGATGCGGCTGGATGTGCACGACGTGGATGCCGTCGTGACCTGGCTCGGCGTCATTCAGCAACTTCCACCGGATGCCGGGCGGGTGCTCGAAAGGCTGCTGGACCGGCAGTATGAGCCGTTCTCTGACCGCAGGATCACTGATCTGCACGCGGTAGCCGGACGACTCCGGTCCGGGGCCGCCATGGAACAGCTGGAACTCGTCCTGGTTGAGCGGGCGTACGCGTGCCTGGAGCGCGCCGAACCGGTCGGCGCCCTGATCCGGCTTACCAGCCAGCCAGCGAAGGACGAGGCCGCCAGGCGGTGCGTGGATGGGCTGTATGCCCTGTCCCCTGAGGTGATCCCGGAAGTATTGCGCTGGACGGCGGATGCCGGGGTAGTGCTGCCGGCCGGCGAGTTCCGCCAATACGGGCAGCATCTTGATCCGTACATCGAATCCCGGCTGCTTGCCGAGATCCTGGACGGACGGCCGGAGATCGTCGAAGGCCTGGTCGCAATGCTCGCCGCGCACCGGGAGGTGGCGCGGGACTTGTTCGCCTCCCCGAATGTGATCACACGCGAGGACCTGGCCGGCCAGCCCGGGCTGGCCGAGCTATGGCTGCTCGGAGCGAGCGCACGAGGCGATCTGTCCGCGTTTGACGCCTTTAACGAGATCAGCAAACTCCGGCTGGGCAACGGGGCCGCCGCCGACGTTGATCTGCTCAATGAGCTCTGGCCGCACGGCTGCCCATCCGATGATCTGTGCAGGCTGCTCCCGGCGGCGAGTGATGCGGGCTTAACAGACTGGCTCGTCGATCCGATCATCAGGGCGCTGCAGACTGAGTCCGGCGACAGCCGGGTGAGACTGGCGCAGGCGCTGAACGGCTATCCGGATATCCGCGCCTTGCTGCCCGTCGACCTCCGGAAGAGCGCCGATAGCCTGTTCAAGGTCGCAGCGCGGCTGAATGACGCTCGGGCCAGGGTTGCCCGCGGGGAAACAAAGGCGCTCACGGAGTTGTGCCATTCGTACCGTCACTGCGGGAGGCAGGCCCAGGAACTGCTCATCAAAGAGATCCCCGGGCTGCTGTGCCAGGCGAAACGGCTGGGTCCGGCGTTGCGCGGATGTCCCGGGCCGGTGCGCAGAGCGTTCTGCCAGGAGATTCGTGCTCGGCTGAAACCGTACAGCGCCGAGCCGGAACTGGCAGCGCGCGTCTTTCTCGCGATGCTCGAACTGGGCGATCATGGGGAGGCGGCCGCCGTGCAAGATCTTGTCAATGAGCTTGAGCCGGTCCTGGACTGGCCTGGCGGCCAGCGGCGAGTGCTGCGAAAGGCGCTGGGGAAGGATGGCGCCGCCGCGTTCGACCAGTGGCGGGAGGACTGCCGCGGCGGAGGGCTGGTCAAGTTCCGCGGGCTGCTGCGCAGGGACGGAGGCCGACGTTGATCCTCATATACCTGCTCCTGCTCTGGCCGTACCTTTTCTGCCTGAGCTTCGCCGTCCCGGCGGCGGCGTTCGCCGCCGCCGTCGGCTATGCGGTCGCAATTCCATGCTGCTATATCGTCGGCCTGTTCCAGGTGCTTGCCGTCCGTCCGGAGAGTCTTCCGCCGCCTCGCTGGTTCCCGCGGCGCGCTGAGGACGGGGAGCCCGCGGAGCTGTCCTACTTCTACGGCCCGGCGTTCGCCGAGGTCGAGCATGTCGCCACGGTGGCGTTCGGCCTTGCCCATGAGCTGGCGGTCAGGGGCGCCGCTCTGGTGACGTCCTCGTTTGAGCGCGGATATTCGGCGGTCAAGGGCAAGCGGCTGGTCACAGTGCCGCTGGGCATCGGCGGGGCCGTCGGCATGGCGTTCGGGATTGCCTTCGGTGCGGTCGGCTTCGCGGCCATCGCGGTGGTGCATACCATGGTTGCGGCGGTGCTGCTCGCCGGCATGCGGGTCGCCGGGGTCATGCTGCGGGTCATCGACAGCGGGCTGCTGCGAGTAAAGAACATCCGGATGACCTGTCCGCACTGCTTCGAGCGGGTGGCCTACCCGGCGTACAAGTGCCGCGGCTGCGGCCGACTGCATCAGGACATCCGACCGGGCCGCTACGGAATCTTCCGGCGCCGGTGCCTGTGCGGGGCCAGGCTGCCCACCTTGCTGCTGCTCGGCTCCGCCCGGCTGGAGGCGTACTGTCCGCACGAGGGCTGCGGGCGGTCGATGGAACACCGGCCGGGAGAAGCCCAGGAAATCGTGCTGCCGTTCTTCGGCGCCGCGGGCGCAGGAAAGACCCGGCTGATGTACGGAATCGTCACTCTGCTGCGCTCGACAGCCGGACTTGAGGCTGAGTTCGCAGACTCTGCCACCGGACTGGAACTGGCGGAAGTCAAGCTGCTCCTGGCACCGGGCAAGGCGCCGGCCAAAACCAACGTCGCCCTGCCGCGTGGCCAGGTCCTGCGGGTCAAGTCCAGCGGCGGAACCCGCCTGCTGCAGCTGTACGACAGCGCAGGGGAACGTTTCTACCGCTCCGAAACTACTCAGGAACTCGGCTTCCTGAACAAGGCGCGCACCTTCGTCCTAGTCATCGATCCGCTCTCGATCGACCACCTGTGGACCGGGCTGCCGGCCGAACGGCAGGCGGAACTCGCCGCGGTCAGATCCCGGGCACCTTCGCCGGACTTGGCGTACCAGCAGACCCACCAGCAGATGGAGGCCATGGGCGTCCGGCTGAAGAAAGCCCGGCTGGCCGTTGTCTTCAGCCGCGCTGACCTCCTGGAACAGCCCGATGGCATGCTAGTCGCCGACTGGGCACAGGACACGCTGGGCCTCGGCAACCTGATCCGCTCAGTCCGGCTCGAGTTCGGGGAGATCGAATTCTTCCGAACCGCCAGCGTGCTGGCGGACCGCGGCGACCTGCACCCGTCGATGGTGGAACTCACCCGGTGGCTCGTGGCCCGTGACGGAATCACGCTGCCAGGCCAGCCGAACGGGAGGACCCGGTGAACGACTTCTACCGCTGGCCGCGCCTCTGGGTGCTCAGCCTCACCCTCCTGGCCCTGATCGCCGGACTGATCATCCTAAGGTAACTCAGGTCCCGTGCTCTCGCCTTACGTCCCGCGGTCGCTGGGCCCGCCCAGAAGTTCTCCCCGCCGAGGAGGTTCCTGATGCAGGAAACCGTTTTGACGGCCATTGGACCTGGAGCACCATCCGACCTATCGGCCCGGCGAATATTCATTTCACCTTGCTGCGGGCTTAGGCACTTGCGCGCTGGCAGCAGAACGCGCGGATTTCCATTGCCGTGCAATCGGTCGCGTCGGCTTGAGCGTCCAATTAGAGTAGACGGGCAAACGACTGGCTGGGGGGTGATCGCCAGTGACGGTGGACTCAGATGCGCTGAGGGCGGACTTGCGTGACCAGGTCGCGGCCCTCCGCCTTGCTCTGCGCGAGGAAGCGCCCGCGACCGATCGCCTGCCGGTGCTTGCCGAGATGGTGGGCGTTCTCGTCGATTTGTGTCGCCGCTGGCCCGAGGAAGCGGCGGACATGCAGGGCGACATAGCGACCGTGTATGCCCACGCGAAGCGAATGGCGGCCGGACCGCCGGGTTCAATCGGCGACCATGTCCTCGCCTTATGCGTGCTCGCCGACATCTGCGTGCTGCGCGGCGGTGCGAGTGACCTCGATGAGGCGATCGAGGCCATGCGGGCGGCGCGGGGGATCCTGCCGGACGAGGAGGGTCAGGCAGAACTAGAGCTTGAACTCGGCGCCGCGTTCTGCCTCCGGGCAGCCCGGTCGCAGTGGGGGCTTGCCGATGTCACCGGTGCCGTCGACGCATTCACGGCAGTGCAGCGGCGGCTGCCGCCAGAGGACGTCAGGCGCCGGGAGGTTGCCCCGCGGCTAGCCGTGCTACTGGCCTCGCTCTTCGGGGGCTTCGGCGGTACGGCGGCGGATCGCGATGCGGCGATCGCCCAGGCCAAGGAGTATCTGGCCTGGGCGGAGGCCGGTGAACACGGCACCGCCGCGTGCCGTCTCGCCATCGCGTGGATGGCGCTCAGCCGGCAGCTCACCCTTGCGCAACGATCCGGCTCTTTTTTCGTGTCCGATTCAGGGTTGGCGCTCGGGGCCGGTCCGGAAATGAGCGCCAGGATCGCGGGCCTGGGCGAGGCCGAGATATCCGTCGCCGACGCGGAGTCCGCCATCGCCCAGCTGCGCCAGATAAGCGATCCTGCGCTGCTTGACGACGAGCTGCCAGGGACCGTGGCCGCGTTGTGGGGCCTGGCGATGCTGGTCCTGCTCCGGGCCGGCCGGGCGGCCCCCGAGCTGGACCGGGTCGTGACCGAACTCGACCGGGCGGGGCGGCTGATTCGTGAGGGCGCAGCGGGCCGGCCCGAGATGCTGGCCCTGCGGGCGGCGCTGCTCGCCGTGCACTCACAGACGCCGGACGGCTCGGCGCAGACGCCGGCGGCTTCGGAGGCGGTCCTATCTGCGGCAATGTCGCTGCCGCCAGAGCATCCGCTGCGGTCCCCGCTGCTTGAGCACCTCGGAACCTCGTTGCGCCGCCAGGTGACCGAGGGCACGTCCTCGGTGGACGTGCCAGCCGAGCTGGAGCGCGTGCTGCAGACTCTGGAGCGGCTGCCGGAAGATACCCCCGAACTGGAGCGGATGCTGGCCGTCCTCGGCACCGAGTTGCTGCACGCGACACTGTCACATCGGTCTGCGGTGCCGCTGGACCGCGTCATCGCCCTGCTCGAGAAGACGATCAAGCGCCTAGAGCCTGGCGACACGGTGCGGATCCTCGCCGAGTGCATGTGCGCGGGAGCGATCGGCCTGCGAGGTGCTATCGATCACAGGCCCGAGGCGCTCGACGAAGCGGAAGAGCGCCTGCGGCGATTGGCGGCCCTGGTCCCGGCGGGGCATGTCGCGCGCCCGCTGGGGCTCATGAGCATGGCCAGCGTGCTCGCCGAGCGCTACATCATGAGCGGTGAGCTGCGCCATCTCGGGCCGGCTGAGGGCAAGATCGAAGAGTTCCTCGATGCGGTGGCTGACGGCGCTGTTCCGTGGGCTGAGGCCGGGCGCGGCGTGGTGTATCACCTCCGTGGCATGCTGCGGATCGCCAGATACCGGCATGACCGTGATCCTGGGCTGCTGCGCGATGCGGTCACCGATCTGGAACTCGCGGTCGGCCTAATGTCGGCAGAAGACCCCATGCACGCCCGGGTGACCGCCGATCTTGGCGCCGCGAGGGCGCTTTATGACATCGACATGGCATCCCAGGGCACCGGCGCCCCGCCGGCTTCGTTCAGCGCCGCCATGCGCGACGGGTTCGCCCAGGCGCTGGTGGCCGCGGGCAGTGTCGGCCCTGAGCATCCCGACTTCCCTGCGCTGACGGCCCAGGGAGCTGCCGGGCTGGTTCTCGAGGCACTCGTCGACCGCGACATGGGGCGGCTCGACAAGGCGCTCTCGGTCATTGCGTCCGCCTATTCCGTGCCGGTCCTCACGGTCCGTGAGCGATCGAGGCTGCTGCACCTGCACGGGGCGGCGCTGCTGCTGCGCTACAAGACAGCCAGGGATGCCCGGGATCTGAGCAACGCGATCGACCGGCTCGAGGAGGCGCGGCGAGCGGTAGAGCAGGAGGACGGAAGCCCATATGCGGGCACCGTCCTGGAGACGCTCGCTGATGCCTACCGCGCCAGGGGCGACGCGGGGCGCGGCGACGTGGACAGAGCCGTGACGATCGGGCTGGCCGCTCTGCGCGAGAACGTCGGCAACGTGCTGCTGCAAAGCAGCGATGAGGACGCGCTGAGTGCTGGGCGGGCGGGCACCGTCGACGCCATCACCATGGCCCGGTGGTTCCTGGACCACGGGCAGCCCGGCCCGGCCGTGAGCGCGATCGAGCTCGGGCGGGGCATGGTCCTGTACGCCGCGACTGCTGGATCCGGGCTCGCCGACGTGCTGAGGCAGGCCGGTCACGAGACCCTGGCAGACGAATGGGCACGCGAGAGGGCGCGGCTCGGCAAGGCCGGGTCCGAGCCCGCCGGTGACCTGCGCTACCGGATCATGCTGGCGATCGAAGGGTCGGAGGCGGAGGCCCGACTGCTGGCCCCGCCATCTGTCGCGGACATCAGCGGGACTCTGGCCGCAGGCGCGGCCGATGCCCTCATCTACCTGCTGCCGCGAGACGAGGACGGCCCGGGCATCGCGGTCACGATAGATGCCGCGAGGACGGTCACCCGTGTTCCGCTGCCCAGCTTGCGCGCTGGACCGGGTAGCCCCATCAGAGCTTGCGAGCAAGCGCGGAAGGCCGCCGACCAGATGGGCGAGCAGTCACCTGGCTACGGTCAGGCCAGGCAGCGGTGGCGCGACGCACTCGGCGAACTATGCGACTGGGCGTGGCAGGCCATCGGGCCGCTGCTGGGGACGCTGCCGGCGATGCCGGGCAAGCTGCGCCACGTCGTGCTCGTCCCGGTCGGCGAACTCGGCCTGGTTCCGTGGCACGCGGCCCGCTGCCGCACCGGCGGCAGGTACCGCTACGCCTGCGAGGACGTTGTCTTCTCCTACGCCGCCTCGGCGCGCCAGTTCATCGACGCCGCTGGGCTCCGGCCGCGCCGGTGGACAGAGCGAGCGGTACTGATCTCCGATTCGCGGCCGTCTCTGTACGCCACAGCGGCCGGAGTCGAGTACATTCGAGCCACCTGTTACCCTGCGGGCGCTTTGTTCGGATATGCCTACACCGACCTGGCGTCGTCCGGGGTGTCTGGTTCCGCCGCCGCCACGCCTGCCGACGTGCTCGGCGCTCTGCCGGGCGCGGCGTCTGGCGGAGCGTCAATGCTGCATTTCGGTTGTCATGGGCAGGCCAAGGTCCCTGTCCTGACGTCCAGGCTTGACCTCGGCGAGGGTGGTGAACTTGCCGTGGGGCGCATCCTCCATCAGGCCAGGAAACGGTCGCGGTCGGAGCCAGGCGGACTTGTGGTTCTCGCGTCGTGCCTGAGTGATGTGACAGAAACTGACTATGACGAGGCGCTGACGCTCGCCACGGCGTTCCTGTCGGCTGGATCTGCAGGGGTGGTCGGGGCGCGCTGGAGCGTAGGAGAAGCCGACACAGCTCTGTTCATGGTGAATTTCCATAACCATCTGAACTGCGGTCCGTCAGGCCCGGCGCAGGCGCTGCACTCGGCGCAGCTTTGGATGCTCGATCCCGGCCGCGCGGCCCCGGACGGCCTTTCCAAGGTTCTCCGCGAGGAAGCCAGCCAGCCTGGCCTCGCCGATCCGGCGGCATGGGCGGCCTTCGCCTACCAGGGCCGTTGACCGAGGTCAGTGATAGACCCTGATGAGGTGACATGACGGCATTCGGCATAGATCTCGGCACGACGCAGTCCTGTGTCGCGATGATCGACGAGGCTGGGCGCCCAGTCATCGTCAAGAGCGCCATGGGCGAGGACACGACACCGTCCGTGGTGTATTTCGAGTCGCCGCGGAATGTGGTCGTCGGCCGCGCGGCGAGGAACTCCGCGCTGCTCGACCCGGATCTGGTAGCGCAACTGGTCAAGCGGGATATGGGAAAGGACGTCGTCCTCAGCTTTCACGGAGAACGGCACAGCCCGGAGACTGTGTCCGCGCTCATCTTGCGTGAGCTGATCCGCGCGGCACGGGAGCAGACCGGCGAGAACGTGCGGGATGTGGTCATTACCGTGCCGGCGTACTTCGGGGTCGCCGAGCGAGAGGCCACCCGGCGAGCCGGCCAGATCGCCGGGCTGAACGTCCTCGACGTATTGGCCGAGCCTGTCGCGGCCGCGCTGAGCTACCAGGCGGTGAGCGGCGGCGGGAGCGTTAGGCATGTTCTTGTTTATGACCTTGGCGGCGGCACCTTCGATACCACAGTTATCCGTCTCGAGGCCGATGACATCAGCGTGGTCTGCACAGATGGCATCGACCGCTTGGGTGGAGCGAACTGGGACCAGGCGATCGCCGACTACCTGCTCAGCCAGTTCATGGCGCAGCACCCCGGTCTCGATCCCCGTGGGGACGCACGGTTCATGCAGGACCTGCTCATCTCGGCCGAGCAGCTTAAGAAGGATCTGAGCGTGACCAAGGCGCGGCGGCACAATTTGCGCTTCGGCGGCGCGGTGGCGCGGATCGAGCTTGCCCGCGCGCAAGTCGAGGAACTCACCGCGGACCTGCTCGAACGAACCATCACGGTGACGCAGCGGGCGATCGACACGGCCCGCGGCAAGGGCGTGCACGGATTCGACGACGTCCTGCTGGTCGGCGGGATGACGCGGATGCCCGCCGTCGCGCGGATCCTCAAGGAACGGCTGAACATCGACGCCCGGCAGCGCGACCCCGACCTCGCCGTCGCCAAGGGCGCCGCCCTGTTCGCCTTGATGCGGACGGTCCGGCGGCCAGGGAGGCTTTCGGCTGGCGCCGCGGAGGAGGTGGCGGCCAGGACGGGCCTGACCGTTCCCGAGGTCGAGACGATGGCGGCCAAACGCGTGAGCACGGTGATCCCGAGAGCGTTCGGGGTCAAGACGATCGACGGGGCAGACCCGGTGGCGCTGACCGACCCGGCCAACGCGAGGCAGCTTGTCGTGCACCTGCTCCAGGCCAACACGCCGCTGCCCGCCGACACCGGGCCCTACACCTTCCATACCGCCATCGATAACCAGCGCATGATCGGTATCGAGGTATGGGAGCAGGCGGGCGCGGTCGCCTCGGACAGCGTCCAGGAAAACCGCAAGGTCGGTGCGGGCATGCTCAGGAATCTGCCAGCGCGGTTGCCGGCCAGGACGCCACTCGAGGTCACCTTCTTCATGTCGGAGACCGGAGTGCTCAGCGTGCACGCGGTGGAGCCGGGGTCGGGCCGCGACGTCCGCTTCGATCTGCAGATCGGCGGACTCGACCCGGCGAGCATGGAGAATGCGCGGGCATCGGTGGCACGCTACGACGTGAGCGGCTGAGACGTGAACCACCCGACAGGCTCTCAGCCGTGGCCCCTTCGCCGGGCATCGGAAGGTGATGACGCAAGTGGCCATTGAAGATGCCATCTGGGCCCTCCAAGAGCACTGGGGCGATGTGACAGCGCGGCTTGACGCCGGATCGCGCGAAGAGCTTGGCCGGATGCTCGATGACCTTGACGGGCCGGACCGCCCGCGCGCGATGGCGCGGATCGCGGACCTCCTGGTCGAGGGACTGCCGCGGGAGCATCCGGTCCGGCGTGCGCTGGTAGGCGGAACGCTGCTCGCACCCGGCGTACTCGACTGGCCGGCGGTGACGCGCGCCCTACGTGGCCTGTCGGCCGCTACCAGCCCGAGGATTGATGATCCGGCACCCGGTGGAGGGATCCTGCGGGACGTGGCTGATCGGCTGCTCCGCGCTGCCGCACTCAGCGAGGCGGAACTCCGCGGGCTAGGGCTCGATCCGGGTGATCCCGGCCTGATCCGGCTTACTCGCCCGGACGGCAGCTACCAGTGGCCAGCGTTCCAGTTCGGGCCGCATGGGAGCATGCCCGACGTGGTCCGCGGGATCAACCTCCTGCTCGGCGCTCGCGCCGACCCGCTCGGAGTGGCCGACTGGTGGCTTAGCCGCAATGGCTGGCTGGGGGACGCGCCGTATCGGCTAATCGGCGAGATCCCTGACGATCTGCTCCTCCAGGCCGCCCGAGCCGTCACGGCGGAGGTGTGACCGTGCCGAATATCGCTCCTCCCGCGCACTACGACGGCGCTCCGAACCGGTATCTGCTCCGCAGGGGCACGTGCTTGTGGCGGGTACATGCAACCGCGTGGCAGCCCGGGGGCTTCAATCCTTGTCCCGTGGACGCCCTCTTCGGCGGCGCTCGTTTCGATGCCACTGCGGGACACGAGTACCCGTTCTACTACGCCGGGCTCGACGAGGAAACCGCGCTTGCCGAGACGCTGCTACGCGACGTGCATCCTGATGATCACGGCACGCGCATGGTGCCGCGCGTCGCGGTGCAGGGTCGGCGGGTCTCCGGGCTCGCGGTCACGTCAGACCTGACCCTGGTCAGCCTGATCAGCGGCGCGGACCTGGCCGCGATCGGGCAGGACGCATGGCTGGTCACCGCCAGCGGCAGCGAATACGCCCAGACCAGAGGGTGGGCACACTGGCTGCGCGGCCAGGCGGAATGGGCATGCGGCTTCGCCTGGTCATCGCTGCGGAACATGGGCGGGACGGCCATCATCCTGTTCGGCGACCGCTGCGCCGCGGCTGTCGGGAAGGACTATGAACAGACGCTTCTGCACGACATCCCACCGCTTGCCGTCGACCTGGACGACAAGGCCGGCGCTGAGTGGCTGACGGAACGGCTCAAGGCGTTCCGCGTCGGCATCGCACCGCCTGCATAGCCCCCGGCCAACGGGACGGGGCGCACCCGCAATCCGTAGCACGATGAATCGCGAGCCAAAGACATTAGTGGTCTGCGTGCCATTCATTGCACTTGCCGACCGCTGGCCTTGACGTGCCAGCGCAGTCGGCCAGCCTCCTCGCGCAGGCTAACCGGGAGACCCTAGCCGCCGGGGAGGCAGGCGTCCACGTCCTGCTCATGGGAGAACTCGCCGGCGCGCTCGGCGGCATTCCGCGGCACCGGCCCGCGCGATGGAGGCACGGGCCGGGCATGACGTCCTATCTGGTGGTGCTGGCCAGGCGGCGCGACCGCCTGGCCAGTGCTGTCAGCCGCCGTTCTTGCTCGCTGTGGCTGTTACAGCAGCCTTGCTCTTTCCGGCGCGTACCTGGATGCGCTTGGCGTGCACTTCGGGCGCCTTGGGTACCAGGATCTGCAGAACGCCGTCCTGGGCTGAGGCTTCGATGGCATCCGCCTTCACATGGCTGGGCAGGGTGATCGACCGGCGGAACGCGCCATAGCGGCGCTCAATCCGGTGGACCTTCTCCCCATCAGAGTCGTGCGCGAAGTGCCGCTCGCCCTGGATCGTCAGCAGACCGTCCTCGAACGTGATCTCAAGGTTCTCGATCCCGACACCGGGCAGTTCCACGGTCACCAGATAGGCGTCCGGGCGCTCGGAAATGTCGACTGCCGGAGCCCATGCCTGGGTGCTGGGACGGGTCTCAAGCCGCTCGCCGAACTGGCCGAACTGGCCGGGCGGGAGCAGCCGCCGACCGTACATCCTGTTCATCTGCAGCAGCTCATCCTGCGCGCTGCGCAGATCATCGAACAGGTCCCAGCTAGTCATGACTGTCATGTCGTTCTCCCTCATGATCTCGCCGGACCGGCGGCCCGGCGACCCGGGAAAAAATGCAGCTCGAGTGAACGACATTCGCTTCCGAGTAACAGTGTTCACTGTAACGTAGACAGCGTTCACGGTCAACTCACTGCTAGGAGGCGAACATGGCGAACCGGCAGCGCGAGGCCGCCGATTCTGGCCCGCACGCGTTGTGGTTCAGCCCGCCCGACGGCGATGACAGGCACCGCCGCGCGCTCACCCGCGAGCGGGTCGTCGCCGAGGCGCTCACCATCATCGGCGCGGACGGCGTGGACGCCCTGAGCATGCGCGTCCTCGCTGCCCGGCTTGGCGTGGTCCCCGGCGCGCTGTACCGCCACGTGCGCAGCAAGGGGCAGCTCCGCGACCTCGTCGTGGACGGCGTGCTGGCCGAGGTCGACTGCCAGGCCGACCGCTCGCTCGCCTGGGCCGAGCAGGTCAAGGTGCTCGCGCGTCGGCTGCGCACAGTGCTGGAAAACCATCCCGGCATAGCCGGGCTGCTCAAGACCCGTGACCCCCTTGGGCCGCACTCCCTCGCCCTGGCCGAGGCGTTCCTCGCACCGCTGCAACAAGCCGGCCTGCCCGAGCGGCAGACCGCCCTGGCCTTCTCCCTGATCTACGACTACACCCTGGGTTTCGCGCTCAGCGACCGCACCACCGTCAACGAGCAGCGCGTCCAGGACACCGCGACCAGGCGCCAGCTGCACGCATTCTTCAGGTCATTGCCAGCCAACCGGTTCCCGGCGCTGGCCGCCCTGGGCGAGTACATCTGGGCTGACAACCGCGACGAACGGTTCGCCGCTAGCCTTGACACGCTCCTCGGCGGCCTTGAGGCTGCGCCGCGCCGGCCGGGCCGGCAGCCCGCGAGCTGACCTGCGCCAGGGGACAGCACAACAACGCGCGGCGCCGGTTTCACCGGGCGCGGGCCTGGACGGGCGGCCGCGTCCTGATGGCCGGCCGACAGCCCGGGGTGGCTCAGCTGACATGCCAGGCGTACGCATACGGCTGCGGGAAGTTCGTGATACGGAAGGCGCGGAAGACGACTGCTGCCTGGCCCGGGGGCATGCCTGCCCACACAATCTGCTCGACATTGTTCTGGCGGTCGAACCTCCGTGACGTTCCCATGTTCCCATGCCGCTCTTCACCGTTTGCCGCCCGCACGATCAGGTCGAGATCATTTTGGAGTTCGGGGCCCGGCGGATCGCTCCATACGAGCGTGATCTTGAATGTAACGCCAACACCGGCCGGCGCGACGGGCCCGGCATCCGGCTCGCCCTGGTTGTGCTGGGGCGGACTCTCGGGGATCTCTACCTCGATCGTT
>WNGG01002144.1_pt1 | contig 23814 bp, 26 predicted proteins | sample 5400661 | NCBI WGS metagenome assembly WNGG01 (sample SAMN13153372, study PRJNA577476) | soil metagenome | isolation source: 100 cm soil or saprolite under Garry oak tree replicate 1 | place: USA:California | collected 2016-06-15
ATGGGCAAGTTCATCAACCAGAACAACATGACGAAGCTCGGTCTCGAGCACATCAAGACGTTCGCGACGCGCGGCGTGCTCGTGGACATGGTCAAGGTCTACCAGGCCGCCGGCAAGTTCAAGGGCAACGCGGCGTGCAAGAAGCCGTGCCTCGACAAGGGTACGCTGATCACCGCGGCCGACATCCAGGCGGGCCTCAAGATGTACAACGCGACTCTCCGCGAAGGCGACGTCCTCATCATCCACACGGGGTGGGGCGACCTCTTCGAGCAGTTCCCCGCTCAGAACGCCACCTACAACAGTGGCGAGCCCGGCATCGGCAAGGATGCCGCCAACTGGCTCGTGAGCCAAAAGATCGTCGCCGTCGGCAACGACACGTGGGGCGTGGAAGTGATTCCCGGCGAAGATCCGAAGGAGGCGTTCATCGTCCACAACATCCTGATCACGGACAACGGGATCCACATCATCGAAAACGTTCGAACCGACCTGATGGCGGCGGAGGCCGCGGCCAGCAAGCGGTCGACGTTCTTCTTCAGCATGACCGTGCCGAAGGCCGTCGGGCTCACGGGTAACTTCGTCGGCATCGAGGGCATCCGCTAGGCACGTTCCCGCAGTCATGACAGTGATCTCCGCGACGCCGGCGCCCGTCGACGGGCGCCGGCGAGGTGCGCGCTGGCGGTGGACGCTCACGCCGCTCGTGATTCTGCTCGTCGCGTCAGCCCCCGCCGCCGAGGAACGCCGCTGGGTCGTGGCGTTCGCCAACCTGACCGAGGAGCCGGGCGTGACGCTCGAGGGCACCGGGTTCACGGGACGCGAGGTGCGCGAGGGCTTCGCGCTCGCCGCCCGCCAGTGGCCCATCGATCTCGTGTTCTACGACAACCGTCGCGATCCGCAGCAGGCGCTCGCCAACGCCACGGACGCGATCGGCCGCAAGGTGGACCTCTACATCCAGTACCATGCGGACGCCTCGACAAACGCCGCCGTTGGCAGTCGCCTCCGCGCCGCCGGCATACGGGTGCTGGCGATCAATCATCCGGTGCCGGAGGCGCCGCTCTACACGGTCGACAATCTCGCCGCGGGACGGATCGCCGGCGAGGCTCTGGCGGCTTTCGGCGCGCGCACTTGGCCCGGCCGGACCCTCGTCGCTGTCGTCGTCGGCAACCTCTCCGCCGTGGAGGATCGCGTGCCCGAGCGCGCGCAGGGTGTCACGGAGGGACTCAAGCGGCGCCTGGCCACGCTCAGGATCGTGTCGCTCGACACCCAGGGCAACCCCGGGCGCGTCGCCGCACTGCTCGGGCGCGTGCTCGCGGCTCAGGCGGCGGGCAAGGTCCTGATCGCCGCGACGGACGACGCGACGGCGCTCGCGGCCAAGGCGGCACTGGAGGCGGCGGCGCGCCTCGCGGATGCCGCAATCGTCAGCCATGGTGTGGACCGCTCGATCCACGGCGGGATGAGCGAGCGGAAGGAATTGGATCCCAACAACCGCGGCAGCATCGTGCTCGGCTCGGTGGCCTTCTATCTCGACCGCTACGGATACGACGCCCTGCCGCTGGCGGTCCGAATGCTGCGGGGTGAGCCTGTGCCGGCGCGTACCGACACGCGCCACAAGCTGATCACCGCGGGGAACGTCTTCATCGAGTACCCGCCCTACGACATGCAGTAACGCGCGGTCTAACGGGGGGCGGCGGGGATCACGAACAGGCCTTCCACACCTTCGCCCGTCGCCGTGGGGGCGCTCGCGAACGTGATAGCACCGCTGCGGCCCAGCGAGATCACCGGGTAGAGTCCGAAAGAGACGAGGCGACCGCCGGCGGGCAGCGCATCACCGAGCGCGACGACGCGCGCCGCATGCGAGCGATGGACGACGAAGGCGGCGACTCCCGCCGCGTCGCGGTCGACCGACGCCGTGAATCCCACGGCGCCCGTCTCGCTCAACGACGGCCAGGGACCGAAGTGCGAGAAGGCACCGCCGCCGGGCGCGGGCTCGTCGAGCGCGGCGACGGCATGGGCTCGACCCCCTTCAACCAGGACGACCGCCTGTGCCGCCCGCGCGCCCTTGAGCGCCGCGGTGAACGCCACGGCGCCCGCGTCGTTGAGCGCGATCCGCTCGGAGAACTTCGCGTAGATCCCGCCGAGCGGACTCTCGTCACCCGCGCCGACGAGCATGCGGACGCCCCTGGCATCGGCCACGAACACGCCGCCGGGGGCCGCGCGCCCCTCGACGACGGCGGCGAACGCGAGCGTGCCCCGCGCGTTGAGCGCCGGTGGGCCGAAGCCGGCGAAGGTTCCGCCGGCAGGCGCTGGATCACCCTGAGCCACCACCTTGATCAGAGCGCGACCGGCGCGGAGATAGACCGCTTCCACCGATTCACGACCGCGTCGTACCGTCGCGAGGAACGCCACGTCGTCGCGGTCGTTGAGGGCGGGCGCGTCCATGGCCGCGAGGGTGCCGGCGGGAATGCCGGGCGCCGGACCGCCCGCCAGCGCCGCGCTCCGCAGCCGCCCACGACTCCACAGGAAGATGCCCTCGACCGTTGTGCCGCCGGCGACCGCGGCGGCAAAGGCGACGGTCCCGCGCGCGTTGAGCGAGGGGACCGGATGCTTCCCGAAGCCGGAGAGCGTCCCGCCGCCCGGCGCGGAATCCCCGTCGACCGCCACCTTGGCGATCGTGGAACCCGATGCGAGGAAGACGCCCTCCGACGCCGCGCTCCTGAGCAGCGTCGCGAAGAAGGCGATCTGTCCCCGATCATTGACCGGCGCGACAACCGGAAGCCACTCGACGCTGAAATGCTCGAACGTGCCGCCACCCGGTGCGGCCTGGCCGGGGGCCGCCACGCGCCGGATCACCGGCGCGTCGCCGCCGGCGACGGCCGAGACGTCCATCACGAGGAGCGCGGCGAGCGCGATGCCGAGGCGGCGCATGCCGTGAGAATATAGCGGTCCGATGAGAACCCGACAAATCATGTGGCGCTCCGTGCTGGTCGCCCTGGTGATGCTCGGCGCGGTCACGGCGTCGGAGCCGGCGGACAGGGAGACGCGCTGGAGCCTGACCGGCGGATGCTACTGCCGGATCGCGCGTGAGCTGCGATGCCTCGGTGAGCTGACGGAACAGCAGTGCGCGCGTCGCTGCGGGGACGAGCTGTGCGACGATTGGTTCTGGCTCGAGCGCCGCCCTTGCTGGACCTGGGGCTACGGCGGCTGACGCTGTCCCCGCGGCGCCGTGTCCTCGGGATTGCTGCGCTCGCGCTCGCGCTGCTCGGCGGCGCCGACGGGGCCGAGCCGACGCTGCGCATCGTGGCGACCCTCCCGGACCTCTTCGTGCTGACGCACGCGCTGGCGGGAGACGTGGCGACCGTCGACGTGATCGCCCGCTTCGGTCAGAACCCTCACGACATGGAAGTGCGGCCGAGCCACATGGCGCTCGTCAGACGCGCCGACGCGCTCGTCCGAAATGGTCTCGAGGAGGATGCGTGGATCGACGTCATCGTCGAGGGCAGCGCGAATCCGAAGGTGCTGCGAGGCTCGCCCAACGTCATCGACGCCTCGACCGGCATTGAGGTGTTGAAGGTGGCCAGCGGGCGCGTCGATCGCTCGATGGGCGACGTCCATCCGCTCGGGAGCCCCCATTACACCCTGGACCCGGCCAACGTCGCGATCGTCACGACCAACATCGCCCTGGGCCTGGCTCGCGTCGCGCCCGGCCACGCTGCCGCGTTCGAGGCCGGGCGTCTCCAGTTCCTGGCGCGGCTCGCCGAGGCGGATCGTCGCTGGAAGGCCGTGCTCGCCCCGTTTCGTGGCGAGAAGATCGTCAGCTACCACGACAGCTGGCCATACTTCTATCGAGCGTTCGGGCTCGTCGAGGGCGGAATCATCGAGGACCGCCCGGGCATCCCTCCCTCGCCGCGGCATCTCGCCTTGCTGATCCACCGCATGAAGGAGGAGCGTGTACGCGTCATCCTGCGCGAGACGTGGTACCCGCCGGCAGCCGCCAGCCTCGTCGCGGAAAAGACCGGCGCGAAGGTCCTCGCGATGCCGCAGACGCCGGGAGCCGTTCCGGGTACCGAGGACTACATCGCGCACCTTGACTACCTCGTGACGACCCTCGCGGCGGCCCTGCGGTAGCCGGACCGTTCAGGGACCGCACTCTCGGCGTCTGCGCACCGCTGCGAAACCGTGGCGCGCCTCGGTGACCGCGTGGTACCTTGTGGCCCGCTTCGAACCTCAACGCGGACGGAGGGTGCTCATGCCATTCGTCAACATCACGATCTACGAGGGGCATCCCAGGGAGCGCAAGGACGAGATCGCCCGGCGGGTGACGGACACGATCACCGAAGTGTGCAAGCTGCCGCGCGAGGCCGTCTGGGTGGTCTTCAACGAGGTGACGCCGCCCGACTGGTACGTGGCGGGCAACCCCGGCAAGAAGTGAGCGGCGCCTTCGAGAAGCTCGCCACCGGCTTCCTCTTCACCGAGGGGCCGCTGTGGCATCCGACCGGCAAGTTCCTGCTCTTCAGCGACATGCCGGGCGACCATATGCGACGCTGGTCGGCGAGGGACGGCGTGGTCACCTTCCGCAAGCCGTGCAACATGTCGAACGGCCTCACCTACGACCGTCAGGGGCGGCTCGTCGCCTGCGAGCACGTCCCCAGCCAGGTGTCGCTCACGCGTCAAGACGGCACCATCGTGCCGCTCGCCACGCACTACAAGGGCCGGCAGCTCAACAGCCCGAACGACGTCGTGTGCAAGACGGACGGCGGGATCTACTTCACCGACCCGCCGTACGGCCGCGCGAAGTTCTACGGCGTCGAGCGGCCACAAGAATTGGACTTCCAGGGTGTGTACCGGGTCGGGGCCGACCCGGGGTCGCCCGAGCTGCTCGTGGGCGACTTCGATCGGCCGAACGGGCTCTGCTTCTCGCTCGACGAGCGGCGCCTGTTCGTCAACGACACCGCCCGCAAGCACATCCGCGTCTTCGACGTGACGCCGACGGGCGCGCTCGCCGGCGGCCGCGTGTGGGCCGAGACGAAGGGCGACAAGCCGGGCGCCCCCGACGGCATGAAGCTCGACTCCGCCGGCAACGTGTACTGCTGCGGGCCCGGCGGCATCCACGTGTTCGACCCCGACGCCCGGCTGCTCGAGGTGCTCGAGGTCCCCGAGCACACCGCGAACTTCGCCTGGGGCGACGACGACTACCGCTCGCTCTTCATCACGGCATCGACATCCCTCTACCGCATCCGACGCCCGATCCCGGGCGGACCGGTCTTCTGACCAAGGAGGTCTCCATGCGCCGACGCACATTCCCAATGGTCCTGCTGGCCGCAGCGCTGTGCATGCCGCCGACGGCCGACGCCCAGAAGCCCATCAAGGTCGGCATGCCCATGCCGCTCTCGGGCCCGCCCGCGCTTTTCGGAGAGCCCGCGACCAAGGGCGCCATGATGTTCGTCGAGGAGATCAACGCGAAGGGCGGTGTGCTCGGCCGCAAGCTCGAGCTGATCACGCGCGACTCCAAGGCTGACGCGAATGAAGCCGTACGACAGGCTCGGGAACTCATCCTGAAAGACAACGTGGACTTTCTGGTCGGCACGCTGACCTCGGCCGAGGGGCCGGCGGTCTCCGTCGTCGCCAAGGAGAACAAGATCGTATTCATCGCGCCGATCCCCAAGACCGACCAGCTCACGGCGCCGGACAAACTGCATCCCTACGTCTTCCGCGTGGCCTCCACCACCACCATCGAGGGCCGCAGCGCGGCCGAGATCGTGGCCAAGTGGCCGGTGACGAGGGTCGCCACCATGTCGTTCGACTACGCGTACGGGCAGGACGTGACCAAGGCATTCGTCGAACACCTCAAGAAGATCAAGCCGAGCGTGGAGATCGTGGACCAGCAGTGGCCCAAGCTCGGCGAGCAGGACTACAACCCGTTCATCAACGCCCAGATGGCCAAGAAGCCCGAGGCCGTCTTCTCGTCGATCTGGGGCGGGTTCTTCGTGACGTACTCCAAGCAGGCCAAGGCGGTCGGGATGTTCGACGCGCTCAAGTACCACTTCATCGGCGTCGGCGAGGCCGCCACGCCGGAGACGGCGAAGTCGATGGGCGCCGACTATCCCGTCGGCATCTGGGGCAACTCCTACGACGCGTTCTACTGGGGCGAGACGGCGGCGCACCGCGACTACGTCGCCCGGCTGTCCAAGTACCTGAAGGACGAGTACCCGTCGTCGTGGGCGATCCAGGGCTACATCGGGATGCAGTTCCTCGCGGAGGCGATCAAGAAGGCCGGCAGCACGGACTCCGACAAGGTCGCCAGGGCGCTGCTCGGGCTGACCGTGGAGACGCCGGTGGGGCCGCTGACGATCCGCGAGAAGGACCACCAGGCCAACCGCGGCCAGCTCTACGGCAAGACCGTGAAGGATCCGAAGTACCCGTTCGCGATCATGAAGCCTGTGACCTACGTGGACCCGACGAAATTCATGGACTAGGGCTCTGCCCGATCCGTCGTTCGTCTTTGCCCAGAGCGTCAGCGGCCTGACGGCCGCGATGTTCCTGTTCCTGATCGCGTCGGGGCTGTCGCTCATCTTCGGGGTTCTGCGCGTCCTGAACTTCGCGCATGGCACCTTCTACATGCTCGGCGCCTACGCGACCTTCCAGCTCGTCCAGTGGCTGGGCGTGTCGGGCGGGCGCTTCTGGCTGACCGCGCTCGGCGGCGCGCTGGTCGTCGCTGCGCTCGGCGGGCTGATCGAGCGCTTCCTCTTCCGCCATCTCTACGGGAAGGAGGAGCTCTACCAGCTGCTCTTTACCTACGCGCTCGCGCTGATCCTGAGCGACGCGGCCAAGATGGTCTGGGGCACGCAGCAGAAGTCCGTGAGCCGGCCGCCCGAACTGACGGGTGCGCTCCACGTCTTCGGCGCCACCATCCCGCACTACAACCTGTTCATCATCCTGCTGGGCCCCGCCATCGCGCTGGCCTTCTGGCTGGTGCTGCAGCGCACCCGCGTCGGCCGCTACATCCGCGCCGGCGCGCTCGACCGCGAGACGCTCGGCACGCTCGGCGTCAACGTGGACGCGCTCTACACCTGGGTCTTCATGCTCGCGTCCTTCCTGGGCGGCCTCGGCGGCGCGCTCATCGCGCCGATGCGCGCGACGGTGCCCGGCATGGACACCGAAGTTATCGTCGAGGCATTCGTCGTGGTCGTCATCGGCGGTCTCGGCTCCTTCTGGGGCACGTTCCTCGGCGCCCTCATCTACGGGCAGGTGCTGTCGTTCGGCATTTTGTTCTTCCCGCGCTTCTCGATCTTCGCGGTCTTCGCCCTCATGGCGGCGGTGCTCATGGTCCGGCCCTGGGGTCTCCTGGGACGGCCGCTCCGATGACGCGCGTGCCCTGGGGGCCGGCCGTCGTCCTGGCCGCGCTCTTCGTGCCCGCGCTCGGCTCGCGCTTCTACACGTTCCTCGCCAACGACGTGGCGATCTGGGCGCTCTTCGCCACGAGCCTGAACCTGCTCGTGGGCTACACGGGCCTGGTCTCCTTCGGCCACGCCGCCTACTTCGGCATCGGCGCCTACACCACCGGCATCCTCATGAAGAAGGCCGGCGTGTCGTTTCTCCTCGCCTTTCCCGCGGCCGGCGTGCTGGCCGGCGCCTTCGCGCTCGTCTTCGGCCTCTTCTGCGTGCGCCTCACGCGCATCTACTTCGCGATGCTCACGCTGGCCTTCGCGCAGATCGTCTGGGCGATCTGCTTCAAGTGGAACGAAGTCACCGGCGGCGAGCAGGGGATGCCCGAGATCCCCTATCCCGACCTGGCGTGGATGGGCTCGCTGCCGCTGCTGGGCGGCCTCCGCACGAGCGATCACTTCTATCTGCTGACGGTGGTGCTGGTGGCGGGCTGCTTCTGGATCCTCCGGCGCGTGGTCGGCTCGCCCTTCGGGCGCATGCTCACGACGATCCGAGAGAACGCCGAGCGCGCCGAGTTCATCGGCGTACACGTGCGGCGCTACGAGCTGGCCGCCTTCGTGCTGGCGGGGACGTTCGCCGGGCTCGCGGGCGGCCTCTCCGGCATCTTCAACCGCGGCGTCTTCCCCGACTTCGCTTACTGGACCAAGTCGTCCGAGGTGCTGATCATGACGCTGCTCGGCGGGATGGGGACGTTCTACGGGCCCGGCGTCGGCGCGCTGGCGCTCATCCTCCTGAACCAGCAGATCGTCTCCTACACGGAGTACTGGCCCTTCGTGCTCGGCACGATCCTCGTCGTCCTCCTGTTCGTTTTCCCCGCCGGGCTTGCGGGCACAGCCGAGCTGGTCGGCCGCCGGCTGTGGAGGCCGCGGCGTGCTTGAGGTGCGCGACCTCACCAAGTCGTTCAACGGCTTCATGGCAGTCTCGCGCGTCTCCTTCGACGTACCCAGGGGTAGCATCTGCGCCATCATCGGCCCCAATGGCGCCGGCAAGACGACGCTCTTCAACCTGATCACCGGGCACCTCCGCGCCGACGCCGGGCGTGTCGTCCTGAACGGGCGCGACGTGACCGGCGTGCCGCCCCACGAGCTGTGCCGCGTCGGCGTCGGCCGCTCCTTCCAGCGGACGAACATCTTCGCGCGGCTCACGGTATACGAGAACGTCCAGGCCGCGTTCCTGTCCCACCGCGGACGCGGCTGGAACGCCTTCACCCCCGTCGGCGCCCTGTACCGCGCGGAGACGCTGCGCCTGCTGGAGTCCCTCGGGCTGGCGGACCGCGCGGACGAGGTGGCGGGGTTCCTCTCGCACGGCGCCCAGAAGCAGCTCGAGCTGGGCCTGGCGCTCGCGCTCGAGCCGGACATCCTGCTCCTCGACGAGCCGACGGCAGGCATGTCGGCGACGGAGACGCGCGAGACGATCCGCCTCGTGGACCGCATCGCGCGCGAGCGCGGGCTGACGCTGCTCTTCACCGAGCACGACATGGAGGTGGTCTTCTCCATCGCGCAGAAGATCACCGTGCTCCACCAGGGGCGCGTGATCGCCGACGGCCCGGCGGCGGAGGTGCGCGCCGACGACGAGGTGCGCCGCGTCTACCTGGGCGAGCGCCGGTGAGCGCGCCCTTGCTCGAGGTGCGCGAGATCCACACGGCCTACGGCCTCTCGCGCGTGCTCTTCGGCGTGTCGATCGACGTGACCGCCGGCGAGTGCGTCTGCCTCCTCGGTCGCAACGGCGTGGGCAAGTCCACGACGATGCGCTCGATCATGGGGCTATCGCCCCCGCAGTCGGGCCGCGTGCGCTTCAAGGACACCGACATCACGGGCTGGGAGCCCTACCGCGTCGCGCGCGCCGGCGTCGGCTTCGTCCCGGAGGATCGCCGGATCTTCGCGGAGCTGACGGTCTGGGAAAACCTGGACGTGGCGCAGCGGAGCGGTTCCTGGACGGCCGAGCGGGTGTTCGATCTCTTCCCCAAGCTGCGGGAGCTGACCGGCCGCAACGGAGGCTTCCTGTCCGGCGGCGAGCAGCAGATGCTCACGATCGCGCGCACGCTGATGGGCAACCCGACGTTGCTCCTGCTCGACGAGCCGTCGGAGGGGCTGGCGCCGCTGGTCGTGGACCACCTCGGCGAGCAGATCGCGCGGCTCAAGTCCGAGGGGCTCACGATCCTGCTCGCCGAGCAGAACGTCGAGTTCGCGCTGCGCCTCGCCGACCGCGTTTACGTGCTGGAGAAGGGCGCCGTCCGCTTCAGCGGGAGCGCCGGCGCGCTGCGCGATGACGACGCGCTCCGCCACGAGCTCCTGGCGCTATAGGAGGTTCCCCATGCGCTGGCCCGCTCTGACCCTGGGCCTCTCGAGCCTGGCCCTCGCGGCCTTCCCGCTGGTGCGGCCGTTCTTTCCCTTCGACCCGAGAACTCCGGCCGAGACTCTGGCCGGAGCAAGCCGGGCCGTCACCTCCGCGCCGTGGCTGATCGCGCACTATCTGGCGCTGGTGGGCTTCGTTCTGCTCCTGTGTGTCCTGCCCGAGCTCTCCTCGCACCTGACGGCCGCCGGGGTCGCATCCCGGGCCCGGTCGTCAATGCTGCTGAGCGGGATCGGCGTGACGCTGATCCTGCCGACACTCGGGGTGGAGCTCTATGCGCTCCCCGCGATCGGACGGCTGTATCTGGAGGGCAACCCGTCGGTCGCAGCCCGGGTGGGGCTCATCTACGGCGGGGCGGCTGTGCTGGTTATGCTGCTCGGCCTGCTGCTCCTGGCCATCGGCGCCTTCACGTTCGCGAGGGCCGCCGCGCAGAGCGGCGCGCTCCCGAGGTGGGCGGCCGTGACGTACGCGGTCGGGCTCGCCTTTTGGTGCCCGATCTTGCCGCCGCCCCTCCGCATCGTGGACGGTCTGCTGATCGGCGTCGGCGGCCTCGGGCTCGCCTGGGCGCTGCGGCGGAGCCTCACCGGTGTCCTTCGTGCATGATGTCGCGCCCGCGGCCTTCGCCGTGGTGGTCCGCCTCGCTGTGTGGGCGCTCCCACGGGCGCCCGCCGCCCCGGTGGTAGCCAATGCGCCCGCCCCATTGACCGTACCAGCACTCCACGCAGTACGAGGGCGAGTAGTAGTACGGGTCAGCCGTGTCAATCACGATGCCTGGGACCGGCCCCGGCACCACGACGCAGGCGGTCAACAACAGCGCAACAGCGCCGATCATCACCCATCGCGTCTTCATCGGACCCTCCAGTCTGGTCGATGAAATTTTAACGCGATCAGGCGAAGGGCGGCGGCCGAGTCGAAGGGATCGCCCTTGCGGGTCCGCCGAGCCCTCACTATGATGCGCACGCGATGACGGCGCTCCGCACGACTGCGATCCTCAAGACCGACATCCGGGGCTCCACGGAGCGATTCCGCGCGCTCTCCGAGCCCGATCTCACCGCGCTCCTTGCCGAGCACGCTCAGTTCGTCGCGCGGCTGGCGGGCGCGCACGAGGGGCGGATCGTCAAGGGCGAGGGTGACGGGTACTGGGTGGTCTTCCCCAGCGTCACGGCGGCGGCCCAGGCCGCGGTGACCATGCAGGAGGAGCTGCGTCTGGCCCAGCCGAACAGGGGCGAGGGCCGCCTGGCGATGCGGATCGTCATCACGGCCGGCGACGTGCTCGAGCAGGAGGGAGCCCTCGTCGGCGATGCCGTGGTCCTCGCGGCACGCATCGAGGCCCTCACGCCGCCCGACGAGATCTACATGTCCGCCACGGCTCGGTCGGTCGTCAACCAGGCGGAGGTCCGCACCGGGCACGTGGACGCCTTCGCCCTCAAGGGATTCACCGAACCGGTGTCGGTCTACCGCGTCGAGCACGCGCACCGCACCCGCGTGCTCGCGGACCAGTCCATCGTGATCACCGATCTCGGAGGCTTCACCGCGCTCACCGAGTCGTCGCCCATCGCCGTGGTCGAAGCCGTCCTCGATCGGCTCTCCGAGCTCGTCGGCGGGATCTGCCGCGAGTTCGGCGGCCTGGCCCGGTTCAGTGTGGGCGACAGTTACTGCCTGACGTTTCCCGAGCCCGCGGCCGAGCGACTCACGGACGAATGGACCGCCTACGCGGGCGGCGCGGGGCTTCGCTGCCCGATGAGCGTGGGGGTGCACAAGGGGGTGCTCCACCTGTTCCGCTCGTATCTGTATGGCGCGGATCTCAACGTCGCGGCCGCGCTCGAGAAGCTTGCCACCCGCATCGCCGCCGGGGAAAGCGTGATCTTCGTCAGCGATCGGGTCAGAAAGGATCTCGCCTCGACGGTGTGGGAGACGCGGCTGCAGGCCGTGGAGAACTTCCCGGCGACCGGCGGGCTCGCCGGGATCGACGTCTACCGTCTAGGCAAGAAGCCTAGGCGGTAGGGCTATCGGTCCCCTCTCGAACGGGGATGATCTGATCGCCGACGCGGACGGCGGCGTCCCAGGTGATCGCGATGGCCTCTTTGACGCTCTGGTGCGCCGGGCAGCCTTGAGGATGGACGTGGAGCGTGCGCTCCGTCCCCTCCCTCGCCTCCGGCGGCACGGCCAGGTCGTAGTGGACGTGAATCGATTTGATCCGGATCGTCTTGCCGACGCCGGAGATACGCCCCTCGACGGTGGCCTTGAAGGAGTCGCGATCGAACGTGATCTTGCGCCCTGCCAGGGCGCCACGCAGCGTGCCGTACATTCAGCCGGCGACGGCCGCCACGATGTGGTCGAGTGTCGAGGCGATCGGCGGCCCTTCCTTGGCCCCGTAGTACTGCCGGAGGGCGCCCTGAACGCCGTAGACGACGGGTTCTGGGACCTCGCCGAGATACGCGTAACGGTAGCCCTCCCGGTATTCCAGGCGGGCGCGCGAAATGTACTCGAACTCCTCAGCCATGGCAGGTCTCCTCTTGAGGTGCGTTACTCGGCGAAGATCGCGGCCGCTGCGGACTCAGCGCACGCACGACCACGCGCCAGTCGCACCTCGTCTCCCACGGTGAGCTCGCCGCCTTCGATCACAAAACAGTTCAGCGCGAGCTTACCGCCAAACCGACGATAGATGTCCCGGGTGATCTCCTTGTCCCGGACCTGCGTGTCCGGATCGTACGCCGTCATGATGCAGCGCAGACGCAAATCCTGGACCCCGATGAGCACCTTGCCGATGCGCAGACAGCCACCCGGCCACTCGCGCTCGGCCAGCCCGTCGACGCCGCCGATCACGATGTTGGGGCGCAAGCGGCGATGGTCCTGACCAAAGGCGGCGATGGCGCCGTCGGTGGCCACGAGCAGCGGCAGCACGTCGAAACGCTCGACGCCGTCGTGACGCACCAGCTTGGCGCGAGGCCCGACAATGTCGACGACCTCGGCGGCGACCTCCGGACTGTTCCACGGCCGGCCGTCGACGAGGGGCTCGCCATCCGGGCCCAGCGTACCCTTGTGACCCAGGAAACGCGGATGGGAGCGTGAGGTGATCACCTGGCCCTGGGCGTCCTCGACGTGTACGACCCGGTCGCCTTCGATGCCGAGCGGCCCGAGGCGAACCCGTTGCAGCTTCTCACCGGCCATCGTCTTGACCGGATATCTCCAGATCTCCGCGACCTTCATGGCGACCTCCGTTGCTTTAGAGAGACGGTGGCCCGGTGCGGATTCGGTATGGGTCAATCGTCGACGAGGGGAAACGACCAGGGGCTGATCTCCTCCGCGGTGCGACCGAGCGGGTCCCACTCCTGCACGCGCCGCCACACGGTCTCCCCCGCGTCCTGCGCCTGACGGCGCACGGCGGCGAGGTCGACGCCGGGTACGACGCGATCGCGCATGCGCACCGCGCCGTCGACGACAACGGTGACGACGTCGTCGCCGATGCCGCACTCCACCAGGGCTTTGATCGGATCGCGGACCGGCCCGAAGCGCAGGGTGTCGCGCGTCTCGAGATCGATCACCACGATGTCGGCCTTGGCGCCCGGGGCCAGGCGCCCGAGGTCCTCGCGACCGAGCGCGCGGGCGCCGCCGAGGGTGGCCGCCTCGAACACCTCCGCCGCGGATGCGGCGAAGAGGTTGTGGCTCATGACCTTGCCGAAGTAGGACGCCACACGCATCTGCATGATGAGGTCGCGGGGATACGTGTCGCTGCCGAGGGCGAGGTTGATGCCGGCGGCGCGATACCGCTGCCATGAGTCGAGGTAGCGCGCCCGCCGCGCGATGTTCACGGGGCAGTGGGACACGGTCACGCCGTGGCGACCCATCAGCTCGAGCTCGCGGCCGCCGGAGTAGCTCATGAGCGCGTTGTCGGCGACGAGGTTGCCGTGACCGATCGTGAGGTCGCGGCCGAGGAGGCCCACGCTCTCCATCAGCTCCACCGGCGTCATGCGGTGCTCGCGCACGATCTCGTAGAACTCGATCACGTTGTAGGCGGCGTGGGTCACGATCGGCAGGCGCAGCTCGTCGGCGGCCTTGCGCGTGGCGCGCAGGAGGTCGAGGCTGCACGTCTCGACCTCGCGGGGAGCGAGGAGTCCGCGCACGCGACCGCTCACGGTGCCGTCGACGCGCCGGATGAACGCCAGCGCGCTCTCGAACTCCTTCACGCCCGCGGCCTCGTCCACGACGCGCTTGAGCCGCCCCTTCGCGTCACCCACCCAGCGCCCCGAGTCGTACCCCGCGCCGAGATACGCGCGCAGCCCGAGCCGTTCGACCTCGCCGAGCAGCGCCTCCTGCACGCGGAGCTGGCTGCCGAACTCCATGAACGTGGTGACGCCGTTGCGCAGCATCTCGGCGATCGTGAAGGTCGCGAGCAGGCGATTGCCGGCGTCCGCGTCGGCGTCGGTCGGGCGCGCGTAGCGGGGGTCGCCGCCCACCCGCGTGCCCTCGCGCGGCACGCTGATCTCGAGGAACGGCTGGCCGAAGAAATCGGGCCGGCCCGTGTCCGTGATGAGGCGGTGCGACGCGCGGTGGCCCGAGTGCACATGCGTGTCGATGAAACCGGGGCAGACGAGCCTGCCGCGCGCGTCGATCTCGGCATCGGCGGGGCCGTCGAAGCGCCGGCCCACGTGAACGATGCGATCGTCCTCGTAGACCACCACGCCGTCGGGGATGAGCGTGTGCGTCCCCTGCGCGAAGCCGACGACCCAGCCGCCCCGCACGAGCGTCCGCATGGCCGTGTTACCGGAACGCCTTGGCCTCCCGAAGCTCGGGTCGCTCGGTGTCCGCAGAAGCCGCGGTCGCCAGCAGTTTCGCGTAGTAGGTCTTCGCCTTGTCCCGGTCGCCGGCGCGCTCGAAGGCTCTGGCCGCGCCGTGCAACGACTTGAACCGGTTCGGCGCGACGCGCAGTGACGCCTCGTACGCCTGCGCGGCCGGGCCCGGCTGGCCGGCTTCCACGAGCATGTCGGCGTAGAGCTCGCGCGCGGTGACGATCGGCCCGGGAGAGATGTTGTGCTTCTCGGTGGAGGCTTCCAGCTCGACCGCCGACCGCATCAGAGCGAAACCCTCGTCGGCCTTGCCCCCCGAGCGCGTCGTCCAGGCCGCAGCGGCACGACGCTGGATCTCGAGTTGCTCCGCCCAGTACGCGTCCTTCATGGTCTCCTTGAGCGCGGCGATCCGGTCGACATCGGCCTGCGCCCGGGTGGGGTTGCCGCTCCGCGCCGCGCCGATGGCGCGCGCGAAGTAGATCATGGATTCCGTGTGCGGGAAACGGTTGGGACGCGGCTCGATCGCCGCGGCCTCCGCCCACTTCCCGCGCTCGATGGCAAATCGCGCTTCGATGGCGGCCATGGCGAAGTGCGCCGTCGGCCGGCCCGAGTCGTACTTGCGCGCGGCGAGATCGGCCATGATCGCGCGCGCCTCGTCCAGGACCCGACGGGCCTCTCCGTCCTGGGCCTGCTGCAGGTAGCCGTACACGAGATAGTCGAGGGCGTGCATGCGGTCGTCCGGGTTCCCGCGGTCCTTCTCGGCGGCCGCGGCCACGAGGTTGCCCTGGATCGTCTCCGGCCACATGCCGAGCAGCACGTAGATGTGGGAGGGCATGTGCAGCGCGTGCGGGACCGACGGCGCGAACTGGGCGTAGCGCCGCGCGGCCGGCAGGCCCTGCGCGGCGAGCGGCGGGTAGTCGTAGCCGTGGATCATGTAGTGGGCGGCGCCCGGATGGTCGGGCTCGGCCGCGAAGATCTTCTCGGCGATCTCCGCCGAGCGCTTCTGGCTCGCGTAGGTCTTGTCGTGGGGATCGGCCGTGGCCTGGAGCGACAACGCGTAGAACGCCATCACCTCGCGATCCCCTGGATACCGCTGCGCCATTTCCTCCATCGCCTTGCCGTACGCGACGGCGCGCGAGCGGTGATCGAGCTTGTCCGCGTCCTTGAAGAACGCTTCCGCGGCGGCCACGAAGTCACGCTCGCGTGGCGTCTTGGCGGCGGCCGCTTTCGCTTTTTCGACGGCCTCCCAGCCGCGCTTGAGGGCGGCCGGCGGTGGCGGCGACCAGATCTGCGTCCAATTGCTCATGGCCAGACCCCAGTACGCGATCGCGCAGTCGGGATCGGTCTGGGCGATCGCGGTGAATGCCTTGGCCGCCTCGAGGTACCAGAAGGAGTGCAGGAGCGCGACGGCGCGCTCGAACGGCTTCTGCACGGCGGCGGCGCACGAGACCGGAAAGCGTACCTGTCCGATCTTCTCCGGCTCGTCGGCAACGACGGTCGCGGCGACAACGGCTACGATCACGACGGCGACAAGCGCCCCGCTCACCTTCATTGGGTGCCTCCCCGATACTCCTTGGCCTGCCGGATCACCGCCTGCGCATCGAACCGGTTGATCTCGTCGATCAGCTGATTGGTGAAGACCTCGTTGACGTCCACCGTGCCCTGGATGAGGTTCTGCTCCCGGTAGAGCGCTTTCAGCCGGGCCCACTGCGCCGGTGATGCGGCGCCCCACCGCTTGTCCTCGCGGTTGTCCACGCGCTGGGTCTCGAAACGAGCGTTGAAGACGTGGATGGAGTCCTTGAGCGCCCGCGCCTCGTCGGCGCCCTGCAGTCGCGTCTGAGGATAGACCTTCCAATGGATTCGCACGGCCGCCTCCGGGTTGGTCAAGCCGAAGAGCGTGGCCTTGGCGAGGCCCCGCGCGAAGGCGACCGCCACGTCCGGATGCTCGGCCAGAAAATCGTCGCGGGCCACCACGACCTGGCCGAGCAGGTCTTTCATGAAGGGCGCCGTGATCTCCCGGAACTGCAGCCCGCGGTTCTCGAGGCCGGCCTGGAAGTCGCTCCAGAGGGCCATCGCATCCACGCTCTTCTGGGTGAGGGCGACCGCGGTCGGCGCGCCCACGCCGACGGCGAGCCACTGCACGTCCCTGTCCGGATCGACGCCGCCCGACGCGAGGAGCGCCCTGGCCACGGGCACGGCACCGGAGGTCAGCGCCGAGACCCCGATGGTCTTGCCGCGGAGGTCCGCCACGCTGTGGAGCGGGCTCGCCTGGAGAACGACGACGCGGAAGATCGTGACGCGCGAGATCGCGTAGAACGCCCTGATCTTGACGCCCTTCTCGCGCGAGATGAGGGCGGTCTCCGGTCCCACCGTCGCGAACTGGATGTTCCCCGCGGCGAGCTGCTGGACGCCGGCCGTCGATCCCTCGAGCGTGGTGACCTCCAGATCCAGCCCCTCCGCCTTCCAGTAACCGAGCATCTGGGGGATCGACGAGTTGGCGGACAGCCCGACGGAGACGTCCTTGGTCGTGATCGTGTAAATGGCTTTCTTGGGCGCTTTCTGCTGGGCGTTGACGGCGCCCGCCAGCACGAGCGCGGCGCCGAGCGCGACGAAGCCGAGAGCACGCTTCACGTGGAATTCCTTTCCCTCAGGCGCCGATGACATGGTCGGCCTGCGCCCAGAAGATGATCCGCCGCTGGATCGCCTGGATGATGAGGTGAAGCCCGACCCCGAGCGCGGCCAGAAGGATCAGGACCGCGAACATCCCCGCGATGTCGAGCGACATGTGGAACTGGAGGATCAGGTTGCCGAGCCCGCGCTGGGAGCCGACGAACTCCCCGACGATGGCGCCGAGCACGCTGAAGACGATGGCGATGTCGAGCCCCGCGAACACGAAGGGCAGCGCATTCGGGAACGCCACCAGTCGGAAGGTCTGCCAGCGGCTGGCGTCGAGCGAGCGCATGAGATCGAGCTTGGAGGCGTCCACCGTCTTGAGGCCCACGATCACGTTCACGAGAATCGGAAAAAACGCCACGAGCGCGGCGATCACCACCTTGGACGAGAGGCCGAACCCGAGCCAGACGATCAGGAGCGGCGCGATCGCGATCTTGGGCAGGGTCTGCAACGCCACGAGGTACGGATAGAGCGTTCGCTCGACCAGGCGGAACTGCGCGATGACGGTGCCGCAGGCGATGCCCGCGGCGGCGGCGATGAGGAACCCCAGCAACGACTCGTAGAGCGTGATCCATGAGTGCTCGAGGTAGAGCCGACTGGTGAGCCCGGCCACGAGCGCGCGCCCGACGGCGCTCGGCGCGGGGACCAGGAACTCCGGGATGCGCCAGGCCCGAACGACGCCCTCCCAGGCGCCGACGAAGACGACGAGGACGAGCGGCACCAGCGGCAGGTGCGGCCGCCGCCGGACGAAGGCGCCCGGCGCGCGACGGAACTCCTCGAGCGCGGACAGCCGCTCCGGCGCCGCGTCGTCGTCCTCGACCACGCTCATTCGAGCCATCCCTTCGGCCCCAGCATCTGCCGGATCTTCCGCGTGTAGACCCCGAATGCGTCGGAGCCCAGCATGTCGAGGTCCCGCGGGCGACCCAGGTCGACCGTCACGACGTCGACGATGCGCCCGGGACGCGGCGACATGACGACGACACGGTCGCCGAGAAAGGCGGCCTCGGGAATCGAATGCGTGATGAACGCCACCGTCTTGCCCGACTCGCGCCAGATGCGCTGCAGCTCGAGGTTCATCGCCTCACGCGTCATGGCATCGAGCGCGCCGAAGGGCTCGTCCATGAGGAGCAGCGCGGGGTCGTGGACGAGCGCGCGCGCGAGCGAGACGCGCTGCCGCATTCCGCCCGACAGCTCGTGCGGATACTTGTCCTCGAACCCGTTGAGCCCGACCAGCGCGAGGAGGTCGAGCGCGCGCCGGTGATGCGTCCGCCGGTCGAGACGGAGCACGACGACCGGCAGCATCACGTTCTCCAGCACCGTGCGCCAGGGCAGCAGCACGGGATCCTGGAACACCATGCCGACCTTTCGGCTCGGTCCGCTGACGCGGCGGCCGAGCAGCTCGACGCTTCCCGACGACGCCGGGAGGAGGCCGCCGAGAATGCGGAGCAGGGTCGTCTTGCCGCAGCCCGAGGGGCCCACGATGGTGACGAACTCCCCGTCGGCGACGTCCAGCGTCACGTCGGCGAGCGCGCGAATCCGGGAGCCGGCACGCGTCATGTACGTCTTCTCGAGGCGCGACACCGTGATGAGCGGAGCCGTCATCCTCGGTATGGTGCTGCGCACGGACGGCTTGCGCAAGGGCGACAGTTGCGAGGTCCGATACTGCCCAAGAGGGAAGCAGGACGTCAGGGGCGGGCGCCAATGCGATAGCGCGAAGGCGCGATCTCGTGTAGCGTCAGGCCACCGATATGGTTCCCGTCGCCTCCGCGCGCATGTACTCCTGGTCGCCGACGCTCACGGCGGCGTGGCGGCGGCTGCTCGAATGGGTGGAGGCGCGGGCCCGTGTGGGGCTGAAGGTGCTCGAGCTCGCCGATCCCTACCCGCTCGAGGAGCTGTGGGCGCGGGACGACCTCGGCTGCGTCTTCATGTGCGGCTATCCGTGGGCGATGCGCGACGTGCGGCCGCATCTGCTGGCCGTGCCGGTGCCGTCGCCACCGCGCTATGGCGGCCGGCCCATCTACTTCACCGACTTCGTGGTGCGCGCGGACAGCGCGTACCGCACGCTGGAAGACACCTTCGGCGGGCGCATCGCGTACTCCATCGAGCACTCGCACTCGGGCTACAACGCCGCGCGGTTTCACCTGCTCCCCTATCGGCGGCCCGACCGGCCGACGTTCTACTCGCAGGTGCTCGGACCCCTGCACCGCCAGCTCCCGGTGATCGACGCCGTCCTCGACGGGCGCGCCGACGTCGGGCCGGTCGACGCGTACGGGCTCGATCTCTTGCGGCGCCACGGCGCCGAGCGGGCGCAGCGGGTGCGTGTCGTCGCCACGACGGTGGAGGCGCCGAGCGCGCCGCTGGTGGCTTCGCCGGCCGTCGATCCGGGAACGCGCAAGCGGCTGACCGACGCGCTGCTCGCCGCCCACACGGCACCGGAGCTCGCGTCCACGCTCGACGAGCTCCTCATCGCGCGGTTCGTCGGCGCGGATCCCGCCGCGTTCGACGTGATGCTCGAGCGCCAGCACCAGGCCGAGTCCGCCGGCTACCCGCGGCTCGCCTGACTCCGCGCGCTGATTCGCCGCGGTTGACAAGGCCGCAGCGCCCGCCGACACTGGCGCCGCCCCGCGGGGCAATCGGAGGACCCGACCATGCGCAAGAGTACCGAGCACGTCCTCATCCCCACCCTGAAGCGCCAGCTCGTGGACCGGCTGATCGACCGGCGCGAGTTCTTGCGCTACGCCGCGCTGCTCGGCATGTCGGCGACGGCGGCCTACGCGTTCGTGCGCAAGGTGACCGGTGAGGGGCTGGTGGCGCCGGCGTCGGCGCAGGGGCTGCCGCGCGGCGGCGTGCTGCGCCTCGGCATGCGGTGCCAGGACCTCCGGAGCCCGCACACCTATTCCTGGATCGAGTCCGCGAATTCCGCGCGCCAGGTGCTCGACTACCTGACGGTCACCGGGGTGGACAACGTCACGCGGCCGGGCCTCGTCGAGAAGTGGGAGGCGAGCCCGGATCTGAAGACGTGGACGCTGAAGCTGCGGCGAAGCCTGAAGTGGCACAGCGGCCGGCAGTTCACGGCCGACGACGTCGTCTGGAACCTCAAGCGCGTCCTCGACCCCAAGACCGGCTCCTCGGTGGTGGGCCTCCTGAAGGGCTTCCTGCTCGAGGAGTTCGAGACCGGCGAGAAGGACGACAAGGGGAACGCCAAGAAGTCCACGCGGCTCTGGGACGCGAACGCCGTGCAGAAGGTGGACGCCTACACGGTGCGCCTCAACGGCAAGACGGCGCAGCTCGCGATTCCCGAGAACCTCTTCCACTATCCGCTCCTCATCATGGATCCGGCCGAGAACGGCGAGTTCAAGGTCGGCTCCAACGGGACGGGCGCGTTCACGCTGGTGGAGAGCGAGGTCGGCCGCAAGCAGGTCCTCAAGGCGCGCAAGGAGCCGTACTGGGGCGGCGGTCCCTACCTCGACGAGATCCAGTTCATCGACCTCGGCGACGACGCGGCGGCGGCGGTGAGCGCGCTCGCCTCCAGGCAGGTGCACGGGCTGTACGGCGCCGACATCACCCAGCTCGACGCGCTTCAGAAGCTGCCCCACGTGCAGATGTACCCCGTGACCACGGCATACACGGCGACCGCCCGCGTGCAGCCCATCAAGCCGTTCGACGACAAGCGCGTGCGCCAGGCGCTGCGCTACGCCATCGACTCCAACAGCATCCTACAGCTCGCCCACAAGGGACTTGGCCAGCCCGGCGAGCACCATCACGTGAGCCCGGTCCATCCCGAGTACGCGAAGCTGCCGATGTTCCAGCGCGACGTGGCCAAGGCGAAGAAGCTGCTGGCCGATGCGGGCTATCCCAACGGGATCGACACCGAGATCGCGTGCCGGCCGCAGCCCGGCTGGGAGCTACTCGCCGTGCAAGCGATGGTCGAGCAGTGGAAGGAAGCCGGCATCCGCGTGAAAATCAGCGTGATGCCGTCCACGCAATACTGGGAGGTGTGGACGAAAGTCCCGTTCGGCTTCACGACCTGGGCCCATCGCCCACTGGGCGTGATGAGCCTCGGGCTGGCCTACCGCACGGGCGTGCCGTGGAACGAGTCGAAGTACTCGAACCCCGAGTTCGACCGCCTGCTCACGATGGCCGAGGGCACGATCGACGTCGTCTCACGGCGTGAGATCATGGCCCAGCTGGAGAAGATTCTGCAGGACGACGGGCCGATCGTGCAGCCCGTCTGGCAGGCCATCTTCACCTTCCACGACAAGCGCGTGCAGGGCTTCCGCTCCCACCCCGCGCGCTACATCTTCGGCCACCAGCTCGCGATCACCGCGTAGACCGTCGCGGCCGCGAACGGCCGTCAGACCGCGCGCGCCACACGAGTCGCGTCGAGAATCGCCTGGTGCACGCCGCGCGGCGCGACGCAGTCGCCCACCGCGTAAAGCTCCGCGACCTGGCCCTTCAGGGCGCGATAGAGGGCGTCGGTCGAGCGGCTCCCGGCCGCCAGCACGACCGTGTCCACGCCCTCGATGCGCCGCTCCACGCCTGAATGAACGTTCGCGACGATCACGGCCGAGCCTTCGACGGAGCGCAGCTCGGTGCCCGGGGTGAGCACGACACCTGCCGTGAACAGCCTCTTGTAGAGCGGCGCGATCGAGGTCACCCCGATGTCCTGGCCCACGTAGAAGAGCGGCGAGATCACTTCGACGCGCCTGCCCTGTTCGAGGAGCAGCTCGGCGGTCGAGAGCGCCTCCTGGGTGTGCACGTCGTCGACGACGACCACGTTCGCTCCCACCTTTGCCTCGCCGGAGAGCACGTCGCGATCCGTCACGACGTGCTTGCCATCGCTGCCGGGCACCGGCGGAACGAAGGGATGCGACCCGGTCGCGACCACGACGGCATCGGGACGCTCCGCCAGCACCGCTGGCAGCGTGGCCTCTACATCGAGCCGGACGTCGATCGCGAGCTTCCGGACCTGGGCGACGAGAAAGCGGACGATGCCCGCGTACTCGGCGCGAGCAGGCGCGCGGGCCGCGAGCAGCACCTGGCCTCCGAGCTGCGCCGTCTTCTCGAACAGGACGACGCGATGGCCTCGGACCGCCGCCATCCGCGCCGCCTCCAGTCCCGCCACGCCACCACCGACCACCACGATCTTCTTGGGCTTCGCAGCGGCACGGACCTCGGTCGGCCCTCGCGCGCCTTCCGTGGGAGATCGGGGTCGGCGATCAACGCGCGGGTCATGCCGACAACGTCGACGTGCCCGGCGGCCACGACGCGGTCGGCGTGGACCGGATCGACGATACGGCTCGCGTGAAAGATCGGCATCCCGGGTGCGGCTCGCTTGATGGCGGCCGCCAACGGCACGAAGACCCCGGTGGAATAGCTCATGTTCGGTACGGCCGCGGCCTGCAGCTCGTAGGTGTGAGCGCCGCCGCCGATGATCGACAAAAAATCGATCGAGCCCGATCCCGCGAGATGGCGCGCGATCGCGGCCATATCGTGCGCGGTGAGGCCGCCGCGCGTGAACTCATCCCCAGAGATACGAGCGCCCACGACGAAATCCTCGCCGACCTGACGCCGGGTCTCGCGCAACACCTCGAGGCCGAAGCGCATCCGGTTGTCGAGGCTCCCCCCGTACTCGTCGAGCCGCTCGTTGAAGAGAGGGGACCAGAACTGATCGATCAGATGGTTGTGCGCCATCGACAGCTCGATCCCGTCGAGCCCACCCTCTCGGCAGCGGCGCGCCGCCTCGCCGAAGGCACGCACGAGCTCGGCGATCTGCTCGGCTTCCAGCTCGTGCGGGACGTCGCGATGAACCCGCTCGGGGATCTGCGACGGCGCCAGCAGGACGCTCGCCTCCTCGCCATCGGCCTGCGCCCGGCGCCCGAGGTGCGTGAGCTGGGTGAACACGAGACATCCGTGCGCGTGCACGGCGTCGGCGAGCGCACGATAGGCCGGGATGATCGAGTCGTCATGGTTGGCGATCTGCTTCCACGCGGCGGCCGGCGACGAGGCGTGAACGCTCGAGGAGCCGCCGAAGATCGTGAGCGCGCAGCCGCCACGCGCCTTGGCCTCGTGATATCGCCGCAACCGCTCGCCGGGCCGCCCGCCCTCGGCCATCGCCTCGGCGTGACCCGAGGAGTAGATCCGGTTCTTGAGCGTGAGGCCGCCGACCTGGATCGGAGAGAACAGCGAGCGAAGCTCGGGGGCCATCGTGCCGCTACGCTACCACCGCCAGTCGATCAAGTCTTCGCCTCGTCGCGCCGGCCGATCCTGAGTCGACCCGCCGTGTCTCACAACCGGTGCTTCGGGTGGGGCTCGGCCGTCCAGCGCGCGCTCGGCACCAGATCGTTCTCGCGAAAGCGCGTCCACCGGAACGGTGTGAGGTCGTAGTCCTTCGCGCGGCCCAGGAGGACGACGTCCGACATGATGTCGCCGATGACCGGCGAGTGCTTGAAGCCGTGCCCGCTCCACCCGAAGTCGGCGAAGAGGCCCGCGTACTCCGGGATCGCGCCCAGCACCGGGTGGTGGTCCGGGGTGGCGTCGTAGAGCCCCGAGTAGCCGCCCA
>WNGG01002437.1_pt1 | contig 23805 bp, 21 predicted proteins | sample 5400661 | NCBI WGS metagenome assembly WNGG01 (sample SAMN13153372, study PRJNA577476) | soil metagenome | isolation source: 100 cm soil or saprolite under Garry oak tree replicate 1 | place: USA:California | collected 2016-06-15
TCAGCCCCTTGATGTGCTTTCGCAGAGTTAATACTTTCTTTTTTGCTTCGATGTCCCGTCGGGCTATATTCGCAAGCGAAGCAACCTCTTCGCGTAACCCCACGATAACAACCTCCAATCGCTTTACACTCATGGCTTACTCCTCGGCGGATTGCGCTTTCGATTCTAACCATTTCTTGAAATGTTGCGGCTTGGCTATGCGAAGGTGCATTCGATTGCACTTCGGACATATTCCTGCAATCACGTCTTGGTGAGGCCAATCCTCGGGGTCCTCTGTTGACCTTACCGGGGCGAACGGAAGCGATACTTTCGCGTCCGCAAGGTCAACCTTGCATTCGGGACATTGGGTCGCCATCACTCCCCTAGTTTCTTCTGCCTTGGCTCTGGCCGCCGCATTTCCTCTCGCTTACCTTTCATCTCATTTGGTCTTCGCAGCGACCCTGCGGCGCTCTGCCGCAAATTCATCGAGAACGGAGGACGGCGTTCCTGCTGCCTTCTGGGCCACATACCATATGGCGTCAGGGACCGGGATAGGCGCATTCTCCGGAGCATCGCCATAGAAATGGTCAACGGCATCAGCAATCTCTACGTTAGTAAGGTTTGTAGGAAAGCGTGTCGAGTAGGTTGCGGCGTATTTGTCCCAGGTCTGCCCGGCGAGAAGGGAACCTATTGTCAAGCCTTCTCCGTAGCCGTTAACCCAAGCGGCCTTTTGGCCTCTATTCATCAGTTGCCAGGCTCGGCCATTCTCCAAACTGCTGGTCTGATAGGGATCAGGTGCCTGAGCAAGCACGGGGACCGCAAGAACGAGCAGGAGCAATAGCTTTTTCAATGCCGGCATAAGGCAACCTCCGTGCGCCGGATTCTACACCCAAAAAATAAAGGCCGGTAGCCTCGCGGCCCCGGCCTCGGCATAGCGCGCGGGTTTAGTTGTAATCGCCCTTCCGCTTTACTCGCGCGGTAAAACGACCATCCGACTAGGATAGTCGTCCCGAGCGACGAGCCGGAGCGAGGGATTTCTCCGAATTCGCTCTTAGGACGAGCCCCTTTACTCGCGCGGTAAAACGACCATCCGGCTAGGATGGTCGTCCCGAGCGACGAACCGGAGCGAGGGATCTCTCTTAATCGACTGTGAGGCCCAGCCCCTTTACTCGCACGGTAAAATAGAACATGCTCGAATCTTGCTCAGCCGTCTGGCGCGAAAAGGCTACCCTCTTGCGGCGAAAAGTCACCATCCTCCGCGAAAAGGCTACCAACAGGATGCGCTTTTCGCGGCAAACACAGTCGAGCTTTCGCCGCCACGCAAAGTCGCGCTTTTCGCGCTTAACTAAAGACGGCCAATTCCGAATTGCGCTCAAAGCTCCTCCTCGGCCAGGTTCATCGCTTTTCATTCGCATTAGTGGCATTCGACCTAAGCTATTTAGAATGATATCGTTGTATATTTACGAAAATAAGTCCTTTGCAATGATATCCTTGCGAAAAAATAGGGGGGGCGGGGGGTGGAATATCTCACCCAAAATTTTAAGTGTGGTCCAACGCTGCGACGGCTTGCGTGGCACAGGCACTCCTGCCTGTGCTCTTTGGCAGTCGTTTCTCGGGCCATGGCTAAGTCCCGCAGAATGAGCACTTACGAATTTGCAGGATTTAAAGCGCCTTTAGAATGAACACTTGCAAAAAAATGGGGGTGGGGCGCCCTTCGATTTTAAAGTGACCCACTACCAGCCGCTGGGAGAGTACGGACGGAGAGGAGTACGGATGGAGAGAGGATCTAGTGATGGCCAATAGCACTGAAGACGGAGCGACGGGTCCGCTGAAAGGTCTGAAGGTGATCGATCTTTCGCACATCATGGCTGGACCCGCCTGCGCGATGCTGCTGGCCGACATGGGGGCCGACGTCATTAAAGTGGAGAGAATTCCGGACGGCGATGACGCGCGGCGCATGGTGCCGCCAACCGTCGCTGATGAATCCGCGGCATTCCTGATTATGAATCGAAACAAGCGCGGCATTGCCTTGGACCTCCGGACGCAAGCCGGACGCAGCGTTCTCTCTCGTCTGCTGAAAAATGCCGACGTGCTGATCGAGAACTTCCGCCGCGGCGCCATGGAACAGATGGGGTTCGGATACGACGCGGTGCACGCCTTGAATCCCAAACTAATCTACTGCTCGATCTCCGGTTTCGGGCGGACTGGGCCCTACGCTGATCGCGGCGGCTTTGACTTGGTGGCCCAGGGCATGAGCGGGTTAATGAGCATAACGGGCGAAGGCCCGGCACATCCGCCCGTAAAAGTAGGGGCACCTGTTACGGATATCACGGCCGGCATTCTCGCCTGCGTGGGCATACTTGCTGCCTTGCATTCCCGCGACTCCAGCGGGCAAGGGCAGATGGTGGATACATCGCTCTTTGAAGCGGGAATTATTCAGACGTACTGGCATTCGGCCATGTGTTTCGCGACCGGTCGAGCGCCGGGCCCGATGGGAACAGCACATCCGTTGAACGCGCCCTATCAGGCATTTCCCACGTCGGATGGCTGGATCACGGTCGGCGCCGCAAATCAGGGAAATTGGCTGCGGCTGGTCGAGGCGCTGGGAGCGCCGGAACTGCACCCCGCCTTGCACGAAGACCCGCGTTTTTCGACCAATGCCGACCGCATGCGTAATCTCGCGGCGCTGACTGCGACGCTGACTCCTTTGTTCAAGCGTCGCAGCTCCGCGGAATGGCTGCGCCGCCTCGAGCAAGCTGGTGTTCCGGCGGGGCCGGTGCTCGAAATCGGCCAAATGCACGAGGATCCACAAGCCTTGGCACGGGAGATGATCGTGGAGACTGCGCATCCCACGGCCGGACACGTGAAGGCAATCGGTCTGCCCATCAAATTCTCCGATACGCCCGGCGGTGTGCGCCGCGCCGCGCCGATCTTTGGTCAGCACACGCGCCAGGTGCTGCGTGACTCCGGCTTCTCCGATGCCGAAATTGAGCAACTCGCGGCGGAGGGAGTCATCCAGATGTCAGACTCAATTCAGAAAGGCACACCACTGTGATCCAAGAGCTTCTCTATGAAGTCAATGATGGCGTGGGTCGCATCACCTTCAATCGCCCCGAGGCGCGAAATGCTCTCACGTTCCGGATGTACGAGCGCCTTGCAGAAATCCTCCAGCAGGCGGAGAGCGATTCCTCGCTCAAGGCGCTGATATTCACTGGCGCCGGAGAACAAGCGTTCGCGGCAGGAACCGATATTTCCGAGTTCAGGTCCTTCTCCCGTGCCGAGGACGCCCTGAACTATGAAGCGCGCATGGATCGCATCCTCGATGCTTTGGAGCGTTCCCGCGTTCCCACCATCGCCGCTATCGCCGGGGCATGCACGGGCGGCGGCGCTGCGATTGCCGTCTGCTGTGACATGCGCATCGGCGCCTCGAGTGCCCGCTTTGGCATGCCCATCGGCCGCACCTTAGGCAACTGCCTGTCGATGTCGAATTACGCAAGGCTCGTATCCCTGCTGGGGGCGGCGCGTGTGAAGGACATCATCTTCACCGCCCGTTTGATCCCTGCCGGCGAGGCGCACGCGATCGGACTGCTGGGCGAAGTGCTTCCCGATTACGCGACCTTGCAAAGCCGTGCCAGCGAGCTGGCCCGAACCGTTGCGTCGCAGGCGCCACTCACTTTGCGCGCCACCAAGGAGGCGCTGCGCCGCATCAAGGAGAAAATGAGTCCCCAGGAAGATCACAAACTGATTCTGATGTGTTACATGAGCCGCGATTTTCGCGAAGGCATGGACGCATTTCTGAATAAGCGCGCGCCCAAATGGACGGGCACGTAGCCCGGCCGGTTCGGCGCATGACTGCGATTTTCGATCATCATGGACGTGGTCAAATCAATCGGCGCCGGGGCGCATGGAGACAGGCGGCAGATATTCGCCAGCCGGCGTACGCACCCACCATTGACCTGTTTCGCGCCGTTCTTTGGCGGTCGCAAATCGATAATGATAGAGGCGCGCTCGAATCACTTTAGGCCCTTGGGGAAACGGATTTCCGGCGAGTAGCTTCAGCGTCGAGGGATCATTTTGCAGCAATTTCTGTACGAGGATGATGAACCAGGGATGCTCGTGGTAGCCGTAGACGGGTGACATTGCCGCAAACCACATCAGCCAATCCAGCCGGAGATGGTAGGGAGCAATTTGAGTTGGCCTGCGTTGCGGATTGCCCGGCTTGGCTTTGAATTCATATTCCTTCCATTTCGTTTGCCCGCGCGCGGCCTCCTCTTCCGTGCCTTCAATCACGATTTCGTAACGAGCCTTGGTGACGCTTCCAAAGGCTCCATATGTGTTCGCCAGGTGATAGGGATTGAAGCTGGTGTTCATGATCTGCCGGCGTGAAAGCATGTTATGCACGGGCCAATAGCTCAAGACGATGACCACGGCGCTAAACACCACAATCACCCATTCGTAAGCCGCGGGCGCAGAGAGGCCGCCCGGTCCCTGCATCCGGAGAATGGGGCGAAGCTGCGCGTTCGTAAAGCTGGGAACGGCCAAAAGCATCGTCAGCAGGTTCAGCCAGGAATAATTTCCGCTGATGAAGAGCCACATTTGCGTCAGGATGATCAGGGCTCCGGAGATGCCGGCCACCGGTTGCGGAAGGAAAAGGCCCCAGGGAACCACGAGCTGCGCGGCAAAATTTCCCACTACTTCGAGTTTGTGAAATGACTTCGGCAGGTGGTGGAAATACGAACTGAGCGGATTCGGGAGAGGCTGAGTTTCGTGATGATAGTGCAGGCAGGTCAGATTGCGCCAGCAAGGATCTCCTCTCAGCTTGATGAGTCCCGCCCCAAATTCCACCCGAAAAAGCATCCATCTCAGGAGAAAGATAATCGGCACCGGCACGGCCATTCTGTTCGGGCCTAACAGAATGGCCAGAAAGCCTGCTTCCAGCAGCATGGATTCCCAGCCAAATCCGTAAAACGTCTGTCCTACATTCATGATGGAAAGGTAGAGCACGTACGTCAGGCTCCACACGGCAATGGATACCCACAAAGGGCCTCGCTCAGACAAGGATGTCAGCCCGATGATCGAGAGCAAAATGCCCGCGCAACTAACGGCGGCGAAAAAATTGTCAGAATAATAAAAATGAAAAATACTCGGGGCCCTTCTGAAGCTTACGAACTGCAGAAATTGCGGAACCGGCAGAAGTCCCCGCTCGCCTAGAAGCGGGCGAAATTGGTTGAGCGCCACCAGAAAAGCAATGAGGTAAATAAGCGCCAGGCCTCGCTGAAACGCAAATCGAGCGAGCCAGTATTCCGAACCAAAAAGGCCCTGCCGAAGGACGTCAATTGCATTCATCCTCTTGACTCGCCGCGAATATTGGAATAGCTAATAGGCACAGCTTATCCCGCCTGCGGCGTTCTCAACAGAGCGGGTCAGCGGCAGAGGAGGACCCATGCACCTTCGCCCGTCTCGGCTTCGTCTTGTGGTATTTGGCAGCCTGCTAGCCTTGCTCGCGGCCCCGGTCGTTTTCGGCCACATCAGGATTTATCCCATGCAATCTACCTTTGGCGCACGAGAGAAGTACACCATGCGCGTTCCCAACGAACGCCAGTCCCCTACGATCCGCGTGGAAGGCGACTTCCCGGCGGGCCTGGACGTCTATGATTTCGAGTTCAAGCCTGGCTGGAAGATCGACTTCAAAAAAGATGCCAAGGGCAAGATCGTCGGCGCCTTCTGGATCGGCCGCATTGAGCCATACGAATTCGTCGAATTCGGCATGCTGGCCATCAATCCCAAAGAAGGCAATCCGAACATGCTCTGGAAGTTCTACCAGTATTATGAGGACGGATTCAAAGAGGAATTTACTGCGCCGCCAGACGCTAAAATGCCCTTGCGGCCGATGCCCCAGGTGATACTTACGCCGGACCCGGCATCGCCCAAGACCTGAGAGCAGCTTGTCGCACAGATTTTTGGCTCAGAGCTTCAGCAGCCGTTCGGCGTTGCCGTGACTGATTTTGCCCAGGTCCTCCGGGCTGACCGGCAGCGCATTCAAAAAGTTGCGTCCGGCGGCATTCGGGCTGTAAGGGTAGTCCACGGAAAAGAGGATCCGATCCGCTCCGATGACCTGCAAAGTGCACAGGAAGGGCGGTACGGTGAAGTATCCGCTGGTAGTGATATAGAAATGCTCCTGGAAGTATTCGCCGACGCGCCGTTTGAGATGGTTTGTGTCGCGCGAAAGGATCATTTCAGCTCGAGCGATAGAGAACGGCAGGTCCTCACCCATATGCCCGATGATGATCCTCAGCTTGGGAAAGCGGTCGAATAGGCCGGAGGCCATGAGGCGCAGGCAGTGCGTTCCGGTCTCGACGTGCCATCCCCACGCCGCTGTGGCAAGGAAAAAACCGAGCTGGCCGGGCAGTCCGCCAAAATATGCTTCCTGAACTGCTTTTGGCGGCGGCGAGGGGTGCAGGTAAATGGGAACATCGAGCGCCTGCGCCGCTTCAAACAGGGGCGTGAATTGCGGATCATCGAGGAACACGCCTTTTGTGGTCCCGTGCACAAGTGCGCCCTTGAATCCTAATTTCCGCACGCAGCGCTCGAATTCGGCCGCGGCCTTTTCTGGATTCTGCAAAGCCAACGCGGCAAAAGCCGCGAAACGCTTGGGGTGAGCCCGCACGGCGGCGTCCAGCTTGTCATTGGCGTCGCGGGCCAAGGCAGTTGCGGTGGGGCCATCTAACATGTCCATCCCGTTGCCCGTCAGTGACAGCACCTGCACGTCGATGCCGGCCGCGTCCATCTCTGCGATGCGACCTTGCCCCAGGTCCAGCAACTTGCTTTCGACAGCCTGTACGAAATTAACCCGGCCCGCCGGCACGAGGGGCGTAGTGGCCTTCAAAAAATCAGGGGTGGCAAAATGCTCTTCGAGAGTGATGGTTCGCATGGACTCAGACTTTTCAGCCTCCGGATACGGCCAACACTCTACCATGCAGGCAAGTCAGGCATGGAGCAAAGCCCGAGGCTGGCAAGCGGGATTGCTTGCGAACCAAACCTCACCAGCGGGTGCTGAACGCCTGCGAATGCGGATTAAGGATTGGCCGTTTTGTCTTTGATGGAAAGCAATTCGACTTCAAAAATCAACGTGGTATTCGGCCCAATCACGTTGCCGGCGCCGCGTTCGCCATAGGCCAAATTGGGTGGAATGAAGAATTGCCACGTGGAGCCGACCGGCATGAGCTTAAGAGCTTCTTTGAACCCGGGAATGACCATGCCAACCTCAAAGGTCGCCGGCTGACCCGCTTCGGATTTGTCGAATTCGGTTCCGTCGATAAGGGTACCCCGGTAATTGCAGCTGACCGTGTCGGCATCGGTTGGCTTTTTGCCCTCGGCCGGCTTCAGAATCTTGTACTGCAATCCGCTCGGTAATGTGACCACGCCCTGTTTCTTGCCATTATCGGCCAGGAACGCATCGCCGGTCTTCTTGTTGTCGTCCGCGTGCTTGACCCGCTCCTGCATTTGCTTCTGGTTCATCTCCTGCTGCAAAGCAGACATCGTGGTATTGAGCTCGTCGTCGGACATGAGTAACTTCTGGCCGGAGAGCGCGTCCCGCAGGCCTTTGATCAGCAGGTCAGGATTCACATCGATGCCCTGGCCCTTCAAAGTCTTTGCCACCTGAACCCCGATGCCATAACTCACTTTGTCTTTTTGCGACGTAGGTGCCGCGGAATCCTGTGCGCGCGCTGGAATGGCCAATAGCCCAAGCGCCAGAATCATCATCCATTTCGCCTTCATATCCTTCTCCTCATCGGACTGAATCCGTGTTCTCGAAATTTCCCGCTCGGAACCGCCGCCGGGTCCCTATTCCCTTCTTTGATGAACCTTGCGGCGAATATCGGGCCAGAATTCTTTCAACACGTTGGAAACCGTGTCCCAGCCCATCATTGATGCCCACGTCTCTACGGTGTTGGGAGCGGTTCGGTCGCTTGCGGGGTGATACGTATTGGAAATTGCCGCCGCCATCCCGGCGCCTGCAACCTCCGAAATATTAAACACCATATGGCCTGTGTCGCTGCGAGTCACCGCGGTCCGGGTCACAGCATAACCTGCGCGGCGCCAAAAGCCGCCTCTGCCTTCCTGATAGTAACGGGGATCTTGCCGAAATAGCGATGGGAAAATCGCTTGTACGAAAAAATTCTCTGACGTTCCATCCGCGAAGTTTGATGCGAACCTCTTTCCGAATCCTGCGGGTCCCTGGCCATAACCAGATTCGCTGTTGTCCGCCTGGCTGATCCCGGCGAGAAAAGCAAAAAACGGAAACTGCGCCGGATCGAATGTACCCCGCGCGACCAACTTGAACTTCTGTCCGCTGGTGAGCGGCGGAATATTGTGGGCGTTCTCCAGGGCCAGGAAGTTGGGCAGGGTCCAAAAGAGACGGTCATTCGATCCGCCGGTCTCCGGATCGAATTTAGGAGCTGAAGTATCGGGACTTTCTGATTGTGACGGCGCTTCCGGCTGCTGCTGTTCAGGTGGCCGCTGCTCTAACTGTTGCGCGTGCAGGGCCAAGCTGAAGAACGAGCAGGCTAGCCCGGCCGTGCAAAAAAGAAGAGTCCTTCGAAGCCGATGGATTAACAAAGTTCACCCCGTTGAAAAATTGACGCGATTTCTTCCCACTCTCTTCCCAACTGGTGAGGAACGAGATTCGGTCCCGGTTCGTTCAGGTTGTCTCAGCAGCTTGCGAAGGCGATTGTATGCCCCGCCCAGCGAAGTTTCACCGATTCAAATCTGGCATGTGAGCAAAGCGAAATCCCAAGTAAGCATCTCTGAATGGGTCAATTACTTCGCTAAATTCGCGCCGCTCGCAATGTGTTCAACGGCGATGTCTTTTTCTGCGGCCTCGTATTCGCGGATGCGGTGATTTTGCAAGGAGCGATTCTGCAATGAATGGATGAACGTGCGGCTGAAATCAAAGGATGCGTAAATCGCGTTGCATCGCCAGAGATCGTGAATGGAAAGCGCCTGAGCGCGCACGAAACGCGCCAATTTGGTTCTGGGCCGTGAGGGCAGGGCGGTGCTTGAGGTAAGGAATACGTTAGGCGCCGCGTCGCAGTCCCTCAGTTGTACGACTGCCACTCGCCAGTCTGTCCAAAGCGTGTCTCCGCCCGCATTTTTCAGCCGCTCCGGACCTTTCGCCCGCTGCACGCGGTAGACATTGGCGACACATCCCATCAAGGTCAAGTCCCGCACGACTTTTTCGCGTTCTGCTGCCAGATCGGGGTCCACATGATGAATAAATTTCCGCCTGCGAAATGACCAGGCGGCGCTCGTCTCGCGGATGGCGCCGCCAACCCAAAGATTTTGCTCGAGGCTGGTCTCGTTCCAGAACCTGATGTGCTCACGTTTTTGATAGCTGTCAAAGCTCTTCTGCAAGGTGAAATCGGGCGCCTCTCCGCTGAGCCACTGGTTTGAAATCGGCAGGTGAGGATAGCTGTTTAATACGCTTAAGGCGCGCATTTCGCGCAGCACGGACCACGTGGAGACGGAATCACCATAGGTCCATCCGGCAGCCAGGAAGGCCTGTTCGATTTGCTGCGCGGAACCCATGAAGGCGAGATCCACCGCGTCAGAAGGCTGGCCTTTGCGAGTCGAACTGCGATCCGGGAGGGCCAGTAACTTCTCGCGCAGTCCCGTATCGATTTTGGCGCCATCCTCCGGAGTGTCCGTTTGTGGCGCGCTCGGCAAGCCGGCAGGGAGCTCCAAGGGGGCCATCAATCGCAGGCGTAAATCGGTTCCCGGCGGCAGGTAGATCTCCGGCTCGGGCGAGTATGGAAAGACTGCGCGCTGCAAGAGAAATATCCAATAAGATTCGGGATTCCAGAAAGGGAGGTGAAGCAGGCGCGTGGTCATAAGCGCTTGGGGAGTCTCGCGCCCCCCGACTCCTTCGATAACGCCACGTTTTACATCTTCCCGCCCATTAGCGACCTCCTCTACCTGCGCTTTGAAAGGGAGCGGTTTGGGGCCGGCCAGGATCTCATCAAAGTCGATCGCCACCGCAGATGACGCGTGCAGCAGCCCCATGCCCACCCTGCGCAAATGCGCAATATGCCCTTGCACTGCGGTTCCTGTGGAGAAAACCGGGATTCCATGGCAGCGTGGGGACTCGATAAGGATGGCCTGGACCGTGGCGCCATTTTTTGAACTGTAGGTGGAAACCGGCTCGCTAAGCCGAATCCAAAACTCCTGGCCCGACGGAAGGATCTGACAAGCCTGCTCCTGTGCGTGGCCTCTTGTGGAAATGGCCATCCCAATGGCCAAAAGAAGGAGGCTCCGAGTGAACCGCACGCCCGTCCGATGCCGAAACGAGTTCGGCACACAAAGTCGCGATTGTGCTCTCAGCGGGTCTCTCATCATGGCATCGAGGGCGCACCTGCCAAACGAGCAGAGCCCCCTTAGTCGATCTCGACGAGCCCCTTTTCTTACAGCTACCCTTGGTTTGAAGCGAAAAGCTTTGCAGCTAAAAACGGAATGCTTGTACTGAATCTACGACGGCGCCCGTTCGATGCAAATGGATGTTTCCAGAGCAGTGCGCATTGAGTGACTAGAAGCGGCGTGGAAATGGGCGCCAAGGCGCGCGCAGCTTTCGCTCCCTCAGCGCTCCCGCGAGTGAACTTTGCGGCCGCGCGCCGCCTTCTGTGCGTAAAGTTCCTGGTCGGCAGATTCGAACAAATGCTGCACCGACGCGCCGCTGGGCGGGTGCGTGGCCACCCCGATGCTCACCGTCAGTTTCGGCTCTTCCGTGCTGTTCTCCAGATGCCGCTTGATTCTGGAGGCCACCCGTCGCGCTGCGGTGTCGCCGGTTTCCGGCAGCAGCAGGGAAAATTCATCGCCGCCATACCGCGCGGCGGTGTCGATGGCGCGACAGTGCTGACGAAGAACCTCAGCCACGCGGCAGATGGCCCGCGTGCCCGTTTGGTGTCCGTAACGATCGTTGATGTCCTTCAGCTTATCCAGATCCATCAGCAAAACGGAAAACGGCCGGTTCGTCCTGCCCGACCTCTCCAGTTCGCTTTGCAGCGCTTCGATAAAGCGGCGGTAATTGGCCAAGCCGGTCAAGCTGTCGCTGATGGCTCGGTGGCGGACTTCGCCGAAGAGCCGCACGTTATCAATCACCGTAGCTCCCAGCAGAATCATGTAGCTCGCGGAATTCAGCAGTTGCGCCGCGATTGCCGGTGCATCGAGCAACTGCGCCGATTGCGTGGCCATAAGGTGACAGGCGGCATTCATTCCCGCCACCCACGGCAGAGAGACTCCCAGGGAGCTGAGCCGATAGGGACTGCGATACAAAAGGATGGCGCCCGCCAGAAACATTCCGGCAGGCAGGAGATCCCACGGGCGAGCTATCAGCTTAGAGCCGCGAATCAAAGGTCCGTTGCTCAGCGCAAGAAATAGGATGCCCGTCATGCTGGCAATCGCCGCGACCACACTCAGCACGGCGAGAATGGTCCTCTTGGAATCCCGCGGCCAGGGCAGCCACTTATCGAATCCAATCGCCCCCAACAAAAGCACACCCAACAGTGTCCCGCCCGCCATCCAGTAAAGCGGAACGCGCGCGGCGCTCGCCCGGTTCAACAACTCTCCGTGAAGCTCCACGATCCCGCTAAGCTGGATCAATCCGTCGAGCCAGAACGCCGCGCCCAGAAATAACGAGAAACGGTCGCCGGTCCCGTGGTATCGCACCAGGATGTTTGCCGCAATCGTGAAGCCGAGGACTGCCGCAATGATTTCGGCGCTGGCCCATAGGACCGGATTAAAGGTGAGGCCGAGTTGGCGCAGAAAATGAGCGATTAGCGTGACGCAGCCGGAGAGCGCCGCGGCAACCAGAAAAATGCGCAGGTTTCGTTTTGTTCTTGCGTTGATCATTTCTTTTAAATGAGTCCATATAAAATCCCTTGCGGTACCATTTTGGAGCACTTTCTCCGCCAAAACACCCTGTACGAAAGTGCAGGAAGCGGACACCTGTACTTTTTTTCCCACCCCCCTTTTTTTTCACCGTGGCCGATCCAAAATCGGCCCTGGCGAATCCGGTTTGCCGCCCCGGATTCCCTTCGGCCAGATCGCGCAAATTCGGGAAACCAACCGCTTTTACCTTGCGTCTATTGTGAAATGCACGCACTCTCGAAGTGAATTCTGGCGAAAATCTTCCATTTTCGTTTTGCTTCTTTACAATAAGGGAGTATCGCCGGTGACAGGCAAGCGCAGGTTTGCGGTCGGAGGTTAGCGTTGATTGAAGTAAAGGATTTGACGAAGAGATTCGCAGAGCACACTGCGGTAGATCACGTTTCGTTCGTGGTGAACAAGGGCGAGATTCTGGGCTTTCTCGGTCCCAACGGCGCCGGGAAGACCACCACCATGCGCATCCTGACCGGTTTTCTGCCCGCAACCAGCGGCACGGCGCAAGTGGCCGGTTTCGACGTCTTCAACGACTCGCTCGAAGTTCGCAAGCGCATCGGCTACCTGCCCGAAAATCCGCCGCTCTACCTGGACATGACCGTCACCGATTATCTCGACTTTGTCGCCCGGATTAAGAACGTTCCGGCGGAGAAGCGCCAGGCTCGTATCGAGGATGCTCTGCAGAAAACCAATATTACAGACAAGCGCCACGAATTGATCAAACGCCTCTCGCGCGGATACAAGCAGCGCGTCGGCCTGGCCCAAGCCCTGGTGCACGATCCGGAGGTCATCATCCTGGACGAGCCCACCGTGGGACTGGATCCCAAGCAGATCATTGAAGTGCGCCACCTCATCAAAGGGCTCGCCGGCAGCCACACCATCATTCTTTCCACGCATATTTTGCCGGAAGTCAGCATGACCTGCGATCGCGTGGTGATCATCAACCGCGGCCGTGTTGCAGCCATCGATACGCCGGCCAACCTCACCACGCAGCTCAAGGGCGGGCAGAACGTGCGTCTCGAAGTGCAGGCGGACCAAAATGCCGCCTGCGCGGCCATTCGAGAAGTTCCTGGAGTGCGCCGGGTGAGCGGAGAACCGGCCGGCGGCTCCGGCCGCGTGGCCCTAATGGTGGAAGTCTCGCCGGGACAGGATGTACGCAGCCAGCTTGCCGCCAAAATTGTCGGCAAGGGCTGGCCGTTATACGAATTGCGCGGCGTGAATCTGAGCCTCGAGGAGATTTTCCTCCAGCTCACCACCGAAGAGTCCGAACATGCTGCCGCAAGTTCAAACTGAGACGGAGAAACTATGAAAGGAATGTACGCCGTTTACCGCAAGGAGATGGGCCACTACTTCGTTTCGCCTGTGGCTTACGTCATCGTCGCCGTTTTTCTCATTCTGGCGGCATATTTCTTCACGCAGCTTCTGGCTTTGTACATTCAGCGAGCCTTCGAAGCCGGCTTGGAGGAAGGGCAGTTCGGAGGAGGGGCAGCTTTCGATGTTCCTTCCCTGGTCATGCGCAGCTTCTTCGGCGTGTTGTCTACGCTCCTGCTTTTTCTTACACCCATGCTGACCATGGGCGTTTACGCCGAGGAACGCCGGCGCGGAACCATGGAGTTGCTGATGACTTCGCCAGTCACGGACGTGCAGATCGTCCTCGGCAAATTTCTCGCCTCGATCACTTTGCTCGTCATCATGCTCCTTCCCACGGCCATCGGGTTCGCTTACATGCTTCACCATAGCGAGCCCACCGCGCCCTGGCGCGTCCTGGGCAGCGAATATCTCGGAGTCTTTCTCCTGGGCGCCGCTCTGCTGGCCATCGGTTCGTTTTTCTCTTCCGTAACCGAAAGCCAGCTCATTGCCGTGATACTGAGTTTCGGCGCGAATCTTCTGCTGTGGGTGCTCGATTTCGGCTCCCAGACGGCTTCCAGTGCTTGGGCCTCGGCTTTGGAATATCTTTCTGCTTTTCGCCATTACGACGATTTCACGCGCGGAGTGATCGATACCTCGAACGTGATTTTCTATCTCAGTTTCATTTTTTTGGGCGTTTTTCTGACGATCCGCAGCGTGGATTCCATGCGCTGGCGGCGCGCTTGAAATTGGCTGCGCCGGGCTGCGCTTTTTCAGCTCGGTCGTCCCGAGTGGCTTTTAGGGGGTTGAAGCTTCAGCTCCGACGTTAACGGCGTGGGTTTTCACGGGGGCTTTAGCCCCTGAAGCTTTTGCACAAGAAGGAGGAGAAATGCCAGTAAAGCTGGACTGGAAGCGAGAGCGGCGTTGGCTCGCGGCGTTCGGTCTTGCCTTGGCCGCGGCCGGGTTGGTCCGCTATTCCACCCAGGAAGAGCTCACGCGCTTGAGCGAAATTCTGTTGATCGGCGGCGGAGTCCTCTTCCTTGCCGGACTGGCCCTGAGCTACCGCGATTTCGTGACGTTTTTCAGCGCCCGCTCATCCCAGCTTGGCGCCAACACGCTCACCATCACGGTTTTGGCGCTGGTCGTCCTCGGCCTGATCAATTTCCTCGGCTATCGCCACAAAAAGCGCGTCGATCTCACGAGCGAAAAGCTCTATACGCTTTCCGATCAGTCCCGGCGCACCGTGGCCGGTCTCAAGAAAGACGTGGATATCATTCACTTTGCGAAACAGCCCGACCCCACGTTCAAGGATTTGGCCAGCGAATACGCCAATGCCGGCAGCCACGTGCACTATCGCGAAGTGGATCCGCAGGAAAAGCCCGAGGTGGCCCGGCAATATAACGTCACACACATGAACGATATGGTGGTCTCCTCCGGGTCCCATAACGAAACGCTGAGCGGAAGCGGAGAGCAGGATGTCACCAACGCGATCATCAAAGTCACCCGCGAGACCGTGAAGACGATCTGCTTCGTCGAAGGCCACGGCGAGAAATCCGTCGCTTCCGGCGAGCAGAACGGCTTGCAGGGTGGCGACAAAGCGCTCCAGAGCGAAGGCTATCAGACCAAGACCGTCAACTTAGTTTCGTCCGGCGAAGTGCCCTCCAATTGCAGCGTCCTGGTGGACGCCGGGCCGAAGCAGTCGCTCTTCCCGCAGGAGGCCGGTTTTATCGCCAAGTATCTCGACGGCGGCGGCAGAGTTTTGCTTCTGCTCGATCCCGAAACGGATCCCAAAGTGGATAGCGTCCTCGACGCTTGGAATATCGCTCTGGGCAGCAACGTGGTGATCGATGCGAGCGGCGTCGGCCGGCTCTTCGGCACCGGGCCCGCCGTTCCTCTTGTCGTGGATTACGGCGCCAGCCCCATCACTCAAAATTTCACCGGAACGATGACGTTTTTCAATTTGGCGCGCACGGTTTCGTTGAAAGATAAGGGCAAGAGCGACCCGGAGGGCACCGAGTTGCTCAAGACTTCGCCGCGAAGCTTCACCGTTCCGAACCTGAACACCAAGGAAGTCCGCTATGATCCAGCCAAAGACCAGGCCGGACCGCTCTCTCTCGGCGTGGCCACGGAACGCCATAGCGGCACGGGTACGAGCAGTAAGGACTCGCGGCTCGTGGTCATCGGCAATTCCGCCTTTGCCACCAATCAGTGGGCGGGCTTGCAGCGCAATGGCGACCTTTTTGTGAACACGATCAATTGGCTGGCGCAGGATGAAGATCTCATTTCCGTTCGGCCCAAAAATCCGACCAACCGGCGCGTAATTCTTACGGAAACGCAGCAGCGCGAGCTGTTTTTCGCCAGCATGATCTTTCTGCCCGGACTTGTGATCATTTCCGGCGCCGTCATCTGGTTTCGGCGCCGCTGAAACAGTTCTGGGGAAATCGTATGAAGCGAAGTACTGGAATCGTTTTCCTCGTGGCGCTGGCTCTGGCGGCCTTTGTCTATTTCTACGATGTGAAGCGCAAGCCTGCGAGCGAGGCTTCCTCGGCGAGCTCCAAGCCCGCATTTTCCCTCAGCTCCACCGACGTGAAGCAAATCAAAATCCAGCGCGCCGGCACAGCCATGAATTTTGAACGCAAGAGCGACGGCTGGTACATGACCCAGCCCCGCTCGCAGCGCGCGGAAGGATCGGCGCTCGATGGCCTCGTGAGCTCGCTCTCCTTCGTCACCGTGGACCGCACGTTTCCCGCGACTCCCGATAATCTCAATTCCTTCGGCCTGAAAGATCCTGCCGTCACCCTGGATTTCACGCTGAATAACGGCACGAGCCACCAGCTGCGCTTCGGTTCCAAGGATTTCTCAGCGTCGTCGGTATACGCGCTGATCGACGACGGTAAACAGGTTTCGCTGATGCCGGACACCATCTACACCAGCAGCGACAAAGCGCCCGACGATTTCCGCGATAAGTCGCTGACCGCCGTCTCCACCTCCGACGCCAATTTCTTTGATTTGGTGAATTCCTCTGGCGAAGTTTCGGGAACCAAGGAAGACAACAACTGGACGCTGAGCAAGCCGCGCGCTGTCGGCGGGGACCGAAGCAAGATTGACGCGCTGCTGGGCGCGGTCGGCACCGGCCAGATCACGAAGTTCGTCAGCGATACGAATGCTACACTCGCGAAATATGGCCTCGATAAGCCGGCCGTTCGCTTCCAGGCCAAGCTGGCCGATGGCAAATCCGTTCAGTTAGAGGTAGGAAAAAAGGAAGGCGCCGATTACTACGCGCGCGATCTTTCGCGGCCCGGCGTGTTCGAGATCAACGACAATCTCTACTCGATTTTGAGCGACAAATACATCGATCTGCGCGATAAGCAGATCACGCACATCATGCCCGATGATGTCACCCGCGCTGAGGTCCACAATCTGAACGGCACCTTTGCCTGTATCAAGGGCTCCGGCAGCGGTTTCGTCCTCGAGCAATCTGCCGATAAGAAAGCTGCGCCGCCTTCCTGCCCCGATTTCATCGGCGAACTCGGTGAGGATCAGGCCGACGAAGTCTATGACAATCCGCCCGCATCCATTGGCAAAGAGCTTGCCAAGCCCGCTGTGCAAATCACCATCACCGACAAAAACGGCAAGAAATCGCAGCTCGTCTTTTCCGGCATCACCGGCGACTCCATTTATGGCCGCAGCGGCGCCGGCCCCGCGATCTACAAATTCGCCAAGCGCGTTTTGGACGAAATCAACTTCCCCCAGCCGAAATAACTGATCGGCCGGAATCGATTTCTTGATCTTTGGGCAGACCCTTACTCTCATTCGCCAATCTGCATCAGCTGTGCGGGTTTGATGGAATGGAGCGCAACGAGACAGGCTGGGATAAGCGGCAGAATATCCGCAACACGGCTGGATTTCGCTCGAATCAACAGAATTTTGATCTTACATCCCGCCAAATTCTGCTGAAACTGCATGCCTTTATCGAGCGTGACAAATACATCAAATTTGCTCTCAGCTAATCTTAATAACTCGCCATTCGTTCTACCAGCGAATCCAGCCTCCGGGACCGTAGAGCATTCGTGCCCATCTACTGACAAACTGTGTTTGATTGCTTTCGGGACGCACTCATCCAAAAGAATCTTCATTCAAGACGCGCCACGACGAGAGCCTTGGCTTCTTCCAGCGCGGCAATTGCGGCTTCGCGGCTAACGGTCGGAAAATCATCGAGGAAATCGTCAAGCTTTTGCCCGCCCTCCAAATAGTCGAGCAAGGCTTGGAAGGGCACACGAGTGTTGCGGAATACGGGCACGCCACCCAGAATGCGTGGGTCTTTGACGATAATGTTGCCTGCCATCCGAAGGTCGCTCCAAAATGAAGTTTAGCAATATGGGAGAAGGCAAGGAAGCCGATTCATCAATCATCAGGGTTATCGCAAATCAGGCATGGCCAAACCTTGCGGTCTCTTCCTCGCGCTGGCAAAATAACGATGAGCCCATTCTGATTGCGGCAAAGTGCATCGGCAGAGAGTCGATTTCCGGCTTCTGGCGCACGGATCGGCGTATGACGAATCGGCTTGTCACGAATATGGTTTGGGGAGAAAAGCCATAGGAGCCGCCAAATCCCAGCGGACTGAACTCTCGCCCCGCGAACAGGTTGCCGCTTCCGCACGCATCGTCGTCAAAATCGGCACTAACGTGCTCATGCGTGACGATGGCGGCGTTTCCATCGGCGCTTTTTACGGCATTGCGGAGTCGCTCGCGAATTTCCGCCGTGCCGGTCGCGAAGTTCTGCTGGTCTCTTCCGGCGCCGTCGGATTGGGTGTGCAACGCCTGGAACTCTCGGCGCGCCCTTCCGATCTCGCTCTCGTGCAGGCCTGCGCCGCGGTGGGCCAGAGCCGCCTGATGAGCATGTACGACGATGCTTTTGAAAAGCTGGGCTTCCGCGTGGCGCAAGTCTTGTTGACGGAAGACGATTTTCTCGATTCGCGGCGCCACGAAAACCTTCGCGCCACGCTCACCACTTTGCTTCAACTCGGCGTCATTCCCGTAATCAACGAAAATGACACCGTCTCCACGGCCGAGCTCGACGGCCCCGCCAGCGGTGCCGAACGCATCCGCGTCTTCGGCGATAACGACAAACTCTCCGCTCTGGTGATGACGCACATTGACGCCGATCTGCTGGTGCTGCTTTCCGATGTAGACGGCCTGTACACCGACGATCCCCAGAGCGAAGGCGCAACTCTGATCCCCGAATTGGATTCGCTCGACGAAACCATTCGCGGCTTTGCTCGCGGCGGCAATGGCCGCGGACGCGGCGGCATGGAAACAAAACTGGAAGCCGTGCGCATCGCCAATGAAGACGGCCGGCCCGCGATCATCGCCAACGGCCGCACGCCTGGCGTCCTCGACGCCATTCTCGCGGGCAAGCCCGTCGGAACACTCTTTTTTCCCAGGAAACGCCAGTGAGCGAAGCCGTTCGCGCTCTGGCGCAAGCCGCCAAACAAGCCGCGCGATGCATTGCTTCCGCCTCCATCGAGCAGCGTGATCAAGCTCTCGAGGAAGCGGCCCGCGCTCTGGAGCAAAGCGCGCCCCAAATTTTGGAAGCCAATGCGGAGGATGTGAGCGAAGCGAAACCCGCCTTCGAGCGCGGCGAATTATCGAAGGCTCTGGTCGATCGGCTGAAGCTTTCTTCCGAGAAGCTTCAGTCCATGATCGAAGGAGTGCGCGCCGTAATCGCATTGCCCGATCCTGTCGGCCGCGTGCTCGAGCGCATCGAACTCGACGAAGGCCTGGAACTCGAAAAAGTAAGTTGTCCGGTGGGTTTGCTCGCGGTGATTTTTGAGGCCCGTCCCGACGCGGTCACGCAGATCACCGCTCTGGCCATCAAATCCGCAAACGCCGTGGTGCTCAAGCCCGGCCGCGAGGTGGAACGAACGGCGCGCGTCATCGTCGAGAATATTCGCGCGGCCCTGCGTTCCCAATCGATCCCGGAGGCTCTGGTCACCAATATCCAGCAGCGCGCCGAAGTCCGCGAGCTTCTGAAGCTCGACGATCTCATCGATCTGGTGATTCCTCGCGGCGGGTACGATCTGGTGCGCTACGTTCAATCCAATACGCGCATCCCTGTCCTAGGGCATTCCGAAGGCGTCTGCCATATTTACGTGGACGCGGCGGCGGATTTCGATATGGCTCTCAACATCATCGACGACGCGAAAACCGATTATCCCGCCGCCTGCAACGCCGTCGAGACCGTTTTGGTGGACCAAACCATCGCCGGCGAGTTTTTGCCGCTCCTCGCCGCGCGCATGAAAGAAAAGGGCGTTCGCCTGCGCGGCTGCCCTCAGTCTGTGAGCACAATTCATGAAGTCGCCGTCGAGCCTGTGGCTGACGGCGAGTGGCACACCGAATACGGCGACTTGATCCTGGCGCTGAAAATTGTGCGCGGCGTGAACGAAGCCATCGACCACATTCAGCGTTTCGGCTCCGCGCACACTGACGCGATCGTTACTAAAGATCTCAATACCGCGCGCACATTTTTGCGGCAAGTGGATTCCGCGGGGGTCTTCCACAATGCTTCCACGCGCTTTGCCGACGGCTATCGCTACGGGCTCGGCGCCGAAGTCGGCATCAGCACGAGCAGGCTGCATGCCCGCGGCCCCGTGGGATTAGAGGGGCTGACCACATATAAATACATTCTCCGAGGACATGGCCACGTCGCGCGCGACTATCAGGGCCCGCAGGCTCGGCCCTTTCTGCATCGTCGTTAAGCAGACTGCGATTGCCGCCGACAAGACTAGCGTAGATTGACTAAATGGAGACTAGCGAGGCGAAGTCTGACGAGGTGAACTCTAGCAAGCCCCAGGATTAGGAATCCCAACAGGAATGAAGATGAACAAGGCCTCCACACTCGAGCTGCTCTCCATGATCCGAGAAGCCGCCGACCGTATTCGCGATTCCGTTTACTATTCGCCGTGCCCATATTCCGCCGAGCTCTCCGCGTCCACGGGACAGCAGGTGTATCTCAAGCTCGAAAATCTGCAGATGACCGGCGCATACAAGGAACGCGGCGCGCTCAACAAAATCCTTCTGCTCAGCCCGGAAGAAAAGAAGCGCGGCGTGATCTGCGCCTCCGCGGGAAATCACGCCCAGGCGGTCGCGTATCACGCTACACTTCGCAAAATCCGCAGCACCATCGTCATGCCCACGACGACGCCCATGGTGAAGGTGGCGGCCACACAAAACTACGGAGGAAATGTCATCCTCCACGGCGTCAATTACGACGAAGCCTGTGAGCATGCCTTGAAACTCGCCGCCGAGCAGGGGCTCACGTTTGTGCACGCCTTCGACGATATCGCCGTCATCGCCGGCCAAGGCACGATCGGCCTCGAGTTGCTCGAGCAGTGCCCGCAATTGGAGGCGGTGGTCGTTCCCGTGGGCGGCGGCGGACTCATCGCCGGCGTCGCTTGCGCGGTCAAGGAATTGCGGCCCGAAGTGAAAATAGTCGGCGTGGAGACGGCGCGATTGCCCTCGATGCTGCTCGCTCTCGAAAAGCACGAGGTCGTGACGATTCCGGCGGCTTCCACCGTCGCCGACGGAATCGCCGTGCGCCGCGCGGGCGAAGTCACGTTTCCTTTGGTTGCGAACTATGCCGACGAGATCGTTACCGTGGAGGAAGAAGAGATTGCCAGCGCAATCTTGACGCTGCTCGAACGCGAAAAAACGCTCGCCGAAGGCGCCGGAGCGGCCGGTATTGCCGCACTATTGCGGCACAAATGTCTCGCTTTTGAGCCGCATTATCGAACGAGGATTGGTGAAGGATGGGCGGCTCGTGCGCATCCGTATCTATTTGCCGGATCGGCCCGGCGCGCTCGCGGAGCTTTCTTCCGTGATCGCCGGCCAGCGCGCGAATATTGTTGAGCTTCTGTTTAATCGCGCCTACTACGGAGTGAGCCTCGGAGATACCGCGATCGATGTGACGGTCGAGACCCGCGGCGCCGAACATCTGGCCGGCTTGCTTGCGGCTATCAGCAACGCCGGTTACACGCACGAAAGAATTCTCTAAACCTTGACCGTCGCGCGAGCGCGAGTCCTTTCCGGCCGATCCAGCTCTTCCATCAGCTGCGCGAAGGCCTTCAAATCGAGCGATTGCGGACCGTCGGAAAGCGCGCGCTCCGGACACGGATGCACTTCGACCATTACGCCGTCCGCGCCAGCAGCAATTGCCGCGCGGCTCATCGCCGGAATCACGCTGCGACGGCCCGTACCGTGCGACGGGTCGGCAATCACCGGCAGATGCGTCAGCTCTTTGGCCAGCGCAATCGCCGCGAGATCAAATGTGTTGCGCAGCTCGGATTCAAACGTTTTGATTCCGCGCTCGCAAAGCACCACGTTGGCATTTCCGCCGCTGAGCAGATATTCCGCCGCGAGCAGCCATTCCTTCACCGTCGCCGAAGGGCTGCGCTTCAGCAGAATGGGCTTTTCCGCGCGCGCCAGGCGGCGCAGCAAAGGGAAATTCTGCATGTTCCGCGCGCCTACTTGCAACATATCGGCGTAGTCGGAAACCAGATCGACATCTTCGGTGCTCATCACTTCCGTCACGATCGGCAGGCCCGTTTCTTCCCGCGCTTCGCGCAACAACTGCAGCGCTTCCACTCCGAGGCCCTGAAAATCGTATGGCGAAGTGCGCGGCTTGTACGCGCCGCCGCGCAGGATGGAGCCGCCCGCATCGCGCACGGCGCGCGCCGTCGCGAGCAACTGCTCGCGCGACTCCACCGAGCACGGCCCGGCCATGACGATCCAGTGCTCGCCTCCGATGGGCACGCCACCGACGTTGACGACGGTTCGCTCCTGGCGGAGTTGCCGGCTCACCAGCTTGAACGGCTGCGAAATGGGAACGAGTTCTTCGACGCCGGGCGCGGCCTGCAGCGCTTCCAGCTCCGCGCGGCGGCCGTTGCTTCCGACGGCTCCGATGATGGTGCGCTCCGTGCCGCGGATGACGTGCGCCTGATAACCGCATTCCTTGATGCGCTCGACGACGTGATCTCATGTTGACGATCATTCTGAGAATGCCTCCTGTGTTCGTTTCGGCTATTCGGTAACGCTATTCGTTTGCCGCAAATTCTCGTTTCGGTCGCATTTCTTTATTTCGATTCGCTCGCCTGATTCGCTCAGTCTTCTTTTTCTTCCTTCGCGCAATTCGCTCAGTCAGGGCAACAAAAAAGCCAGCTCCACCCATTTGGGGAGCTGGCTCGGTAGAAACTGTTCGCGGTTTTTCCGGTCCTAGATGTTCAGGCGACCACCCGCAATCACGCCTCTACTTTGCCGCTCCCTCGCCAGAGGAAGCGGCCCGTAAAGGCGAATCGATAATATCGAATCAGATTCATCTGAGAAGAAGATCTCTCAAATCGCGCCCTAGCATATCCGCCGCGCGGCACTCGTGTCAATAGCGGCGATTACTGAAAAAAGCAGATTCCTCGTCGCGGTCGCTCCTCGGAATGACGCCAACTTCTTCCCGCGCGTCGCCGTGCACAGGCAAGAGTGCCTGTGCCACTAAGGAGAATGCAATCAGGCATTGAGGTGCTCGCGCAAAATGCCCAGCATGCGGCGCAGCGGTTCCGCGGCGCCCCAAAGGAGCTGATCGCCCACAGTGAAAGCTCCCACAAATTCCGGACCCATCTTCAATTTGTGAATTCTGCCAATCGGCACATTCAGCGTGCCGGAAACCGCCGTCGGAGTCAGGCAGCGCGTCGTCGATTCTTTGTTATTGGGAATCACGCGCACCCAAGCATTGGCACCGGCGAGAATGTGCTCGAGATCGGCGAGCGACGCGTCTTTCTTTAATTTAATGCACAAGCCTTGACTATGGCAGCGCATGGTGCCCACGCGAACGCAGATGCCATCCACAGGCACGGGCGGGTCGAGACCCATAATCTTGCTGGTTTCGGCCATGCCTTTCCATTCTTCCTTGGTCTGGCCTTCGGGCATTTCTTCAGCGATCCACGGGATGAGGCTTCCCACGAGCGGCACGCCGAATTCCTGCACGGGCAGTCGCAGCGAGCGCTGCTCCTGAATCATGGCGCGATCCACTTCCAGCGCATTTTCCGCCGGACTCTTGCGCATGGCGTCGGTGAGAAATCCCATCTGCTTCACGAGCTCGAGCATCTTCGCGGCGCCGGCACCGGAAGCGGCTTGATAGGTCATGGTGGTCATCCACTCGACGAGCCCGGCGCGGAACAGTCCGCTCACGGCCATGAGCATCAGGCTGACGGTGCAGTTTCCGCCAATGTAGGCGCGAATATTTTTGGCCAGCGCGCGGTGAATCACGTCCGCGTTCACCGGATCGAGGATAATTACCGCGTCATCGTTCATGCGCAGGGTGGAAGCGGCGTCGATCCAATATCCTTTCCAATTGCCTTTGCGCAGCGGGCCGTAAACTTCGCTGGTGTATTCGCCGCCCTGGCAACTGATGAGCACGTCGCAACGCGCGAGTTCCCGCAGATCGGCAGCGTCTTTGAGAATCGCGCCATCGCCGGCCTCTTTGGGCGCGGCGCCGCCG
>WNGG01004260.1_pt1 | contig 23772 bp, 26 predicted proteins | sample 5400661 | NCBI WGS metagenome assembly WNGG01 (sample SAMN13153372, study PRJNA577476) | soil metagenome | isolation source: 100 cm soil or saprolite under Garry oak tree replicate 1 | place: USA:California | collected 2016-06-15
CTCGTGGCTGCGGTCGGGACGATCGCCGGCGGCGTGTTCCACGGGACGGCGCTGCGCAAGGTCGGCTTCGACGCCGGCGCGTATGCGCTCGCCGCCTGCGCCGGGGGAATTGCATTCGAGGTCGCCGGCGGGCACGTCGGACGCCTGCGCCTGCTCGACGACCTGATCGCGCTGGTCGCCCTCGCCCTCGCCTACCTGACCGTTCGCGCCCTCCTCGTCGACGTCGTGCGGGCGCGCGAGAACTTCGAGCCGCACCTGAGCGCGAGCGCCGGCGAAGCGGGCCTCGGCGCGGCGACCGCGCTGCTGGCGGTCGGACATCCGTGGAACGTCGTCGTCCTCGTCCCGCTCGCCCTCGCCGTCCACCAGGCGCAGCTTCGGCTCCGGAGCGTGCAGCGGGAGACGCTGCGCGCGCTCGAGACGTTCGCCAACATCGTCGACGAGCGGGATCCGTCCACGTACCGGCACTCGCTGCGTGTTGCCGGCTACGTCGACGGGCTGGCGCGTGCGCTCAGGCTTCCGTTCTCCGATATCGACCGCCTCCGCTGGGCCGGGCGCCTGCACGACCTCGGCAAGGTCGCCGTCGACGCGTCCCTGCTGCGCAAGCGCGGCCGCCTCGACGGGGCGGAGTGGGCTGCGATGCGGCGCCATCCGCGCCTGTCGGCGCGCCTGCTGCAGCGGTTCGAGTTCGTCGCGCCGCAGGCCCGCGCGGTGGAGCTGCATCACGAGCGTGTCGACGGCGCCGGCTACTACGGCGTCGGAGGCGACGACCTGCCCCTCGCCTCGCATTTCCTGATCGTGGCGGACAGCTTCGACGCGATGACGACGGACCGTCCGTACCGGCGCGGCCTTTCGCACGAGGCAGCGCTGATGGAGATCGAGCGGCACGCGGGCACGCAGTTTCATCCGGCGGTCGCGAAGGCGTTCGTGGCGGTGCAGCGCGGGCTGGATCCCCTGACCGTCCTGACGCGGGAAGAGCTGGAGGAGATCCGCGGCGCGTCGACGCCCTACCGGATTCCGCTCGCCGGCGTCGGCGACATCAAGGAGCGGCCCGAGCTGCTTGCGCTCGGCGGCGTCGTGCTCGCCCTGGCAGGCCTCGGGTTCGACCAGACGTGGCTGACCGCGGCCGGCGGAGGGCTCGCGCTGGCCGGCCTTGCGCTTCGGATCGTGGTGCAGTTCCGCGCCGGGCGTGCCGCGGCCACGATGCACCGCGCTCTCGCGGCAGGCAACGAACGCCGTGAAGTCTTCCAGCGTGTCGCCGCGGCCATGTCCTCTGCCTGGCACCACAGCTGGGCCGCGCTGGTCTCGTGGGACGAGGACGGCCTGGGCGGGTCTGTCGAGGCCGAGCGTGGAACGGGCGGGCCGACGTCCACCGCGTTGGCGAGCTGGCTCGTCCGCGAGGCCGAGTCTGGCCGGCATGCGATCGTCGCCGCGGGGGGCGAGCTCGGCGTTGACGGTGTCGCGGTCGCGCTGCCGCTCCGGCGTGACAACAGCGCGCTGGTCGGGTTCCTCGCCTTCGTCGGCCCGAAGCTGCCGCCGCGCCACGTCGAGCTGGCGCTGCTCGAGTCGCTGGACGAACTGGGCCTCGCCCTCGCGGCGCAGCCGGAGCTGCTAGACCGCGGCGGCGCTGAGGACGCCGAGCCGTTCGAGACAGTCGCGGATCCGACCGACCTCGCCCTCGTCCGCCTCGACGAGCGGTAGCCGGAGGCCGCCGACGTCATGGCCAAGAAGGTTGAGCGCAGCCTTGATCGCGATGGGATTGGTCTGGATCTTGAGCAGCTCGTAGACCGGTTCGAGCTCCTGGTCGATCTGTCGCGCCGTCTCGGTGTCGCCCTCGCGGAAAGCGCGAATCATGGCCTTGACGCGCGGCCCGACGACGTGCGTGTGCACACAAACACCGCCGATCCCGCCGAGCTCGAGGAAGGGAAGGATCAGGTTGTCGTCCCCCGCGTAGAGGTCGAGGTCGGTCTCCGCGACGATGCGCCGCGCCTGGACGAGGTCGTCATTCGCCTGCTTGACCGCCCGAACGGTGGGGATCCCGGCGAGCTCGATCATCGTCTCGGGCTCGATGTTGACCACAACCCGGCCGGGGATGTTGTAGACGACGACCGGTCGGTCGCTAACGTCGGCGATCGCGCGGAAGTGCTCGACGATCCCGCGGGCGGGCGGCTTGTTGTAGTAGGGGGTGACGACGAGAAACCCGTCTACACCGAGCTCGTGCGCTTCGCGCGTCAGGTGGACGGAGTGAGCGGTGGAGTAGGTGCCGGTGCCGGCGACAACGGTGCCGCGCCCGCGCAGAGTGTCGACGGCGACCCGGAAGAGCTCGAGCCGCTCGTCGTCGCTGAGGTTGGGGCTCTCCCCCGTCGTTCCGGCCACGACGAGCCCGTCGGAACCACGCTCGACGAGGTGCTGCGCGAGTTCGCGGAAGCGCTCGAAGTCGACGGAACCGTCGCGCCCGAACGGCGTGACGATGGCGGTTAGAACTTCGCCGAGCAACGCCCTCATAGTCTAATGCCATGGATCTGACGATCCGGGACGCAGCTGCGGCGGATGCGCCCGCCATCGCCCTCTTGCTCGGCCAGCTGGGCTATCCGACGGGGCCGAGTGCGGTGGAGGAGCGCCTGGAGCGGCTCCGAATCGTCGGCGACCGCATCGTCGTCGCCGACGTCGACGGGCGAGCGGTCGGGCTCGCGCACCTGCAGGTCGCGCCCGCGCTCGAGCTCGACCGGCCGGCGGCGAAGATCGGCGCGCTTGTGGTCGACAATGCGCATCGCGGGCGCGGAATCGGCCGTGCGCTCGTCGAGGCGATGGAGGACGAGGCGCGCACGCGCGGGTGTGGCGTGCTCTTCCTCACCACCTCGGAACGTCGCGACGACGCGCACGCCTTCTACGAGCGCGTCGGGCTCGAAAAGACAGGCCGCCGTTACGGGCGCACGCTGAGCGAGTAGTCCACCCACTCGGCCCGCTCGGCGCCCAGACGCTCGTACACCCGCTGCGCGCGTGTGTTGTCGCGTGCCGTCTGCCAGGTCAGCTCCGCGGCGCCGTGGTGCCGGCACTCCTCGACGCAGGCCCAGATCAGCTCGTCGGCGACGCCCCGCCCGCGCGCCTGGGGCGCGACGTAGAGGTCGTTCATGACGCCGATGCGAGCGGCGATCGTCGTCGCCCAGCTCCAGAAGATCGTCGCGAACCCAACCGCGTTCCCGTCGCGGCGAGCGATCAGCTGCACACCCTCGCGCTCGGCATCGGAGATCAGCGCGCATGCGAGTGTAAGCAGGGCGTCGTCGGAGGGCGACACCTCGTAGAAGTCGCAGTACGCACGCATCAGCGGCAGCAGCTCACCGAGATCGGCGTCCGCGACGCGTGAGATCTCGTTCACAGCAGGGCGTCCAGGCCGACCGTCAGGCCCGGCGGCAAGGTCGGCAGCCGCTCGAGCGCCAGCAGCACGCCGGGCACGAAGGCCTCACGCGAGAAGGTGTCGTGGCGGATCGTCAGGAGCTGCCCCTCCCCTCCGAACAGCACCTCCTGATGCGCGACGAGGCCGGGCAGCCGCACGGAATGGATCGTGGCGTCGCCGCCGAGCGCCTCGGCGGTCGCCTTGGCGGTGCCGGAGGGGGCGTCCTTCTTCGCCTCGTTGTGCAGCTCGACGATCTCGGCGCGCGGCATGTAGGCAGCGGCTTCCGCGGCGAAGCGCACCATCAGCACGGCGCCGAGGGCGAAGTTCGGCGCGTGGAAGCACGAGAGGCCCCGCTCGCGCGCCAGTGCGTCCACCCGCGCGTGGTCGAACCCGGTCGTGCCGATTACGCACGGCACGCCGCGCTCCAGCGCGGCGGCGACGTTCCCTTCGACCGCGTCGGGCACCGTGAAGTCCACCATCGCCTCCGCCGCGTCGAGCTCGACGAGCTCGTGGCCTGCCTGCTCGAGCGCCGGGCCGAGCACATGTCCGACCTTCCCGCCGCGCCCGTTGAGGACGACCTTCACGCAGCGCGCACGAGCACGGACGGGTTGATCCGTCGCACGCCCGCGCGAAAGACCCGCTCGCTCGGGCCGATGCCGGAGATCGAGAGCTTCTCCGGTGCGAAGAGCAGGCCGGCGAGCTCGGAGACCTCCTCCGGGTCGACCGCCTCGATCTCCGCGATGATCCGCTCGAACGAGAGCAGCTCGGTGTCGGTCACGAGTGACTTCCCGAGCCGGCTCATCCGGTTCGACGTCGACTCCATCGAGAGCATGATCCGTCCCTTGAGGTTCTCCTTGGCGCGTACGATCTCGTCGCCGCGCAGGTTCCCCGCCGCGATATCGGCGAGCTGCTCGCCGGTGATCTCGAGGCACGGCGCCAGGTTTTCCTCACGCGTGCCGAGATAGACGCCCACCAGCCCGGTGTCGGTGTACTGCGACGCGAACGAGTAGACCGAGTAGGCCATCCCCCGCTTCTCTCGGATCTCCTGGAAGAGCCGCGACGACGCCGAGCCGCCGAGAATGGAATCGAGGATCGACGCCGCGAACCGCCGCCGGTCGGAGCGTGCGATCCCCGGCGCGCCGACGCAGACGTGGTACTGCTCCGTGTCCTTCTTCGCGAAGCGCAGGCCGGGCGGCGGCGCCTTCACGAGCGGCCGCCTCACGCGGGGGCCGCCCGCTGGCGGACGCTGCTGGCTCTGTGCGCGCTGCAGCATCCGCATCAGCTTGTTGTGCTCGACGTTCCCGGCCGCTGCGATCACGACGTTGCCGCCGGCGTACATCTGGCGGTGATACGTGGACAGGACGCGCCGTGTCACCGACGAGATCACGTCCGCCGTGCCGATCACCGGCCGCCCGAGCGCATGCCGCCCGAAGACGGCTTCCGAAAAGAGGTCGTGCACGAGCTCCTGCGGGGTGTCCTCGTACATCGCGATCTCCTCGAGCACGACCTCCCGCTCGGCGTCGAGCTCGGAGAACGCCGGTGCGAACACCATGTCCGTCATCACATTGAGCGCCCTCTGGACGTGCGCGTCGGGCACGCGCGCATAGACCATCGTGTGCTCCCGCGAGGTGGCCGCGTTCAGCTCGCCGCCGAGCCCGTCGAAGATCTCCGCGATCTGCTGGGCCGTGTAGGCGTGCGATCCCTTGAAGAGCAGGTGCTCGATGAAGTGCGAGACGCCCGCCTTCGCGTCGGTCTCGTCGCGCGAGCCCGCGCCGATCCAGAACCCGAGCGCGACCGAGCGGACACCCGGGACGCGCTCGGAGATCACCCGTTCGCCCGAGTCCAGCTCGGAGAGGACGTACTTCTGCACGCCCGCATTATCCCGGTCTCAGCCGAAGGCGGGAACGAGCTCCCCGTGTGCCTCGAGCAGCAGGTCGACGAGCTCGTGGATCTCTCCGAGCGACAGCTCGGCGGCCGTGTGCGGATCGAGCATCGCGGCGTGGTAGACGTGCTCGCGCTCGCCGGTGAGGGCCGCCTCGACGGTCAACCCCTGGACGTTGGCGTTCGTCTGCATCAGCGCGGCCAGCTGGGGCGGCAGCGGGCCGACCGGCTGCGGCGTGATCCCGCGGGCATCGGCAACACAGGGAACCTCGACGCAGCAGTGCGGCAGGTTCTCGATCAGCCCCTCGTTCATGACGTTGCCGTTGAACGTGAACGGCTCACCGGTCTCGAGCGCGCGCACGATCCTCGCTCCGTACTCGTCGCTCCGCTCGACGGTCACGGCGGACCCGTGCTCCAACGACGCGCGGAGACCTTCCCACTCCGCGAGCTGCGCCTCGCAGCGCCGGGGATACTCGTCGAGCGGCACGTTGAACTGGTCGATCAGCTCCGGCCGCGCGCCCTTGATGAACCACGGCACGTACTCCGCGAGGTGCTCCGAGGATTCCGTGCAGAAGTAGCCGAAGTGGCGCAGCACCTCGTAGCGAACACGGTTCCAGTCCGGCACCTCGCCCTTCGCGCGCAGCCGGGGATAGACGTCGCGGCCCCGGTGACGAAGCTCGAGATAGAAGGCGAGGTGGTTGATGCCGGCGCAGACGTACTCGAGCTCGCCCGCCGGCAGCTCGAGGTCGGCGGCCAGGGCTCGCGCCGTCCCCTGGACGGAGTGGCAGAGGCCGACGGTCCGGATCGACGTGGCGCGCGTGACCGCCCAGCCCAACATCGCCATCGGATTCACGTACTGGAGCACGAGCGCGTCGGGGGAGAGCTCCTCCAGCTCGCTGCAGAGGTCGAGCAGCACGGGGATCGTCCTGAGCCCGCGCATGATCCCGCCGATCCCGATCGTGTCGCCGATCGTCTGGCGCAGGCCGAAGCGTTTGGGCAGCTCGAAGTCCGTCACCGTCGCGGGCCGGTACCCGCCCACCTGCATCAGCGTGAAGACGTAGTCGGCCCCGTCGAGGGCCTCGCGCCGATCGAGGGTGGCCTCGACCCGCGCATCCGCACGCACGGCGTCGACGAGGCGGCGCGCGACGATCTCCGCTGTGGCGAGTCTGACCGGATCGACATCCATCAGCGCGAGCACCGCTCCGTCGGCGAGCTCGGGGAAGCTGAGCAGGTCGCCCAGGAGGTTCTTCGCGAAGACCGTTGAGCCGGCGCCGACGAGCGTGACCTTCACTAGTGCCCCTTCCAGTAATGCCGCCCAGGGGCATGTATTGCTGGGAGAGGCACTAGCTTGAGGATCGCATGACCGCGAGCGTCTGGGCACCGGGCCGCGTCAACCTGATCGGCGAGCACACCGACTACGCCGGCGGGCTCGTGCTGCCGGTCGCGATCCAGCTCGGGATCGAGCTGAGGTTCGAGCCCGCGGAAGCGATCGAGCTCAGGTCCGAGGGGGCGGCGAAGGGCTGGGAGCGCTACGTCGACGCGGTCGTGCACGAGCTCGCAGTTCTCGGGCGACCGCACGTTGGCGTTGCGGGCTGGATCGAGGCGGACCTACCGCAGGGGGCCGGGCTCGGCTCGTCCGGCGCGCTCGAGGTTGTGGTGGCACTGGCGCTCTGCGACGCCGCGGAGTTCGAGCTCGAGCCGCTCGAGCTGGCGCTCGCCTGCCAGCGGGCGGAGCGTCGCGCCGTCGGCGTCCCCTCGGGGATCCTCGACCAGGCGGCGTCGCTGCTCGGGCAGGCGGGCTCTGCCCTCCTCCTGCACTGCGCCTCGCTCGAGCATCGCTGGGTTCCGTTTCCGGCCGACGTGGCGATCCTCGTGCTCGACTCGGGCGAGCGGCACGCGCACGAGGGCTCCGGCTACGCCGACCGTCGCCGTGAGCTCGAGGCGGGCGAGCCGCGGCGCGTCCGTCATGTCGAGACCGAGAACGAGCGCGTCCGGGCGGCGGTCGAGGCGCTCGAAGACGGCGACGCGGCCGCGCTCGGCCCGCTCTTCGCCGCCAGCCAGGCGAGCCTGCGCGACGACTACGAGGTCTCGACGCCGGCGCTCGATGCGCTCGTGCAGGCGACGCTGAACGCTGGCGCGTTCGCCGCGCGGATGACCGGTGGTGGCTTCGGCGGCTCGGTCGTTGCGCTGGCCGAGCCCGACCGCGCTGTCGAGGTGCTCACCGCCACGCGGGCTCCGGGCTGGATCGTGCGGCCGGCCGACGGCGCTATACGACGCAGAACGGGTTCGACTCCGGATCCCGCATGACCGACCACGTGCGGTCGGAATCGCTCTTCGTCTCGACGAGCGTTGCGCCGAGCCCCGTCAGCCGCTCGACCTCGGCGTCACGGTCGTCCGCGCGGAAGTCGAGCTGGATCGGGTACGACGCGGGCCGCGACTTCTCGCGGCGCTGGAACAAGAGGCGCGGGCGGCTCGTGGGCGTTTCCCGCGTGACGTAGAACGACGTGGTCTCACGCTCGTCCATGCCAGCGTCGAGCAGCGCCTGCACGAAGCTCTCGTCGATCGGCTCGTCGGGCCAGCCGAGCGCCGCCGCCCAGAAACGGCCGAGCGGGATCGGCTCGGCGCAGGAGAAGGTGACGTTGCCGACGTAGCGGTTCGGCAGCGGATTGTGCGGCGTCTGGATGCAGAAGCCGTTGCCCTCGGGATCGCGCATGACCGTCCACGTCTCGGACAGCTCCCCGATCGTGTGCGACTTCGTCTCGACGAGCCTTGCCCCGAGTCCGAGTAGGCGCTGGAGCTCCGCCTCACGGTCGGGCACGTTGAGGTCGAGGTGGATCGGCAGCTCGATCGTGGGCGACTTCTCCACCCGGTTGAAGAAGAGCTCGGGGCCCTCGCCGCGTACGCGCCAGCTCTCGCCGCTCTGCTCGGCCGAGTATCCGTCCAGCACGGCGGACCAGAATCGCGCCAGCCGTTCCGGGGACTCGGCCGCGAACGCGATGTGCTTCAGCCTCAGCACGCCCGGAATCGATAGCAGCCAAACCTGTCAGGGCGCGACATGTTTGCGGAGGCCGTGTCTGTGCGCACCCCCACCCCAAGGGTGGGGCAAGTACCCACCACCCTCGCGATCGACGTTACCGGCGGGCACCGCACGCCGCTGTGCTGTTTCCGTGCCGAGTCTCGACCTCAGTGGCTGCAGAAACGACGAGGACGGCGCGAGGCCGTCCTCGTTGCGTCTGCTTGTCGTCCCGGAGACTAACTCCGTTCGCGGTCCCGGCCACGTCCGCCGCGGCCGCCTCGCCGTTCGCGGTCGCCGCCACGCGGCCGCTCCTCCGTCCGCTCGCGCGGCGGTGCGCTCTTCGCCCGCTCGATCAGCTCCTCGGGCGAGACGGTGCCGCCGTTCTCGTGCTTCTGGATCAGCTTCAGGCCGATGCGCCCGCGCGCCTTGTCGACCTCCTGCACAATCACGTCGAGGATGTCGCCGCGGTTGATCACGTCCTCGATGTGACCGACCCGGCCCGGGCCGACGTTCGAGACGTGCAGCAGGCCGTCCGTCCCCTTCTTCAGCTCCACGAACGCGCCGAACTGCGTCGTCTTCACGACCTTCGCGTTGCGGAACTCGTCGCCGACCTCCGGCTCCTTCGTCAGCGACTCGATCGCCGAGATCGCGTCGGCCGCCTTGTTGCCGTCGGTGGCGTAGATGAGGATCGTCCCGTCCTCCTCGATGTCGATCTGCACCTCATGGTCGGCCTCGAGCGCACGGATCGTCTCGCCGCCCTTGCCGATCACCATGCCGATCTTCTCCTGGTCGATCTTGACCGTCGAGATCCGCGGTGCATTGACGTTCAGCTCCGGGCGGACCTCGGGGATCGCCTCGAGCATCTTGTCGAGGATGGTCGAGCGTGCCTGCTTCGCCTGCTCCAGCGCGCTCTGCATGATCTCGCGCGTGACGCCCGTGATCTTGATGTCCATCTGCAGCGCCGTGATGCCGTCACCGGTACCGGCGACCTTGAAGTCCATGTCACCGAGGTGATCCTCGGCGCCCTGGATGTCCGTGAGGATGACGTAGTCGTCGCCCTCCTTGACGAGGCCCATCGCGATGCCGGAGACCGGGCGCTTGATCGGCACGCCCGCGTCCATCAACGCCAGCGTCGACCCGCAGACCGACCCCATCGACGACGAGCCATTCGACTCGAGCGTCTCGGAGACGATGCGGATCGTGTACGGGAAGTCGGCCGCCGGCGGAATCATCGCCTCGAGCGCGCGCTGCGCGAGCGCACCGTGGCCGATGTCGCGCCGCTTCGGGCCGCGCATGAAGCCCGTCTCCCCGACCGAGTAGGGCGGGAAGTTGTAGTGGTGCATGTAACGGCGATCGGTCTCGAGCGAGAGGTCGTCGATCCGCTGCCCTTCCTTCGCCGTGCCCAACGTGAGCAGCGACATGATCTGCGTCTGCCCGCGCGTGAACAGGCCGGAGCCGTGCGTGCGCGGTGAGACGCCGACCTCGCAGGTGATCGGCCGGATCTCCTCCGGGCTGCGCCCGTCGGGGCGGTTCTTCTCGACCGCGATCTTGCGGCGGACGAGCTCCTTGTAGATCACCTCGGCGGCTCGCTTGACGTAGTTCTTCGTCAGCGAGTCCTTCGCCGTGGCCGCCTCGCCCTCGCCGACCGACGGGCCGACCGGGAAGGGCAGCTCGACGGTGTCGACGATGCGGTCGAACAGGAGCTGCCGCTTGGCCGATTTGAGCTCCTTCGAGTCCTGCTCTGCGTCCGTGAGCGTGCGCAGCTCGATCTCGAACTGCTCGCGGACGGGCTGCAGGACCGACTCCAGGCGAATGCGCTCGAGCACCGTCGCCAGGCTCATCTTCCGCTGCGTCTGCTTGAGGACGTCGTCCTCGGTCGACTCCATGCTCAGCGCCGGCAGCGCGTCCTCGATCGCCGCGTCGGCGGCACGCAGGCCTTCGGCCTTGATCCGGTCGCGGATCGCGTCGCCATGGTCGGTCTCGATCTCCTCAGTGACGCCGTCGTCGAGCCACTTCGCCTTGCCCGAGTGCCGCTGCAGATCGAGCTGTGCCTCGCACAGCTTCTTGATCTCCTCGTACGCCAGGTCGAGCGCCTCGAGCAGCTTGTCCTCCGGCACTTCGTCCGCGCCGGCCTCGACCATCGTCAGTCCCTCGAGCGTGCCGACGACGATCAGGTCGAGCTCGGTCTGCTCCTCGACCTCGGGCAGCGTCGGATTGACGACGAGCTCGCCGTCGATCATGCCGACCCGCACCGCGCCCACCGGGCCGATGAACGGCAGCGGCGAGATCATCAGCGCGGCGGAGGCACCGTTGATGCAGAGGATGTCGTGTGCGGTGATCAGGTCGGCGCTGAGCACCGTGCAGATCACCTGCGTCTCGTTCTTGTAGCCCTTCGGCCAGAGCGGCCGGATCGGGCGGTCGATCATGCGCGCGGTCAGGATCGCGCGCTCCGTCGGTCGCCCTTCACGCTTGAAGAAGCCGCCCGGGATCTTCCCCGCGGCGTACATGCGCTCTTCGACGTCGACGGTGAGCGGGAAGAAGTCCGCACCTTCGCGCGGCTCCATCCGGCCCTGCGCCGTCGCCAGCACCATCGTGTCGCCCGACCGGACGACGACTGCGCCGTCGGCCTGCTTCGCGAGCTTGCCGGTCTCGAATGTGATCTCGCGCCCGCCGATCGTCACGCTGACGTCGGCCCGGCGCTCAGTGGCAATTGCCATATGTCTGTTCCTCCACTCCCGAGAGTGGGGATTTGAGTCAACCTCACCCGCAGACCGCTTCGGAGGCTCGCTCAAATCTCCACTCTCGTTGATTGATCCCGTGCCAGGCTTCAGCCTGGCTTGGGCGTACAGATCAGCCTTACCTGCGCAGCCCCAGTTCTTTGATCAGTGCCCGGTATCCCTCCAGGTCGTGTTTCTGGAGATAGGTCAAGAACCGACGACGACGCCCGACGAGCTTCAGCAGCCCGCGGCGCGAGTAGTGGTCCTTCGGATGCGTGCGCAGATGCTCCGTGAGGTCGTTGATGCGCTGCGTCAGCAACGCAACCTGCACCTTGGTCGAGCCCGTGTCGTCCTTGCCCGACCCGTGCTTGCGCACGATCTCCAGCTTGGCTTCCTTCGTCAGGGTCATTCGTCTCCTTTGTCTCGTCAGTCCCAGCAATCCGCCGGAAGCAGGCGAAAAGCCGCGGCTGCGTCGCGAGACAGGGTAGCAACGATCTACTTGAGCAGGAGCTTTCCCACCCGGCGTTGCGCGATGTAGACGCCGACCACGCCCAGCACGAGCAGATACGCGATGTCGACCGCCTGCGCCCAGCCCACCAGTCCGAGATTCAGCGCCCGCAGGAGCCGGATCGCGTGATAGAGCGGCGAGAAGCGCACGATCCACTGGATCGCCGCCGGATACGTCGAGATCGGAAAGAACGTCGCGGAGAAGAGGAACATCGGCAACTGCACGAGCGTGAGGAACTCGAAGTCCTGCCACGTCCGGAAGTACGTGATCGCGGCGACGCCCATGCCCGCGAACGCGAATCCGATCAGCAGCGCTCCGGGCAGGGCGAGGATGCCCCAGACGGAGTCGATCAGTCCGAGCGCGGCCGCGACGACCAGGAACGACACCGCATAGAGGAAGCCGCGGAACAGCGCCCACGCCGTCTCGCCGACCGTGACGTCCGCCGGGCCCACCGGCGTCGAGAGGATCGCGTCGTACGTCTTGGCGTACTTCATCTTCCAGAAGACGTTCGAGGAGTCGTAGACCGCCCCGTTCATCGCCGCGGACGCGAGCAGCGCGGGGGCGACGAAGCTGGCGTAGCTGACGAGCTGTCCCCCGGGCCCCGGCACCTTGCCGACGAAGTGGCCGAGGCCGATCCCCATCGAGAAGAGGTAGAAGAGCGGTTCGAAGACGCCGGAGAAGATGATCATCCACGTGCGGCGGTAGACCATCAGGTTGCGCTCGAACAGCAGGCGGCCGCGCGCTCCCGCGAATGCGTACGTGCTCACGTGAACAGCCGCCTCGCGTACGTGCGCTGCGCCCAGATCAGCCCGGCGGCGGCAAGCGCGAGCAGGAACGCGACATGCCCGAGCGCGCGGACGAGGTGGACGTTGCCGAGCGTCAGCTCACGGCAGAGATCGACGCCGTGCCACAGCGGCGTCGCGTATGCGAGCCACTCGAGCGGGAGCGGCAGGCGCGACACCGGAAAGAACGTGCCGGAGAAGAGGAACATCGGCAGGATCACGAAGCGGTTGATCGGAACGAACGCCGCGTCGTTGTCCTGCGTCGCTGCATAGGCGGCGAGCGGCGCCGTGAACGCCGCGCCGACCAGCACGGCGGCCGGCAGCGCGAGGATGCCCCAGAACGAGTTGACGCCGCCGAACGCTGCAATCACGCCGAGGTAGACGACGCTCGTGCCGGCGAGCCGCACCAACATCCAGAGCTGGTGGCCAGCCACGACGTCGCGGACGCCGAGCGGCGTCGCGATCATGGCGAAGTACTGGCGTGTCCACTTGAAGGAGCCCATCACCGGCCAGGACGCCTCGCTGGATGCGAGCTGCATCGCGGCCGACGCGAGCATTCCGGGTGCGACGAAGTCGAGGTATGGGACGCCGAGCGGCTGTCCGCCCGACTTGTTCACCAGCGACCCCAGACCGACGCCGAGCGCTCCGAGGTAGAAGACAGGATTGATCACGCTGGTGATGACGGTGCCGCGCCAGATGCGGCGGTACTGCATCAACCAGTACTCGTAGACGCGCAGCGGCAACGCGATCGCAGTCATTACTCGTCGACCAGCGTGCGCCCGGTCAGGTGGAGGAACACATCCTCGAGCGTCGAGCGGCGCACCAGCACGCTGTCGGGTTGCAGCCCGAGATCGTGGACCCGGGTCGCGGTCGCATCGCCGTCGTCCGTGTAGAGGAGCAGGCGGTCGGGCAGAGCCTCGAGCCGCCGCGCGAGCCCGTTCATACGTGTCGCAAGCTCCTCTGGAGGCTGGTCGGCTGCAAAGCGAAGCTCGACCACCTCGCGCGTCGAATAGCGGCCGATCAGCTCGCGCGGCGAGCCCTCGGCCACGATCTTCGCCTTGTCCATCACGACGAGCCGGTCGCAGAGCTGTTCCGCCTCGTCCATGTAGTGCGTCGTGAGGATGAGTGTCACGCCGCGCTGCTTCAGGCGAAAGAGCCGGTCCCAGACGGTGTGGCGTGCCTGCGGGTCCAGGCCGGTGGTCGGCTCGTCGAGCAGCAGCACGTCCGGGTCGTTCACGAGCGAGCGTGCGATCGTGAGGCGGCGTTTCATGCCGCCCGAGAGCGGCTCGACGCGCGAGTCGGCGCGGTCGGTGAGCTGGACGAACTCGAGCAGCTCGTCCGCGCGCCCGCGCAGCTGGTTTCGTGACAGGCCGAAGTAGCGGCCGTAGATGATGATGTTCTCGCGGACGGTCAGCTCCATGTCGAGCGTGTCCTGCTGTGGGACGACGCCGAGCCGGGCGCGGACGGTGGGCCCGTCCTTGATCGGATCGAGGCCGAGGATGCTCAACCTCCCACCCGAAGGCGGCGAGACGCAGCCGACCATGCGCATCGTCGACGTCTTCCCGGCGCCGTTCGGCCCGAGGAATCCGAATGCTTCGCCCTTGTGCACGTCGAAATCGATCCCGTCGACGGCGACGAGGGTGCCGAACCGTTTCACCAGCCCGCGGGCATGAACAAGCGGCAGCTCGGTCGCTGCATCCATCACCCTGCAACCTACCGGGCCGGCCCCGCGATAAAAGAGGGCGATGCAGGCGGGCGTGGCGGCGGGCCATCCGGCGACGACGGCGGCGGGAATCGAGATTCTCGCCGAGGGCGGCACCGCCGCGGACGCGGGCGTCGCGGCCTGCCTCGCGTCATGCGTGGCGGAGACCGTCATGACCGGTCTGCTCGGCGGCGGACACGGGATCTACCTCGACGCCGCCTCGGGCCGAACGCGCAACCTCGACTGTTTCGTCGCCGTGCCGGGTCTGGGTGCGAAGCCGCGCGAGCCGGAGCTGATCCACCTCGACGTCCCGTTCGGTGCCGAGCTCGTGCACTACGCGGTCGGGCCGGCGTCGTGCGCCGTGCCGGGGCTGCCGGCGGGACTCGCTGCGCTCTGGCAGGAGCACGGACGCTTGCCCTGGCCGCGCCTGGTCGAGCCGGCGCTGCGGCTGGCGGAGTCAGGGGTCGAGTTTCCGCCGGCGCACGCGGCCTGCCTCGCGATGCTCGCGGCCGTCATGACCATGAACGAGGGCGCGGCGATCTACGCGCCCGGTGGAACGCTGCTCGCGGCCGGCGATCGGCTCGTGCAGCCCGGTCTGGTCGCGGCGCTCGGCGCGCTCGCCGGCGATCCGCACTCGGCCTACCGCGGCTCGCTGGCGGAGGCGCTACTCGCCCTCTGCGAGGAGCGCGGCGGTCTCGTCACTCGTACCGACCTCGACGCGTACGAGGCGCAGTGGAGCGATCCGGTCGACGTTCCGTACCTCGAGGGCGGTCTGCTCACGCGCGCCGGCCTGTCGGGCCTCCCGGAGACGGTGCCGCGCCTGCCACGGCTCGCCGGGGTCGGTGAGACGGAGCGAGTCCTCGCACTCGTCGACGTGCTCGAGGCGCCGAGCGTCGGCGGCGGTGACACGACCAATGTCACCGTCGTCGACGGAGACGGAAACGCGTGCGTCTTGACGACGAGCCTCGGTCTGGGGTCGGGCGACTTCCTGCCCGGTCTCGACCTGCACCTGAACAGCATGCTCGGCGAGGCCGATCTCGTCCGGGGCCGCCTCGAGCCCGGTCTCCGGATGGAGAGCATGATGGCCCCCACGCTTGCATTCGACGCCGACGGTCTCTCGCTCGCGTCCGGCGCCGCGGGTGGGACCCGGCTCAGGACCGCGCTGCTCGGCGTCGTTGCCGGCATCCTCGACGAAGGGCTGTCACCCGCCGAAGCCGTCGCCCGGCCGCGCTTCCACCCCGCGCCGGACGTCGTCAACGCCGAGCCCGGTGTCGACGAAGGCGCACTCGAGGAGCTGGAGGCACGCGGTCGCACCGTGCGCCGCTGGCCCACCCGTCACCACTACTTCGGCGGCGTGAGCGTCGTCAGCCGGAGTGGTATGGCTGCTGACCCGCGGCGGAACGGGGCGGCGTCCACGCTTCGGTGAAGCCACCGGGAGTCGTCGACATCCACCCCACGTAGCCGCAGTCGGGACAGCCGGGATTCTCGCGAACCGTGCCGCCCCCCGCCGGTTTCGCATAAACGGCGCCGCACTCGAGGCAGCGGACGCTCTCCACGACCGTGAGCTGTGGCGCCTCGCCTCCCGATTCTGGATCCACGCCTAGAAGACTCCGCTCTTTGCGGAAACTTGCGTGCCGCTCGTTGCGAGGATTACGCCGCTGTCGCCCGGGTTCGTTTCCGGCTCAAACAGGCCGTTCCGCCGCCCGCGCGGCCTCGACGTCGCGTGCGATCTGCGCCACGAGGTCCTCCTCGGAGTCGAAGGCGCGCTCGTCGCGCAGCCGCTGCCACAGCTCGACGACCAGCCGCTCCCCGTACAGGTCGCCCTCGAAGTCGAGCAGGTGTGGCTCGATGCGGCGCTCGTTCCCGCCGTAGTGCGGATTGACGCCGATCGAGATCGCCGCCCGGTGGCCACGCGCGGCCCCGGCATAGATCCCGTACGCGGGGACCAGCAGCTCGGCCCTGAAGGCGAGGTTCGCCGTCGGGAAGCCGAGCGTCCCCCCACGCTGATCTCCGAGCACGACCGTGCCCTCGACCTCGGCTGGCCGGCCCAAGAGCCGGGCGGCGCTGACCACGTCCCCCTCCCCGCCGACGACGATCACGCTCGCCCCGATCCTCCGCAGCAGCGACTCCGCGAACTGCTCCGGCTCGAGCGCCGCCAGCTCCGGCGTGAACGCGACAACGAGCACCTCGTCGACGGCCTCCAGCTCGAGCAGCTCGAGCCTCCGCTCGAGGGTCGAGAGGAGCTCGACACGGTTTCCCAGCACGAGCCGCGGATGTGGCCAGAAGGTCACGACCGTCGTCGTCCCTCCGGCGGCGCGCGCCGTCTCGAGCACGCGACGGTGGCCGCGATGGACGCCGTCGAAGCTGCCGATCGCAACCGTCCGCTCACCGGCCGGGAGCTCGTCGACGCTGCGAGCGACGATCACAGCCGCGCGAGCGCTTCGTCGGGCGGGATGAAGCGCTCCGGGTCAGCCTCGTCGACGGAGAACGGCCCGATCTCGAGGCGGCGGAGAGTGCGGCAGTGACCGCCGAGGACGTCCGCGACCGCCCGGACGTACGTGCCCGAGCTGACGCGGAGATCGAGTCGCACCTCGCCCTCTGTATACGCGATGACGTCGAGCGCGTCGACACGCGAGCGGCGCGTCGGCATGTCGACGTGCACGCCGCGCCGCGCGAGCTTGTACGCGCGCTCCCCACCAATCTTGACGGCCGAGGCAGCCGGGATCGGCAGCTCCACCTCACCGCGGAGGCGCTCGAGCCGATGCTCGAGCTCTGCCGGTGTCGGCGGCTCGTTCCGCGCGACCACCGCGCCCTCCGGATCGCCTGTGGCCGTTCGAGCCGTCAGGTCGACATCCGTGACGTAACGCTTGTCGAGCCCCACGAAGCACGAAGCAAGCCTAGTTGCCCTGCCGGACAACAAGAGCAACAACCCCGTCGCGAAAGGGTCGAGTGTGCCCGCATGCCCGGCGGCTTGTCGACGAGAACGATCCCCGTCGGGTCAAGCGCGCGCGGAGGCAAGAAACTCGCGGCGCACGAAGTCGGTGATGTTCTCGATCGACGCCTCGCTCGAGAAGCCCGCGGCCTGCCGGTGCCCTCCCCCGCCCGACTTCCGCGCGATCGCCGAGACATCGAGTTCGTCGACGCTCGCGCGCAGGCTGACGCGGCGGGTCGGCCCGTCCTGCCGCGGCGGCTCCCGGATCAGCACGGCCATGTCCGCGCCCTCGACCGCGCGGAGGTAGTCGATGATCCCCTCCGAGTACGGCTCCGCGGCACCGACGTCGGTGAAGTCGGTGCGCAGCAGGTACGAGACCACGATGCGGCCGCCCTCGTACACCTGTGCCCGCTCGAGCGCGCGGGCGAGCAGCTTCAGCTTCGCGAACTGCACCGACTCGTAGACACCCTGGAAGATCCGGTGCACATCCGCGCCCGCCTCCACCAGCTCTGCGGCCAGCCGCAGCGCCTTCGGCGTGGTGTTCGTGTACTGGAAGCGGCCGGTGTCGGTGACGAGGGCGATGTAGAGCGCCTCCGCGATCTCCGGTGTGAGCTCGACGTCGAGCTCCCGGAAGAGATCGCGGAGCACCTCGCCGGTCGAGGACGCGTCCGCGACGACCAGGTTGATCTGGCCGAAACGCGTGTTGTCATGGTGATGGTCGACGTCGACGGAGAGCGGGACGCGTCCGAGCACCTCGGGATCCGCGATCCGGCTCTCGTTCGCACAGTCGACCGCGAGCAGCACTCGCTCGGAGACGTCGTCCGGCCAGCGGCGGCGCAGCTCGGCCAGTGGCATGAAGGCGTACTCCCCCGGAAGGGGTGCGTCCCCGAACAGGACCATGTCGGCGTCCTTGCCGAGCTGGTCGAGGGCGAGCTTCATCGCAAGCAATGAGCCGAGGGCGTCGCCGTCCGGGTTCTCGTGGGTGGTGACGAGGAAGCGTTCGTGGTCGCGAATCGCGTCCGCGACCGCCGCCAGCTCAGTCGCTGTCGTCTGGGGCGAGTTCATCGATCAGCTTGGTCATGCGGACCCCGCGCTCGACCGTCGGATCGTACTCGAACGCCAGTTGAGGGGTTCGTTTCAGCCGCAACTCACGTGCGATGCGCGTCTGGAGAACCGCGTGCGCCGCCTGCAACCCCTCGATCGTCTGCGTGCGCTTGCGCTCCGCGCCGAGCACGGAGACGAACACGCGCGCGTGTCGCAGGTCCGGCGACGTCTCCACGCCGGTGACGGTCACGAATCCGATCCGCGGGTCCTTGAGCTGGCCGACCCCCTCCGACAGGACCTGGCGGATCGACTCGTTCACGCGGCGCATTCGCTCGCTCATGCGGGATATTCAAGCGCCTGGACGCGCTCCTCCTCGCCGCGATCGCCCTCTGGTGCTTCGTCACCGCCCTCGCGGGCGGCCTCGTCGGCCTCGTGCTCGGCAACATCCGGCTGCCGGTGATCGTGCTCGCGGCGTCCAGCCCCGCGGCGGGTGCCGGGGCGAACATCGGCGTTTCCGCGGTGGCGGCGCTGACCGCCTCCGTCACCCACGTGAGGGCCGGCCGCATCGACTGGCGTGTGTTCCTCTGGATGGCTCCGCCGTCGGTGCTCGCCGCCGCCGCCGGCGGTCTCCTCTCGGGCGAGGTGCCGGGCACGGCGCTCCTGGTCGTGATCGGCGTCACGCTGCTGGTCTTCGGCGCCGACCTGCTGCGACCGCGCCGGCCGAACTCCCGGCGTGCAGAGGCGGTCAGTCCGGCCGCCGCGATCGCGACGGGCGCCGTGATCGGGTTGCTCGGCGGCTTCGTGGGCTTGATCCTGGGCTCGCTTCGAATCGGCGCGCTGATTCGCTTCGTCGGCGGCGACACGTTTCGTGCGGTCGGGACGAATGTGGCGGTCGGCTTCTGTCTCGGGGTCGCCGGCGTGCTCGGCCACCTCGCCGGGGGTGTCGACTGGACGTTGCTGGCCGTGGGGTCTGGCGCGTCGGTCCCGGGCGCGCTGCTCGGCGCCCGCCTTACCGGCCGACTGAACGAGCAGCAGCTGCTGCGCGCCGTCGGCATCGTGCTGCTCGTGGCGGGCGCCGCGCTGCTCGTGCAGGCATTCGTCTAGTCGACGCTGACGATGTCGCGCTCGGTCCGTACGAGCTCGTACTCCTGCCCGGAGAGGTACCGCTCGGCCTCGTCGAGGAGCTGTTCCGCCTCGCGGTACTCCCGCGCAACGCAGGACATCGTCAGGCGTGCACGTTGCCACAGCTCGTGGTGGTCGACCTCGGCGACCGACATGCCGAAGCGATTCTGCAGTTGCGCCTTCGCGGACTTGACGTACTTCCGCTTGCCCTTCAGCGAGCCCGCTTCCGGAAAGTGCAGCTCGACGCTGAGGATGCCGAGGTAGCCCCCGCTCACGCGGGTATTGAACCGGCTTTGTAAGAGGTTGGTGAACGCCCTTGTGCGGCGCTGATCCCTCTCGCTACGTTCGAGTGGAGATGTCGAACTTGCTCAAGACACTTTTCACCGGTCTGCCCGTCGGGCGCTGGTGCCGTTCCTGCCATGAGCCGATCGGCCACGAGGATCCGTTCGGTCTCAGCGAGGGCGTCTGCCGGCCGTGCCGCGAAGACTGACCGGCGGCGCTAGGTCGTAGCGGCGGGCGCCGGCTCGTCGAGCGTGGTGCGTTCGATCGCGCGCGTCTCGTAGGCCTCGAGGACGTCGCCTTCCTTGACGTCGTTGAAGCCGTCGAGGAGGATCCCGCACTCGAACCCCTCGGCGACCTCGCGCGCGTCGTCCTTGAAGCGCTTCAGCTGGGAGATCGTCGTCTCGTGGACGACCGTCCCGTCGCGAACGACGCGCACCTGCGCGCCGCGCCGGATCAGACCGCTCGTGACCATGCAACCGGCGATCGTCCCCAGCCGGGAGACCTTGAACAGCGCGCGGACCTCGGCCTCGCCGAGCGTCTCCTCCGTCTCCACCGGCCTGAGCATGCCGACCAGCGCCTGCTCGATGTCCTCCGTCAGCTGGTAGATCACGCGGTAGGTCCGGATCTCGACGCCCTCCCGCTCAGCGAGCGCACGCGCCTCGGCGTTGGGGCGGACGTTGAAACCGACGACCGTCGCGCCGGACGCGGAGGCGAGCATGATGTCGTTCTCGGTGATCCCGCCGACACCCTGGTGGATGACGTTGACGCGCACCTCGGGGTGCTGGATCTTGGCCAGCTCGGAGACGGCCGCCTCGACGGAGCCGACGACGTCGCCCTTGAGGACGAGGTTGAGGTCGCGCACCGCTCCGGCCTGCATCTGCTCGAACAGGCGCTCGATCGACACGCCACGGGACGCCTGCGCGAGCTGCTCGCGGCGGAGCCGCTCACCGCGGGCGTTCGCGACGTCGCGTGCGCGGCGCTCGTTCTCCACCACGCGGCAGAGCTCACCGGCGGGCGGTGGATGGTCGAAGCCGAGGATCTCGACCGGATCGCCGGGCCGTGCTTCCTTCACCTTGTCACCGCGGAAGTTGTAGAGGGCGCGCACCTTGCCCCAGGCGTCGCCGGCGACGACCGCGTCGCCGACGTGCAGCGTGCCGCGGTGGACGAGCATCGTCGCGACGGGCCCACGGCCGACGTCGAGCCGCGACTCGATGATCGGGCCGGACGCGTCCGCCTGCGGATTCGTGGTCAGCTCGAGCTCGGCGTCCGCGACCAGCAGCACCTTCTCGAGCAGGTCGTCGAGATTCTGGGCTTGCTTCGCCGACACGTCCGAGAACTGGGTGGTGCCGCCCCACTCCTCGGGCTGCAGCCCTTCGGTCGAGAGCTCGGTGCGGACGCGAGTCGGATCTGCGTCGGGGACGTCGATCTTGTTCACCGCAACGACGATCGGCACCTCGGCCGCGCGCGCGTGGGAGATCGACTCCTTCGTCTGCGGCATGACGCCGTCAACGTCTTGCGGATCGCATCGAGCAGGGTCGTCTTCCCATGGTCGACATGGCCCATGATCGTCACGACCGGAGGGCGAGGGGCGAGGTCGGCCTCGTCGTCCTCGAAGACCTCGGGCTCTTCCTCCTCGTCGGCCGCGTGGCGAATCGTGAGCTCGCGCTCCGGCGCCAGCTCGGCTGCGATCAGCTCGACTTCCTCGTCACCCAGGGACTGCGTGATCGTGACGGCCTTCCCCAGGCCCATCATGAACATGATGATCTTGGGTGCAGGGACGCCGAGCGCCTGGGAGAGGTCACGAAGGGTGACGCCCGACTGCACCGAGACCGGACCGGTTACCGGCGCCACCTCGCGCGGAGTCTTCGGCCGCGCCGCCTCTCGTTCGCGCTGCTGCTGACGCACGTCGCGAGGCCGGTTGGCGGCGTTGTCGATCACGACGCGGCGCTTGCGGCGCGCGCCGGGGCCCCCCTGTCGGGGCCGCATGGGCCGGTTGGGCCTGTTTGGTCCGGATTCGTTGGCCATTACGTCGTCAAGTGTAGAGAGATGCCAGTTCCGGTTCGAGCCGGACGTTTCCCTTCAGCGTCCTGTTGAAGGCCCGCCGGGAGACCGCCCGTTCGAAGCACGAGAGGCGGTGACACGTGTAAGCACCCCGTCCCGGCTTGCCGGCGCCGGGCGTGAGCAGCCCGTTCTGCGCGACGAAGCGCAAGAGTTCGCTCTGCGGGGCCTTCCTGCCGCAGCCGACGCAGCTCCTGGTCGGTTCCGTCACGCAGTCGGCGTCTCCTCGCCGCTCTCTTGGTCGTGCCCGGACTCGATCGGGATGCCGGCCGGGACTTCCTCCGGCGCTGCGACCGTCGGATGCTCGACGTCCAGGTCGACCTCGCCCTCCGTGGCCGCGATCTCCGTCGCGTCCGGGCCGTGCGTGGCCGCGACGTCGGCCGTCGCCTCCGACTCGAGCGGCTGCTCGGCCTCTCCCGGCAGGCTCTCCGGGCCGATGCTCTCTGCCTCCGGCTCGGCGAGGTCGGAGCGGATCTCGAGCGCCGGCTCGTCCTGCGCCTCGATCGGCTCGGTGTCCTCGGTGTCGTGGAGCGCGAGCTCCTGGTGCGCGGGCAGACCGCAGTACCGCGACCCCGGCAGCGCTTCGTTCGGGCAGCGCTTGCCGTTCGAGAGCACCGCCGCGCAGCGGCCGGTGAACTCCTCACCCTCGCCACCGCCGTACGCCGCAGCCGCTTCGGCCTGCGCGAACTCGGTGTCGGACTGGATGTCGACCTTCCACCCGGTCAGGCGCGCGGCCAGCCGTGCGTTGAGGCCCTCCTTGCCGATCGCCAGCGCCAGCTGGTCGTCGGGGACGATCACGGTCGCTTCCTTCGTCTCGTCGTCGACGAAGACCTCGCGCACCCGCGCCGGCGAGAGCGCCTTCGCGACGAAGCGCGCGGGCTCCGGATTCCACGGGATGATGTCGATCTTCTCGCCGCGAAGCTCGGACACGACCATGCGGACACGTGATCCGCGCGGACCGACACATGCGCCGACGGGATCGACGCCCTGGGCGTGCGACTCCACGGCGATCTTCGACCGGTAGCCGGGCTCGCGAGCGACCCCGCGAATCTCGACCAGGCCGTCGGCGATCTCGGGGACCTCCAGCTCGAACAGTGTCTTGATCAGCTCGGGGTCGCGCCGAGACAGGATCACCTGCGGGCCCTTCGTGCCGGAGCGGACCTCCGTGATCACGGCCTTGATACGCGATCCCTGTTCGTAGCGCTCGCCGTCGACCTGTTCGGAGCGCGGCAGGAGCGCTTCCACCTTGCCGAGGTCGACGAGCACGTTGTTGCGGTCGCCGGCCTGCTGGACAATGCCGGTCACGACCTCGCTCTCGCGATCCTTGTACTCGTCGTACATCATCATCCGCTCCGCTTCGCGGATGCGCTGCAAGATCACCTGCTTCGCCGTCTGTGCGGCGATACGTCCGAAGTTCTCCGGCGTGACGTCCTCACGCTTGACCTGATCCTCGGGGACGTCGGACCAGTCGATGTCGAGGTCGTCGTCGGAGAGCAGCGTGTGCGAGCGCTCGCCGTTCTCGGCCTCGATCCGCTCGAGCTCTTCGAGCGCACGCTCGCGCGCCTCGTCGAGCAGTCGCTCCTCGACGTCCGGCGGCAGCTCGATCGAGTAGACGCGGAAGTCGCCCTGCTCGTCGATCTCGACCGTTGCGTGGCGCGACGCGCCGGGCGTCTTCTTGTACGCAGCAAGCAGCGCATCCTCGAGCGCGGAGACGAGTGCCCCGCTCTCGATGCCCTTTTCGCGCTCGATGTCCCTGACTGCGTCTACGATCTCCTGAGTCATCTCGCCCCCACTTCCTCGATCAGATTCCCCCGGACGATCGAGTCGTACGGGATGTCAACGGATTCGCCGTTGGTCTTGACGGTGACGCTCCGCTCGTCCGCGGACACGACCTCGCCGCGAACACGGTTGCGCTCCTGCGTGCGCAGGGCGACCTTGCGGCCGACGGCGTTGCGGAAGTGTGCCTCTGTGCGCAGCGGCCGCTCGATGCCCGGCGAGGAGACGTCGACGGAGTATTCGCGCAGGTAGTCGCGCAGGATGTTCGTGACCCGCTCGCAGAGCGCGTGGTCGACGCCCTTCACGTGGTCGACGTAAACCGTGAAACGCTCGGGGCTCGTCAGCTCGATCGCCAGCACCTCGGTGCCCGGCAGGGCGCCCTCGACTTTCGGGGCGATTTCCCGCGCCAGTTGTCGTTCCTTGTCGTGAGTTGCTGCCATCGCTCCTGCTCCCGTCACAAAAAATGGGCCCGCAGGCCCATTTCGCAAACCGCTCGAAATGTGGTCTCAGCAGGATAGCAACTGCGTTGAGCCCGGTTGCTTGCCTGGATCTGGCCTTGGG
>WNGG01010874.1_pt1 | contig 23766 bp, 22 predicted proteins | sample 5400661 | NCBI WGS metagenome assembly WNGG01 (sample SAMN13153372, study PRJNA577476) | soil metagenome | isolation source: 100 cm soil or saprolite under Garry oak tree replicate 1 | place: USA:California | collected 2016-06-15
TCAGATGCGCGTCTATAGGCAAACGGGTTGCACGTGAAAGTGCTTTTACGACCGGTAATCCCACCGTGATGTTCGGCACGAAGCGCCCATCCATCACATCCACATGCAGCAAAGAAGCTCCGCCGCGCTCGACGGCCTGGATCTCTTCACCTAAACGCGAAAAGTCTGCAGAAAGAATAGATGGGGCAATCTCGACCATTAGAACTCTTGCTCTTAGTTAGGCGTTGGGGCCGTTACCGCCCGGCGGCGATTTGTGTTCAGATTGGTGTTTCCATGATTGGCGTTCACCGGACTGCGATTTGCATTGACGTTTCTGTTGTTTGGTGTTCCGGTCGGATTGAGATTTTGATTGCCTGTAGTAACACGATTTGCGTTGCCGTTTGCGTTCCCGTTTCGATTGCGGTTGTTGTCGTTCCCATTCTGATTGTCGTTCCCGTTCTTGTTGTTACTGTTGGCGTTCCGGTTGCGTTTGGGCTTGTTATCGTTGGCATTCGCGGCGCGCTCGTTCGAGTTTTCGGGCTGCGCTTCTTTTTGGACCTCAGTCGTAGTGGGCGCCGGCTCGCCTTCCTTCGCCGGGCGGCTCAGGTCAACCGCGACCGTTTGACCGACCTTAACTTCTTCGCCGGCATTCGGAATCTGGATAATGACTGTGTTTGGCTTGGCGTCACTGACAGGCCGGATCGCGCGCACGCGAAAATTAAGGTGCGCCGCTTCGATCGCATTCTCGGCAGAGGTGCGGTCCTTGCCCATGATGTCCGGAACTTTCGTTTGCGAGCTGTGCAGGGAGAGTATGATGGCGCCAAACAAGCCCACCGAAAATGCGAAGGCAATCAGGATGACGATGAGAACTCTCTTGAGCGCCAAAAGGGCGCTGTTGATGAATGCCACGAGGGTTTATCTTTCTATCCAGGCGCGCGGCAAAAGGGCCGCAAACGGAACGGCGAAGTCTAGCATTCGCGGATGATGGGTCGCAAGAAGACAAGGTTGCCTCTCCCTTCGATAGCCTTGCTAAAAACCGATCAGAGGAAAGGGGTTAAACGCGACCCCGAACTGACGGTCGGGGCTATTGCATAATGGCCCTTCGGGCCTGAGGTCGAGACTACCAGGGACAACAAAGAAAAGGGTCAGGCTTGAGAGTCTTTCGGATGACGGGTCGCAAGACCGCAAGCTTACTGCTCCCTTTCAAATGCCTTGATGAAAAATCCGTCGGTGCCTTCGCGGTGCGGCCAGGTGCGGACGGCACCGGCTTCGGTCAGCATTTCCGGCGGGACATCCAGAATCGCCGTGTCAAAATCCAGGTGCTCGGTGAGAAGTGAGAAATTTTTCGACCACGCCCTCGTTCTCCTGAAGTTCGACCGAGCAGGTTGAGTAAACCAAATGCCCACCTGGCTTAACTAGGCTGCCAGCATTCGCGAGAATCCGTGTTTGCTTTCGCGATAGCTCTTCAATGTCCGCGGCGTTGAGGCGCCAGCGAATTTCCGGATTGCGGCGCAGCGTTCCGGTGCCCGAACACGGAGCATCAACCAGGACGCGGTCAAAAGACTCTCCAGCAAATGGTAGCGCCTGCGTCGCATCGTAGACCACGAATTGAAGGTCGGCAACCCCTTGTCGCATCGCTAATTCTTTCAGCGTGCGCAAACGATGTTCATATAAATCTCCGGCCACAATCATGGCTTCTGGCGCGAGCATGGAGATGTGCGTTGTCTTGCTGCCGGGCGCGGCGCAAACGTCGAGTATGCGTTCGTTCGGCTGGGCGCCCAGCAAATGCGAGACCAGCTGCGAAGCTTCGTCCTGCAAATAAATCAATCCATCGCGCGCCAATCGCCGGACAGAGTCCGCAGCACCCGTAACGCGCCACGCATTAGGAACGATTTGCGATGAAGTCAGCAGAGCGCCGCTCGCTTCGAGTTCTTTGATGATTCGTTCCGGTTTCTCTTCAACTGCCAATGCCTTTGGTGTATAGCGAAACGCGACCGGCGCTGGTTCGTTGTTGGCGTGCGCAAACGCAACTGCTTGTTCGAATCCGAAGGCGTTGGCCCAGCGCTGGATTAACCATTGCGGATGCGAAGTTTCAATCGCCGTTTTTTCGTCGCCGTCGACGACGGCAGCCGGATCGTATTCAGGTTCGCGCGTCGCGCCCCGGAGCACTGCGTTCACTAATCCCGCTGCCGAGCTGATCCCAGCTGCGCGCACAAGTTTTACTGATTCGTTCACCGCCGCGGACTGAGGGATGCGAGAAAGAAAACGAAGCTGATAAAGGCCGAGTCGCAGCGCTAACTTAACCGCTAAATCGAAACCTTCGGGCTTGCGATTTGCGAAATGTTCGATGACACAATCCAGCCACAACTGCCGTCGCAACACGCCGAGGACCAGTTCGTGGCAAAGCGCGCGATCTTCGGCGCGCATTTCTTCACCGAGTCCGGCCAGAAGCACAGACGAGTAAGCGGAGTCCTGCTCGACACTGCGCAGAATTTCAAAGGCTGCGCGGCGCGCGGGAGAAACCGCGGAAGTTTGATCTTGATGAACGGATCCCTTCCTGGGCTTGAATGAATGCACGATAGACTCTGGTTCTATATTAAAGGAGGGCTTTACAATTTGTCTCAGGCAGCTTTGCGCCTTTCAGTTCCCCTGGCGGCTTTGCGAGAAAATTCGTCAAACCTTCTTTCACGCAACGTAGCAAAATAAGACCCAGGCCGCGAAGGAATTTCCATTGCCCGATCAATCCATGGGACAGGCCTGGATGACGCACAACTGCCAGCCCTTTTCACGCCGGCAATAGATCTGAAGGACTTTGTACTGGCCCTTGAGCTGACGGCCGCGATAGTTCCATTCAACCGCGTCGCGTGCCGTCAGGACCGCCGTGTCGCCGAACAAACGCACGCTGACCTGCTCACGGTGAATGTGCTGGACTATGAGATCACCCGAGGTCACGTCGGCAATGAACTGGGCTTTGTCGTCACCTTCCAGGGGATAAGTGAAGATGAAATCCTCAGCCATGATCCTATCGAGGGTCGCGCCATCACGTCGGACCATCGCCTTTACCCACTCGTCATTGAGCTGCCGCACGTGTTGCTCGGATTCCAGAGCAGCATGTTCGTCATTTGGAGTTGAATTGTCCATTCGACATTCTCAAATCACTTCAAACGCGGGTCCCATTCAACGATCAGAGGTTGAGAATAACTCTGGCCACCAACAGTCAACTTAACGGTATATGTGCCCGGCAGAGCCGATCCGGCACTGCGGCCAAAGAATCCGCCGCCGCCGCCAGCGCCGTTGCCGCGCGCAGCGGGCGTCGGCCGCAAATCCCAGATCCATCGATGCATGCCCGCTTCTTTCGAAAGCGCCTTCGCCGGCGGCACCCAATACGCCGGAATATTAAGCGTGTTTGGATCGATAGCGGGCGGGCGATCTTCACTCGAGTAATGGCGGAAGACTTCGCCAGACGGATCAAGAATCTCGAGTGTAACCGGGCCGCTGGCCGAACTCTTCAAGTAGTAATCGATGGCCGCGCCGAACGGTGGATTCTCCGCGAGCGCTTCATCGCGTGGCTGCGGCGTGCCCTGCTCGCTTCCCGGAGTGTAATTAATCACGACGGGCGTGCGAAACAGAAAGGCGTTCGACTTCGCTACCTCGGCATTGATTTGCCGCAGAGCAGCGATGTTGTCCAGGACCCAAAAACCTCGGCCGTGGGTCGCGACAATCAAGTCATCGCCATGGATCGCCAGATCGCGCATTGACGATGCCGGCAGGTTCAGCTGCAACGATTGCCAGTTGTCTCCATCATCAAAAGAAACAAAGACGCCGCGCTCGGTGCCGGCGAATAGCAGCCCTTTCCGCTGCGGATCTTCTTTCACCGTCTGCACGTAAATCCCGGCGGGCAGGCCGTTAATGATCTTCTGCCACGACTTGCCGCCATCGCGCGTCCGGTAGACGTATGGCTCGTAATCTTCCAGTTGGTGACGCTCCCAGGCGGCATACGCTTCGTTTACATCAAAGTGCGATGCATCGATCATCACAACCTTACTCCACGAAGTCATCGGGGACGGCGTCACATTTTGCCAGGTCTTGCCATCATCGTTCGTCAAATGAATGTAGCCGTCGTCCGTACCGATCCAAATCATGGGCGCGCGCAGGGGCGACGGCGCGACGGTGTAGATAACCCCGCGGCGCTTGGCAGCGGGCGCGTCGGTGGCGGCCGCTTCGTTAAGGTTAGGCGGCACTCCGGGATCTTCGCGGGTCAAATCCTGGCTGATCTGCGTCCACGTCTCACCGCCATTAGTTGTCTTGTAAAGAAACTGATTCGCGAAATAAAGAGCGTGGCTGTCTGCCTGCGAGAAAACCAGCGGCTGGGTCCAGTCATGCCGGAAGGTCTTCGGATCGCCGCCGCGTTCGGGCGACACATTTTTGGTGGTACCCGTCGTGACGTCGCAGCGCGAAACGACATCGCCGAACAGGATACTCGGATTTAATGGATCCGGCGCCGTGTAACCGCTCTCGCCACCGGCGCAGATTCCCGACCAGTCGTGCATGGAAATCTCTGAGTGGTTGCTGCGCGATGGCACGCCTATAGCGCCGCTGTCCTGTTGCGCTCCGGTCACCCAATACGGAAATCGATAATCGGCCGCGACGTGGTAAAGCTGGGCCGTTGACTGGTTGTACCAGGAACTCCAGGTCTGCGCGCCATCTTCCGTAACCACGGCGCCCTGATCGCTGCCGACGATCATGCGTTTTGGATCATCGGGATTGATCCAGAGCTGGTGATAGTCGTCGCCGCCGGGCGCTCCCTTAATCGGAGTCCACGTCTTGCCCGCATCGGTCGAGCGATAAACTGACGTATTGCCGACATACACAGTGTCAGCTTCCTTCGGATGGGCGGTTACTTTAGAAAAATACCAACCGCGTCCCCAGATCCGGTTGTCGGACGATGTCTTTGTCCAGTTTGCGCCGGCGTCGTTTGAGACATAGAAACCACCGGCCTTGGCATCGACGATCGCATAGACTCGCCTGGAATTCACCGGCGACACCGTGATGCCGATGCGCCCCAATCCTTCAGTGGAAATTCCGTTGGTGATTTCATTCCAGGTGGCACCGCCGTCCGTTGATTTGTAAATGCCGCTGCCCGGCCCATTCGCCGGTGCGTAGATAAACCACGGCGGACGCCGCACGTTCCAGAGGGTCGCATAGATTATTTTTGAATTAGCCGGATCGAAAGCAAGATCGATTGCCCCGATATCGTTGTTCTTGAATAAAATTTTCTCCCACGTCGCACCGCCATCGCGAGAGCGATACACCCCGCGATCCGGACCTGGACCGTACGCGTGGCCCAGAGCAGCGACGAATACGATGTTCGGATTTTTCGGATCGACGATCACCCGGCCTATCTGGCGCGTATTCTCGAGCCCGAGATGCTGCCAGGTTTTGCCGCCGTCATTTGTTTTGTAAACGCCGTCACCATATTGAATCGAATCGCGCATATCGGCTTCGCCGGTGCCAACATACACAATCTCAGGATTCGAAGGAGCCACGCCGATGGCGCCGATCGATGCTACTGCCTGCGAATCAAAGACCGGCGACCAGGTGCGGCCCGAATTGTTCGACTTCCAAACTCCGCCACCCACCGAACCGTAATAGAAGGTGTTCGGTTGTCCGGGAACGCCAGTGACTGCGTTCACGCGACCACCGCGGAATGGTCCGATCAAACGCCAGTGCAGGCCGGAGTAGAGATTAACGTTATAACCGGTCTGCGCGGTCACCTGAGGCGCCAGCCGCTCCAGAAAACCGAGCCCGATCACCCAAACGCAAACGATTGCCAGAACTCTTAAGGCGCGCGCTGCGACGCGTCGATTCTCAAGCATAAGAGGACTCTCCCGCGAATTGATAATTTTGCTCGCCTATGCTGCCATGGCCGGCCCTGATTTCCAAATAGTTTGTGTACCAGAAGCCCGACCGTTAGGTGTAATCAAACACGCCCTCCCTAACGGTCGGGCTTCTGATACTTCTTCGCGGAAGGCAAACGTCAATAGAAGTTTATTAGCAGTACAAGAAAAGATTGGGTTAAATCCCTTTGGCGGTATGGGTGTGCCTAAGAAGATTCTAATCATCGAAGACGACGACGTCTCTCGCGAGCTAATTGGTCTTGCTCTCCTCAAACGCGGATATGAGGTGGCCATCGCCGAAGATGGCATCCGGGGTTATGACAGTGCGGTTTTTCTCAGACCCGATCTAATCGTCACGGATATTTCCGTGCCCGCGGATGACGGCCTGGAATTGATCGTTCGCGTGCGAAAAACGCCTATTTTAGCTAACACGCCCATTCTGGTTACAACTGCATTTGGCTCCGGCAGGGCGACGTTCTCTCTGCAACAAGGCGCTAATGCTTATGAGCCCAAACCGATCGATCCGCATGGCCTCCTCACGACCGTCGACCGCTTGCTGACTCAATCTGACACGCCGCGCGCCGCGTAGGCGCAATCCCGTCGATCACCCCTATCCTGTCTGACATCCGCCGCGAAAAGTTTTAGAATTCTTTGCCACAAAACCACCGCGTGCGGTGTAACTTTGACGAATACGATTATGAGCGAACGAGTGAGTGCGTTGACGCCCGCAATGACCAAAGAGATCGAGACCGCCGTAGCGCCGCTCGGTTTCGACGAAGCATTCACCCTGCATCATCGGGCGGTTTTCAGGACGGCCCGCGCCATCGTGCGCGATGCCGGGCTCGCGGAAGACGTCACCCAGGAAGTGTTTCTGCGTTTGTATCGCTATCGCGATTCAACCCCCGGGGACGAACTCTTGCGCGCTTGGCTTCTGAGGGTAACGCTGAATGTGGCACGCAATACCATTCGCGGACAGAACCGGTCAGCCGCGCGCGAAGAGGCCTATGTAATGGACAATCAAAGGCAGGAGGGCGTGGCGCACTCAACCGAATATGAAAGACGCGTGCAGATTAAGGAAGCACGTCGGGCGCTGGAGAAGATTAAGGAGCCGATGCGCAGTTGCCTGCTACTCAGGCACCAGGGACTTTCTTATCGCGAAATCGCCGAGACCCTGACTTTGAACGAAACGAACATCGGCAGCCTGATCGCACGCGGCCGCAAAGAGTTCTCGAGACTCTACGGCAAGATCGGAAGCCGGGCGTAAAACGGATGACGGCGTGCTGCCAAAAGGATTTAACTTATGAAGAACTGTTTGGATGACGCAGGACTACAAAGCTTTTTTGATCGCGAGCTGCCTTCGGAAGTGATGGAAGAGGTCGCGCGGCATCTCGCTTCGTGTGTCAGTTGCGCGCAAGCCGCAAGCGAGGCTGAGCAGGAGAATCGTTTGTTTGTAACGGCGCTCGAGCCTGAAATGTCAGCGGCTGTGCCGACAGAACAGTTGCACGCGCGCATAACTGCGGCGGTCGCTGAATTGAATTCGCCGGCGCCGGCGCGCGCCGAGAGGACCCGTGCCCGTTGGTCCCAGGCTTTCACAAACTTCTTCGATTTTACTCCTCAGTGGGCGGCGGTGTTCGCGAGTATTCTGGCCATCCTCGTTCTGGGGTCGATTCTGCTTGCGATTGGATTAAGGTCGAGATCGAACCAGGAAGCTACTCAAAAAACACCACCGCCATCAGCGCCGACGGAACCCGCAAAAGACCAGCTAGTGACAGTGACTCGCGTTCCAACACCGGCCAATGTCGCCCCATACAAGCCAAAGCAGCCGCTCCGGCCCCATCGGTCAAGAACTGTGGCCCTGCCGCAGCGAGAGGATCAGGTTGCGGGCGTGCAGCTTATTCCGGGTGAGAAGAGTTATCTGAGAACAATCGCCGAGCTCGACGCCGGCATGAAACAGAATCACCGGCAAACGGTAACGCCGGCGGCCCGCGGTGAATACGAGCGCAATCTCAAGTTAGTTGATTACGCAATCGCCGCGACGCGCAGCAAGGCCAAGCGCAATCCGAACGATCCGGATGCCGCCGAGTTCATGTTCGCCGCTTACCAAAGCAAGATCAATTTGTTGAGTACGGTTTCCGAGGCGAGATTGGCGCAGCATTGATAGCAGTGGTCAGTAGTTAGTTGTTAGTTGTCAGTCGTTAGTTAGGAGATAGTGGTGACCCACTGACCACTGATCTAACTAACTACTGACCACTAACTACTGACCAATCTTTTTTCGTCACAAACAATTCCATTTCGGTGTTTATCTTCTGGAAGCAACGTTCAAGAACGGTCGAAGACCGCAGTGCCTCTCCTGACTGCGGTTTCTGGCCACGAAAGAGATATTGATTGATATGAAAGTGAATGTTCAGACGAACTCCAAAAGAAAGATAATCGCACTGGTACTCCTGCCGGCATTCCTGATTTACGGAAACATAGCGGGCGCCATTGCCGGCACGAGTGACGAGCTGCGTGAAGAATTTCATCAAACCTATCCGCTGTCCGCTGAAGGCCGAGTCACCCTGCACAACGTAAGCGGGACGGTACGGATTACCGGCTGGGACCGGAACGAAGTTCGGGTCGATGCGGTCAAGCGTGCGGAACGGCGCGAGCGGCTTTCGGAAGCTGAAATCAAGGTCGAATCGACGGCTGACAGCATTCGCATCTGGACGAAATATCCCGATGACAATGTCACAATCAGCAGCAAGAAAGATCGTTCCAATGATTGGGCGAGCGTGGATTACACGGTAACGCTACCTCGAACGGCACGCCTCGATTCAATTGCCCTGGTGAGCGGTTCGTTGGAGATTACCGGCATCACCGGTGACGTGCGCGCGTCGACGGTCAGTGGCAAACTTAAGGCGAGCGGGCTCGCCGGAGAGGCGCGACTTTCGACTGTCAGCGGGACTCTCGACGCGACGTTTGATCGTCTGACCGAAACCAAACCAATTACGCTCAGCTCGGTTAACGGCGCCATCTTATTGACTCTGCCTTCGGACTCCCAGGCACAATTGAGAGCAAATACTCTCAGCGGGCCGATCACGAGCGACTTCGGCCTGGATGCCCCACAAACGGGTTACGTCGGCCACCAATTGTATGGCCAGCTTGGCAAGGGCGGCGTCTCGATCCGCCTGCACAGCGTAAATGGATCGATTGGGATTCGTCATGCCAACGACAGTAAGCCTCTGAGCCCGGCGACGTCCTTATCTTCAAAAAAAGAGACTGACCCGTCGGTAGAAAAAGTGAAAACGCGCCGGGTGCAAAGTGAAGCGGTGACGAAAGCGCGGCAGAAAATGATTGAGGCGCGCGAGACCTTGCGCCAGGCCCAAAGAAAAGCGGCGACGAGCGAACGTGCTCAACCGAATCGATCAGTAATCGAAGCCCAGCGCAGCGTGGACCAGGCGCTGGCGCAATTGCAGCGCACTCAGTCTCAAGCGAACAGCGAAGCCCAACGGGCGGCAATCCAGGCGCTGGCCGAAGCCCAAAGTAAGTTACGCGTGGCGAGTGCGGAGCTGGCGCGCACGAAAACAGAAACAAATTCCGAGACTGCCCGGCAGCAGGCGCAGGCGCTGGCCGAAGCGCAACGACAAATGGCGCAGGCCGAAGCGGATTTACAGCGAGTCATCCGTGAGGAAGTGGCGCGCAACTCGTCTGAGAATGCCATCGAAGTTGTTAAAGCTCACAACGAGTTGATTCGGGTCCAACGCGAAATGCAACAGCGGGCTGTGCGCGATCTTCGAGAGAAGAAGGTGTTGCAGACTGAAGAACAGATTAAGGCGCGCGAGGTAGCGCGGGAAAAGATGCGCGCGCAGGTGCGGGCAACCAATATTGGCGGCCTGAAATTCAACAATACGGAATCAAAGAGTTTCTCAGTCAGCGCGAAACCGCGCGTCACGATTGGGACTTTCGACGGCCGGATCACGATTCACGCGTGGGATAAGAACGAAGTTACCTACACGGCTACCAAACGCACATTTGAAGAAAACACTCTGAAAGGTATTTCCTTAAAAGCGGAACAGAACGGTTCAGACGTTTCCATCCAGGCCAGTCTCGGTGACGCCTATGTGCACCGAGTCGCGGGCGTAAAATCAGTCAATGCTTATACCAGCATTGAAGTGTACGTGCCACGCAATGCAATCATTCACGCGTCCACCAGTGAAGGTGGAATGATCGTCGATGGCGTCACTGGCGAAGTTGATTTACGCAACAGCGCCGGCTCGATCACGGTTAACAATTGCAAAGGGCGCTTAAGTATAAACGGCGGCAGCGGTCGAGTCTCAGTGAACGATTTTGATGGCGAACTTGACGCTCGGGCCAGCAACGGCGGTTTACATCTCGGGGGGCATTTCACGCGGCTTTCAGCGCAGACGAACAATGAACCAATTACCCTGGCGGTTTCGCCGGACACTAATGCAGTAATCGAAGCGGACGCTGCCTATGTCAGCAACGAAGGTCTTCAGACCAGCGAAGAAGGCGGATCATCACAGCGCGTGAAACGTTTCAAAGTTGGAAAGGGCGGCCCCGTTTTTACGCTGCGCGCCGGAGAAAGTCGTATTTACCTGCGGCCAACCGGCAGAGGCCCCATGTGATGTTAGCTCGCTCAACAGTCTCCTTGTTAACAATCAGCGAAACTTTTACGTCCTAATCGATTGAGATAGGAAACTTTCTCGGGGTTGAGTCATCCAGGTCGCGGAACTAATCCGTGCGCTCCGCTTGTTAAGAATTGTTAATTTCGGTGCTCTGCCAGAACAAAAGAGTCCGTCATCGCGTAATTATTTCTTCTTCTAACGGCGCGGTCTCAATAATTTCAAATGAAGAGAGCTTCATTTTTGTTTGCGATTATCAGCCTGAGTGTAGTTGTGGCTTATTCGCAGCCGGCTCCCACGCCTTCGCCTGAAAAATCGGCAACACCTTCGTCCACTACCGCAAAGCCAAAGGGTGGAAATCCGGGCAAACCCTCAGTTGATTTGCCGCCCGAAAAAGCCGCGCCGATAAAACTGGCTCATTTTGATAAGCCTCCGGTGATCGACGGCAAACTCGACGAAGATGTTTGGAAACACGCGGTCGTCTTGAAGGACTTCTACCAGATTCAGCCGGGCGACAACATCGCTCCACAACATCGCTCCGTCAAAACCCACCGAAGTAATGCTCGGTTACGATTCGAAATTTCTTTACATCGCATTTCATTGTTATGACGAACCGTCCAAGGTGCGCGCGAACATCCCCAAACGCGACCACGTCTTTGATGACGATTATGTCGGCTTTCTGTTTGATACCTTCAACGACCACCGCAAAGCTTACGAGTTCGATATTAATCCGCTGGGCGTTCAGGCCGACGGCATCTGGACCGATGGCCAGGGCGAGGACTTCAATCCTGATTTTGTATTCGAGTCGAAGGGCCTGCTGACTGAAGACGGTTGGACTGTCGAGATCTCGATTCCTTTTAAATCGCTTCGTTATGTTGCCGGGAAAGACAAATTGTGGGGGGCACATTTCTTCCGGCGCATTAAGCGCTTCAATAACGAACTCGACATGTGGATGCCAATCAACCGGGACATCTCGAGCTGGCTGGCGCAGGAAGGACATCTTTCCGGGCTCGAAGGGATTTCCGCGGAAAGGACTCTGGAACTAATTCCCAGTCTTACCGTGTCCGAGAGTGGGAGGCGGAAAGCGACGTTGACGCCGGCGCAGCGCAATACCGGCTTGCTTGATCCGGGACGGTTCGTCAACGAGCCCGTCACGTTCGACCTGGGACTGACCGGCAAATTCAGCCTGACTCCCAATGTGACGCTTGGCTTTGCGGTGAATCCTGATTTCGCACAAGTCGAGGCTGATCAGCTTGTCGTTCGCGCCAATCAACGTTTTCCGATTTTCTTTGCCGAGAAGCGGCCGTTCTTCCTGGAAGGTATTGATATCTTTCAAACCCAGATCATCGCGGTGCACACGCGCGCGATCATTGATCCGGACGTGGCGCTCAAGCTCACCGGCAAGATTAACCGCAACACTTTTGGCCTGATGCTGGCCAGTGATAATGGACCCGGAAATTTGTCCGAGGACGATCGAACTTTCATCACTTCCGATCCGGCCTTTATTCTCGGCAATCCGAATCCGTCGCCGGCCGACGTCGCGAACGTGCGACAGCAGCAAGCTACTCTCGCTCGCCTGCTCGACAAGAATTCTCACGTTGCCGTCCTGAGAGTGAAGCACGATGTTGGTTCGAAGGATTCGTTCATCGGATTTCTTGGCACCTCGTACAGCTTCGTCGACCAGTACAACCACCTGGGCGGATTCGACGGAAGATTTCGCATCGACAAACAAACGACTTTCAGTTTTCAGGTGCTGGGGACAATCTCCCGCCATGACTTTTTCTTCCCGGATGAGGGGGCAACCTTCAACCGGAAGAGGAACGGTTTCATTTACGCCACCGATTACAACAAAGATGGCCGCCATTTTGGTTATGACTTTTCGACGGTCGGCCGGACGCGCTTTTATCGCTCAGACGTCGGATTCAACCGGCGCGTTAACACAAACAATCATAATTTGTTTGTGCGTTACAGCTCCGAGCCAAAACCGAAAGCGATGCTCACCTCATGGCGCGTCTACAATGCTTTCGGAACCAATTTTGACTGGCAGCGGCGGATGCAGCAGTTCAATAACGAATCGCAGATTCAGCTTAACTTTCGGAAACAGAGCACGCTCGGCATCGGCTTCGATAAAGGATATGAACGGGTCTTCGAATCTGAATTCGGGCCTGCACGACAACCCAGCTCGAATTGCGTCGCACTAAACAGCTGCACCTTTGCCGGATTCGACAACGAGCGGTCGGCCTACAGCCACGGTGTTTATGTATTCGGCGGATCCACGCCTATCAAGAAGATCAACTTCTTCATCTTTATGAATACTGGTGCCGGCCAGTTGGATTTTGATTTCGGCGGCAGCGCGCGATTCCCCCGGGTAAGCCCGGGAGCAATTGCAGCCCGCAGCGCTGCGGCCGCCGGCTTATGCAACGGTGCGATGCGTCCTCCGATCTGTAATGCGCCGCAGGATCCCGGTCCTGGCAAGAGTTTTCACATCGACGGTAATGTCAGTTATCAACCGTCAACGCCGCTGAATCTCACGCTCAGCTTCACCAAGGAAAGACTCAGGAGGCGCGACACCAACTTACTCGCCTTCGACGAGAACATCGTTTCGTTAAAGGGCACTTATCAATTCACTCGCTTTATCTTTGCGCGCGGCCGGGTGGACTTTGATTCCATTGCTTCAGACGTGAAGGGACAGTTTCTCTTTGGCTGGACACCCAATCCCGGCACCGCTTTCTACGTTGGCTACAATGACGACATTAACCGGCGGGGCTTCAATCCTTTCACCCGCCAACTCGAACCCGGGCTGCGCCGCAACGAGCGGACATTCTTCATTAAGATGTCTTACCTCTTCCGGCGGAGCTTCAAAGGTTAGACCGTCAGGAAAGAAGTGATCGTTCCTTTACCTCAACCGTCATTGCGGAAAATACAACCACCTCGCAAACTAATCTCATTTGGATCAGTAATAACCCAGGCAAAATCTGTAAACTCTCCGGGCCCGAAAATCGTCTAAATAACAGGTTGAACAAGGAGGGTTTACTATGAGAGGAAAATACTTACGTAAGTTAGGCGGCTTCATTCTGGCAGCTTTGCTTCTCCCTGGGGTCGTCACGCTGTTTTCGAGCGTGAATGCCCAGGCACAGCGCCGAGTCGTCGTCGTGCGGACTTACCGTCCATTCTATCCCTGGGGTTATCGCGATCCCTTTTGGCGCTATAACCGCTACAACTACTATAGCCAATACGTGTTCAGCAGCTCTGAACGCGCCTTTAACCAGGGGTACCATGACGGACTAAAAACCGGGGAAGGCGACATGCATCACCGGCGCAGCTACGATCCGGAACGCTCGCATTATTTCCAGGAAGCCGGCTTCGGTAACTTTGCCGAGGCTTATCGAAATGGTTTCGCGCGAGGTTATGCGGACGGATTCCGAGCATAAAGAAGTGAAGTCAGCAGCCTGAAAGAAGTCAGGCTACAACCTCAACCCAAATAGTGAGGGATGCCGCGATGAAAGTCGCGGCATTTTTCTTTTTTCCGTGAACAATAGAACGGCGATCGGCGTAGAATGTTCCGAAGCGGTGAGCGGCTATGTACTGTCCCCAATGCGGCACTGAATCTCAAGCGGATCTTAAGTTCTGCCGATCATGCGGCGCCAATCTGAAAGTGATTGGCAAAGCCGTGTCCCTGAGCGAAGCCATCGCGCGCAGCGATAGCGTGCCCGCAAAAATCAAGGACATAGTTAAGAGTCTTAAGATTGAAAAAGTCACTGACGAAGTCTCGCGCGCGATGGAGAAAATGAATCAGGAGATCGCGCGAACTTCCGAAGAGCATCGCCGCATATTCAGTTGGCGAAAACAGAAAACCCCCGAGCAGCGGCGCGAGCGCCACCTCACGAAAGGAACGATCACACTATTCTGGGGCGGCGGACTCTCAGTCTTTCTCTATTTTCTCTCTCATGCATTGGTGTTGAAGTTACCTCCGGATGTGATCGCCAGCATTCCTTTTGAAATTGATCCGGTGGTTCGCGTCCTGTGGCTAATTGGATTGATTCCAATGTTGTCAGGCATCGGCCATGTCATCGCAGGATTAACAATTAGATCCGGTCCCTCGATCAAGTCCGAGCCTGAAAAGCAGATCGAGTTTCCCGAACAATCACCTTTAAGGAATGAGCACGAAATCGCTCCAGGAACATTTTCCCCGGATCTTTATCCTGACGAACTGACGGTTGCGAGGCCTCGCGAACCCCCTGCCAGCATTACTGACCGGACGACGAACATCCTCGAGCGAAAGATTCCCGCTCGCCAGACTGACGAGATAAAGTAGCCCGTCCGAGTGCCCACCTGGCCGGTCCGACCCTTCGATATCTTCTATCGGTCTCAGCCAACTAGATGTATAATCCGGTCGCCAATCAGTCAACAGATCTCTCCCCTTAAGCGCGGCGTGAAGGGTTCTCAGTCGGGCATAAGGACGCGCACATGCAAAGACATTCTGCGAAGCAAAAACTGGAAGCATTGATATTGTCGAGTTCGCTGCTCTCCGGGGCCATGGCTTTGTCTGTGATCACAGTGCACGGGCAGGGTAAGCGCGGCGGTGACGGCGATCGCGGCAGCAGTCGATCGAGCAGCAGCAGTAGTAGTCGCTCGAGTAGCAGCGGCAGTCGGTCAAACAGCAGCGCTCAATCAAGAAGTAGCGGTAGCAGTACGGGGAACGGCGGCAGTGCGAGAAGCCGCAGCGGTGACGAGAGCCGAAGACGCGGCGGAGATGATGGTAGCCGAAACCGCGAGCGCGGCGTTCGTAATAACCCGGATTCTACCGGCAATTCCGCAAACAGAGGCAATAACCCGCAGGCTCTTAATCGTGATCGGGATCAGGAACCTGGTGGCCGTGATCGCGACCGCGACAGAGACCGCGATGGTGATCGCAATCGACATCATCGACATCGTCATGGCGATCGGGATCGTGACCGGGATCGAAATTGGCGATATCGAGAGACGCGCGTTTACCAGGCCTCGAATTACGGCAACTATCGATATGGCTCAAATGCCTACGACCAGGGTTATCACGACGGCCTATACACCGGAGCGAATGATGCCCGGCGCGGACAACGCTACGATCCGGAGCGCTCGCATTTTTATCAGCATGGCGCCGGCGGGTTCCTGTCTATCTTCGGAAGCCCGGCTTCATACAGCCAGGCTTATCGCGATGGATTCCTGCGAGGTTATAACGAAGGGTTTCAAAACTATCAGAATTATTTCGTCGGCGGACGTTTTCACCGATAGCTGTTGCCGACGTTCCCGGTACTCGCTCGCTAACTCGAGCGGTTCCTTATCAGCGATATGCCGCGGCAAGAGTCGCGGCATTTCTCTTGGGAGAATAAATGAGAAGAACAGCGATTCTGTCAATAGTCGGGCTATTGATGATGAGCTTGATTCCGATTACTCACGCGGTAACGGTTAGCACAAAACCTGCGCCGACGGCCGAAGACGATTTTCAATTAGTTAAAGTCGCGGATGGAGTTTACGCGGCGATCGCCAGGCCTGGCGGTCTGGCTTCGGGTAACGCGGGATTTGTAATCGGTGACGGTGGCGTGCTGGTTTTCGATACTTTCTTCACGCCCGCCGCGATCGAGGAATTGATCGCGGAGCTTGAGAAGCAAACTGCGCAACCGATTAAGTACGCTGTCAATAGCCATTACCATTTGGATCACACCGGCGGAAATCAGGTTTTCGCGGCGCGCGGCGTCCCCATCATCGCCCACGACAATGTTACGGCCTGGCAGACTGTGAAGAACAAGCGCTTTCTCCCGGCAATCGAAGATTTGCAAAAGCGCCGCGCCGACGCCGAGAAAAAACTCGGCGAAACTCCGGTGGACCAGAAAGACAAACGCGCGACATTGGAGCGACAACTTCGCCGGCTGGACGCGATGCAGGCAATCAAGCTGACCAATCCAACGTTGACGTTCGGCGCAGGCGTGATTCATTTGTATCTTGGCAAACGCGAAGTGACGCTGTTTACCTTGCCCGGCCATACGGGCGGCGACGTGTTCGCTTATGTACCCGATGCCAACGTCGTGTTCACGGGCGACCTGGGCTGGTCAAACACTCTGCCGAATCTGGTTGACGCAACTGTGAATGATTGGATCCCGACGCTCGACACAATTCTGACTCAATATCCTTCGGCGAAGTTTATCCCGGGCCACGGCAATGTTGCCGAAGCGAGCGACATTCGTGAATTCCGCAACTATCTTGATGAACTGCGCGAACGGGTCAGGAAAGGAATTGCCGGCGGTCTGACGATCGATCAGGCGAAGCAACAGCTGACCGTTCCGGAAAAATACAAGACTTTCGCGTTCCAGAATTTCGCCACGCCTAATGTCGAAGATATGTATAAGGAATTGAAAGGGACCAAGTGGCCGAAATGAAGGAGAGCCTATGCGGTTGAAAGCTTCTTATCGCTTGACACTTTCCGCGGCCGGAGATAGCGCAGTAATTGCAGGCTAAGGATCAGCGTCGCAATCAGCCCGACGATCACCCATCCCAAATTGCCGAGTACTTCCACCAAAGCCTGTATGCGATCGCTGAAAAATTTGCCGAGCATCACATAAGCGATCACCCAGAGCAATTCACCCAACACATCCCAACATAGAAAACGACTCCAGGGATAAGCGGCGATGCCGCTGGTCAGGTTGAGCCAGGGGCCCAACGGCGTAACCAGCCAACGGCTGAAAAATATGCCTGCGCCACCCCAGCGTTTGGCGAACCGCTGTGCTTGTGCGACCTTTGCGTCGCCATCTTTTCGTCGGCTCAGTCGCGCCAGCAAGCGCTGCCCACCCCAACGACCCAGCGCGTATCCAACCTGATCCCCCAGGACTGCAGCGCCGCCGGCGACGACGATCACCTGCCAGAGTTTCATCTCTCCTAACTCCACGAATGAACCTGCCGCAACCAACATGAGGGAGATTGGAAGCGGAACGCCAACGGCCGCAATTGCGGTTACGCCGAAGAGCATCGGCAAACCATATTGGGAAAGCGCGGCCAGGAGCTGATCGATAATGCTCATGGCGACTTCCCTGGATTGGGTGGTATCGGCGAGGGGTTCGGCTGAATCTCGCGTTCGTGAGCGATCGCCTTTTCTAAAATCGCAATTAGTTCTTCAGCCGGGCGATTCTGTTCGTGCGCAAGTTCTTTAATCGGCCGCCGGTCGTGCGGCGGATGAGGTATTCCCAGTGCTTCGTACAAAACGCGTGGTGGTACTCGATAGGAGTGGGCCACATAAGGGACGCTCATCCATGGCCGAATGGTTTCGTCCCGGTGAAAACTCCAGTATACGGCCCGCCGGACTGTCCGCACCGCAAACAACCCGGTTAGCCCCACAACCAGCACCAGGGCTAAGACGATCAGCCATTGCGTTCGTCCAAAACGTTTCACTAAAGTCCAGAAAGCTAAACCTAACTCCTTGAATCTGAGTGAGCTGGGGGCCCTTCGAGAAGTTTCGTGTACGCTACCGCACTTATGTGGTATAGTCTGCTCCGAATCAACTGGCTGGCAATCGGGACTGAGTCAATCCTGTTTCGAATACCCGCCATTTTTTCTAATACCCCTGAAACAGGAAACCCGACTCAGTCGCATGCAGATTCAAAGCCATTGAGAATCTTACTCTACAATCCGGACAACGGTGTGACGCGGAACTTTATGCCACACCTGTGGATGTTTCTGCTTAAGGCGCTCACCCCTCCCGAACATGAAGTCCTGCTGATCGATGGCAATGCCAAACCGATGAATGATCAGGAACTTGTGCGTTATGCGCAAGAGCAGCAGATCGGTTTGGTAGGCATTGGCGCGATGACGCGAATGATTGCCAAAGCTTACCGAGTGGGTGATGCGTTTCGCGCAGCCGGTATTCCCGTAGTCATGGGCGGTCCTCACGTAACCGAATTACCTGACGAAGCGCTGGGTCGTGATGGCGGTCCACAGCATGCCGATGCCGTGGCGCTCGGTGAAGCTGATGAGATCTGGCCGCGCGTCGTGCGAGATGCCGAGCTCGGCAAACTTCAGGACATTTATCTACCCGTGGACGAAACCGGCAAGGAACGAAAGCCGGGCCTTCAGCCCTATCCGGTAATCCCCTGGGACAAGATCGATCTCGGTCAATTCAATCTGATACCCAAGCCATTTGCTCGCTTCACGGAAAAACATGGAACAGGTTTTCGCTACCTCAATATGATTCCGATGGAATCCGGTCGTGGTTGTCCGTACGGCTGCGAGTTTTGCACGGTGACTGGATTCTTCGGCGACTCAATTCGCTTTCGGACCAATGAAAGCGTTGTGAACGAGATGTTGATGTTGAAACGTCGGGCGCGAAAAGAGCGCGGACAGGTTTTTGTTTTCTTCATCGACGACAACTTCGCCATCAATATCAAGCGCACGAAATCGTTGCTGCGGGACATTATTGCCGCCGATGCGCAGTTGCCATGGACGGCGCAAATCAGCGCGAATCTCCTGCGTGATGAAGAGCTGGTCGATTTGATTGCGGCCTCGGGTGGCCGATGGATCTTTATCGGCATGGAATCGATCGATCCGGCAAATCTGGCCGACGTAAACAAGAGTTTCAATAAGCCGAACGAATATGCAACCGTTCTTAATCGCTTGGCGCAGCGAAACATCTATGCAATCACGTCGTTCATTTTCGGTCTCGACAATGACACGCCCGGCGTAGCGGAGAGAACTGTTGGCCAGATCGAGCAATGGCCCCCGGGAATGCCGGTCTTTGGCCCATTAACCCCGCTGCCGGGAACACCTTTGTATAAACGTCTCGGCGCCGAAGGAAGATTGACGCGACCCAAGCACTGGCTGAACTACGCGTTCTACAAAATGGCGCATACACCTTTGAAGATGACAATTGCCGAGACTGAAGCAGAGTTGCACAAAGCGTGGAATATGTCGTACAGCCCTAAGCGTAACGAAAATGTGATTGATTCGCTGGGGAGTATAGACGAACGCGCGGTACACTTCTTTATGCGGCTATTCTTCCGCGGTATTTATTTTCCGCAAATGAAGAAGCGTGACTGGGCAAAACTGGTTGTGCAGAACCGGCGGCCCATCTATAAGCTGATGAAGCAAGGACTGGATAAGTGGCGAGCATCTGCAAGAGGGCAGCAAAAGACTTCGGTGGTGACACCTGCGGCTTAAACCGCGCACCGCGATTCTGGTTGCCATTCAAGGAACACCCCCAAAGGCAGCGGCAATTTAGCGACCCCCGGAAGCGAGGTTTCATGAAAGTTCTACTGGTTTATCCGGAGTTTCCGGATACGTATTGGAGTTTCCGGCACGCCGTGTCGTTTGTCGGCAAGCGTTCGGCATTTCCGCCGCTCGGTCTTTTGACGGTGTCTGCCATTCCGGCACGCCGTGTCGTTTGTCGGCAAGCGTTCGGCATTTCCGCCGCTCGGTCTTTTGACGGTGTCTGCCATGCTGCCCGCTTCATGGGAAAGACGGCTGGTCGATCTCAACGTGCGAAAACTGCAAAAGTCGGATATCGAATGGGCCGATATCGTGTTCGCGACGGCGATGTTGATCCAGAAGGACTCTCTAGCGGATATCGTGAAGCGTTGCCGCGCGCTGGGCAAGCGGGTTGCGATTGGCGGGCCATACGTCACCACCACGATGGATCTCGTCGAGGCAGATCACATTTTTCTTGGTGAAGCTGAAACCACGCTGCCGCAATTCATCGACGACCTGGAACACGGCGAAGCTAAGAAAACATATCAGGCGGCAGATCGGCCTGCCCTTTCAATCTCGCCAGTGCCTCATTTTCATCTGGCAGAGATGAAGCGGTATATCACGATGTCCGTGCAATATTCGCGCGGCTGCCCATTCAACTGCGAATTTTGCGACATCATCGAAATCTACGGCCGGGTTCCCCGGACGAAAAGTAATTCCCAAATGATGGTTGAACTCGATGAGTTGCGACGCGTTGGCTGGCGCGGCCCGGTTTTTATTGTCGACGACAACTTTATCGGGAACAAACGAAATGTGCGACGGTTGCTGCCCGATCTGGCCGAATGGCAGGCACGAAACGACTATCCGTTTCGACTTTTTACTGAAGCGAGTGTGAATCTTGCTGACGATGACGCGCTGCTCACTGAAATGCAACGCGCCGGTTTTTATCGCGTGTTCCTGGGAATCGAAACCCCGGAACCGGAAAGTCTCAAGGAGGCCCAGAAAACACAGAACCGCGGCGATTTGCTGGGAGCAGTCAAGAAGATTCAGAGCTATGGGATGGAAGTTATGGCCGGCTTTATCGTCGGCTTTGATAACGATCCGGAGGACATCTTCGAGCGGCAAATCAATTTCATTCGCAAGAGCGCGATTCCGCTGGCCATGGTCGGATTGCTTAACGCGCTTCCGGATACGCAGTTGTGGCGGCGTCTGGAAAAAGAAGGACGACTGCTGAAAGAAAGCGATGGAAACAACACTAACTGCTCTTTGAACTTCATTCCGCGGATGGATCCCGCCCGCCTGATCGAAGGTTACAAATCGATCATGCAAACGATCTACAGTCCCGCCGAGTATTACCAGCGCGCCCTGGACTCTTTGGCTTGGGTAAAGGACGCGGTTGTTCCGGACAACAGTTACGGCGCCTCAGTCCGTAGCAACATCGCCGCGATGACGCGAATCGTGCTCAAGCTCGGCATCCGTGATGGCGAGCGCGCTGAGTTCTGGCGTTTCATGCGCCGGGTGATTGCGGAACATCGCCACCGATTCGAAGAAGCCATGTCGCTGGCGGCGATGGGCTATCACTTTCGCAAGTTAACAGAGCTTTATTGCGAATAGTTCGAGGAAGAGGCGAGTGCCCCTGGTTACTTTCGGCGTTTGGATTTCTGTTTCCTGCCCGCAATTTTCAACACGTCGCCGGCGTCACATTCCAGCGCTTCGCAAATCACCTCCAGGGTTTCGAAAGTGATTCCCTGGGCTTTGCCCTTCTTCAAGCGCCACAGCGTGGTATGACTGATTCCCGTTTGTTTAGCCAGCCAATAGAAAGACCGCTCCTTCTCTGCCAGTAGTTCAGTGATTCGAATCTCGATCATTGCAACTCTCAGCCTCTTTTCAACGTATTCATCACAGATGATGCGTTCATAGAATATATCCCGTGTTTGACATATAGTAAACGGTAACGTAGGATCTTTGTGAATCGGGTTCAGCTAACTCTCTTTCTCAGCTCTTCTGGAACTCTCCAGACTATCTGAAGTCAACAGCTCAACTTCAAGTCGTTAAGGTTTTCACTTCCGAGCGAACAAGAGGCATCAATGACTAATGTCGGTATTAAGGAGCGGCGAGTTGGCAAGGTTACGATCCTGGACACCGATCCCAAAATCCGCATCGGCCTTAGGTTTGGAGGAAGTAGTGTCTCTTTGCCCAGCGCGGTCGATTCGTTGTTGGCGCAGGGACAAAACCAGATTCTCGTGAATCTTGACGGAGTAGCTTCGATCGATGCAAGAGGCCTGGGCGAGCTGGTTTCAACTTACCTTGTTGTGAACAAGAATGGCGGAAGGTTTAAGCTTCTTAATCTCACGCGAATACTCCGCGATCTCATGGCCGCGACAAAGCTGCTGGCTGTTTTTGACATTTATGAAAATGAATCACAAGCCGTCGACAGCTTCGAAAGTCACAGCCCGACGGCGGGCTGAAACGATTTCGGACGAATCTTAGAGGACAAAGGAATACGCGGAATATGAAGAATCGAACACGGAACCTTTCGACTGTGATGAGCTTGATCGTAATAGTAACGCTCGCAATTTGGCAGTTTTATCTCTTCGTTACGTTTAGGAATCCAGCGGGCGTGGTTGACGTACAGGGTGGAACATACCACTTGTGGTGGGCTATTGGGCTAACCGTGGCTGCTTGCATAGGTTCGTTTCTCTTTTTTTCAGTTTTCCTTCGTTATGACAGAAATGACGAAGTGCACATTACTTCTCTACCGTCGTGATCTACTTTAAGAAACCAGTCTTTTGATGCTTCGCCCTGCCTAACGTGAGAACGTGAGATTAATATGAAATCGAGATTACTATGGTCGTGCAATCGTTGCGGAAAGATTTTGCGCATCTGGAGAATCAGATGCCCCCACTGTTACACCCCGGCGATCAGCTGGCTACAAATCTTCGCGGTTATCGCTTTTGCCGCGACCGCGGTTTTCATCGTGAAGATGCTTAATTAATTTGCGGAACCGTTTCTTCTGCTCGGTGCAGAACCTTGATTGAGGCCCGAGTCTTTGCAAAGAAAGATTCGGGCCGTTTTGTTTTTAACGTGCTGAGGGCTATAAATGAAGAGAACTCGCAAATGCCCGCGAACAATTCTTCAGGTCTTTCCAGTAACGGCGCCCTGGAACGCCCGTCAGCCTTCTCGTCACTTCGTCATCGCAACTTTCGTCTGTTGTGGTTGGGACAGATCGTCTCGGTGACCGGTTCGCAAATGCAGATGGTTGCGATCAACTGGCACATCTATTTGCTTACCGGCTCGGCATTCGCGCTCGGCATGGTCGGATTATTCCGCGCCGGACCGATTATCGCCTGTTCCTTGATGGGCGGCGTCGTGGCGGACGTTGTCGATCGCCGGCGACTGATGATGATTACCCAGTCAGTAATGCTGACGTGCAGCGCGATATTGGCGCTGGTGACCTTCGGGGGATTACAGCATGTGTGGCCGATTTATGTGCTGACGGCAATCGCTTCGGCGGCCTGGGCCTTCGATACGCCGGCGCGGCAATCGCTGATGCCCGCATTGGTGCCGGCAAAAGATTTTCCTAACGCTGTCAGTCTCAGCATGTTGATGTTTCAGATCGGCATGATTCTCGGGCCGTCCTTCGCGGGCCTCCTTTTGGCGAGCCGCGGCCCAGGCCTGGTCTACGCAGTCAATGCCGGCTCGTTTGTCGCCGTAATTTTCGGATTGGCGCTCATGCGAGTAAGCGGCAGGGCGGCCGAGGAGGAAACGCAAAAATCCACCATCAGTCTCAGCGCGCTAATCGAGGGACTTCGGTTCGTTTGGCGCACGCCGATTATCGTGCAAACGATGACGCTCGATTTTGTCGCTACGTTTTTTGCTTCAGCAAATCAGTTGTTACCGATTTTCGCAAAGGATATTCTGCAGGTCGGTGCGCGCGGGCTCGGATTTCTGACCTCAGCTCCGGCAATCGGCGCCGTCGCCGCGGGACTGGTAATGGCCCGCATGGGAACCTTAAGAAAACAAGGTAAGATCGTAATCGGATCAATTGCCTTCTTTGGCGC
>WNGG01004095.1_pt1 | contig 23763 bp, 22 predicted proteins | sample 5400661 | NCBI WGS metagenome assembly WNGG01 (sample SAMN13153372, study PRJNA577476) | soil metagenome | isolation source: 100 cm soil or saprolite under Garry oak tree replicate 1 | place: USA:California | collected 2016-06-15
CATCTTTTGTGCAGAGTGTGATCAGCGATCACGTTATCCATCGCGGCACGATTTCAACGGGAGGCCTCGGTGGCGGAGCGGACCGTAGTCTCGCGGACCTTTTCCAGGTCGCCTTCGACCCACAGCACTTCGCCAATGTTGCATTCTCTGATGATCATCTTGTTAACACGGAGGTCGGCCCGGACAACGGTCCTGATAACCCGACGAGCCGCCGGAAGATTCGGGCGAATTTCACGCACTAGCTTATGGCGACAGCGGGTTCGGTGGTCACGACTCGAAGTTGCGCAGGTAGCCCTCCGCCACCGCAGCCAGGGGCAAAGAAGATCACTGGGGGTGGCCAGATTGCTTCTCAAACGCCTGGTCAGACCGCCAACTTCGGATTTGTCGCCCAGAACGATAAGCCTAACGCGTCACTTTCCTACCACGATGATGGCGCTACGGGTGGGAGCATTGATGTGCACAGCGCGAACACGAGTGTGCCGTCGGTCACTTTCCAAGGCAACTGCGGGACGTTCAAGGGCGACGCCAAGGTGAACCAGAAACTGGGCTACAAGTACTCCGTGAATGCTTGTGACAATGGTGAGCCTGGTGCGGGCCAGGACACGTTTTTCATCAGCGTCACCGGACCGAATTTGTCCTACAGCAACGGGGGATTCATCACGAGCGGGCACATCCAAATCCACAAGGAATAGAGTCCGTACAGGCTCGGAATGCGCCAACTACGACGTGCGCATTGGCTCCCGCTTTCAACCCAACTGCATTATAATTCGGTCGCTGTGGGCCCCACCTATGCTCTTACCGGGGAACATGTCAAATCCTGCGTCGAAACTCGCGATCTGGCGGATTCCATTTTGTTATAATCATCATCAGCGCATGCGGATCTGTGAGTCCCAGAGCGGAACGGGTTGCGAAGTTGTGGGCGCGAGTTTCGATGACTTGCCTCTCCGCCCGACTCTCAAGTTTAATGAACACGTTGAACGAACTCGTCGATATTGCTTTTGGTCGCGTGGTAGGTTGAAACAGCTCATGTGTGGTTGCCGCGGCCTTTGCGAGCTCTCGTCCCGGAAACTTCTTGATTCTTAACCGTTCTGAAGGATCCGATGCCGACAGTCAGCCGATTCGTTATTTGGGAAAGGCCTCCCGATTTCCGCAAGACCCCTCCGAAACTGGCGAGCGTGCTCGGCGAAGTCGGCATCGAATCGCTCGACAGGGTCCATGGCCGAGAGCCTTCGTTTCTGGGACGAGATGTTTCGGAAATCGAGCGGCTGCTTGTAAGCTCAAATCTCGGCATGCTAGCTCACGCATGGTGGCCACCAGGAGAAGCCACGCCGGACTGCATGCTCGATCAAAGCGTGGAGGTTCTCGAACTCAACGCACGATCGAGCAACTGTCTATCGAACGCCGGGATCCGGACGATACGCGATCTCCTGCGGCAAAGCGAGTACGATCTCCTGCACATCAAGAACCTGGGCCGCAAATCCTTGCGAGAGATCCGAGAGAAGCTCGCCATCTTCCAATGCGAAGGCGGCCTGCCTCCTCCAGAAATCCATATCGAACCGGGCTGGTTCCCTCTTGCGGCTCTGCTTTCCTTTGAAGCTCTTGGCATACCAACGAAAACCACGAGGATCCTTCGGCGGGCGGGAGTCGACGATGTGCACGATCTACTGATCCGAAGCCCGTCGGAAATCCAAGAAGCATTTCCGTCGGATTCGAGAGCCTGGCGGAAACTGCCTGCGCAACTGGCCTGCTTCCGACTGTTTCTCGGCACACCGCCGCCCTCCTTTGTAACAGCCTATCTGCAGAGCTTCCGCTCGGCCTTTCGTGGGGACATCGAGAGCGCCCTCCCTGCCCTGGGCCGGACCCTGAGCGCCGCTTTGGCCCGCTCGCAGAGGTCCACCGCGGCTTATCTCGAAGAGGAACTCGAGTTTTCAGTTCGCGAGAAGGGACGCGAACGGCATTTGCCGATCATTCGCAAACTCCTCGGGTGGGATGGTGGCACAGGGACGACATGCGAAGCCGCGGCACGCGAGTTCGGGCTCACCCGCGAGCGCGTCCGGCAGATCGTGAGAGCGTGGATATCGAGGTTTGCGGGTGAGAAAGCTGTCCTCCTCCACCGCGCCATACGGTTCATCGCGAGACGTGCGCCCGCTATGGCGAACGAGCTTGAGGCGGCGCTCGTCCATGAAGGAATCATGCGCACCCCGTTTCGACTCGAGTCTCTGTGGGCCACGGCTTGTTGGTTCGATATCAATCCGGGCTGGGCGGTTCACCAGTGGAATGGCGTTCGGTTCGTAGCGAAAACGACCGACCTGGAGGCCATCCGGAATTTTCATGTCGAGGCCCGCAGAGGAATAAGCCACTTCGGAGTTACGAATAAGGCTTATGTGATGGCGGGACTGCCTGTCGAGGCATCCGCCGGCTTCGCCGATCTATGTTGTTCCCTTCTCCAAGACCTTCACTGGCTGGACGACCAGCACGAGTGGTTCTGGCTGCCCACAGCGCGAAATCCCCTCGAGAAGCGCCTCGCAAAAGTCCTGCGCGCCGTTCCGCAGGTGAACATCGAGGTTGCCCGCGCCGGCGTGCTGCGCGATCGCCACATGGATGGCGTTGACCTCCCCGTGGAGGTTTTCCGGTCCTTGTGCGGGCTGCTGCCCTGGTGCCACGTCGAGGGAGAAATTGTTGTTGCAGGGCAAAAACCTTCCCCAAGCACCTGAGGACTCCCATGAAGCCCGGATCCGCTGCATTTTACAGGAGCGCGGCCCGGTGATGCAGAGGGAGGACCTGTTCCGCATCGCGCGAACCCAGGGCGTCAGTGAAGCCGTCGTCGAGCGAGGGCTGTCCAACAGCAATGTTGTCGTGCGCCTGGCCAAAGAAACCTATGGCCTGATCGGATCGAGCTTGGGAACCGTGGAGCCAACCTTGGAGTGCTCGACACCGTTGTGCCGGAAGCTCTTTATCACCCGTATAGCGTATTACGATATCCGGGGTGAGCAGTCTGCCGCGTTTCGCTTCGGTCCTGACTTCCGGGACGCCAGGCTTTAGACTGGTCTCTCTGGATACCGCATACAAGAACTGGGTTGACTCCATCACGGGCAAGCGAGCCGACAAAGTAAAGCAACCGAAGTTCAAGAACAAATCACAGCGACAGTCTGCCCGATTCACCAAGGGCTCTTTCTCATTCGAGAACGGCGTGCTCAACCTTTCCAAAATCGGAGATATTCACATCCCGTGGTACCGCCGAGTGCAGGGTGAGCCATCATCGGTCCTCCTCAGCATGACGCCGTCAGGCAGATACTATGTTGTATCGGTCCGCAGTCTTGTCCCCCATGTTGCCAGATTGATGCCCGTTCGGTTTCTCAGACACTCATCCTTCGAGCTGGCGGGATAGGATGCCCACGTATGTAGGCAGGATCGGTATCCCAAGAGTGCGGGCACACATTGAAGTTCCTCGAAGTTCCTGCTCGAAGTTCCTGCTTGACAGGCCCAATTCTCGGGCTTACGCTTACGTCCATTCCACGCTGTAGTCGACCTGTCCCCGTAGCGACCTTAATTACGGCGTTTTGGAGGTCCTATGAGTCACTTCCTCTCTAGGCAAATAACCATTTCTGTTTTCTTTGTACTTGGGCTCCTGGTTTGTGGAGCGCGTACGCAGGCCACGGATATCAGCGATACCATTTCCACCACGCTCACCATCTTCGAGGACAGCAAGCTAGTAGGGGACGTGACTTGCGACGTCGCGGGCGCACCTTGTATCAAGTTTGGAGCGCCCGGTATCACACTCCGGCTCAACGGCTTCACCTTAAAGGGACGCGCCAGTCCGCCCAATAACTGCACCGGTTTTCCTACGCCTTTCGTTCCCGAGGATGGAATCACGACTGCTGGCCAGAGCAACGTGGCAATTTTGGGGCCTGGCTTGGTGCGGAACTTTGCGCGGATGGGAATATTGCTGTCACTTGGGAGTAGCCAAGTGCGAGTCGAGCGCGTTACTGCTGCTGACAATTGTTTCAGCGGAATTCTTCTTTCTGGCGCAACTAACAGCGACATTACACATAACGTTTCGGTCAGAAACTTCGGTTTTGCCGGCACTGCGTGCGGAGGGACTTGACTAGTCAACAGCCACAACAACCGAGTTCGGTTGAACGTTTACAGCGGCAATGGTTCTGTGACGCCTACGAATAACGCGCTCAGCAACTCTTTTGGCGTCGGCCTAGTGGGTGACAGCAGCGGCAACCTGATAGAAAGGAATACCATTGGGGGAAACACGAACGGAGTCCGGGTCGTTTCGAGCGCTAGCGACAACACGATACAACGGAATATCATTTCCGGTAATCCTCCCATCCAGGTTTCGACCACGTTCGGTGCCTCGGTCGGTGCAGATATTCGAGACATGTCGCCTCCAGGCGCCAATGTCTTTGAGGACAACCGCTGCCTGACTTACATGGGCCTAATGGCGCCGGCCCCGTGTCCAAGCATCTCGAAGCCGGACAACGACGAAGACCAGCAAGAACGGGATATTGCCGCCTTCGGGCGGAGCCGTTTGACAATTCCACGAGCGTCGCTGATCGATGCAATATTCCGTCCCAGCGGGTGGCCCCGGCCTAGTGCTGGCGCTTCCCCACAACCCCGCCAAGCCGGCGATCCACCGAATATTGTCACGGTGACCGGGAAAGTCGTCGATGCGGCCTGTTTCATGTTGCATGCTCCGGCGGCCACAGCCGCATCTCACAAGGATTGCGGGGCGGCCTGCCTGGCCCGTGGCGTGCCACTGGCGATTGCGGCCGACGACGGCGGTCTCTACTTTCCCGCCGATGGCAATCAGCGGCTCAAGAGCCTGCTGAATGCCCGCGTCCGCGCCTCTGGCCCTGTCGTGGAGAAGCACGACCCTATGGAGTTGAAAATGCCTGTTGGCGATAAGAATCAAATGGTCGTTCGCGTCGAAGGCGGCTACAAACAGATCACTATCCAAACACTCGAGAAGATTTTGGCAGTTAAGCGCCGACCTGCGTGATTGTTGGCCTTGAAGACTTCCGGGAATGCTCTGCTGGGGGCTGCTTCCGACATACTCTCCTGCTTTCCCCTCTGACGAGTCGCGCGCTATTACAGGGTGATCGAAGAGCTTGAGCGACTTCGGGCCGCACGGAGAGCTCGCGAGGGCTCTGCCAGTGCAACGGATGGCTGGCCTCTGACCTGACGTTGGCACCCTAATGGGAAATCCGCCGTCTGCATGAGCCGCTCAATGCAGCATCTCGAATCGCTTTCTCCCGCTCCAGCGATACACTTGGAAATCCTCGTCGAACGTCAGAATCCGCGGTTCGTCATGGATCTCGGCACAGCGAATCAGGCAGGCATCCGCGAGCGCCGCCGGTAGGTCTACGTACTTTCGCAGCGTCCGCTCAATTGCCGCCCAGTGCTCGTTAACTCGAAGGACGACTTCGAACAGTCCCGCGGCGCCGAGCCTGACGATGTCCGCCGGCCCGGCGGGATCGTCCTTGGAGAGCAGGTGGGAGGTTTCGACAAGCACTGCTTCACATGTCCGGAACGGCGGCGCATACGAGCGGAACAGGGTTTTGGCACGCTCGTGATTCGCATCCGTACGCGAGAGCAACGCCACCAACGGACCTGTATCCAGCAATGCGCCGGCGTGATTCATCGGCCCAGATCATCGAGATACTTTTTGTTGGTCGAGAGATCCGACGGTCCACGATACTTGCCCACAAGCTTCCCTGCAACCTCCAAGGCCGTCCGCTTCCGTCGGGCCTGGACCTCGCGTTCGTGAACGAGGCGCAGACCTTTCTTCACAAGGGCCGTCTCTGTCTCTCCGGTCACCTGCTTGAGCTCATCGAGTCGAGCACGGTCCCCAGGATCGAGCCGCGCGTGCACATATGTTTTCATCCAGTTTAATGTAGCACAGATGTTAGAATTGTGCTACAAGGCCACATTGGCCACATGTGTTCCATTCACAACGCCGCGGTCAATTTAACTGAGCACTGGCCCAAGCGAAGACACTCGACTGCTGTAGCGGTTGGCGGCCGTCGCCCGGATTTGGTAATCGGAAAGGCGACCACCCGCGGATTTCATCAGTCCGTTCTGTCGAAGCAGCTTTACTCCTCCAGTGAAGTGGTCGTATCGCAAGCTGACTCTCTGGTGGGTGGGTGGTGTTTCTCTCGATCGGCTGGATCGTCTTTTACATAAACGCCATTACTAGAAATTCTGCTGCTGTGTTGTCGCCTCCGTTGGTTCTTTGGTCGGGATTATCTGCCGTCACGTTCTTATTGCTGCTGGTTCTCGTCTGGAGGCACAATCAGACCACCTACAAGCGCCGGTATTCTCAGTGGGAACACTCGTTCCTCTGCCAACGCTGTGGCACTTTAACGGAGCAGGAATTTTAGCGCTACGAAATTAGCAACCCACGTTTCTCCCGCCACGGATGTACTCGCCGCAAACTCCGGACTATCATCGCCCCAACGTCTTCAGCCAGACGATTGAGAGTCGGCTCGCCTAAAATGGTGTCCGCCATCTGAGCCCCGGGAATCTACTATAGTCACGATCTCTCGTCACCCACTCGCATCCAGACTCAATGGCGAGAGCAGCGAACCAGGCGTCCTGGATGAGATTTCCGGTGGCCGCAGACTTGGCACAGAGGTCTACGAAAATCTCCCAGTGGCGGTCGCCCGGGTCTACGACCGTACAGGTATCCGGCGTTAGCAAGATGCGACAGAACTCGATCGCCTCGTCGAGCGTGCTGGGCTGAGTGTAGATGCGCGCATGGGTGCTGATGCGAATCACAGAAGCAAGCACCTGGGGGGCGATACCATAGGCTGCCTGGGCGTTGACCAGCGCTTCCAGCCACCGGCGGTACTCAGCATGACGGGGCGAATCCCGGCGAAAGGCGTACAGCAACACGTTGACATCAGGGAGAATCACCCGCGCTTTTCCATAATGTCCAGGAGAGCGGCCGAGTCATCCAGATTCACTCCGGCACGCAGGCCACCCGCTGCCCGTGATACTGGAATGCGAATGATCGTCCTACGCCGGCTCTGCCGCGGCCGGGCAAGGACCAGACGAAGTCCGCGTTCAATCATTGCCGTAAACGTCTCGCCCGTACGAGCGCTCTCTTTCTTCGCTTTTGCCATGAGCGCGGGATCTAGGCGGACCGTGGTTCGCATATGTCAAACCATACTCTATGTGCCATACGTATGTCAACGGGCATACGCGTCCGCAAGATCACCGAGATTCGCGAACTACAGAGGTCTTAGCAAACAGCCACGCTGAAAAGGGTGTCTTCATAGGTCCCACAAAAATAAGCGCTTACACGAGGGAGAATCCAAAATAATTTCTTGTGGGTTTTCGGCCGGGCCGTTTTCTGATTCAAGAGCAGGCGGCGCATAGGTGCCGGGCAGCATAGTCGATTTCGCGATTCGTAGATCCGCTACCATGTCCAGTAGGACCCACAAGAAATTTTCTTAAAACGCGCGAGAAGGTGGCTGTTTGCTAAGACCTCTGAACTACTTCCCGGTCAGTGGAAACCTCCCTCCGCGAATACCTCTTGAAAACCGGTTGGAGTTCTGGCTTATTCTGCGGTGGCTATGAAGAAAGCTTACACGGACAAACAGGGTCAGTATTTGGCTTTCATTTATTACTACAGCAAAGTCCACGGACGTCCGCCAGCGGAGGCCGAAATGCAGCAGTACTTCCGAGTCTCTCCTCCCTCCGTGCATCAGATGATCCTGACACTCGAAACGCGCGGCCTCATCGAGCGAACGCCCGGGCAGGCCCGGTCGATCCGTCTGTTGATCTCGCGTGAGGAGTTACCCGACTTAATCTAGATTGACCGGCGCGAACTGGAAGAATGCCTTCAAGGTGGTCAGGTAGCCGGCGACCTAGTCTGACTGATTAAGTTGTTTCTGGCGGGATCGCCCGCGGAGATGGTTTCACCATGGTGCGCGAACGTCGCTGCGGCGATGCGAATAACGCCTTGCCTCAACAGAAGTTGAAAGAGAAAACTCAAATAGGGCGTGAGTTTCACTCTTCGTACAAATTTGCGGGAAAATTGGGCTTGTGTCCTCAAGATTTGTAAGCAGTGCTTCCTGCAATCCAGGAATTGCATGGCAATTTGTGTTCAAACCGGAAATCCGAGCAAGGCTGAAAATTGCAGCGTTAACGCACAATCTCCACCGAAAGCTTTCGGCCCCCGGTCATTCGGGCCGCGTCAAGCAGAAAACTGCAAGCCTGATATAATGCCCCACAGAAGGGATCACCATGAAAAGGCAGGAGCATCTCACAGAAGTTGAGGAAGTAGCAATCCGCGTTCGTGTGGAGCGCCTCAAGGGTGGTCGCTATCTGGGAACAAGCCGGGATGTCCCGGGCTTAGTAGCTGAGGGCCGCAGCGTTGCCGAGACCGTTGAGATTGCCCAAGGACTTGCGCGAAAAATTGTTGAATCTTGCCTAGAGCACGGCGATGCATTGCCACGCGTATTTCGCAACAAGCATCGTCCAAATCGAGAATTCCGTGTCCCTGTCTCCGTGACCTGATGGGACGCCTAGCAGGGTTTTCGTATCGCGAAGTCGTCCGCCGATTACGCTCGTTTGGTTTCCAGTTTGACCGGCAAGGGCCAGGTAGCCACGAGGTTTGGCGTCACTCAGAGACTGGAAGGAAAGTGACGGTCCCTCACCTTCTTATGAACATCGATTCCGGCTATTCTGTAGGGCATAGTTCCTCCTGGCCGGGAGCGGAGAGCATGCCGCGGCTACCTTAACCAGGCTCGCGGGCTATCGCCGCTCCCCCAGGGGAAGACATGTCGAAGGTGGCCAGAGGCGTGCCTCAGATCAATTCAGATATCGCCGGGGCCCGCAATCCATTGACGATGGGAAAGCTGTTCGGCGTTCGAGAAACAACCGCTCCACTGATGACCCTCGCTTTGCCCAGTGTCTTTCGCATGAAATCTACATTCACGACGTCGCTTTCGGCGGGTAATTCGGTCCACTTCGCCTCAAAGAGTTCCAATCGCCCGCCGACATCGACTACGAAGTCCACTTCACGTGTACGATCACGCCAAAAGAACAAACTTCCTGCGCGTCCCGCTCGGCGTTCGCGGCTACGCAACTGGGCGAAGACAAATGTTTCCCAGATCGCGCCCACCGCCGGTGATTGGTGAAGGGCATCTTCAGAACCAATATTCAACAAAGCACAGAGCAGTCCGGTGTCGGCCAGATAGAGCTTCGGACTCTTCACGATGGACTTTGTGCGGTTCGAGAACCACGGCTCGAGTAGCACGACCTGCCCCGAGGCCTCCAGGGTCGACAGCCAATGATTCGCTGTGGAAGGGGCAATACCCACATCACGTGCCAGATCAGCCTTGTTCAGCAAGTTGGCAGAGCGCAGGGCGCAAGCACGCAAAAACCGCTCAAAGTCCCTGAGATTGCCGACGTTGGCCAATGATCGAACGTCGCGCTGGAGATAGGTTGCAAGATAGGAGTTGTAAAAGGTCGCGTGGTCGATGTCTGGGTTGGCGTGTAGTTCCGGAAAACCGCCGCGAACGATGGCCGCCTCTAGCTTCGTTTGCGGCAGGGCGGCCCGAATCTCGGCCAGCGAAAGGGTCTCTAGTTCAAGGATGTCCGCCCGTCCAGCCAAGGATTCCGAGACGCTCTTCATTAAGGTGAATTTTTGTGAGCCTGTGAGCAGGAACTGCCCGTTGCTTGCGCGCCTGGTGTCCACGGCTACTTTGAGATGCCGGAATAAGCCTGGTGCGTATTGCACCTCATCAATGATTGCCGGGGCGGGATGGCGGCGAAGAAAATTATCGGGTTCCTTCTCGGCCTGTTCCGCTTCGCTGGGGAGATCCAGCGAGACAAACGCGTGATTAGGAAACAGCCGCAGAAGGGTAGAGGTCTTTCCGGTCTGACGAGCCCCTGTGAGCACCATGACCGGACGCGTTCGTGCCGATCGCTGCAGTTTGGGCTCTAAATCGCGTGTAATCCACATGGTTATAATATGCGATAGAATCGAATATATCGCAAGCCATGTCAGGAGAGCCAGTTGCCGAACCGAGTTTGAATACACAGTGTTCTTTTGTATTCGGAGGATATTCATGGCGGAAAAGAGGGTAATGACGCTGCGGCTGGAGCCGGAGCTGCGGAGACGCATTGACGGTCTGGCCAAGGCGCAGCGCCGCAGCCGCTCTTTCATTGCTGCCGAAGCCATCCGTCAGTACATCGCCGTAAACGAGTGGCAGATCGAGGAGATGGTGTTTACGGGTACGCCCTACATCCGTGAGGACAGAGTGGAAGTTCTGCGCGTCTTCCACACCGCCCGGAAGTGGCCGCCAAATTTGTGAATCCCGCTATTCGCGGAGCGTTCACCGGCTGGCAGCCTTCTTTTACCGGCGCAGAACCAGCAACAGTAGGAACGTGGCGGCTGACAACGCCGAGAAAAGAATCAACAGGGGCGACAAAACAGCATTCCAGGCTAACGAACCCGACGATTACGAGCCTGCCGTACGATTCGAGCGGAAATTTGGTCAACAAGTTTGGGTTCGGCGCCATCAGCGGCGTGCGGTCCCCGCGCATTCTGCAGCTGGTCGCGAAGATCGAGTTCTGAGGCGTGTTGGCCGCAGGGGTTGCGCCGAACGAAGACGAAGACAATCTTCTTGGCGGCACAGCAAAGACCCTCACGTTCGTTACTTGCGCCCGGCAACGACGCCGTACGGGAGAAACGGGCTGTCCGGCGAGCTCGTCTTTTATGCGTGCGGGTACATCTTCCGCGCAAAGAGTCTATCCCAATCAGCACCGGCCACTTTGCAGTAGCCAGTATCAGTCGTCACGAAGCCGCGGGTGCGTTGGCTCCTAGCGCAACTACCATCGGCGACGAATTTCTCGAAGCCGATGCGACACAATTATCCCAGACTTTCTTGTAGGGGCACGCCTAAAGCACGCGCCCGACGCCGTATCTCTCTCCGTGTCGGTAGGCCTTCCGACCCCCAGTACAAACTGGCATCGCCGAGTCCAGGTTTCAAAGTAGCGCCGGCAGCTCGCCGTCTCTTGCGCATACCTAAGGCTTCTTAAGCGGGCGGATTTGTTCCGGAGGCACTATGCCCTTGCCTTCAAGTACTGCATAGAACCGGTCCACGGCCAAGTTCTTCATGCGATCGAGCGACCCCGAAGGCCAGCGAATCTCCACACTGTCGATCATCGTTGCCTTGTTCAAACCAAAATGGACGCGCAAATCGTTTTGTGAGAGATAACTCCCCCCGCTGTGAATCTCTTCGGTCTGGGTCACGCCGCACGCTACAATTTTTACCTTTGCTCCGATGGCTAGGCGGTTGCTCTTGGTTCCCGCCAACTCGAAACTCACCCAATGACGCCCGGCGATCCCATGATTGCGCAGGATCATAGGGGAACCCACTAGATCCTCCACAACCGCGTCCATATTGCCGTCGTTAAATAAGTCCCCCACGGCCAACCCGCGCGACACTCGCGGCTCCAGAATCGCCGGCCCAGCCTGATCGCTCGCGTCGCAGAACGTTCCATCTCCTTGATTGAATTGCACCAGCTTCGGCTGGCGATACCGCGCTCCCGACGACAAGGTATCCACTTGCGGATAAACGTGGCCATTGACCGTAATCAAATCCAGCCATCCATCGTTATCCAAATCCACGAACGCGTCGCCCCACTTGACCCAACGTACCGACGGCAAACCTATTCCGGATGGATACGAAACATCCTCAAAACTCCATTCGCCGTCGTTGCGGAACAGCGGGCTATTGTCCAGCGCAAAATTTGCGACCACCAGCGATGGCCGTCCGGTATGCAAATAGTCGCCAACGGCCACGCCCATGCCCGCCATCTCGTGGCCGTCTTCCCCCAGCGCCGTCCCTGACTCCAAGCCAATCTCCGTAAATTTGCCGTTCCCCGCATTCCGGTACAAATAACTCGCTGTCGAATCATTGGCTATATAAATGTCCGGGCGTCCGGTATTGTTGAAGTCCGCCCACACCACCGTCAGGCCGTAAAAGCCCTTTGCGTCGTCTACTCCGGCCTTTTTCGAAACGTCGGCGAACGTCCCGTCTCCGTTGTTGTGGAACAGCGAATCGCCTGCGCCCTTCAATCCGCGAGGACCGCACTGTACGTCAATCCCCATAAATTTGCACGTCGCACCGCTGCCGAATACGGGCAAGTGCCTCAGGTCCAGGTCCACGTAATTCGCCACCATCAAATCGAGAAAGCCGTCTCCATCGTAGTCTGCAAACGCCGCCCCCGTGGACCATCGGCCATCCCGCACTCCCGCCTTCGGCGTCACATCGGTGAATGTGCCATCTCCATTGTTGTGGTACAGCACGTTCCCGGCCAGGCAGGTCAGATAAATATCCGGCCAGCCGTCGTTATCGTAATCTCCGACCGCTCCCCCCATTCCAAAACACGGCGTTTGCATCCCGGACCTCGCGGTCACGTCGGTAAACGTGCCGTCATGATTGTTGTGATACAAGGCCCCGGGGGCCGTTTCGCCCCGCAGCGCCATCTCGACCGTGGGGGCATTCGTAAAATAAATGTCCGGCCAGCCATCGCGGTCATAGTCCACTAGAATCACTCCGCCGCTCATGGATTCCACGATGTAGCGGTTCTCCGGCGCCGAGGAGTGCGTGAAGCGAATCCCAGCCTTCTGCGTGATGTCCTCCAATTGAGGAATCCCGCGTCCCTTGCATTGGATCGGTTTGATGCCCGGCCGCGGCCCCGACCCCATCGCCACGCCTTGTGCCCGCGCCCCCGACGCTGCAATCACGCTCGCCAGCGCCAGCGTCATTTTCCTTGCTCCGCACTTCAACCTAGTGTCCGCCTCTGAAGTTTGTCGCCCCAAGTCCTATCAGGGCAGCAGCACCCGCGATCCCGACGGGATGCTGCGTCTCCATTCCTGCAACTATCGGTCGCGCGCGATGCTAGCGCCCCACAGCACACCGCTCTTCTCTCGCTGCCCGATCCAAAAGTTCTAACTACTGACCTTTGTCTATCTCGTTCCCACCACGTTCGCATCCCGCAATGCCTTTTTCTCCGCTTCCAGGCTCGTGGCGTGCAATTCCGATACGCGCTTCAGGGCAGCCTTGGCCTCTTGATTCCGCCCCAGGGCTTTCAACCCGGTCGCCAGGAGATAAAACACGCTCGGCTCGTCCGGATTCAGCTCCGCCGCCTCCTCGAGCAGGGGAACAGCGTTCCGTGCTTGGTTCATTTTCAGTTTTGCCTTGCCCAGGTAATACGCTGCCGACCAGGAGTCAGGGATCACTTTGTGAGCCTGCTCGAGCAGCGGCACGCTCTTTCGATATTCCCCGTTCTGCACATAGAGTGCGCCGAGAAAATAGATCGCGCTGGTGTCCTCGCCGTCCTGGTCAAGAGCTGCGCGAAGCTCTTTTTCCGCTTCCTCGCTGCGGCGCAAGCTGATGTATACCTTTCCCAGTTCGCGGTGCGCACCAGGAAAGTGGGCGTCAACCTTCAGCGCGCTCTTAAACGCCTGCTCGGCTTCCTCAAAACGCGCTGAGTCGTAATATGCCTGCCCTAGCAGGAAACTTGCCTGCGCCTTCGTGGAACCATTGGTGAGGAGCTTTGCGAAGATCTGCTCGCCCGCTTCCGCTTGTCCGCTGCGCGAATACGCCACGCCAAGCAAATACAATGTTGCCGGATCGGGAGTGCCTTCCATCAGAGGTTTCAGTACCTCGAAGGCCCCCGCCGGCTCGCCTCCGTAAACCAGGCACGTGGCGAGCAAATTCGCAGCCTGCGCGTTTTTCGGATCCATCCTGTGAAGCCGCTCAAAATACGGCTTTGCGCGCCCGTAATCGTCTTGCTTGAGATAGACGAGCCCCAGATTCAGCAGCACGCCTTGCTCCCGCGGGCTCAATCGCAGTGCGCGCTTGTAAATCTCGATCGCCCGCGCGTAGCGCAGTGTGCGCGAATAGACCACGCCGAGGTTGCTCATTGCCCCGATGTTCCTAGGTTCCGCTTGCAAAACCTTGCGGAAACCGACCTCCGCGGCTGCGTAGTCGCCTTTCCTGAGCGCTGCCGACGCGCTTTCGAAGATTTTCTCCGTGCTGGAATCGGAACGAACGGGAGCGCAGCAGAGCACCGTGGCGAACGCAAGGACTGCCAAAGATTTCAACACAAGACGCCCGTCAGCATCCATGGAACCTTCAAATTACCCTGGGGCGAGATTCCCTGGCATCATAACACCCCGGGGAAAAATGGCATTCCCCGGTTGGCCACCACACAAGTAACCCGTTGCCACCACAACTGCAAGGATGGTTTGGCGAAAGCCGTCCCAACTGGGTCAGGCTTCGCGTGCGTCGACTGAACCGCCGTTGACGTTAGAAGTAGAATTTTGCTCCCAACTGGATCTGCCGCTGGTCCCGTGTGCTGTTAATCTTGCCGGAATTGCCCACTAAGGACGCATTTGTGGGCAAACCAGCTCCTTGCGTGGATATGCTATTGTTGACGCCCGCAAATTGGAGATGATTCCAGGTGTTGAACGTTTCCAGGCGAAGCTGGAGTCGCCGGCTCTCCGAGAAGTTGAAATTCTTAAAGAGCGACAAATTCCAGTTCTGATAACTCGGCCCGCGGAACTCATTCCTGGTGGTATTGCCAACGGTGCCCGGCAGCGGCTCGGCGAAGGCTAACGGGTTGATCCACTGGATGAGGGAGCCGGGAGTACCAAGGGTGTCTCTATGCTGCGGTGCATAAACTGGCTGCCCGCCAACGCGATCACAGAATGGGCTGGCCGCACTAAACACACTCCCGGTTTCCCCGGAATCGCCTCCACACGTCATAGGAAAGGGTGTGCCGCTCCAGGCCCGGATCACACCGGACGATTCCCAACCGCCTAGGGCATCGCGCATGAACGCGTTCTTGCTCCGAAAGTCGGGGAAATCGTAAACGTAATTCACGTTAAAGACGTTTGGACGATCCCAGCCGGTCGGCCCGTAGTCCAGTTTCGGATGGAAGCGGTCTCGCACGGAGGCGAACGTGTCGTCCGTGTCGCTAAGGTCGATGTTCTTGCTGTAGGTATAGTCCGCGCTCATGGTGAGGTTCTTGGTGAACCGCCGCCACAGTCTCAATTGCAAGGCGTTGTATTTGCTGTTCGCGCCATAATCGGTATAGTTCACTTGGGAGTAGCCTTTATACGGGGCGATGGCCAGCCAGGTGTTATTCGGCGGAGGCGTGGTAATACCTCCGGTGGTGCTACTCAGCGGCAGTTGGTTGAGATCCGTGATGTATTGCAGATGGCGCCCCAGGTTCCCCACATAGGTTGCGTCCAGAGCCATCTTCCACGGCAATTCTCGCTGCACGCCCAGGCTCCATGCATACAACGTGGGGATCTTCCCGTCTTTGGCCAGGACCCGAAGGGACGATACCTGGAGGGCGCCTTGTGACACGGCAGCCGAGGTGAGGGTGTCTATCCGTCCGTTGTAGATAGTTGGCTGGGAGGCCAGCGGCGGGTTGCCGAGACCATCAAAACTGTTCACATTTTGGCGAATGCGTTCGTGGAAAATGCCAAAGCCGCCTCGAATGGCCATTTTGCCATTGCCCGCCGGATCATAGGCGAAGCCGACGCGAGGTTCAATGTTCCCATATTTGTGGTCGACGTAGCCTGGTGGTATGGCGTTGCCTTCCTGCACCATGCCGTTGTAGGGGTTGCCGAAATTGGTCAATCCCGCACACGGGTTAGGGCTGGTGTCGGGATCGCCCGCCGGAGTCGCGGGCGTGTTGATCGTGCAAATGGCTCCCTGGAAGATGTTGCCGGGAACATAAGTCTGGCGCGTATCGATTGTGACGGCCTGCGCCGGATCGTATTTGCTAGGATCGAAGTAATACTGCAAGAAAGGTTTGACCGTGTAGGTCGGCCCGATATAAGCCCAGCGTAACCCATAATCGAGCGTCAGCTTCCTGTTTAGCTTCCAAGTATCTTGTCCATACATTTCAAACTGATGGAAACGGAAGGCGCCGAAAAAGATGCCGTTCCCCTGCGTGACGTTGAAGTAGTTGCCTAAAACGAGGTTTGCCACCCCGTTATTCGTATCGCTCACAAAGCTGTTGTTGCCTTGGCTTGCGAAGGTGAAGACGGGAGTCTCTTGCGTCGCGGGTTGTTGGCCTGCCTGGTTGTAATCGAAGAACACGCCAAATTTCACTACGTGGGGCCCCGTAGTCTTGGTCACGTTGTCGGTCCAAGTAAACTGCCGAGCCTCGCTGGTCCATCCGGGCATGAAGCTCTGGTGCACCAGCCTGCCGAAGTCCGCCACTACCCCAGGCACCAAGTTCCGGATATTGGCGCTCGGGAACAGATCCCCGTAGGTAAAGCCGAGCCCGGTCTTATCGGTGACGGACTGCGCCTCGCTGAGATCTACCACTTGGGTAAGATGGTTGTAGCCGAAAATGAATTCGTTGGTGACCGAGGGCGAAATGACGTTTACCAGGTTCCACGACCAGCTTGACCCCGGCTTCTTGCGATATTCCGGCACCCCTGGAAAGGTGCCCCAACTGAAGATCCCGAACTGCTGGGCTTCGCGCTGCGAATCGTCCACCCAACGGAAGAAGAAGTTGGTCTTGGCGTTGATGTTCCAATCGTAGCGAACGATCTTTTGATCCTTGGTAAAGGTGTAGTTGTCCTGGAATGGCACGATAAATTGGCCTGCGTTACCCGGCGTTTTATCCAGAAATGCACCCGTTTTGTAGAACGGTTTGAGGTAATTCACCCACGCGCTTAGCTGGGAGCTGAACATCGAGCTTGGGATGATGTTCCCGGGAAACGGCGTTCCGCAAGTAATCTGCTGGCTGGCATTGCGCTGAATCGTACCGGGTTCAAACACCGTGCCCGTATCGATGTTTTGATTCGGACAGGTTGGCGCAATGGTGGGGATGTTTGTCCCTGTGAACGCCGAAGAAAAATCGGCATTCCCGTTGGCCGTCCCCATTCCCAGCCATGCGGGGTTAGGCATGTTGTAGCTCGTGCCACCATTCGGCCGACCGGCACGCGTGCCTTCATAATTGAAAAAAAAGAACATCTTCGACGCGTGCCAGGGTGAGGCCTTCCACACGGGAATGGGTCCTCCAAGGTTGACCCCGAACTGGTTGAATCGCAGCTTGCCATTTGCGTTAGGCACGCTCTTATGCAGCCCGTTCGGGTCAACCTTGTTGAAGAATTGGTTCGCGTCAAACCCGTCTTCGCGATTGAACTCCCACACCGTGCCATGAAACTGTTTCCCTCCGCTCTTCGTGTTTATCGCCAGAAGAACGCCCGGGTTTCGGCCGTACTCCGCGGCGAAGTTGCTCGTCTGCAGCTTGAATTCTCCCACGGCATCCATGCTCAACTGCGTGTACTGGCCATCATTGGCGCCGACGTCCGTATTGATCGCCCCGTCCAAAAAAACATTGTTATCGCTGCCTCGTAACCCGTCCACGTGAAACGAGTCTGTGTTGTTGAACGCCAGCCGGAAATCCGAAGAATCGTTCGACACGACTCCAGGCAGGGTGCGCACCAGCGACTGGAAGTCCCGCCCGTTCATGCTGATTTCTGTCACTTGCCGCGAGTCAATAACCGCAGCATGATCCGAAGTCGCAGTTTCCACGAGCGGCGTCGTGGCTTCCACGGTCACCGACTCGCTCGCGGCACCGACCCTCATCATCAACTGGCTAAGCCCCAGAACCTGCCGCGAATCCAGCACGATTCCTTTCTGCTCGAGCTCCTTCATGCCTTTCGCGCTGACCCGCACGGTGTACGTTCCCGGCTGCAAGGGCTGCAGCGTAAAGGTTCCTTCCGTCCCCGTGGTCGCCTCTGCCATGACAATCCCCTTACTCTCATCCACGCCTTGCACAGAAGCGCCGACAATCACGCCGCCCTTTTGGTCCACTACGGTCCCAGTAATCGCTCCGCTGTTTTGCGCCGAGGTGATTTGAGCAAGGCCGACGGACAGCAGCGCAACAGGCCCAAGCAAAGACACGCGCTTCATAAAGCACACCTCCACGCTTCTCTCTTGTTGGGAAATCGCATCAGCACGCTTGCTCCAGCAATGTGGAACCGCGCTGACCTCGGCAAAACGACCCCAAACTTCACATTCGGCCGGATTCTGATAAAGCTTTTCGATGCTGTCAACCTGAAAAGCAGTCCAAAATAGCGCTTTTTTCTTTGACTCGAGTGCTGCCAAGCCTTGGATGGTCCACAGTTCTGCGATGCCAACGAATCGCGAACCGGGGGATCACACCAGCGACTCGGTACCCACTTCACAATGGTTGCTTTCGGAGACATTTAGTCTCTAGGTCGGAAGACGGCAAGTTCGTGTTGATATTCTTTGGACACGCATCCGTTTCTCGCATCAATAAAGAACTTTCTTGCAGGAGCGGCGGAGGATTTCAGAATCTCACGGCGATGCAACAGCCGGCGATTCTCTCCAACTATCCCAGACCAGCGTAGGCTCGCCAGACGGATCGCACCGAGCTGACTCCCGGTTACCCTCGGATTTCGGCAGCCGCAAAAGCCGCTGTCTTAGCAGCCAGGGCGTTTCATCCTCCCACGCCTCCCATGGGTACCATTTGACATATGATTCTCGGTCTGGCAGTGTCCACCGGAAACTGACCTCCGCCGAAACGGAGAAGGGTTCCGCGCTCGGAGGTGCGGATCTCCGGATACGGGCTTTCCAATGCCGAACGGTGTCCGCGAGGTTGCGTATAGCCAGAGCTTCGGCGATGGTAAGGAACGTGCGCCCTGTCACTTACTTCGCCAGCTTTCGATAAAGATAACCGGCGCACAAGGAGTTTCCCGCATGAAGTGTTATCGGTCGATTCTTCCAGGATTGGCAGCAATTCTTCTCGGTCTACAGCCTGTAGCCAAGGCGCAACAGGGCGTTCCCGATGAAACAGACGCACTGGGCCGCCATTTTGTGAACCGCATCGGCCGGCAACTTCACCATCGCGGCCAGCCGTTTCGCGTGGCCGGAGCGAACAATTACTATCCGATGTATGCGTCGCAAACGATGGTGAATGAACTGTTCACGACCGCGGCGCAGCATAATTTCAATGTCTTCCGATTCTGGGGGTTCATCGACATCGGCAACCAGAACGGCTCCAATTCCGTGGATGGGATCCACAATGGAGTCTACTTCCATTACTGGGATGGCAGCGCGCCCGCTTTCAATGACGGAGCGAACGGCTTGGAACACCTCGACTACGTCATTTACGAGGCGGGGCTGCAGAATTTGAAGGTGATCATCCCGTTCGTGAATAACTGGAACAGCTTCGGCGGGATGGATCAGTATGTGCGCTGGCTCGGAGGGCAGTATCACGACCAGTTCTACACCGATCCTACCATCCGGAAATGGTACAAAGACTGGATCGCCCACTTGCTGAATCGCACCAACACCTATACCGGCCTGCAGTACAAGGACGACGCCACGATCCTGGGGTGGGAACTGGCCAACGAGCCGCGTTGTGGCGCAGGAGGAGCCTACCCGACATCCGGCAACTGCACAACGCATACCCTAAACAACTGGGCCGCGGACGTCAGCACCTTCGTAAAGAATATCGACCCTAAACACCTGCTGTCCGCCGGAGACGAAGGCTTTTACTGCCTTGATCCGACCTCTTCGGACTTCACCCTCAACTGCAGCCAGGGAGTGGATACGATTGCCTTGGCCTCCCTGCCCAGCATGGATGTGATGTCCTTCCATTTGTACCCGGACTCCTGGGGCAAGGACCCGTCCTGGGGCACCCAGTGGATCGCGTCGCACATTCAGTATTCTCAGCGGCTCGGCGACCGCGCCATTCTCGGCGAGTTTGGGGATTTGAATAAGGCGCTGCGTAATCCCATTTATTTCGAATGGGAGAAAACCGTGCTGCAGGACAACGGAGCCGGCGCGCTCTACTGGATCCTCTCAGATAAGCAGGACAACGGGAGTTATTACCCGGATTACGACGGATACACCGTTTATTGCCCGGGCCCGGTGTGCATTGCGTTTACGAATTTTGCAAAAACCATGGAGTTCCTCTCGCCCTTCAACTACCCGCCGGTGGCGGACAACGATACCGCAACCACACCGAACAACACACCAGTGACGCTGAATGTCACGGCCAACGACATTACCTACACCGCGCCCCTGGATGTGGACTCGATCAACCTGGATCCGTCGACCCCCGGCCAGCACACGAGCTACACGACGCAGTTTGGAACTTACGAGGTGCTCCCTGGCGGAAACGTGCGGTTCACGCCGGCATCGACCTGCGTTTCGGGCAACCTGAGCACGCCGTACACGGATACGGATGTGGCCGGACGAGTATCCAACCCGGCGAACATCATCGTGAAAGTGCAGGGGCTTCCCGGAGAGCTATATAACTTTGAAGATGGCACCGATACCTGGACGGCGGCTAGTTTCAATGCCGGTGCGGGGACAACGGCGCAGAGCACGTTGTTTGCGACGAATTGTACACACAGTCTGCAGATTACCACGACCGGGGGCGGCTGGTTCGGCCCTTCCTACGGAGTGCCGCCGCTCCCGCTGCCCTTGTCAAATGTGCACCAGATTCTAATGGACATTACCACCACCTCGGCGGGCACTTCGGAAGCGGTGGCGCTTCAGGTTGGGAAGGATTACCACTGGTGCCAAACCAGCTTTGGCTACATCCAGCCCAACACCAGTACAACGATAACGGTGGATTTGGGGACCTTGCTGACGTCGACTGCCGCATGCTTGGGTTCATTGCCAGTCGACACCACTGTCCTTCAAGGAATGTGGGTTTACTTCAGCGGAGGGGGAATCTACTACCTGGATAACCTGCGTACGCAGTGAAATTGGTACCAGAGAGAGCGTGGGCGGCCGTGAAGATTTTGCTCGAACACGGGTCCGAAGGATTTACACCTTAGCCGGCTTTCTCAAGCCGGATGTCTTCTATACGTATGTACCCACAACCAGCGCCACTGCGATCGGGTGTAACAGCGTGGAAGGCTTCTCCAGCCAAAGGATAGCTGGCTCAGGTTCGCAGCCCATATTACAGTACGAAGGTTTTTATGCGGGCTTTGGGGTAATGAAGACGCGTTCTCCCGTTTCTCTATTGTAGATGACGTACTGATGTGGCCAGACCTTTGCGAGTGCGTCGATACGCCGTCTTGCGGCTTCAAAGGTTTGTGCTGTCTCTACGAAATGCAGCTCTCCATCGTCGAGCACATCGCCGACGACAGTAAGGATGCAAAAAGGGAGGCGCGCCCCTCGCGCACTTCGTTTTGTACTCCAGGTCGGTGGCTTGAATCCGTTCATCGTTTACATACGTCCCGTTCACGGAATCAGTGTTTTGCGCGATTCCCTTTTATCGCCTCGATGATGGATTTGTAGTCGCTAGCCCGCTCCCGATATTCCTTCGCGGTTTCCTTCCACTCTTCGCGCTCCGAGTCAGGCAATTTCGGAAGCATAGCCTCGACTCGGCGGGCGTCTCCCTCCAACGTCTCCGCTTCATCTGTCAAAAGCTTCATGACCCGGGCAGTCGGAAGCATAGTGAAGCTCCTCCAACAGATTGCAGGCAAGTGAACGCGGGCCACGCGGCGGCGGAAATGTTGCTCACCGATATGGACCCGTGTTCGACATTCTTGCGAATCCTCAGCAGACTTACCGTTGGGGTTGCGAAATGCTGCTACCGGACCAGCATTCAGGCGAAGCAATTTTTCGTAAATAGTACTAATGCCCAAAAAATAAACCTTCGACACTGCGGATGCTTGCAAAGGTTTCCCGAAGGCTTGGAATTACGATAGGCTTTGCCATGGTCTCGGCGACACATTGAGGCGGTGATCGCACGCGCTTAAGATTATGGCTGACAAATGTCACACCATGGGGCATCATTAAAATGCGAACGTACTCCATTTCTGAAGCGGCTCGGCTATTAGGGGTAGACCGTCGCACACTGCACCGCTGGATTCGCAACAAGCTCGTCCCGGAACCGGCTGTGCAGGTGATTTCTGGTGTCCGTTTAAGGTTCTGGTCTGAAGCAGACTTGGCCAAGCTTAGGCGGCACAAGGCTGCACGCTATTGGGGTAAGGGCAAACGAACAAAGACGAAAGGACAACGCGATGACTAGCGTGACGCGCTAGTGCGCCAACACCAAACGCGGGCGCAACCGACCCAGCTCCGCCTGGCTTAAACTTAAAGCGCATGCTTACGCTGCCCGAACTGCAACAGCACAGACCTCAAGAAGGTTTCTCTCGCCTACCAAGAAGGACTCTTTTGTACAGTTGCCCACACTCGATGGCGCGCTGTCGCGGCTGGCGGCCATGGCCCGGATTTCGTAATCGGAAAGGCAACCACTCGTGGTTTTCATCAGTCCGTTCTGTCGAAGCAGCTAACTCCTCCAGTGAAGTGGTCGTATCGCAAGCTGACTCTCTGGTGGGTGGTGGTGTTTCTCTCGATCGGCTGGATCGTCTTCTACATCAACATTGTTACCAAAGATTCTTGGTCGGCTCGGTTGATTCTTTTCTCGGGGTTATCTGCCGTCATGTTCCTACTGTTTGTGGTTCTCTTCTGGAGGCACAATCAGTTCACGCACAAGCGCCGATACTCCCGGTGGGAACGCTCGTTCCTCTGCCACCGCTGTGGCACTTTAACGGAGCAGGAATTTTAGCGCTACGAAATCAGCAACCTGGGCAAGCCTCTTTATTACCGCTCGTTGGACGTCAATTTATCGTGGCGCCTCGATTACGTTATCCGAGCCCGAAGAGGAGTCGGGGGCGACTCACGTGAACGTCATCTTGAACTGAAGGCGGAGCTGAAGAAGAAATGAGCTTCGTTGTTGCTGAGAATTTGCTGAAGCAGATGGGACAAGAGTGGACGACGGCCGAGATCAAAGACGTGGCGGCCTTTGATTGTGCTTCATATTTGTATAACTTAACTTCCGACGAGTCGGTTGCGGAATCGCTGCCACGAACTAGTCAGGATCGCCAAGACCAAGGCATGCTATTCTCAATGCTACGCATCATTTTGGCGGGAGACGTCTATGGCGCAATTGGATCGCATTACTCGTGATCCCACCGTGATGGGCGGAAAACCCTGCATCCGAGGCATGCGTGTCACGGTCGGCATGATCGTGGGGACAGATCGGTGCTGGCCATACCATCGAGGAGTTGTTGGCGGACTATCCTTATTTGGAGCGTGAAGACATTCTTCAAGCGCTGCGCTACGCCGCGTGGCTTGCCGAAGAGCGCGAAGTTACTCTGCCTCGCGCATGAAGCTCCTAGTGGACGCTGGGCATAATTCCACATCGCGGTCACTGTGTTTGCGTCGAAGTAGTTCAAATTGATCCTCGACCCGCCACAAGAGGTGGCGACAAATTTGTCTAACAATCCGCCGTGCGCTGCCGCCTGTTCCGGCGTGTAACTATGATTGTTGCTGCAAGTAATTGCCTGACTGCGATCCAGGCGCGCTGGATTGGTGCCATTCGGGTTGTTCGTCAGAAGAGAACCGGTAAGGCCGTTCACGGAAGGGGTGCCCGGTTCGGCGGTGAACGTAGGTTCACCTGGGGGATTCGCCGCTACGGGGTATGTAGCGAAGTAGAGATCAAAAGTTATGTTTTCATCAAAAATTACCACCACGTGCTTAATGGAGTCGTGGTTGCCGAATCGGATTGCGCAAACGAAGCCATGGGCGTCAGTCCCTACCGGTTTAATTCACTCTACGGAGCCGGGCAGGCTGCTGAAATGGCCAAGCAACCGGGCAAAGCCACCGCCTACTACCAGCAACTGTTGAAAGTTTGCGCCAGCGGCAA
>WNGG01005162.1_pt1 | contig 23736 bp, 20 predicted proteins | sample 5400661 | NCBI WGS metagenome assembly WNGG01 (sample SAMN13153372, study PRJNA577476) | soil metagenome | isolation source: 100 cm soil or saprolite under Garry oak tree replicate 1 | place: USA:California | collected 2016-06-15
CGCCACCAGAGTGACCTCGAGTTCTTCAACCTGGGGTTGCGGGTCTCGATCCTTCCGTTCGGCACCTCGGGCGGTGGTCCCCTCTACGGCGCCTTCGAAGCCGGCCTCGAGCCCTTCTACCAGCACTACACCGACCCGAAGCCTGCGTTCTGGGGCGGCCTCGCGGCGGTCTTCCGCTATCACTTCCTGACGCTCGGACGGGTCGTGCCCTACGCCGAGCTGGTCGGCGCCGCGGGCGGGACCGATCTCCGGGTGCGGGAGATCGCCTCGGATTTCTCGTTCCTGGTGTGGGCCGGCGTCGGCGCGTCCGTCTTCCTCACCGACACGACCGCGGTCTACGCCGGCTACCGCCTCGAGCACGACTCCAACGCCAACTCGTCCCGGCCGAACCGGGGGTGGGAAGCCCATGTCGGCGTGGTCGGAGTGTCGTACTATTTCAAGTGAGGCGAGGGCAGCGATGAGATCCGCCATCTCCGAGATCCTCCTGGCCGGGCCGCGCGGCTTCTGCGCGGGCGTCGAGCGGGCCATCGACATCGTCGAGCTGGCGCTGTCGGTCTGCCGGCCGCCGGTCTACGTGCGTCGCGAGATCGTCCACAACCGGCTCGTGGTGGAGACGCTTCGGAAGCAGGGCGCGATCTTCGTGGACGAGCTCGACGAGGTGCCTGACCACGCGACCGTGATCTTCAGCGCCCACGGGATCTCGCCCGAGGTGCGCCGGGAGGCGGCCGAGCGGGGCCTCCGGGTCATCGACGCGACGTGCCCGCTCGTGACCAAGGTGCACCTCGAGGCGATCCGCTACGCGCGCGAGAACTACTCGATCGTCCTGATCGGCCACCAGGACCACGACGAGGTGATCGGGACGCTCGGCGAGGCGCCCGACCGCATCTTCGTCATCGCGAGCGCGGAGGAGGCCGAGAGGCTCGAGGTGTCGAATCCGAGCAAGATCGCGTACCTGACCCAGACGACGCTCTCCGTGGACGACACCCGCGACGTCATCGATGCGCTCAGGCGCAAGTTCCCGAAGATCGTCGGGCCCTCGCGCGACGACATCTGCTACGCGACGCAGAACCGGCAGGCTGCGGTCAAGCGGCTCGCGAGCGACGTGGACGTGCTGCTCGTGATCGGCTCGGCCAACAGCTCGAACGCGATCCGGCTGGTGGAGGTCGCGCAGACGGCGGGCACGCGCGCCTACCTCATCAACGACGTCGGCGACATCCGTCCCGAGTGGCTCGAGGCGGTCCGGCGCGTCGGCGTCACCGCCGGCGCCTCGACGCCGGAGGTCCTGGTGACGGAGACCGTCGAGGCGCTCCGCAACCAGGGCGCCGCCGTGCGCGAGGTCCATGTGGTCGAGGAGGACGTGCGGTTCGCGCTGCCGCCGGAGCTCGACAAGATTGCGCGCGAGCGCGGGACCACGCTGCCGACGCGGACCGCGACGCGCCAGTCCCTCTAGCACTCGCGTGGCGTGCGATGCTCGGCAAGGCGGCCCCGGCGCCGCCTTTCGTCGTTTCGACGCCCGAGAGGGGAGGAGAGCGATGCCAGAGAACCGCACCCTGAGATGGGCGGCGGCCCTCGCCGCGGCGGTGCTTGGAGCCGCGGCGCTCGTCGCGGCCCGCGGCCACGACGCGAGGGCGCAGGACGTCGGTGAGACGCTCCTCCTCGACAACGACCGGGTGACGGTCTACGAGTTCCTCTTCCCGCCGGGGTTCCGGGGCGAGGAGCACGCCGCCGCCGCCAACGAACGCGGCCAAGGGGACGATCCACGCCTCGCTCAACGAGACGAGCCGGCCCGCGCGCGTCCTCGTCGTGATGCTCAAGGGGCACTGACGCACGTCAGCCGAGCAAATCCTCGACGCCAACGATCAGAGCGGGGAAGGCCTCGGGCGCGATCCGTTGCCCGCGCTGGAGCCTCACGAGTTGCTGGTACCCGTCAGCCGTCGGCGCGCGGTAGACCTCCACCCGGTCCGCCGTCAAATCAAGGAGCCAGGCCTCATGGATCGCCGCGCGCGCGTAGAGCGGCATCCTCACCCGGCGGTCCACGGCGAGGGTGGAATCCGCCACCTCGATGAGGAGCAGGACGTCCGCCGCCACCGGGTGCGCCGCCGTGTAAAAGTCCGCGCGCGGACGCAGCAGCGTGACGTCTGGCTGGGGCTCGGAGTCTTCCTTCGGGAGCTCGATCGGGTTCTGGATCTGGACGACGGCGCGCTCGCCAAGCCGCGACGTCCAGAGACGGTTGAGGCGGTTCACCGTGCCGGCGTGCCGCGAGCCGATCGGCTCGCGCACGACGATCTCCCCGGCGATGAGTTCCACCGGCTCGTGCTCGGGGAGAATTCCCGCCTCGCCCATCCGGTGGTACTCGTCAACGGTGAACCGGCGCCGCGTGGGAAGTTCGCCCATCGTTGCCTCTGGTACGATTCTACTGTCGCAACTGCGACCGGTCACTGTCGATATTCCAATACACGGGTATCAGATCGGCCTCCTCGGGCTATACTCCTGCTCAAGACCCCGAGCCGCCGAGCGCGATGAGTTTCGTCAGCCACGTCGAGTGCACGATCTGCGGCGACCGTCAAGACCCGAAGCGGTTGCTGACCGTCTGCGCGAGGTGCGGGCAGATGCTCGTCGTGCGCTACGACCTCGAGCGCGTGAAGACGAGCGTCAGCAAGGATGCGCTCCGCCAACGCCCGCCCGGGATGTATCGCTTCCGCGAGCTGACGCCGCTGGATGACGGCGAGGAGCCCGTCACGCTCGGCGAGGGCGGCACGCCGCTGCTCCCGCTGTCGCGCCTGGGCGCCCATCTCGGGTTGCGTCGTCTCTTCGCCAAGGACGAGGGCCAGAACCCGACCGGCTCGTTCAAGGCGCGCGGGCTCGGCATGGCGATCACGCGCGCGAGGACGCTCGGGGCGCGAGGCTTCGTGATCCCGTCCGCGGGCAACGCGGGCGGCGCCGCGGCGGTGTACGCGGCGCGCGCGGGGCTGCCGTGCGCGGTCGTCGTCCCGCGCGGGACGCCGCCCGCGGCGATCGCCGAGGCGCAGATCGCGGGCGCCCACGTCTTCACCGTCGAAGGCTCGATCGCCAACGCCGGGAAAGTCGTCGCGACGATCGCGCCCCAGCTCGGTTGGTTCGACCTCTCGACGCTCAAGGAGCCGTACCGCCTCGAGGGCAAGAAAACGATCGGTCTCGAGCTCGCCGCGGAGCTCGGCTGGCGGATGCCCGACGTCCTCCTCTATCCGACGGGCGGCGGCACGGGGCTCGTCGGGATCCCCAAGGCCTATGCAGAGCTCTTGGCGATGGGCTGGCTCGCGGGAGCGCTCCCGCGCTGCTTCGCGGTGCAGGCTGAAGGCTGCGCCCCCGTGGTGAGAGCCTTCCTGGACGGCGCCGAGACGACGACAGCCTGGGAGAGCCCGACGACCCACGCCGCGGGGCTCCGCGTGCCGTCGCCCTTTGCCGGACGCCAGATGCTGCGGGTGCTCCGCGAGACGGGCGGCGGCGCCGTCGCCGTGAGCGAGACGGGCATCCAGGGGGCGCAGCGGCTCGTCGCGCAGCTCGAGGGGATCTGGACGGCGCCCGAGGCCGCGGCTCTCGTCGCGGCGCTCACCGTGCTGAAGGAGCGCGGGGACGTGGCCCGCGACACCGAGGTCATGATGATCTTCACGGGCGCGGGCCTCAAGTACGAGCCTCCGCCGCTGGACGCGCCCGTGGAGCTGGCCGGGACGGACGCCGAGATTCTGGCGCAGGTGAAGCGCGTCATCCGTCCGTAAGGCCCTGTGGTAGGATTGCCGGCACCTCGGGAGGTCGTGTCGGGAGGAGGCCGGTCGATGGCAATCGAGATCGGGAAGATCCGCAACGTCGGCGTGGTCGGGCACGGCGGTGTCGGCAAGACGTCCCTCGTCGAGGCTCTGCTCTTCACCGCCGGCGCGATGACTCGCCTCGGGAAGGTGGACGACGGCTCGACGACCACCGACTTCGATCCCGACGAGATCAAGCACAAGATCTCGATCAACACCGCGGTCGCCTACTGCGACTGGAAGGGCCACCGGATCACCCTCGTGGACACGCCCGGGTACGGCGATTTCATCGCCGACGCGCGGGCGGGGCTGCGGGTGGTCGAGGCGGCGATCGTCGTCGTGGACGCCGTCGCCGGCGTGCAGGTGCAAACCGAGAAGGTCTGGAAGTTCGCGACCGAGTACGCCCTGCCGCGCGCGGTCGTCGTCAACCGCCTCGACCGCGAGCGCGCCGATTTCTACCGGACGCTCGAGTCGCTCGCGCGCCGCCTCAAGGGCCGCCTCGTCGCGCTCCAGATCCCCCTCGGCGAGGAGTCGAGCTTCCGCGGCTACGTCGATCTCGTGAGGATCAAGGCCGTCACGTACGCGAACGGCAAGGCGAGCGAGGGCGAGGTGCCCGGCGACCTCTCGGACCGGGTCAAGGAGTACCGCGAGAGGCTCGTCGAAGCCGCTGCCGAGACGGACGACGAGCTGCTCAGCAAGTACCTCGAGGAAGGCTCGCTCGGCGAGCCCGAGATGCTCCGAGCCCTCCGCGCCGGCATCGCCGGTGGCAAGCTCGTGCCAGTCCTCTGCGCCTCCGCCGCGCGCAACCTGGGATCGGCCGCGCTGCTCGACCTCGTCGTCGACTCGCTGCCCTCGCCCGCCGACCGCGGCGAGGTGGCGGGGACCGACCTCAAGGCGAAGCAGCCGGGGACGCGCTCGCCCGAACCCAAGGCGCCCGTGGCCGCACTGGTGTTCAAGACGCTCTCCGACCCCCACATCGGCAAGCTCTCGCTCTTCCGCGTCTACAGCGGCACGCTCAGGGCCGACGCGACGCTCCTCAACGCCTCGCGCTCCGTCAGGGAGCGCATGGGGCACGTCTCGTGGCTCATGGGCAAGACGCAGAAGAACGTCGAGGCGCTCGGTCCCGGCGAGATCGGCGTCGCCCAGAAGCTCAAGGAGACGCTCACGGGCGACACGCTGTGCGACGAGGCCCAGCCGTTCGAGCTCCCGCGGATCACGTTCCCCGAGGCGAGCATCTCGTTCGCGATCCAGCCCAAGACGCGCGGCGACGAGGACAAGATCTCGAACGCGCTCGCGCGCATCGCCGAGGAGGACCCGACGGTCCACTACCATTACGACCCCGAGACGAAACAGCTCCTCGTCGCGGGCGTGGGCAGCCTCCACGTCGAGATGGTCGTCGAGCGCATGAAGCGCAAGTACAACGTGGACGTGAACCTGCTGCCGCCGCGCATCCCGTACAAGGAGACCGTCAAAGGACGCGCCGAGGGGCAAGGCAAGTACAAGAAGCAGACGGGCGGGCGCGGCCAGTACGGCGACGTCTGGCTGCGCGTCGAGCCCTTGCCGCGCGGGGGCGGCTTCGAGTTCGTGGACGAGATCTTCGGCGGCGCCGTGCCGCGCAACTACATCCCGTCCGTCGAGAAAGGCGTCCGCGACTGCATGAAGAAGGGGATCCTGGCCGGCTACCCGATCGTCGATCTCAGGGTGATCCTCTACGACGGCACCTACCACGAGGTCGACTCCTCGGACATGGCGTTCCAGATCGCGGCCTCGCTGGGCCTCCAGAAGGTGTTCCTGGACGCCCACCCGATCCTGCTCGAGCCCATCATGAACGTCGAGGTGACCGCCCCCTCCGAGGTGGCGGGCGACATCATCGGCGACCTGAACTCGCGGCGCGGTCGCATCGTGGGCATGGAGCCGGCGGGTGAGACGGCGGCGGTCCGCGCCACGGTGCCGATGGCGGAGATGCTGACGTACGAGTCGAGCCTCCGCTCGATGACCGGCGGGCGGGGCGCCTACTCGATGGAGTTCTCCCACTACGAGGAGGTCCCGGCGTTCCTGGCCGAGAAGGTCACCAAGGAGGCCAAGACCGAGAAGGAGAAGGCCGAGAAGCACTGAGGTCTTGGCATAGAATAAGGGCCGGGATGATCTTCCAGCAGATCCTGAACGAGGAGTCCGGGTGCCTCTCGTACCTGGTCGGCTGCGGCCAGGCCGGCCAGGCCGTCATCGTCGATCCGGGCCGCGACCGCGTCCACGAATATCTGAGATTGGCGCGGCGCAAGGGCCTGCAGATCACGCACGTCGTCGAGACGCACACCCACGCCGACCACATCTCGGGCAACCGCGACCTCGCCGCCGCGACGAACGCGGCGATCTTCGCTCACCGGGCCGCTGGCCTCGCCTTCGATCATGAGCGGCTCAGCGACGGCGACGAGCTCCGCGTCGGGAACATCCGACTGAAGGTCGCGCACACGCCGGGCCACACGCCCGACTCGGTCTGTCTTCTCGTCACGGACCTCGACCGGGGCCCCGAGCCGTGGTTCGTCCTCACCGGCGACACGCTCTTCGTCGGGTCCGTGGGGCGCCCGGACCTCGGCGGTACCCGCGCGGCCGAGGAGGCGTACGAGAGCCTGACGCGCGTGCTCCTGCCGCTCGACGACAGCCTCGAGATCTACCCGGCCCACGGCGCGGGCTCGGCGTGCGGGCGCGCGATGTCGGCGAAGACGGGCTCCACGATCGGCTTCGAGCGGCGCTTCAACGCGGCGTTGCAGCTCCGCGACCGCGCCGCGTTCGTGGATTTCATCATGCGTGACCTGCCGCCGAAGCCGCCCCAGTTCGACAAGATCGTCGGCAAGAACAAGGGGCTGATCCCGCTCCAGGCGGCGAAGCCGCGCCCGTACACGGCGCGCGAGGCGTGGGAGGCGGTCCAGGGCGGCGAGTGCGTGGTCGACCTGCGCGACCCCGGCACGTACGGCGAGAGCCACATCCCGGGCGCGCTCAACGTATGGATCGACAGCCCGCAGTTCGCCGAGCGCGTCGCGTGGGCGGTTCCGGCCGGCGTGCCGCTGCTGCTCCTGGCGCAGGGGCCGTCGGACCTCGAGCGCGCGGTGCAGGCGCTCTCGCGCGTCGGTGTGGACGAGGTCGTTGGGTATTTGCACTGGGGAATGATCGAGTGGAAGAGCGGGGGATTTCCCGTGGAGTCCGTCCCGCAGATCACCGTGCACGACCTCGCGGAGTGGCTCGAGGAGGGGCGCGACCTCGCGGTGATCGACGTCCGCGAGCCCTTCGAGTGGCTCGACGGCCACATCGAGGGCGCCATCCACCTGCCGATGATGGAGTCCGTGGCGCGCCGTGACCTCGTCCCGCCCGACCGGCCCAAAGCCGTGCTCTGCGCGGGCGGGCTCCGCTCGAGCACGGTGATCAGCGCGCTCAAGCGCCACGGGATCCAGCACTGGTACAACGTCACCGGCGGCATGACGGCGTGGGCGAAGTCGAGCTACCCCGTCGCGCGACCGACGGCCGTCGGGCCGGCGCCCGCCTCGTCGCCCGCGCGCACGATGCTCGACTGCCGCGGCCTCGATTGCCCGATGCCGGTCATGAAGCTCGCCAAGGCGATCAAGACGGTCGCGCCCGGTGGCTCGATCGAGCTGCTCGCCACCGACCCAGGCTCGGTGACGGACCTCGAGGCGTTCGAGAAGCAGTCGGGGCACCGGATCGTGGAGCGGGGGGAGTCGGAGGGCGTCTTCCGGTTCGTCGTGCAGCGGACGAAGTGACGACCGGCTGATGGGCCGCTCGCTCTCGGAGCAGTACGCGGTGCTCTTCGGCCGCCCCTGGTCCATCTGGGGGTCGGCCGTTCTCGTCGCCACGGTCAACGTCTTCCTCTTCGCGTTCGACCGGCCGTGGACCGCGTCGGACGGCATGCGCAACTGGGGCGACTGGGTGCTGACGGGTCTCGGGATCGTGCGCCGCCCCGATCTCCTGGTCCCGTGGCTCTACTCGGGGTCGCTCCTCAATGGTGGCGTCCTCCTGGGGGGTCTCGTCGCCGCGCTCCTGTCGAGCGAGTTCGCGATCCGCCTGCCGCCGCGGGGCGAGCTCGCGAAGGGCGCCATCGGCGGGCTCCTGATGGGCGTCGGCGCCGTCCTCGCCTTCGGCTGCAACATCGGCGGCTTTTTCTCGGCGACGAGCGCGCTCTCCCTCGCGGGCCTCGCTATGATGCTCGGGCTCGGTGCGGGCGCGGTCCTCGGGCTCCGCTACCTGGTCTGGGAGACAGAGCACCGGCCCCGGTGGTCGAGCGGCGCGGGGCGCGTGTACCTGGCGCCGTCTGATGCCCGGGCGAGCCGCCAGCCGTGGCTCGGCGCGCTGCTGCTCGTCCTCCTGCTCGCGACGCCGGCCGTCTACTCGCGCGCCGGCTACGTCGCGCAGGGCGTCTTCCTCCTCTTCGGCGTCGCGTTCGGCGTCATCTTCCAGCGTTCGCGTTTCTGCCTCGTGCGCGCGTTCCGCGAGCCGTTCATGACCGGCGACGCGGAGCACACGCGGGCCGCGGCGCTGGCGCTCGTGATCAGCACGCTCGGGTTCGCGATCCTCAAGTTCACCGATCTCAAGGACAAGAGCGAGTGGGTCTTTCCCGCCGCCGGCGCGGGCGCGCTCGCTGGGGGCCTCGCGTTCGGTGTCGGGATGACGCTGGCAGGCGGCTGCGGCGCCGGCTCGATCTGGCGCGCGGGCGAGGGCCAGGTGAAGCTCTGGGCGGCGATCGCCTGCTTCGCCCTCGGCGTTTCGCTGACGCGCCTCGCCGCGGCGCAGGCCGGCCTCCTCCAGCAGCTCGGCGCCGCCGTGTTCCTGCCGTCGGCGATCGGCTGGGGCGGCGCGATTGGCCTCGTGGTCCTCGTCATGGCGGCGTGGGCCCTCGGCGCGACCTGGAACGAGGAGACGCGACGATTCAGCGCGCTGTGAGCGTCGCCGCGGAGAACGCTCGAGCGAGTCGGAGGGAGTCATGACACGTTTGACGCGCAGGGAGTTCCTCAGAACGTCGGGGACGGGCGCCGGGCTCGGGCTCCTCGCCGCGGCGGGCGTCGCGGGCTGCGCGCCGGCGATCAAGGGCGACTTCGCGCCCAAGGCGGGCCGCCGCGTCGTCGTGATCGGCGGCGGCTGGGGCGGCGCGACGGCCGCGAAGTACGTGCGGTTGGCCGACCCCTCGATCGAAGTCGTCCTGCTCGAGCCGAACCAGCAGTTCGTGTCGTGCCCGTTCAGCAACCTCGTCCTCTCCGGCGTCCGCTCGATCGACAGCCTCACCTTCGGGTATGGCGGTCTCCGGAGCCACGACGTCAAGGTCTACCATGCGGCGGCCAGCGCGATCGAGCCCGACACGAGGCGTGTCAGGGTGGGCGAGGGCTATCTCGAGTACGATCGGCTCATCGTCTCGCCGGGCGTCGAGTTCCAGTGGGAGCAGGTCGACGGCCTCGCGGAGGCACAGGACCGCGTGCTCCACGCGTGGAAGGCGGGCCGCCAGACCGTCCAGCTCGCGCGGCAGCTCGAGGCCATGCCCGACGGCGGCGTCTTCGTCCTGACGGTGCCTCCCGTCGCCTACCGGTGCCCGCCCGGCCCGTACGAGCGCGCGTGCCAGGTGGCGTGGTACCTCAAGACGCGCAAGCCCAGGTCGAAGCTCGTCGTGCTCGACGCGAACCAGAATGCCGCGTGGAAGGATTACCCGAACCTCGAGTACCGCGCGTCCAACAAGGTCGTCAAGGTCGATCCCTCCACGCGCGAGGTGACGACGGACTTCGGCGACCGGGTGAAGTATGACGTCGTCAACCTGATCCCGCCCCAGCGTGCCGGGACGATCGCGGTCCAGGCCGACCTGGTCGGCGCGGACAAGCGCTGGTGCGAGGTCGATCACGTGACGTACGAGTCGGTGAAGCACAAGAACGTGCATGTGGTCGGCGACTCGACCATCGGGCTGCCGGTGCCCAAGTCCGGCAACATCGCCAACGCCATGGGCAAGATCTGCGCCGTCGCGGTCGTCCACCTGCTGAACGGCAAGGAGGTGCCGTCGATGGCGCCGGGCAACACCTGCTACAGCTGGGTCAACGACCGCGAGGCGATCGCGGTCGTCAACGCGTACAAGATCGAGGGCGGCAAGGTCGTCCAGATCGAGCAGAAGCTCACCCCCAGCCAGTCGGCCGAGTGGGCCCAGCACGCGGACGGCTGGGCGAGGAGCATCTGGCAGGACATTCTCGCCTAGGCCGGAGGAGGGAGCGCCCGATGCGAACGACCATTCGTCTCGTCGCAAGCTCACTGAGCCTCGGCGTCGTTCTGGTGGCCGGCGTCGCCGCGGCCGGACCGCTCGACGGGCCCGGCGCCGCCAAGGCGCTCGCCTGCAGCGCGTGTCACGGCCCGGGCGGCCAGAGCCCGTCCAACACGATGCCGATCATCGCGGGCATCGCGCCCTGGTACTTCAAGAAAGCGATCGAGGACTACGCCGCGGGCCGGCGGCCATCGCCCGAGATGGAGCCGTATGCAAAGTACGTGATCCAGGCGGGCGTCGACGACCTCGCCGCCTACTTCACGGGCCAGGCGCGCCAGCCCACGGCGATGAGGCCGGACGCCGCAGCCATCGAACGGGGTCGCGCGGCGTCCAAGCAGTGCGCGATTTGCCACGGCGAGTCCGGCAGAGGGGATGCCGCGAAGGGTAGTCCCGACCTGCGCGGGCAGCCCCCCGGCTATCTCAGGCACCAGATGCTCCTGTTCAAGGCCGACCGCCGGAACCCCGCGGATGAGACGCTCAAGGCGCTCAAAGCGCTGATGAAGACGGTCCCGGACGACCAGATCGGGGATCTCGCGGCGTACTACTCGAGCCTGCGCTAGTGCCGGGCCAACTAAGTTCGGCGCGGACCCGGTGACGCTCGCGTTCGCTCTGACCCTGCTGGCGCTCGGGTTCGTCGGCGCGTTCGTGGCGGGCCTGCTCGGCGTCGGGGGCGCGATCGTCATGATCCCGCTCCTGCTCTACGTGCCGCCGCTGATCGAGGTCGGGGCGCTGGACATCAAGTCGGTCGCGGGCGTCACGATGACCCAGGTGCTCGTCGCGGCCACGGCGGGCATGCTCGCCCACCGGCGGCACCGCACGGTGAACCGCGACCTCGCATGGGCGGGCGGCCCCGCGATGGCCGCCGGCTCGCTCGCCGGGGCGCTCGTGTCGCAGTACGTGCACGAGCGCTGGCTCCTGCTCGTCTTCGCGCTCATGGTGACCGGCGCCGCGTTTCTCATGTTCGTACCGGTGGACGGCATCGACCACACGCCCGACGCCCGCCAGCTCACGTTCAGCCGGCCGCGCGCGGCGATCGTCTCGGGCGGCGTGGGCGTGGCGGCGGGCCTCGTGGGAGCGGGCGGCGCGTTCCTCCTGGTGCCGCTGCTCCTCGTCGTCGTCGGTGTGCCGATCCGCGTGACGATCGGCAGCTCGCTCGCGATCACCGCGCTCGCGGCGACGGCGGGCTTCGTCGGCAAGCTCGTGACCGGCCAGATCCCGCTGCTCCCGACCCTGGCGGTTGTCGCGGCGGCGGCGCCTGGCGCGCAGCTGGGCGCCGTGGTGAGTCGGCGCGTGCCGCCGCTCGGGCTCCGTGTGGCGCTCTGCGTCTTCATCGCCACGACCGCGGTCAGGGTCTGGGTGGATCTCCTGTGGCGCTGACCCTTGGGGAGGTCGCGTGCGCTACGGCTTCGTGATCGACCAGCGCCGCTGCATCGGCTGTCACGCGTGCACCGTGGCGTGCAAAGAGGAGAACCAGGTGCCCCTCGGCGCCTTCCGCACCTGGGTCAAGTACGTCGAGCGGGGGACGTTCCCGAACACGCGGCGCTCCTTCGCCGTGCTCCGCTGCAACCACTGCGACCGCGCCCCGTGCGTGACGATCTGCCCGACGGTCGCGCTCTACCGGCGGCCCGACGGCATCGTCGACTTCGACGGCGACCGCTGCATCGGCTGTAAGTCGTGCATGCAGGCGTGTCCCTACGACGCGCTCTACATCGACCCGAACACGCGGACGGCCGCGAAGTGCCACTACTGCGCCCATCGCGTGGAGGTGGGGCTCGAGCCCGCGTGCGTGATCGTCTGCCCCGAGCAGGCGATCGTCGCGGGCGACCTTGACGATCCCGGGTCGCGGATCGCCCGGCTCGTCGCGCGCGAGCCGGTGCAGGTGCGCAAGGCCGAGCAGGGCACGCGGCCGAAGGTCTACTACCTGGGCGCCGACGCCGGGGCCCTCGTGCCCCAGCTCCAGTCGACGACGGACCGCTACCTCTGGGCGGAACGGCCCGAGGGTGAGCTCGACCTCGTGCGGATGGTCGCCGCCGTCCAGGAGGACCAGGGTGACGGCGCGCTCTCCCGTCCCGTTTACGACGTGCCGCACCTGCCGCGGCCGTGGGGACGGAAGGTCTCGGCGTATCTGTGGGCGAAGTCCATCGCCGCCGGCCCGCTCCTGATCGCGTCCGTCGCGGTGCTCGGCGGCGGCGCCCCGTCGGGCGGCCTGTTCGGGATCGCCGCGCCGGCCCTGGCGCTCCTCTTCCTGCTCGCGACGACGGCGCTCCTCGTGCTCGACCTCAAGCGCCCCGAGCGCTTCCACTACATCCTGTTCAAGGCGAACTATCGATCCTCGCTGGTGTGGGGAGCGTGGATCCTCATCGCCTACGGCGGCGTCGCCGCCCTGTGGCTCGCGAGCGTGTTGGCGGGCGCCGGCGAGCTCGTCCGGTTCCTGGCGCTGCCCGCCCTCGTCCTCGCAGGGGCGTCCGCGGGCTATAGCGCCTTCCTCTTCGGGCAGGCGGAGGGCCGCGACTTCTGGCAGAGCTCGCTCCTCCTCCCGCAGCTCCTCGTCGCCGCGCTCGTCGCCGGCGCCGCGTCGCTGCTCATCGTCGGCTTCGTCAGCGGCGCCGACCTCGGGGGTCTGTGGACACTGAGCATGGTGATGGCGGTCGCGCTCCTTCTCCAGGGGCTCGTGCTCACCGCCGAGCTGCTGGTGCCCCACGCGAGCCTCGACGCCGCCCGCGCCGCGGCGCTCATCACGCGCGGCGAGTGGAAGACGCCCTTCTGGGGCGGCGTCATCGCGGCGGGCACCGCGCTGCCGATCGTCCTGGTCTGGCCCACCCCGTACTCGGCGGCGCTGGGCGGGGCGCTGGCCCTCGCCGGCCTCTGGATCTACGAGGACCTCTGGGTCAAGGCCGGGCAGTCGGTGCCGCTGTCGTGAGCGCCACGGATCCTCGAGCGCCCGAGCCACTGCATCCTGTGGCCCGAGAGCTCGCGCCGCCACGGGGCGGTCTCCGGAGCTACCCACCCGTCGAGCGCTGGGACGACTGGGAAGAGTACGACCCGGCCGCGTGGCCGCGGAAGGTCACGCGCCGCTACGCGCTGATCCCGACGATCTGCTTCAACTGCGAGGCGGCGTGCGGGCTCCTCGCCTACGTCGACAAGCAGACGCTCGGAATCCAGAAGTTCGAGGGCAACCCGGCGCATCCGGGGAGTCGCGGACGCAACTGCGCGAAGGGGCCCGCGACCCTCAACCAGGTGAACGACCCGGAGCGGATCCGCTATCCGTTGCGCCGGGTCGGGCCCCGGGGCGGCGGGCAGTGGGAGCGCGTGAGCTGGGACGAGGCGCTCGACGACGTGAGCCGCCGGATCCGGACGGCGCTCGTCGAGGGCCGGCACAAGGAGATCATGTACCACCTCGGGCGCCCGGGCCACGAGCTCGTCTATCTCCAGCGCGTCTTCCACGCCTGGGGGATCGACGGCCACAACAGCCATACCAACGTGTGCTCCTCGAGCGCCCGCGCGGGCTACGCCTTCTGGCACGGCATGGATCGGCCGTCGCCCGATCACGCGAACGCGCGGTTCATCCTGCTGCTCTCTTCGCACCTCGAGACGGGCCACTACTTCAACCCGCACGCCCAGCGGATCATCGAGGCCAAGGAACGCGGGGCACGGGTCTGCGTCATCGACTCCCGGCTGTCGAACACCGCGTCGATGGCCGACTGGTGGCTCGCGCCCTGGCCCGGGTCGGAGTCGGCGCTGCTGCTCGCGATGGTGAGCGTCCTCGTCCGCGAGCGGCTCTACGACCGGGAATTCGTGCGCCGCTGGGTGAACTGGGAGGAGTACGTCCGCGCGGAGCGGCCGGACCTTCCCGTGAGCTTCGAGGCCTTCGAGGGGGCGCTCGGCGAGCTCTACGCGCGCTACACGCCCGAGTTCGCCGAGAACGAGAGCGGCGTCCCCGCGGCGACGCTCGTGGAGGTCGCGCGCACGATCGGCAGCGCCGGCTCGGCCCTCGCGACCCACGTCTGGCGCAACGCCGCCGCCGGCAACCTCGGCGGCTGGCAGGTGGCGCGGGCGCTCGAGCTGATCGTGGTGCTCATGGGCGCCGTCGCCACGCCCGGCGGCACCGCGCCCAGCGCCTGGAACAAGGCGGTGCCCGCGCCGCCACTGATGCCACCGCCCGCCAAGGTGTGGAGCGAGCTCCTGATGCCGCGCGAGTACCCGCTCGCGTTCTTCGAGATGAGCTACCTCCTGCCGCACTTCTTGAAGGAAGGCCGTGGCAAGCTCGCCGTGTACTTCACCCGCGTCTACAACCCCGTCTGGACCAACCCGGACGGCATGTCCTGGATCGAGGTGCTGACCGATCCCGAGAAGATCGAGCTCCACGCCTGTCTCACGCCCATCTGGAGCGAGACGGCGTGGTTCGCCGACTACGTGCTCCCGATGGGGCACGCCTCGGAGCGCCACGACCTCATGTCGCAGGAGACTCATGCGGCCCGCTGGATCGGCTTCCGCCAGCCCGTGTTGCGCGTGATGCTCGAGCGGCAGGGCAAGACCTTCGACCTCACCTGGCAGGCCCACGAGGCGGCGGGCCTCGGGCAGGTGTGGGAGGAGGACGAGTTCTGGATCGAGCTGTCGTGGCGGATCGACCCCGACGGGAGCCTCGGCGTGAGGAAATACTTCGAGTCGCCCGACCGCCCGGGCCAGAAGCTCCGAATCGAGGAGCTCTACCGCTGGATCTTCGAGCACAGCGTCCCCGGCCTCCCCGAGGCGGCGGCGAAGGAGGGGCTCACGCCGCTCGCGTACATGCGGAAGTACGGCGCGTTTCTCGTCGAGGACCAGGTCTACCACACCCACGAGCAGCCGCTCTCGGCCGACGAGCTCCACGGCGCCCGGGTGGATCCCGTCACGAAGGTGGTCGTCAAGGGCGGCCAGGCGGTCGGCCTCGAAGTGGACGGCGTGCCGCGACTCGGCTTCCCGACGCCGTCGCGGAGGCTCGAGTTCTTCTCGCGGACGCTCAAGGAGTGGAAGTGGCCCGAGCAGGCCGTGCCGAGCTACATCCGAAGCCACGTGCACTGGTCGAAGATCGACCGCGCGAAGGGCGAGATGGTGCTCCTGCCGACCTTCCGGCTCCCGACGCTCATCCACACGCGCTCGGGCAACGCGAAGTGGCTCTACGAGATCTCTCACACCAATCCGCTGTGGCTCCATCCCGAAGACGCCGCCCGGCTCGCCGTCGTCACGGGCGATCTCCTCAGGGTCACGACGGCGATCGGCTACTTCGTCGACCGGGTCTGGGCGACGGAGGCGATCCGCCCCGGCGTGATCGCGTGCTCGCACCACCTGGGGCGATGGCGACTTCACCGGGACGCGGGAGGCGAGCGCTGGTCCACCGCGCTCGTCGACCTCCAGCAGGTCGAGCGCGGGAAGTGGCGGATGCGCCAGCGGGAGGGCGTCCGGCCGTTCGCGAGCGACGACCCCGACTCGGCGCGGATCTGGTGGACGGAGGCGGGCGTCCACCAGAACCTGACGTTCCCGGTCCAGCCCGATCCCCTGAGCGGCCAGCACTGCTGGCACCAGAAGGTCACGGTCGCCAAGGCGGGAGCCGACGATCGCTACGGCGACATCGTCGTGGACACCAATAAGTCCTTCGAGGTCTACCGCGAGTGGCTCACGCTCGCGCGCCCGGCACCGGGGCCGGGCAACCTCCGCCGCCCGCTCTGGCTCCCCCGGCCGTTCACGCCGGATCCCTCTGCGTACTCCCTGGGCGGCTCGGCTGGTGTAGAGTAGGGTCGCCATGAAGATAGGATCGCCATGAAGATCGCCGTGCGCGAGTCGCGCCCCATGACGCGACGGACAATGCTCGGGACGCTCGGCGTGATCGCCGTCACCGCGGCGAGCGGCACCCTCACACCACCGAGGCGGGCCGGCGCGCAGCCGCTCGGGCTCAACGAGAGCCTCGACGAAGCGATGAAGCGCGTGTTCGGGAGCCGGTCCATCAAGGACGGTGGGAGCCTGATCAAGCTCGATATTCCCCTCATCGCGGAGAACGGCGCCGTCGTCCCCGTGTCGGTGCGTGTGGACTCGCCGATGACGCCGACGAGCTACGTCAAGCACATCTACGTCGTGGCGGACAAGAACCGGATCCCCGTCGTGACGCGGGTCACGCTCACGCCCGCGGCGGGGCAGGCGTTCATGGGGGCGAACATCCGCCTCGGCGAGACGGGCGACGTCCGCGCGATCGTCGAGCAGAGCGACGGCACGCTCTGGCAGGTCAAGCGCGAGGTCAAGGTCACCGTCGGCGGGTGCGGAGGCTAGAACGGCATGGCGGACATCGGCAAGGTCCGCATCCGGATCCCGTCGAGCATCAAGCCCGGGGAGGTCGTGCAGGTCCGCACCCTCGTGATCCACCCGATGGAGCGTATCGAGCGCGACCGCGAGGGCAGGATCATCCCGAAGACGTACAACTACATCAACAGGGTGATCGTGACCTACCTCGGCAAGACGATCGTCACGTTCGACACCACGCAGAGCGTGAGCGAGAACCCCTTCTTCTCCTTCGCGTTCAAGGCGACGGATCCCGGCCCGCTGAGAGTCGAGTTCCTCGACACTACCGGCGGCAGGTACGAGGGCGCGGTCGACATCACATTCGCCTGAGCGGGAGCCGAGGCGATCCGTGCGGCGACTCTCCGCGCTTCCTTCGCTCGCGCTGGGCGCGCTGGTGCTCGGCTGCGCCGTGATGGCGCGCCAGACCCCCGAGGACGCCGGGATGCTGACGTGGACATCGCGGGCGCTCCCCGAGGCCCGGGGCGACTTCCGCGTCCTCCCCGATGGTCGCCGCGAGGCGATCCGCTACAAGGGGTGGCCGACGCGCGACTTTAGCGCCTTCCGTACCTACGACTACGACGACCCGCGGCCCGAGCCCGTCGTCGAGCGCGTGACGATGCCGGCGGGGTTGAAGGGCGACCCGACGAAGGGACGCGCCCTCTTCCTCGACCGCGCGAAGGGCCCGTGCAGCGGCTGCCACCTCGTGCCGGGCGCCGACGTGTGGCCGGCGGGCAATGTCGGGCCGGACCTCTCGACGCTCGGCGACCGCGGCCTGCCCGACCCGTACCTCTATCAGCTCCTCTGGGACCCCCGCGTCGTGTTCCCCGACACGGCGATGCCGCCGTGGGGCAGGAACGGCGTCTTCACGTCCGAAGAGATCGCCCATCTCCTCGCCTACCTCCAGACGCTCAGGGGGCCGCTTCCGCCGGAGACGGACCCCGACCGGAACCCGCTCACGCGCAAGAAGCCGGTCGGGTTCGGCGACAACCTCGATCCCACGAACAACCCGGCCGTGCTCCTCGCCGAGGACGCCCAGGCGCTGTGGGAGCAGAAGGGGCCGGCGGGGCGGGCGTGCGCCGACTGCCACCCGGGCGGCCCCGAGCGGGCGATGCGGTCCGTCGCGACGCGGTACCCGAAGCACATGAGAATCTACGGGCGCGTGATGAGTCTCGAGGACTTCCTCGAGGCGCACGGCCCCGAGACGACGGGACGGCCGTATCCGGCCGAGTCGGCGGACAACCTGACGATGACCATGCGCATCAAGATGGCCTCCAACGGCCTCGCCGTGGCGCTCGACACCTCGAGCCCCGAGGCGCGCGCGGCGATCGCGCGCGGGAGGGCGACGTTCTACAGAAAGGTCGGTGCGCGCAACCACTCGTGCGCCGACTGCCACACCTCCGCCAAGGGCGCCAAGAAGTTCCTCGGCGGCCGGCTGCTCGCCGACGTCAGCGACGGGCTGACGCGCCACTTCCCGACGTGGCGCACGGACCGGGGCGAGGTCTGGGACCTCCGCAAGCGCTTCCAGTGGTGCATGACACCGCTCGGCACGAACATGCTGGCCGCGGACGCCGTCGAGTACGCCGAGCTCGAGCTCTACCTCACGACGTTCGACCGGGGCAAGCCGCTCAACGTTCCCGGGATCCGACATTGAAGAGGGCACGGGCACCCGGGCTGTCGCCACGCCCGTGCCCCGCCGCGATCCCGCGTGGCGTGGATACGCACCCGCGATCCGAGTCGCTGCGATTGTAAATGGACGTCACGCGGCGCGACCTCCTCAAGCTCCTCGCGATCGCCGCCGCATCGGGGATCGACCCGCGGCGGCTCGAGGCCGACGACGGGCCCGAGCGCCTCCTCGAGTTCGAGCCCCTCGGCAACGTCACGCTGCTGCACGTGACCGACGCCCACGCGACCACCCGTCCCGTGTTCTACCGCGAGCCCGACACGCTGATCGGCGTCGGCGACGAGCGCGGCAAGCCGCCGTTCGTCACGGGCGCGGAGTTCCTGCGCGCCTACCACCTGGCAGCCGACACCGCCGCGGCGTACGCGTATACATCCCTGGACTTCCCGGCGCTCGCCGCTCGCTACGGCCGAATGGGCGGCTACGCCCACCTCGCCACGCTCGTCAAGCGCGTCCGCGCCGAGCGGCCCGGGCGCACGCTCCTGCTCGACGGCGGCGACACGATCCAGGGCTCGGCGGTTGCGCTCTGGACCCGCGGCGAGGACATGGTGCGCGTCTCCAACGAGCTCGGCGTGGACGTCTTGACGGCGCACTGGGAATTCGTCTACGGCATCGACCGCGTCCGGGAGCTCTTCGGCGACCGCGCGCGGACGGGGCTCTTCGCGGGCGACTTCGTCGCCCACAACGTCAGGGAGCTCGGCTGGAACGACCGGGTGTTCCGGCCCTACACCATCCGCAGGGTGGGCGGCGTGAGCGTGGGCGTCATCGGCCAGGCGTTCCCGTACACGCCGGTCTCGCACCCGCGGCGGTTCGTCCCGGACCTCACCTTCGGCATCCGCCAGGACGGCGTGCAGGCGCTCGTGAACGAGCTGCGCGACGCCCGGAAGGCCGACCTGATCGTGCTCCTGTCCCACAACGGGATCAGCGTCGATCTCAAGCTCGCCGCGCGCGTGCGGGGCCTCGACGTGATCCTGGGCGGCCACACGCACGACGCGCTGCCTCAGCCGATCGTCGTCGGTCGGACGCTCGTCGTGAACTCGGGCTCCCACGGGAAGTTCCTGAGCCGCCTCGACCTCGACGTCCGGAGGGGCCGGGTCGCGGACCACCGCTACCGGCTGATCCCGGTTCTCGCGCACTATGTCCCCGAGGACGCGGAGATGGCACGACTCGTCCGTGAGCTTCGCCGCCCGTGGGAGTCGAAGCTCGGCGAGCGGCTGGCCGTCTCGGAGTCGCTCCTCTACCGGCGGGGGAACTTCAACGGCACCTTCGACGAGCTGATTCTCGACGCGCTCCTCAAAAGCTTCGACGCTCAGGTCGCCTTTTCACCGGGGTTCCGCTGGGGTGTCACGATCCTGCCGGGCCAGGAGATCACGCTCGAGGACGTCTACGGCCACACCGCGCTCACGTACCCGAACACCTGGGTGAGGGAGCTGGCAGGGCGGGAGATCCACCAGATCATGGAGGACGTCGCCGACAACCTCTTCCACCCGGACCCGTACTATCGCCAGGGCGGGGACATGGTCCGGCTGGGCGGACTCACCTACACGATCGACCCCGCCAAGACGCTCGGGCGGCGGATCAGCGACATCCGCATCGGCGGCCGACCGCTCGAGCCCGCGCGGCGCTACAAGGCGGCGGGCTGGGCGAGCGTCGCGACGGAGGCCGATGGGCCGCCGGCGTGGGACGTCGTCGCCGACCATCTGCGCCGGCTCGGGCGTGTCAAGCTCGACCCGCGCCCGCGCGTGCGCGTCGTCTGACGGCGCGCGGGACTCCGCCGGCGTCCGAGAGGGCCGACTTCAGCACGCCGAGCAGCGCCCTCGCCTCGGCGGAGAGCGGCCGCTGGCGCGGGTGAATCACGTCGAGACTCCGGCTGATGGGCTCGGCGCCCACGATCTCGATCGCGGCGAGCGTGCGCCGGCGGAGCTCCCGCCCGACGGCGAGGTGCGGGAGGAACGCGAAGCCCACACCGCGCTCGACCATCTTCTTCGCGGTCTCGATCGTCTCGACCTCGAGCGCCACGTTGGGGACGAGCCCGGCCCGGCGGAAGAGACCGTGGGTGAGTGTCCAGTCGCTCGAGCCCCGGTCGAAGAAGATGAGCGGTCGGTCGGCCACCTCCTCGAGGCGCGCCCGCCGCTCCCGTCCCGGCCAGGCGGCCGGGCGCGCGACCAGGATGAGCGGGTCGTCCCGAAGGGAAAGCGTCTCGACCTCGGGGTGGTGGACGGAGCGCGCCAGCCCGATCTCCGCCTCGGCGCGCAGCACCATCTCGAGGACCTCCTTCGAGTGCCCCGACCGGACGGTGATGAGGACCTTGGGGTACGCGGTCTGGAAGCGCTTGAGCACGTCGGGCAGGAGGTAGGTGCAGATCGAGAGCACGGCGGCGATGCGGAGCGCGCCGCCCGACGCCGGGCGGAGGTCGTGGACCGCCTGGCGGGCGAGGGCGACGGCGTGGAGGAGCTGCTCGGCGTGGGGACGCAGCGCGCGCCCCGCCGCGGAGAGCGCCATGCCGTGCTTGCCGCGCTCGAAGAGCCTCACGCTCAGCGAGTCTTCGAGAGCGCGAATGCGCGCGCTCACGGCCGGCTGCGTGAGGCGGAGCGCTTCGGCGGCGCGCCGGAAGCCGCCGAAGGTGCCGACCGCGAGGAACGCCTCGACCTGCGGGATTTCCATGAGTGGCGACCCGGTGGTCCTTCAGTGATAAATATATTTTATCGAGGCTATAAAAACAATAACGTTGCTTTGTGCCCGCCGGCAGCCGCAGAGTGAGGCCACGCGCGACACGGTCGCCCCGGATCCGACGGACCGGACGCGGGAGGAGACGCGATGAACGCCATGTGCGAGTGCGGGATGACGCTGGAGCCGCCGTCGCGGCGGACGGGCTGCCACGAGTGCGGCATCGCCGGCTGCCGGAGCTGCACGATCGAGATGGGGACCGTCACCTACTGCCGCTGGTGCGCCACCTCCGTCGCGCAGAGCCACGCGGCCTGAGGAGGGGGATCGTGGAGCACATGGGGCGCACGTTCCGCCAGCTCTTGACCACCGAGCCGTACCTGTTCACCGGCGGCGTCTACGATCCGCTCGGCGCGCAGCTCGCCGAGCGCGCCGGCATGAGGAGCGTCTATCTGAGCGGCTACTCGATGGCGATGGCCCAGGGCTGGCCCGACATGGGGTTCCTCACCCAGACCGAGGTCACGCGGATCGCCTCCATGGTCGCCAGCGCCGTCTCGATCCCGATCATCGCCGACGCGGACGACGGCTACGGGAACGCGCTCTCCACGATCCGGACGGTGCAGGAGTACGTCAAGACGGGTGTCGCCGGCATCCACATCGAGGACCAGCGGTTCCCGAAGCGCTGCGGGCACATCGCCGGCAAGACCGTGGTGAGCCTGGAGGAGGCGCTCGGCAAGTACCGCGCCGCCGTGGACACGCGGGACCGTCTCGACCCGGACTTCGTCATCATCGCACGGACGGATGCCCAGGGCGCCGTGGGTGGGAGCCTGGAGGAGGCGATCCGGCGGGCTCGGGCGTACGCCGACGCCGGCGTGGACCTGGTCTGGTGCGAGCTGTCGAACGCCGCGCGCGAGCCGGCGATCGCCTTCGCCCGCGCGCTGCGAGAGACCCACCCCCACCTCCCGCTCGCGTTCAACTACTCCTCGTCGTTCCGTTGGCACGCGGACCCGAACCCGTTCACGTTCAAGGAGCTCGGCGAGCTCGGCTACCGGTTCATCTTCATCACGCTCTTCGCCGCGCACGCCGCGACCTACGCCGTGTGGAACGCGATGGAGGAGCTGGTGCGTGACGAGGAGCAGGCGCAGTGGCGGCTCGAGAAGACGAAGGTCGGTCACCCGACCGAGAGCCACCACGTGATGGCCCGCGTCGCGCACTTCCAGGACCTCGAGAAGGAGTACATCCCGGGCACGGAGGAGCGGATCAAGTCGTCGCACGGCTTCGACGGCTCGTAGCGCCGGGCCCTCGACCGGTACGTTAAGATGGGGCCACGATGACACGCATCGTGGCCCTGTTGCTTTCGCTGCTGCTCCTCGCCGGGGGCGCCGGGTCGGCGAAGGACAGGCTCCAGGAGCTCGTGTGGGACTTCCAGCTCGTCCCGCTCGACGCCGCGACGCCGCCCGCGTTCACGCTCGAGTCCCTCGACGGCACGACGGTGTCGCTTGCCCAATTCCGGGGCCGCCCCGTCCTCGTCTACTTCTGGCACTCGACCTGACCCTACTGCTCGAGGGAGTTGCCCTCGACGATCCAGCAGGTCCACCGCGAGTACGGCCCGCGCGGGCTCACGGTGCTCGCGATCAACATGGAGGAAGACCGGGCGACCGTCGCGCGCTGGGTGGCGGAGAAGAAGGTCACGCTCACGGTCCTCCTCGATCCGACGGGCGCGACGAACCGCGCCTACCGGGTGACCGGCACGCCGACCGTGTTCGTCGTCGGGCGCGACGGTACGCTCGTGGGTAAGGCCTTCAGCACCAAGGAGTGGATGGGTCCTGTCGGCCGGGCCCTGCTCCAGGCGCTCCTCACCGGGTGATCGACACCGCCGAGACCGACGTCCTGATCCTCGGCGCGGGCGGCGCGGGCCTTTGCGCGGCACTCCACGCCGCCGACGCGTCGCCGAAGCTCCGCGTCACGGTCGTCGTCAAGGGGCTCCTCGGGCGCGCCGGCTGCACCCGCATGGTGCAGGGCGGCTACAACGCGGTCCTCACCGAGCCCGACTCCCTCGAGGCGCACCTGCTCGACACGCTCGCGGGCGGCGGCTTCATCAACGACCAGGAGCTCGTCTGGACGCTCGTCACCGAAGCGCCACGACGCGCGCTCGAGCTCGAATGGCGCTACGGCTGCCTCTTCGACCGGACGCGCGAGGGCCGGATCCACCAGAAGCCTTTCGCCGGCCAGAGCCACGACCGCACGATCCACAAGGGCGACCTCACCGGCATCGAGATCATGAACCGCCTGGCCGAGCAGACCCAGGCGCGGCCGAACATCACGGGGCTCGAGGAGTGCCGCGCCGTCGAGCTGCTGCGGGACGACGCGGGGCGCGCGGCGGGCGCGCTGGTCCTCGACATCCGGACGGGGCGCTTCATCGCGGTCGCCGCGCGCGTCACGCTCCTGGCGACGGGCGGCGGGCCCACGATGTACCGGGTGATCGCGTGCTCGGCCGACAAGGCCGCCGACGGCATCGCGCTCGCGTACCGGGCGGGCCTGTCCCTCCGCGACATGGAGATGGTGCAGTTCCATCCGACGGGGCTCGTGATCCCGGGCTCCCTCATGACGGGCGCCTTGCTGGAGGAAGGGCTGCGCGGGGCGGGCGGCCATCTCAAGAACGGGCTCGGCGAGCGATTCATGGAGCGCTACGATCCCGAGCGGATGGAGCGCTCGACGCGCGACCTCGTGGCGCGTGCCGCGTTCCTCGAGGTCGCGGAGGGCCGCGGCTCGCCGAACGGCGGCGTCTGGATCGACGTCTCCCACCTCGGCGCCGAGGTGGTCGAGAAGAACTTCCGCGGCATGGTCAAGCGCTGCCGTGACTTCGGCCGTGACCTCGCGCGCGGGCCCGTCGAGGTGGGCCCGACGACCCACTTCATGATGGGTGGCGTGGTGATCGACACCGCCTGCCGGACCGCGATCGAGGGGCTCTTCGCGGCCGGCGAGGACACGGGCGGCGTCCACGGAGC
>WNGG01002073.1_pt1 | contig 23730 bp, 28 predicted proteins | sample 5400661 | NCBI WGS metagenome assembly WNGG01 (sample SAMN13153372, study PRJNA577476) | soil metagenome | isolation source: 100 cm soil or saprolite under Garry oak tree replicate 1 | place: USA:California | collected 2016-06-15
CGGACAGCGGGATGCCCTGCTCGCGCATACGCTCGAGCGCGAGCCGTAGGAGCTTGCCGACGTGGCCCTGGCGCCGGTAGGCGGAGAGGCAGGCGACGGGGCCGATCGCGCCAAAGAGAGTTGCGCTGCCGTTGATGCGTCGAGCCATCGGGATCGTACGCACGTCCGCGACCAGCCGTCCGTCGACGAAAGCGCCGACGGTCCAGTCCGGCGGGAAGAACTCCCGGAGCTGATCGAGGCGCTCGGACGTCGGCTTGTTGTAGAAGGCGGTGGATTCGACGACTACGGCCTGCTCAAGGTCGTCCTCGGTCAGGGGGCGGTAGTCAACGGACATGGCGAACGTGATGATTGTCCTCGCTGGCTATCGGCCTGTCAAAGTGGGTTGTGAGTTCGCCGCTACGTCCGACCTCTCGCTGTTGGCCGATGCCGAGATTCCTCGCCGCCACCCCCGTATCGCTCGGCCCTGCCCAGCGAGCTCGGAATGACAGGTTGCCGAACTCTGGCTCCTCGCTCGTTGCTCCTGGCTGCTCCTACAATATAAGCGTGATCCAGCGCACCGCTGCCGTCGCCGCCGCCAAGGCGACCGCCGCCGTTTCCCGGCGCTTTCGCCTGGGTGGCGGCACGGCCCTTCCCGGCCTCGTCGCCGAGCGCATCGATCCTGGTGTTATCCGGGGACTCAGCGCGCAGCTGGGCGAGGGGAGTGTGATCGTCACCGGGACGAACGGCAAGACGACGACGGCCAGGCTGTTGCGGGGGATCGCGAAGGAAGCCGGGCTGAGACCGGTCGCCAACCGGGCAGGCTCGAACATGATGCGAGGGATTGCGGCCGCGCTTGTCGACGCCGCCGCCTGGTCGGGCGATATGGCAGCGTCCGAGAAGCGCCTGGGCGTCTTCGAGGTGGACGAAGCCACGCTTCCGCTGGTTGCCGAGGCCGTCAAGCCCCGCGTGATCCTCTTTACGAACCTCTTTCGCGACCAGCTCGATCGCTACGGCGAGGTCGAGACGGTCGCGGCGGTCTGGCGAGCGGCGGTTTCTGGGCTGCCTTTTGCGGGCAATTCCACGCTGAGGCGAACGGCTCTCAGCTCACCCTAAAGCTGCCTGGTGGTCTTGTGGAGGCAAACCTCCGGCTCGCGGGCCTCTATAACGCTTACAACGCGCTCGCTGCAGCCGCCGGCGCGGCCGCGCTCGGCGTCGGCCGCCCGGCGATCCAGCGCGGTTTAAATGCGGCGACCGCCGGGTTTGGCCGTCAGGAGCGAATCCGCGTCGGCGGCCGAGATGTCCAGATCATGCTGGCGAAGAACCCGGCCGGCCTTAACCAGGTGTTGCGCACGATCGCGGGGAACGGCTCGATTGCAGATCTTGCCGTCTTTCTAAACGACAACATCGCGGACGGCCGCGACGTTTCATGGATCTGGGACGTGGACTTCGAGCTACTCGAGGGCAAGACGCACTCGGTGACGGTGTCGGGCGTGCGCGCCTGGGACATGGCGCTGCGCCTGAAGTACGCGGGTATCGATGGGGGTGGAGCTACGACCCATGTTGAACCGGAGCCGGCGCAGGCGCTCAAGCGGGCACTCAGCGCGACGCCCGAGGGGAGCACGCTCTACGTGATTCCCACGTACACCGCGATGCTGGAAGTGCGCGACCTGCTCGCTCGATGGGCCGGCCGCGGTGCTTTCTGGGAGGCCGAGTGAAGGGACTCGCGCTCCGCGTGGCTCACCTGTTTCCGAAGCTCATGAACATCTATGGCGACCGCGGCAATATCCTTTGTCTCCAGCGCCGCTGTCAGGCTAGAGGCATCGTCTTTGAGGTCGATGGCCTCGAGCTCGGCGATCCGCTCAAGGCCAAGGATTACGATCTCGTCTTCGTGGGCGGCGCACAGGACCGGGAGCAGCGCCTGGTCGCAGAGGACCTGGTAAAGGTCAAGGCCAAACCGCTCAGGGAGGCCGTCAAGCGGAACGTCGCCGTGCTGGCCGTGTGCGGGGGCTATCAGCTCATGGGCCGTTTCTACCGGACCGCCGAAGGTGAGGAGCTCCCCGGCGCCGAGGTCCTGGATCTGCACACGATCCACCCCGGCGCCCAGGCGCAGCGCTTCATCGGGAACATCGTCGTCGAATGGAACGGAACGGCTGTCGTCGGCTTCGAGAACCACGGAGGGCGGACCTTTCTGGGCGACGGCGTTCAGCCGCTCGGCCGCGTTGTCGCCGGGTTCGGCAACAACGGCGAGGACGGAGGCGAAGGCGCGGTCTATCGCAACGTCTTCGGGACATACCTGCATGGCTCCCTTTTACCGAAGAACCCGAAGTTCGCCGACCACGTAATCGAGACAGCGCTCCGTCGTCGCCACAAGGATTTTCGCCTAAGCGAGATTGATGATGCGGTCGAAGACGCTGCCCACGCGGCCGCGGTGCGGCAGGCGACGCGGAGAAGTATCATCCGATAGGAGGCGGGCCGATGACTGAGATTACACTCGAAGCGCCGGACATCTCGTGTGACCACTGCATCGCGAGCATCGAGAAGGCAGTGACTAAGCTGCCGGGCGTCCGCTTTGTCGGCGGCGACCCCACTGCCAAGCAGGTGATGATCGAATACGACCCGGATATCGTCGACATTGGGACCATCGAATCCGCGATGGAGGAGGAAGGTTATCCCGTCACGTAATAGCGCTCTCCGGCGCCTGTTTCCTACGATGGTATCCGGCGCCGCCCTCGCCTGCATTTTCTCGACGGCGTGCGGCGGCTCAGGCGAGAGCAAGGAGCCTTCGCCCACTGTTCGCCCCTCACCCCACGTTTCGACGCCCACCCCGGAGGTACTCGCCTTCCAGTACGAGGTGCAAGAAGGCGATAGCTTGTATGCACTGGCCGTGCGATTCGGGACGAGCACGGACGAGATCCTAGCGCTCAACAAGCTTTCCAGCCCCGATGAGCTTTCGGTTGGCCAGATTATCCTGATCCCGGGCGTGCCGCCACCGGATCTGCCTTCGCCCAGCGTGGTCCCACGCAATCCCGCGGGCGCCGGGTTTATCTTCCCGATCGAAGGCGCGTGTCTTCCGAATGTCGATAAGCTAATGCCCAACGCGCCCCGCGAGTACCGGGCGGGCATTCACGAAGGCGTGGACTTTTACGCCGGCTACAGCTGCGCAACAGTGCTCGAAGGCACGCCGGTGATGGCCGCAAAAGCGGGGACGGTCGTAAGGGCCGACCACGGCTTTACTGAAATGACAGCCGATGAATTGCAGGAGCTATTGAACCGGTCGCTGGCCCAGGGATATACCGACGCCGAGGGATTGGACCGATTTCGTGGCCAGCAGGTCTGGGTCGATCACGGTAACGGCGTGGTCACGCGCTATTGCCACCTGAGCGCGATCCCGACGGCGATCAGGGACGGAACGCAGGTGGCCGCCGGCGATCTGGTCGGGTACGTTGGCGATTCAGGGACGCCGGAGGCCGTCACCGCGCCCGGCACCGAGATACATCTGCATTTCGAGCTCCGCGTCGGCGATACTTTCCTCGGTGCAGGTCTTCCGACCGGCCAGGTGCGCCAGCTATACGAGCAGGCGTTCTCGCCTCCTTGATGTTCACCGCCTTCAATGACAGATAACCTCCGGGTATCAGAACCTCTTGAGCCGGGCTCCAGACTTAGCATCGGGCCGCGCAGCGTTTTCCGCCGGATCGTGCTACCGTTGCTCGTTATCGGTGCAATTGTCGCGGCCATTTGGTGGCTCGAATCGCGTGGCGGCGATGACGTTAGCCCCACGGGGGAGCGGTATGGGCCCGTCGAGTTGCCAACGGCGCTTCAGACGACGGGTTTGGAGATCGGCGTTCAAGAAGGCAATCTGGCGCCGGACTTCCTGTTGGGGACCTTGGACGGCAGCGAGGTCCGCTTGAGCGCGCTGCGCGGTCAGCCAGTAGTGCTGAACTTCTGGGCGACCTGGTGCGCGCCCTGCCGCCAGGAGATCCCCCAATTCGTCGCGGCATATGAACGCTTTCGCAACGAGGGCTTGCTGGTGCTGGCAGTAAACATGCAGGAAGGAAAGTCGATCGCGCGGGGGTACGCGGAAGATTTCGGTATGAAATTCCCGATACCTATCGACGTTGACGGCGAAGTGGGAGATGAGTACCGTCTGCTCGGCCTGCCCATGACCTATTTCATCGATCGCGGCGGGGTGGTCCGCAGCGTCTTCACCGGGCCGCTGCAAGAGCGGCGCAGCGATACGGACGTACGCGGTGCAATCGAGCAAAGCGATCTGGAGCAGCGGATCGCTCAGATCCTCGGTAGTGGTGCACCGTAATGGAACGCGGCGAGGCGATACCCGGGCGCGTCCCGGTCCCCTCCGCTCCTCGCGGTTGGTCACGCACACTTGGCGTTCTGAACCCGCTAAGGGCCGTTTGGTGGCTCTTCACCAATGTTCGCTTCGCCGTCGTTCTCCTGGTCCTTCTTTGCGGACTCAGCCTACTCGGCGTCGTCCTGCCGCAAAAGCCGCTCCCCGTGCGCGGCGATGTGGTGGCAGAAGCGAATTGGGTGCGCGTCCAAGAAGGCAAGTTCGGCTTCCTGACAGACCCGCTTGACGAGACCGAGCTGTTCGATGTATTTCACGCCCGCTGGTTCGGCATTCTTCTCACACTGACGGCAGCGTCCACCGGGGCCTACGTCATCAGCCGGCTGCCCGGCGCCTGGCGGGCTATTACTCAACCCCGAAAGCGTGTGCCCGATCGATATTTCGAGACGGCGCCCAACCGGCTTGAGGTTGCCGGGGGCTTGGATGCGGGCCGGCTGGAAGAAGCGTTGCGCCGGTCTCGTTATCGCGTTGAGCGCTTCGACGAGGCAGACGCGTCGAACATCTTTGCAGACCGGTTCGCCTGGGCCCAGTTGGGGACCCTCTTTACTCATGCCGCCGTCATCGTCTTCGTCCTCGCGGCGGTCGTTAGCCGGGCGGACGCTTTCTCGTCGCCGCTTTTCCTGGCCGAGGGCTCCACGCTGCCCATCTTTCCCGTGCGTGACCCCAATCAGATGCAGGTCGAGCTGCGGGATGCAAAGGCGCAGTTTGCGGCCGATGGACAGGCCCTCGACTATCGATCAGAAATCGCGATCTACCGAAGGGGCGAGGAGGTCAGGAGCTGCACTTCCACGGTGAATTCCCCCTGCAGCTTCGCAGGCTACAAGTTCTACCAGTCCGCCTACTTCGGGTTTGGCGCAGCGGTGCAGGTCCGTGACCTCCAGACAGGCAACACGATCTATCGCGAGACGCTCGCGCTATCGGGTACAGCGAAGGCACCGCACGTGACAGTCCGCGACGGCGCGGGAGCTGTACTCCTCGACGAGACCTTGGTGCTGACGGACGAGCTCGTGGGGCGTGACTTCACATACCGCGGCACACTTGTCCGCCTGCCATCCGGCCGCTTGATCAGCGTTGGTCTCCAAACGGCCGATAACGGTGATGAGCGGTTGGCCGTCCTCGAGCCGGGCGCGGGGGACGGTCTACTTCAGCTGTCCCTCGCCGAGGGAGAGAGCGGTGAGTCGGGCGGTCTTCAGGTGTCATATCAGAAGGCTGTTGCAATACCATATGCGCTCGTTCCGGAACTCCCCGTGCCCCTCACGACCGGCGAGGATGGCGCGAGCAAGCCCGCTCTCCAGCTCAGCAACGTCGTTTACGGCACCGACAAGACATCCGAAGGGACGACAACCGGCGATTCAACACCTGCGGGACCGCCCCTGCTGACACTCACCGGCCTCAAAGCCCAGGCCGTCAAGCTCCACCAAGGCGAGAGCGTCCGGGTGGGTGATTACCAGTACAGCTTTCTCGGTCAGCGCGAGTTCGCCGGCATCACGGTCAAGAGAGACCGCAGCGACTATTTGATCTGGGCGGGCGCGGCGCTGATCGTCGCCGGGCTGGCAGCGACGTTCTGGGTGCCTAGACGCAGGTTTTGGGCTAAAATTACCGCGACTCGCACGCTGATGGCCGGCCAAGCACCGGCCCACGCGCGTTATGCCCGCGAGTTGAGGCGCCTGGCCCACCAAGCAGGTTCTGCACGGGACATTATGAAGGACGATGATTGAGACGATGCTACTCTCGATTGACATCGGCATCGACCCGGTAATTTTCAGCAACTGGGGTATCGAGGTTACCTGGCATGGTCTCTTCACGGCGCTCGGCGTGATCATCGGCGTCGGGGTAGCAACCGCTTTCGCCCGGCGGGAGGGGTACCAGGAAGACACAATCTACAACGTAGCGCTTTGCTTAGTGATTGGGGGAATCGTCGGAGCGCGCTCGTTGTACGTGATCGAGAACTGGGGGGACTTCAAAGGCGATCTCGTAGACGTCGTCCGTGTCAACACCGGCGGCATTTCGATCTACGGAGCGCTTATCGGCGGCACCATCGGCGCCTGGCTTTACGTAATCATCCGCAAGGTGCCGAACATCCCCCGCGGTGCGGATATCGCCTCGATGGGCGGCATCCTCGGCATGGCTGTGGGGAGGATCGGAGACATCATCAACGGCGAGCACTTCGCGAGCCACACGGACCTGCCGTGGGGCGTTGTCTACACGCATTCGAGCAGCCCGAGCGTCATCCATTTCGGCCCGAACGCCCCGCCGCAACATCCTGCGGTGGCTTACGAGATGATAGGCGACATCGTAATCTTCGGCATATTGATACTCATTTATCTGCGCGTAAACCGGGCGGGCGTTACGTTCTTCGCCTGGGTCTTCCTCTATGGCCTGCTGCGGACGCTGGTCAGTTTCCTGCGTCTGGACGACATCGTGTTCATGGGCCTGCGGACGGCGCAGCTCATCGGTATTGGTGCGATGGTTTTCGGGCTCGCAGGCATGGCCTACCTGCTACGAATACCGCCCCGGGGCACAGGCAAGCGCGCTGGCCGCCGTAGGATTCAGCGTGAGCAGGGCCAACCCACGCCGGAGGGAGAACCGGCGACTTGAAAGTAACCCTCTACACGAAAGAAGGCTGCGGATTGTGCGCGCAGGCCGAGGAGATATTGAGGCGCGCTCGGAAGCTAGTCCGTTTCGAGACCGAACTCATTTACATCGAAGATGACCCCGCGCTTTTCAGCCGATACCAGGACCGTATCCCCGTGATTGAGGTAGGCGGCGAGGAGGTGGCATCGGCGCCCGTCGAGGAGGCGCGCTTGCTGGCTGTCCTCTCGTCATACGCCTGAGGGGCGCGCTTCCTACGCATTACACCGTTCTGTAACTATTTACTACTACTCAACTTTTGTGATACCCCTTACGATAAAAGAGCATCATATTTTTTGCAGTGATTGCATAACATGAATCAGACTTCTATGAAGCGGCACGATCGGAGCAGCGAGCCCTTGGCCATTCAGAATCACTGGTACCTGGTATCCAGCCACGGCGCTGTGTTGTTTTACATTGCCGTCTATCCAGAGTGCACCATCCGCCAGATCGCCGACGAGATGGCTCTGACGCAGAGGACCGTGTGGGGACTGATTGGCGATTTGCGGCGGGCGGGGATGCTCAACGTACGCCGCGATGGCCGACGTCATCACTACACTGTGAACCTCGAGGCTCCCTTCCGCCATCCGATTCTCACAGACCTGACACTACGCTCCGTATTGGGCGCGGTCGTGGGCCGTAAACCCACTGAGCGGCGAGCCTCCAACCGCAAGTCGGCGTAGTCGCGTCGGGAGGCCAGTTCGTTCGTTGACACCGTTTCGACGCGTGTGCTAGCATCCCCTCAACAAAATCGAAGAATATCCTTATCAAGAGAGGTGGAGGGCACGGCCCTGTGAAGCCCGGCAACCAGTCCCAGTGAGGACACGGTGCCAATGCCGGCCCCCCGACGAATCGGGGGGATCGATAAGGCGAGCGGCAGACCTCTTCTCTCGAAAGGAAGAGGTCTAATTATTTGTCCAGCGCGTTAGGCGAACGACAAATCGGCGTCCGAATGGCGATGGCGCAGGCCCGCTTGCGGCGGGCCTTGCCTAGCTTGTTCTAGCCCATCAACCGGAGGACCGATCATCATGTCGTTCGCGAAAAACCTCAAATGCAGAGAGTGCGGCCGCGTCTATCCGCTTGACCCGATTCACGTGTGCGAGTTCTGCTTCGGCCCGCTTGAAGTCTTCTACGACTACGAGGCGATGGGACGCGCCGTCACCCGAGACCACATCGAACGGGGCCCGCCCACCATGTGGCGCTATGCTGAGTTGTTGCCTTGCAACCCGGAGACGGCTGTCGACATCGGAACCGGCCTGACGCCTCTGGTCCGTGCGCGGAATCTCGGCCGTCTTCTCGGTTTGGACCGTCTGTACATCAAGAACGACTGCCAGAACCCTACGTGGTCGTTCAAGGATCGCGTTGTGTCGGTCGCCACGAGCGTGGCGCGGGAGTTCGAGTTCGACACGCTCGCTTGTGCCTCCACCGGCAACTTGGCCAACAGCGTGGCCGCGCATGCCGCCCGAGCGGGCATGAAAGCGCGTGTCTTCATCCCTGCGGACCTGGAGCAGGGCAAGATTATCGGCTCCGCAATCTATTCACCGACGTTGGTCGCTGTCGACGGCGGCTACGATGAAGTGAACCGGCTCTGCAGTGAAGTAAGCGACAAGTACCCCTGGGCCTTCGTGAACATCAATATGCGACCCTACTACGCAGAAGGCAGCAAGACGCTTGGATACGAGGTGTGCGAGCAGCTCGGCTGGCGCGCGCCGGACCACTGCATCGTGCCGCTCGCCAGCGGTTCGCTCTATACGAAGATCTACAAGGGCATCAAGGAGCTCGCCTGGCTCGGCCTCGTCGATTGGCAGGCGACCCGCATGAGCGGCGCTCAGGCGGAGGGCTGCTCGCCCATCGCCGAAGCGTGGAATCGCCGCAGCTTCTTGATCAAGCCACAGAAGCCGAACACCATCGCGAAATCGCTGGCTATCGGAAACCCCGCGGACGGCTACTATGCCCTCAAGACGATGGCCGATACCAACGGCGCGGCGGCGACCGTCACCGACGATGAAGTTGTCGAGGGAATTCAGCTGCTGGCCGAGACAGAAGGTATCTTTGCCGAGACCGCCGGTGGGGTCGTAATCTCGGGCCTGCGTAGACTCGTTGATGACGGCTACGTGCGCGCCGATGAAGTTGTCGTTGCGTTTATCACAGGGGCCGGACTGAAAACGCAGGAAGCCGTGCTGCCCGCGATTCAGCCGCCGCTCGCCATCCGGGCCACCCTCGATGCCTTCGAGGAGGCGCTGGAGGAGCGCGACGGCGTTCTCCCGGCGGCGCGAGGAGCCTGATGATGGAGAAACGACGCGTGAAGTTTACGTTCGTAGAGTCCTTGATCAAGGAGCCGATCATCTGGAAGCTCGGCCGCCAGTTCGAAATCGTGACCAACATTCGGCGCGCCGACGTCCAGGCCGACCGCGGCTGGGTCATCCTCGAGCTCGAAGGCGAGCGCGATGAGGTTGACCACGGCCTCGAGTGGGTCGAGCAGCAGGGAGTCCGCATCGATCCCGTGTACGAAGATATCGTTGAGGGTTAGAGGAGTGCGAGGAGAATAAGAAGATGGCTATGCAACGAGAACCGGAATGGGGCGTACTCCCAGGACAAGACAGCCTGCGATTGAGCGTGATAGTTCGCATACCCACGCCGCTGCGCAAGCTGACGAACGACCAGGACGTTGTGTCAAGCAACGGCGAGACGCTCACACAGTGTATAGATGATCTGGACGCTCAATACCCCGGGCTGAAGGACCGCCTGCTCGACGAGACCGGCGAGTTGCGCCGCTTCGTCAACATATACATCAACGGCGAGGATGTGCGCTTCGCGCAGGGCGTCCAGACAGCGCTCAAGCCGGGCGACGAGATAAGCATCGTGCCCGCGGTGGCCGGTGGGAGCGAAGAGCCGCGCTCAGAGCCGCGGCTGAAGTACTACCGCGCGTCCCCGGGCGCTTACGAGGCGCTCAAGCAACTTCAGGACTACGTCGACCACTCAGGGCTCGAGCGGTCGCTGCTCGAGCTGGTCAAGTTGTGCGCCTCGCTGCTCAACGGCTGCGCCTTCTGCCTCGACATGCACTGGAAAGAAGCCCGCGCCGCCGGCGAAAGCGATGAGCGCCTCTACATGCTTAACGTGTGGCGAGAGTCCCACCTTTACAGCGAGCGCGAGCGGGCCGCCCTCGCCTGGACCGAAGCACTCACCCTTGTTTCGCAGACCGGCGCGCCCGATGAGGTATACGAGGAGACGCGCGTGCACTTCGACGAGAAGGAGATCTCGGACCTCACGCTGGCGATCGCCGCCATCAACGCCTGGAACCGAATGGCGATCGGCTTCCGGCTGGTGCCGGGCTGGTACGAGGTTCGCGAGCCGCGACCGGCCTCGGCGACTGCCTAAGCGGCACCCATCCATCGCTTCAGTCACTCCTTGGCTTGGAATTTCGCATATGACTATCCGTATCCGCCCCGCGACTCTCGAGGACGAAGAAGGTGTGGTCTACCTGCTCGAGCAATTGTTCGAGCCACCGGGTGGTCTGCCGCCCGACTATACACGAGAGCGCTCCTCGGCTGCGTTCCGTTGGGCGGTAGAACAACGCAACGCTGATGTTCTTCTCGCCTTCGATGGAGATACCGCGGTTGGTCTGACCAGCGTCTACGCCGATATCCAATCCTTAGGATTCGGGCCGAAGTGTTGGCTTCAGGATATGGTCGTGGACAAAGAGCGACGGTCAGAGGGTATCGGCGGGCTGTTGATGGCTGCGGCCGAGACCTGGGCTCGAGCCCACGGCCTAACCCACATCGAGCTTTCATCCAATAGCGGCCGTGTCGACGCGCATAGGTTCTACGAACGGCAGGGATTTCGGCGCGCGAACGCATTCCTGAAATGGCTAGGTTAGGTATTGAATCCGCGCCTGCCGAGCGTTTCGAAAATCTCGTACAATCCATCCGCATGGACCGCTCCGCAATCGAAGAGCTCTTCGCCTTCACCGATTAGTCCTGGCGCCGGTACTCCGAAGCCACCATCCGCCCGCTCGGCGACGACGCACTCGTCAAACCGGTTCCCGGCTCCGGCTGGCCTGCCCTGAGGGATGCGCTGGCGCACACTAACTGGGGCTACGACCGCTGGGCCGCCGACCCATCTTGCACGAGCAACATCCCGATCGAGCCGGTGAACTCGTGGGCCGACGCCGAAACTTACCGCCAGCGCGTCCGCGGCCGCTTCCACGAGTACCTCGACTCGCTTAGCGACGAACAGCTCACTACTCCGCGAGACATGAACATCGACGGCGCAGCGTTGTCGTACGCCCCGGCTGATATTCTTGCGCTGCTGCTCCTGCACGAGCGCGAGCATCACGGCGATCTCAACACGCTGCTGTACCAGATGGGCGTCGAGCCGGTGCAAACGTCCTTTCGCTTCTTTCTGATGGAAACGGGACGTAGGGGCTAGCCCTAGCCGCCCCTACACGGCGCAGTCCTATCGGTGTACAATGGGCGAGCGTTGACGCGCCGAGACAGGCGCGGTATAATTCCGACTTACCGGATAGACAAAGTCGACTATTCTGTCTCCCGGACGGAATCGAGGCGATCTCATGGTAATCGAAGAAGCACCGGTCGGCGCCCATCCCAAGGTCCCCCACGAACTCAAGCCGGGCCACGTTTTCGTGACGCTCGACGAAGAGATCGAGAACTTCAAGACCGAGGCCGGTCTCTTTCGCAAGGACGAAGAGGGCCTCGAGGGCGAGTTCACACCCTTCCGCCTGCGCATGGGCGTCTACGGACAGCGCCAGATGGACAACCAGATGATCCGCGTGAAGCTGCCATACGGCGGCGTAAACGCCGAGCAGATGGAGGCCATGGCGGTCGTTGCCGAGGATTACTCGGGCTACCGCCGCGGCCACATTACGACGCGGGAGAACTTCCAGTTCCACTTTGTGAATCTCGACAAGACGGCCGAGGTGCTCAAGATTCTCGCCGACTCCGGTCTCACTACGCGTGAGGCCTGCGGTCACACCGTCCGCAACGTCACCGGCTGCCCCTACGCTGGCGTCTCCGGCGACGGCCACGAGCTCTTCTACGTGACGCCGTACCTCGCGGCGTACGCGCGCAACATGCTGCGCAACCCGATCTGCCAGAACCTGCCTCGCAAGTGGAAGACCGCGTTCTCATGCGGCCCCACCGATTGCGCGGGCACGCCGTTCCACGACATGGGCTTTATCGCCAAGATCAAGAAGGAGAACGGCAAGGAAATACGCGGCTTTGAGGTTGTGGTCGGAGGCGGTCTCTCGACAATGCCGCGCAAAGCCGATGTCGTCTGGGACTTCGCCGAGGCGGACAACGGAGAGTACATCCGCGTGGCAGAGGCCTGTCTGAAGGTGTTCGACAAAGAGGGCGGCCTCGAGAATTTCCTGCGCAAGAATATGAACAAGGCGCGCGTGAAGTTCCTCTTGCACAAGATCGGCATCGACGAGTTTAAGAAGCTGGTGCAGGAAGAGCTCGACCAACCGTGGGGTTGGGAGCCACTCGACATGCCCGCCCTCATGCAACTCGCATCCGAGGGGCCGACGCCCGGCGCTGCACCGAACGGCGTTCGACCCGGCCAGGGCTTTGACCGCTGGGTGCAGACGAACGTCGCCAAGCAGCGCCAACCCGGCTTCGTCGCCGTGACAGTCACGGTTCCGCTGGGTAACATCTCGCCGGAGCAGTTCCGCGGCCTTGCCGCCACCATGCGGAAGTTTGCCGGCGGCAACGCCCGCACGCAGCAGAACCAGAACCTCGTGCTTCGCTGGGTTCACGAGGAGTCGCTCCCGGCGCTGCACGCCGAGCTTAAGACGATTGGCCTAGGCGAATCGGAAGCTGGCCTGATCGCGGACACCGTCGCCTGTCCGGGCACCGACTCGTGCAAGATGGGCATTACGTCTTCGCAGGGCGTTGGTCGCGCGATCACCGAGGCGGTGAAGGAGTGGGGCATCGACGACCCGCTCGTCCAGCAGATCCATATCAAGTCCAGCGGCTGCCCTAACGGCTGCGGCCAGCACCACCTTGCGGCCATCGGTCTCCAGGGCTCGTCTTTCAAGGCGAACGGCGCAGAGATCCCCTGCGCGGACATCTTCCTCGGGGGCGGCGGCTACGTCGGCGGCGCAAAGTATGGAGTGCGCGTGACCCGCGTGCCCGCCAAGCGCGCGCCGGACGCGATCCGCAAGATCATCCAGTACTACCAGGACAACCGGAACGACGGTGAGGACTTCGTCGCCTTCGTGGACCGAGTTGGACCGAAGACGTTCGACCCGCTGCTGGACGAGTTCAAGGACGTGGGTCCGGTCCACAAGGACATCGAAGCGTACATGGACTGGGGCAAGGAAGAGCTATTCCAGGTCATCCGTGGCGAAGGCGAGTGCGCGGTCTAGGGTCGCCGCACATGGCGTCGGTCACAGCGGCCTCGTTTGTCGCATCCATAACAGCGCCGCAGGCCGGGGGTGTGGGGGTGTCCCCCACCCTTCCCTCTTGGGGTGGGGCGGAGCGATTGCAAGCAGAGCTACCAGGAGGATTGAATGGCACGTGAAGCGATTAAGACTTACACGCCAGAGGACGCTGAGCGGCTGAACGCTGAGCTCGGCCAGAAGTCTGCGGAAGAGATCGTCCGTTGGGCAGGCGAGACGTTCGGCCCGGCGATCAAGTTCGCGAACAGCTTCGGCGCCGAGGACGTGGCGCTTCAAGACATCATCGCGAAGAACGCGCCGCAGATCCGCGTGTTCACGCTCGATACCGGCCGTCTGAACGACGAGACTTACGAAGTGATGGAGAACGTCCGCTTTAAGTACAGCGACATTCCGATCGAAGTCATGTTTCCCGACCGCCAGAAGGTCGAATCGCTCGTGCGCGAGAAGGGCTTCTACTCCTTCCGTGAGAGCGTCGACAATCGCCGCGAGTGTTGCGGGATCCGCAAGGTCGAGCCGCTAAAGCGCGCGCTGTCCGACGCCTCCGCCTGGATGACGGGTCTGCGCAAGGAGCAGTCAGTGACGCGAACGGACACGCCGACGATCGAGTGGGACGAGGGCAACTCGATGATTAAGGTCAACCCGCTCATCGAGTGGAGCAACGACGACGTCTGGGCTTACATCAAGGCTAACAACGTCCCGTACAACCGCCTGCACGACCAGGGGTACCCGAGCATCGGCTGCGCGCCGTGCACCCGGGCCATCAAGCCGGGCGAGGACATCCGCGCGGGCCGTTGGTGGTGGGAGAACCCCGAGTACAAGGAGTGCGGGCTGCACCACTAAGACGCAGGAACAAGGAGCCAGGAACCAGGATCTGGAGGCGTCCCTGCGGGGGCGTCTCTTTTGCCGGAAGGAACTGAACCCTGAACGAATCGATCGCGACTAAGACACACGAAGGGCACGGCGGGCCGCTCGTCGACCTGCTCGTCAGCGGGCCGGAAGCCGACGAACTACGCCAGCGCGCCGCTTCGATGCCCGTTGTACGCCTCTCCGCGCGCTCACTTTCCGACCTCGAGCTGCTCGCCGTTGGCGGCTACAGCCCTCTTACCGGCTTCATGACGGAGCCGGATTACCACTCGGTCGTCAGCGACATGCACCTCGCCTCACGCGTGCCTTGGCCGATGCCGATCACGCTCGCCGTCTCAACCGCGGATGCTGATGCGATCGCTGAGGGCTCGGAGATTGTGCTCTCTGACGAGAACGGCAGCATGCTGGCGATCATGCAGGTTGAGCAGAAGTTCGGCTATGAGAAACGCCTCGAAGCGCGCGAGGTGTATCGCACCGAGGACGAAGCGCACCCGGGCGTAGCGGCGGTCTACGCACAGGGCGATGTGCTTCTCGGCGGCCCGGTTCGGGTTCTTGAACTGCCGGCGCATGGCGACTTCACACAATACCGCCTCACGCCGTCGCAAACGCGGATGTCCTTTGCTGAACGCGGTTGGCAGACGGTTGTCGGCTTCCAGACGCGAAACCCGGTGCATCGCGCGCATGAGTACATCCAGAAGTGCGCGCTGGAGATCGTAGATGGCCTCCTGCTCCACCCGCTGGTCGGCGAGACAAAGTCAGACGATATCCCGGCCGACGTGCGCATGCGCTGCTACGAAGTCCTGCTCGAGAACTACTACCCCCAGGACCGCGTGCTGCTTTCAGTGAACCCCGCCGCCATGCGCTACGCCGGGCCGCGTGAGGCCGTCTTCCACGCGCTCGTCCGCAAGAACTACGGCTGCACGCACTTCATAGTCGGGCGCGACCACGCAGGCGTGGGCTCCTACTACGGCACGTTCGATGCCCAACGCATCTTCGAAGAGTTCACTCCCGGGGAGCTGGGGATTACACCTTTGATGTTCGATAACACATTCTTCTGCCGCCGCTGCGACGAGATGGCGAGCGTTAAGACCTGCCCGCATGACGGGGATGCGCGAGTCACGCTCTCCGGGACGCAGGTCCGCGAGATGCTGAAGGGAGGCGTTGCTCCGCCGATCGAATTTTCCCGCCCGGAGGTCGCGCGCATCCTCATCGAGTCAATGCAGGAGCGGGTCACTCCGCGCCATGCGATCTGACATACCCCCTACCGGTATGCTATATTGTTGATAGAAAAAGTGGACTTAGAGCAATGAGAATTTCGACGAAGGGTGATTACGGCCTGCGCGCTCTGATCGAGCTGGCTCATCACTTCGGTGAGGCGAAGCCGGTGCAGAGTAGCGAGATCGCTTCCCGACAGAAGATCCCGGAGTCGTACCTTGAGCAGCTTTTGACGACCCTCCGACGAGCCGGCTTCATCCGCAGCGTGCGCGGTCCGCAGGGCGGCCACGCACTTATTCGCGAGCCGGCTTCGCTGCGGGTGACCGAGGTGATCGAAGCGCTTGAGGGCTCTATCATGCCGGCTCATTGCCTTGATGATGGGGGCGCTTGCGCTCGTAACGGTGGCTGCGCGCAAAGCGAGATGTGGAGAGATGTTCGAGACGCAATCGTCGGCGTGCTCGATAAGACAACCGTCGGCGACCTGGCGCAGCGGGACCGCGCCCTCCAACCGACCGGCACCAGGTACGTGATATAAGAGGACGGCATGGGTACAGATAAGAAGATTGCTGATACAGTGCTCGACCTCGTGGGCGGCACCCCGATGGTGCGGCTCAACCGCGTCGTCCCCGCCGGTTCGGCGCAGATTGTGGCGAAGATCGAGTCGATGAACCCGGCGGGCAGCGTGAAAGACCGGATCGCCCTCAACATGATCGAGACAGCCGAACGCGAGGGCCGCCTGAAGCCCGGCGACACGATCGTCGAGCCGACGAGCGGGAACACCGGCATCGGGCTGGCGATGGTCGCAGCGGTAAAGGGCTACCGGCTGATCGTGACGATGCCGGAGGACATGAGCCTGGCTCGCCGCGATCTGCTCGCTCGCTATGGTGCGGAAGTCATGCTGACGCCGGCGATTGAGGGAATGACCGGCGCCGTCTTCGCCGCGCAGGAGCTGCTGGCCAGCCACCCGAACTACTTCATGCCGCAGCAGTTCGAGAACCCGGCCAACCCGGAGATACACCGCAAGGCGACGGCGCTCGAGATACTGGAAGCGACGGACGGCAAGTTCGACGCGCTCGTCCTCGGCGTGGGGACCGGCGGCACGATTACCGGTGTGGGCGAAGTCGCCCGCGAGCGAATCCCGGGACTTCTGATCGTGGCCGTCGAGCCCACTCGCTCGCCGGTGCTCCAGGGTGGGCGCGCCGGGGTGCACGCTATCCAGGGCATCGGGGCGAGCTTTGTACCGAACATCCTGAACCGCGAAATCTACGACGAGATTATGGCCATCGGCGATGACGATGCCATCGAGATGTCGCGCCGGCTGTGCCGGGAGGAAGGCCTGCTCGTCGGCATCTCGGCGGGGGCCAACGTGGTGGCCTCGCTTCGGGTCGCAAAGCGCCTGGGCGAAGGCAAGCGTGTGGTCACGGTGCTGCCGGACACCGGCGAACGATACTTGACGATGGAGGCATAGAATGACCGCCGGGGAGAATTTGATGTCAGTAATGGTGTATATACCGACGCCGTTTCGACGCTTCGCGGGTAACCAGACCTACGTGAAAGCCGAGGGCAGGACGGTCGGCGAGGTGCTCGACGCGCTCGGCAAGTCATATCCAACGCTTAAGCACATGATCTACAACGAGGCGGACGAGATTCCCGGCCACATAAACGTCTACATCAACAGCCAGGAGATCCATTCGCTGCAAGGAAAGAACACGCCGGTCAGCGACGGCGACGAAATGGCGGTGATACCCGCTATAGCGGGCGGTCAAGTGCTGACGCCGGAGCAGGTGAACCGCTACTCGAGGCACATCATCATGCCGCAAGTCGGCCCCGTCGGTCAGCGCAAGCTGATGGAGACGAAGGTCCTCATCGTCGGCGCCGGCGGCCTCGGCGGCCCGGCCGCGCTTTACCTCGCGCTCGCGGGCGTCGGCACAATCGGCATCGTCGATTTCGATGTGGTTGATCTCTCCAACCTCCAGCGGCAGGTGCTGCACCAGAACGACGACGTCGGCAAGAAGAAGACCGAATCGGCCAAGGAGACGCTTCTCTCATACAACCCGGACGTGAACATCGTTATCCATGACACGCCTCTGACGTCTGACAACGCGATGGAGATCATCCCGCAATACGACATCGTTGTGAACGGCGCCGACAACTTCACGACTCGCTATCTCGTGAACGATGCCTGCTACTTCGCCGACAAGGTGCTCGTGGACGGCAGTATTCTGCTTTTCGACGGCCAGGCGACGGTCTTCAAGCCCGGCCACGGCTGCTACCGCTGCCTCTTCCCAGCGCCGCCTCCGCCCGGCCTCGTGCCGAACTGCGCCGAAGCGGGCGTTCTCGGCGCTCTCACCGGCGTCATGGGCTCGATACAGGCTATCGAGGTCATCAAGCAAGTCTTAGAGATCGGCGACCCGCTGGTGAGCCGCCTGCTGCTGTTCGATGCGCTCGCGATGGACTTTCGCATCGTGAAGCTGCGCCGGGACCCGAAATGCCCGCTCTGCGGCGATGACCCGACCATCACTGAGCTGATCGACTACGTGGAATTCTGCGGGGCACCATTCCCGGGTGGGCATGACGGGGCCGACGGTGGTTCCAATGGCGATTGAGGTCAAGGTAACCGCGAACTTCGCGAAGCTGATCGGCGGGGAGCGCTCGACGCGAGCGGAAGGCGGCACCATCGGGGAGGTCCTCGACGATCTTGACCAGCGCCACCCGGGCTTCAAGCAGAATGTCGTCGCGGAAGGCCGGATCCACCGCTTCGTGAACGTCTACCTGAACGACGAGGACGTTCGCTTCCTCCAGCAGCTAGACACTCCGATTAGCGAAGGTGACGTTGTCTCCGTATTGCCCGCCTTAGCCGGCGGCAGTTAGCCCGCGTGGCCGAGCGTGCTTCTGGCTCGTACGGACGGACCTTAAGGTCTGTCCGCCAACGCTCCGAAGGCGAACGCCACCCCGCCGTGCCTAATGATCGGCCGCTCCTCCTAAACGGCGTTACGCGGCCCCGCCGCTCCTCGCCTCGCTTACAAAGCTTCGATTACACGGGCCAGTACGCCTACGAGATCACCATCAATACCGTTGGCGGTCGCGCCTACTTCAGCGAAGACCGCTTCCTCCAGTTCTGCGTAAGAACCCTCCTTGAGAGGGCGGTGGTCCACGAATTCGAGGTGCTCGCTTACTGCTTTATGGCGAACCACGTTCACCTGCTGGTTCGCGGCTTGGCTGCCGCTTCCCGGCTGAAGCCGTTTATGCAACAGTTCAAGCAGATCACCGGATACGCGTTCCAGCACGAGCACCGAACGCAGCTTTGGCACCGCAGCTACCATGATCGCGTGCTGCGGAAGGAAGCTGACGTTCACGCCGTGGCGGAATACATCTGGGCTAATCCCGTTCGAGCAGGCCTGGCCGAGAACGCGGAGGATTATCCTTTTTCGGGGCCTGCAGAGCGTTTATTAGGCGAAGCGGGGCGTTTGAGCGACGAAGCGGCGTTGGGCGGACAGAGCTTAAGCTCTGTCCGTACGGATTCCAGAGCTCCGCGCATACAACAGGCGTAATACGAATGCCCTACGCCTCTATTCTCGAAGCCGTCGGAAACACGCCGCTTGTCCGCCTGGGCCGCTTCTCGCCGAAGCCTGGCGTCGAGATATACGCCAAGCTCGAGGGCCAGAACCCGACCGGCAGCGTGAAGGACCGCATCGCTCTCTACATGGTCCGCGCAGCCGAGGAGAGCGGCGAGCTAACGCCGGACAAGACCATTCTCGAGCCGACGAGCGGTAACACGGGCATCAGCCTCGCGATGGTCGCCCGCGCGAAGGGGTATCGCCTGCTCTGCGTCCTTCCGGACATCGTGACGCCGGAGCGCGAGCAGCTTCTGCGCGCCTTCGGGGCGGAAGTGCTGTACGCGGAAGGTGCCCGCAGCACCAACGACGCGATCTTCAAAGCGCAGCAGTTGGCGGAAGCCGACCCGGACAAGTACTTTATGCCCTACCAGTACGGCAATGAGAACAACCCGCGCGCTCACTACGAGACGACAGGCCCGGAGATTTTGCGCGACCTGCCGCAGGTCGACTTGTTCGTGGCCGGGCTGGGCACCGGCGGTACGCTGACCGGCGTCGGGCGCTACCTGAAGGAGAAGAGCCCGGAAACGAAGGTGATCGCCGCGGTGCCACATCCCGGTGACCTCGTGCAGGGCCTACGCGATCTCGGCGAAGGCTTCATCCCTCCGGTGCTGGACGAATCAGTTCTCGATGGCCGCATCGTCGTCGATTCGCTGTCCTCGTTTGCGATGGTAAAGGAGCTGATGGAGAAGGAGGCGATCTTCGCCGGGATCTCCTCAGGCGCCGTGCTCAAGGTCGCTGTCCGCGCCGCTCAGCGCCTGGAAAGCGGCAACGTGGTTGCCCTCCTCGCCGACGGCGGCTGGAAGTACCTCTCGACGGGCCTGTGGTCGAAGGACTACGGCGAGATCAAGGAGGATGAGGTGCAAGGGACGGTGTGGTGGTGAGCATGCTGCGGGGTCTATTCAAGCGGGAGCCCAAGGGTTGCGAGGTGTGCGGCAACATCGATGACCGCACCCATCTGCTCGATGAGACCTGGCGCGGGCGGTTTCCCGGAGAAAAGCGCCGATTGTGCCTTAAGTGCCTTAAGCAGCTCACTCAGTCGAAATTTCAGAGCTTCCGAGGCCGATGCCTCTTGCTCGAGCCCGTCGCCAAGAGTAATGCGTTCTATGGCTACACTGCGTCCAAAGAGGACTTGCGGTTGATTGACAATTCTCCGGAAGGGGCCAAAGAAGCGATAATGACCCTCCTTGATCGGGTTTCGGGGCGCTGCCGCCAATGCGAGGAGGAAGTAGCAAGCTTCCTATGGGTTCCAGCCGCCGCTTTCAATGCGAAATGGTGGGAATTGAGAGTCGCACAATTGCTGGATCATCCGGAAGACGCGTTTCCGCCGCTCTGCGGCCTATGCGCCCACCGTCGAGTGTTTAGCGCGCTCGAAGAGCTTCAGACTCGCCTCGATGAAATGCAGCCGCCGGTTGACGAGACAATCCTTATGTTTTCCGGCGAATCGTGATGACGCTTTCCCTCCGTCAGTCCTTCATCGACGAGATGATCGCCCACGCTAAGAAGGATGCGCCCAACGAGTGCTGCGGGATCATCGCCGGCAAGAACGGCCGAGCGGTCAAGCTCTTTCGCGCGAAGAACGCCGAAGCAAGCCCATACCGCTATAACGTCGAGCCGAAGGACCTCTTCCGCATCTTCCGGGAATGCGACGAGAACGGCTGGGGTTTTCTAGCGATCTACCACTCGCACACCGCCAGCGAGGCCTATCCCTCGCCGACCGACGTGCGCCTGGCGACGTGGCCCGAAGCGTACTACGTACTGGTGTCGTTAAAGGACGCGGACAAGCCCGTCGTTCGTGCGTTTCGCATTCTCGACGGCGCGATCAGTGAGGAAAAGATCGCCGCAACGTGACGTTAGTCGATCAGGCTGTAGACAAAGACGCCCGTCACCCAGTTATTGTCCGGGTAATCGGAGATTATGGGAATGACCACCGCCCAGACAGCGAACCCTAGCAGAACGGCGATCATCGCTCGCAGATTATCGACATTCGGATATGCCGCGCGAATGCCGAAGATCGTGTAGTAGAAGGTAGCGGCGACAGACGCGAGACCAAACGCAAACCCAATTTGGGGTATGAACACAAAGAGCCCGAGTCCAAAGGGCAGATGTGTGAGCGTAACTACACGGACTAACGCATCCGGTGTTATCTCCTCGCCGAAAACCTGGCTTAGCAACAGGTAGATCACGGCCACGCCAATCAAGAAGAGCACGATCGTGAAAATCGTGCCGAGAATAACGGTGTCGACGAAGCCCAGCCCTGGTGCCGGGTCAAGTACGGTCTCGCCGAAGAGCCAGGCGCCAATCGCAGCAAGTAGCACCGCGACTGCGGCTGATCCGATCGAAACAAGCGTAAAGTTGGTGTCGTCCCGAATTTCTTCGTAGACCGCTGGGTCGAGCATCAGCGCGCGCCTGATTCGAGCGATGACCTGATCTAGGGTCATGTGTTCCTCCTTGTTTGCCCCCAAGTCAGTCTGTTCTCTTGCAGTGGGAGTGTCAAGAGTTATCTGTAAAGTGCTTAAGCGAATTGCTCATTGTCACGGTCTCGCTTTTCGTGGGCTGATTCCGAGTGGTACATTCCATCCGAGGAGGTCGAAGTGAACTCAGTAGGCCCGTCCAGCGCGCGGGTATTGATGGAACTGGCCGGTCTTCGACTACCAGCAGAACGAGAGGCGGCCGTCACCGCCGGGCTTCAAGGCAACAGCCAGCGCATCACCGAGGCGCTGGCGCGTCGCGACTACGGTGACACTGAGCCAGCGGCGCGCTTCCGCCCGCCATCGAGCCGTCCAGCGTGAGCGCTGACCTCCACTGGCTCTCCGTAGCCGAAGCTGCGCAGCTTATCGCGGCTCGCAAGCTTTCTCCGGTTGAATTGACCGAGGCGTCGCTTCGGCGCATCGAGCAATTGGAAGGTCGGCTGAACGCGTTCATTACGGTCGAGGGAGATGCGGCGATGGCCGCGGCCCGGACGGCAGCCAATGAACTCGCCAAGAGCGATGCCCACGCGCCGCTTCACGGCATACCGATAGCCCTCAAAGACATCTTCGGAGTGGCGGGCGTGCGAATGACTGGGGGATCGGAAATCCTTTCCGAAAACGTGGCTTCGGAAGACGCCGAGGCGACGGCACGTCTCAAAGCGGCCGGCACGGTCGTCCTGGGCAAGCTGAACCTGCACGAGTTCGCTTTCGGCGCGACCGGCGTGAACCCGCACTACGGGGCCGCGCGAAATCCGTGGGACCTGGAGCGAATCACCGGTGGCTCCAGCTCCGGTTCCGGCGCCTCGGTAGCAGCCGGCGAATGCGCTGCTGCGCTCGGGACAGACACGGGCGGCTCCATCCGCATTCCCGCTTCGCTGTGCGGAATAGTCGGCCTGAAGCCGACCTACGGCCGCGTCAGCAAGCGTGGGGTCCTGCCACTCAGCTGGTCTCTGGACCACGTTGGCCCTATGACGCGCACAGTTGAGGACGCCGCTATCGTCTTGCAGGCGATCGCGGGCCGCGATGCCGATGACGCTTCGACCGTCGGCGAGCCGGTGCCCGATTACATGCAAATGCTGCGGCAGGGTGTCCAAGGCCTTCGCATCGGCATACCCAAGGAGTTCTTCTTCGAGAACCTGCACCCCGAGGTCGAAAGCGCCGTACGCTCCGCGGTCGGCCTGCTCGGAGAGATGGGAGCCGACCTGACAGAAGTAGACGTCCCGCTGATAAGCGAGATCCCCGGCGGTGTGACAGCAATTATGCTGCCCGAAGCATTGGCGTACCACCAGAAGTGGATGAGCGAACGGCCGGACGACTACGGCGACGACGTACGCTACCGCTTGGAGCTGGGCGCGACCTTTCTGGCGGTGCATTACGTTCAAGCCCAGCGCTTTCGGGAAATGGCAGTCGCAGCGTGGCGGGAGGAGGTCTTCCCTAAAGTCGATCTAATCGTGACGCCGACAACCCCGATAACCGCTCGGCCCATCGAGGAAGGTGACCTCCAGGTCACCTTCAACCTCATACGGTTCACGAACCCGCTCAACTTCCTGGGTGTGCCCGCGATAAGCATCCCGTGCGGGTTCACCGGCGAAGGTCTGCCCGTTGGCCTCCAGCTCGTGGGACGCTGGTGGGATGAGGCGTCCGTCCTGCGCGCGGCGTACGCATACGAGCAGGCGACGGACTGGCATGAGCGCCGCGCGCCGATATGAACGCTGACGTCCGTCGCATCTTCGCCGCCCAGGCTTTGCGGGCGTTCGCTTACGGGTTCGGCGCCGTCTTGCTCGGCGTCTCACTGGAGGCGAAGGGCTGGTCGAGCGGGCGGGTTGGCTTGCTGCTCACCGCCATCCTCGCCGGGACGGCTCTCATGTCGATCGCCGTCGGCACCCTGGGCGACCGTATCGGCAGGCGGCGATTCTATGCCAGCCTCTTCCTGATCCTCGCCGCGGCCGGCATCGTGTTCGCGGCGACCGACGAGTTCTGGGTGCTCGCTGCTGTCGGCCTGTGTGGCGCTCTTTCGACCGATGTCGTCGAGTCCGGGCCGTTCACTTCTCTCGAGCAGGCCATGCTTGCCGGCGAGGCCGACAGCCGGACGCGGACGCGCGTTTTCGGAAACTACAACGCCATTGCTACAATAGCCGGCTCGGTGGGCGCCCTGATGGCCGGCGGCCCGGCCCTGCT
>WNGG01009822.1_pt1 | contig 23727 bp, 20 predicted proteins | sample 5400661 | NCBI WGS metagenome assembly WNGG01 (sample SAMN13153372, study PRJNA577476) | soil metagenome | isolation source: 100 cm soil or saprolite under Garry oak tree replicate 1 | place: USA:California | collected 2016-06-15
AGCGTAGATCCGCTATAGTATGCGAACCAGACGGCGTTCGAGAGGGTCCAGGCGACCGTGTCGAAATAGTCGCTTCTGGCAGGCAGGTTGAGATGCATGTTCTGGGTGACGTTGATCATGTCTGATCTCGCGGTCGGGTCGAGGGTTAGCCCGTAGGCTCTTGACAGGAATTTCTGCGCGTCGAGGTGTACTTGGAATTGTGTATTGAGGTTTGCAGGGGACCATATTCCGTAGCGGATGAAGGAAGGATTCTGAAGCAGAATGTGTTCTGCCTTGGTCATGTTCTGGATAATTGTCCTGGTCGTTGTGTTGCCGATTTCTAGTTGTAGGTAGGTCATGGTTCTTCCAACTAGGGATGTTGCCCAGAGATTGTTCGAGGTGCTTTGAAGTGTGGCGGTGCCATTAGGAAGATCTCTTGACTCGGCCCAGGTGAGGACTTGTCTCATTGACGCGTTGAAGGCGGTGGTGTTGAAGGTTGGAGGATTTATCGGGCTGGCTGCGGCCGAGGATTGGAACGAAGGAAACGTGTTAGAGGCAAGTGGGGTGCTCGACAAGATGATCCCGATCAGGAGGAAGACTGGCATTCGAGCCAAGGAAGCTCTAGACCCCATTCTACACGCATCCTCTCGAGCGTTTAATCGCTGGATAAGTGATGATCGTTACTGTTCAGTCAAGTTGTGAAGACTTTGGTCGCTCTTCAGGTAGATCTCGCTCTTACGGTTGTGAGCAGTCCCTGCAACAAGGGCCCAACGAACCCCTGCCCGAGAACTTTGCAAACACGAAGTCTGCCCGTGACAATCAACTGCAATTGAAATTATCCGTGGGTAGGCGATCTGGTAACCATGAGTGGTGGCAATAGCCAAGATCGACCTTGAACAATTACTCAGACTTGAGAGAGAAGTAGGGCGTCAACTGGGATTGGTTTGTTCTCGGAGGACTCTCTCAGGAGGCGCGCTCGCAATCTACTCCACATTCAAACGACTGGTACCATCAAAGAGTTTCACGTCTTTCGTCAAAGGCTAGCGATTGTAATGGATTGAGGGGAGTGATAATCATCGGAGATAGAGACGCGTTCTTCCCGAAGATCAAACTGCTGTAAGAGCTAATGGTGGAGAGGGGTCTAGATGGACGATTGCTCGTCGAGCCCGGTCTCAGACACGACTCTCCTGAAGGCTTCGAGATGGAATTGAACGCCGCGATAGAGTTCGTCTTGAACAACGTAGAGATAGGACAATAAATAACAGTGAGGATCACCATTCACGGTTAAGGATGAAGACTGGTCCAATTCTTCTCCTTGTTCTGCTCCTTGGCGGGTTCGCCGTTTACTTACCGAATAGCACTCGTAGCCTGAATCCGCAGACGCTTGTCGCATCTGGACAGGCTATCCCGATCTCTTCGTGTCAGGTGTTGAATACGCCCGGTGCAACCTACACGCTAACCGCCAACGCTACTGGGTCGCCGGTCCCGTTTCCACCGGGGTCACTCACTTGTTTCTTGATATCCTCGAATGGAATAACGTTTGATCTGAACGGTTTCAATATCAATCCTCGTAACGATGCCAGTGGAATTGTCGTCAACGCCAGCAGTGATGTGATCTCCGGACCAGGAACCATCTCTCCCCTCTTGCCTTTCGGAACTGCTATAGCCTTAGTGAACGGTTCTGACGATACCGTCAGGGACGTTACGATGGGGCTGGGTTTTGTTGGAATTCGCGTGGACAACTCTCCAAATGATCTGATAGAGGACAATACGATCACGTCGGTCGTAGTCATGGGTATAGATGTCACCAACAGCCCTGGGACCCGTATCGTCGGCAACAACATTACTGTAGGGTCTCTCATAGTATCTCCAGGGAGAGTGACCGGGATATTGTTTTCCAACTCACCGAATTCTCTGGCGTTGGGAAACACCGTGGAAGGGACAGGTAATGCCCTCGTTCTCGATGCAGGCTCCAATCACACCCTAGTCATCGGGAACAACCTATCTTCGAACCTAGGATCATGGCTTGTCTCCTTCTCCAACTCCAACATAATTCTAGGAAACATCGCTGGTGGAAACTCGGCGAATGGAATCTCACTCGCTGGGAGCACGAACCTGGTTGCGTTCAACCGTGCCGACAACAACAGACTGCGTGGTATAGGTCTAGGAAATGTCTGCGGTGATTCACAGGTAAGCTTTCGTCTGGTGATAACAATCTGATTGTCCTGAACTCAGCGGGCGGAACCTTCCCGAACTCAACGATAGCAGAGTTCCCGGCATTCTTCTGGGATGGTAATGGAAAAGGGAACATGTGGCTCTTTGACTCCAGCGGTGGGCAACCCGTACCCGTGACTCCCCCGGCCGGTTATGCAGAGTGTTGAAGCCTCCGGAGATCAGGTCCCATGGATACCGCCTGGCAGAGTGCCCGACCGCCGATCCTGCTCAGGGCGGGGGGGCTCGTGGCGAGCGCGGTCCTTAGCCTACCGCCTTCTTCACGAGCGCGGCGATCCTTGCCTCTTCCGTGGCAGTCAACCCCTTCAGCGCATAGGCGGTGGGCCACATGTTGCCTTCGTCGAGGTTCGCCTTGTCGCTGAAGCCGAACGTCGCGTACCTCGTCTTGAACTTCGCGGCTGATTGGAAGAAGCAGACGACCTTGTCGTCCTTGGCATACGCGGGCATCCCGTACCAGAGTCTCGGCAAGAGCTCCGGCGCGATCTCTTTGATGATAGTATGGAGCCGTTTGGCCATGGTGCGATCTGGTTCCCGCATCTCGGCGATCTTCGCCAGCACGGCGGTCTCCCCCTCCCCCTTGCCAGCCTTCATCTCTTCGGCGCGGTCCCTTATCGCGCCTCTTTCCTCCTCAGTGAACGCCTTGCGGGTCGCGGCGGAGCTCTTGGCCGACTTCTGCGCGCCCTTCTGTGCAGGTTTCATGGAATCTTATTCGATTTCAGATCTTAAGTATTTTTTGACGAGTTCATTCAGATCCCGGGGGGTGAAGTGCCGTTGATAACGCGTCCCAGTGTCCATCTTATTTGTGGTCACGAGTTCCTAACTGCAGAATACGACGACAGGATACGCGTTTCTGATTTGTTGGTCCCTTACGCAAACGCGAAGAGAGAGGCGTGCGAGCGTGAAGATATCTCCCGTGGACAGGGATTTTCTTGCTCTGGGGAGCGCCGATAGCACTGGATATTCTAGTATCCATTATCCAGGGTGAGGGATGGATTTCTCTCTGGTTGGCGGGTGTGCTCTGGACTGCCACGACCTTTTGGATAGGGGTGAGCTGCCTGATTAACGCGCGCAGATGCAGTCGTGTACATTGCATCATCGCAGGGGTCCTGCTGCTTCCGTCGGGTGCAGCGGGACTGGCGAACGTGACAGGGCTAGTCTCTTTCAGCTGGAGCATAGTCGGAATCTACCGGGACTCGTTCTCGGGAATCGTTGCCATTGCCTTCGTAACGGAGTTCCTCTGGACGGTACTAGCGGTGCTGATTGGGAAGCATCGATTCGATAGGGGCACCTTCGTCAGGCTCCCCTTGCCCGCCCTTTCCCGTCGTGTCCAGTGACTCTCGTAGACGGCACATCGAACTTAGACCACTCGTGGCATGGTGGACAGCGCATGTATCTTTCCCTCCCAAGCCTTACTGCGGTGAATCAGCCGCCCGGCAACCAACGGTAATCAAATTGCTTGCCACACTTGAGACACGTGAGATTGGACGTGTAGTGGGGTCCAAATCTGGGCATTAGGGCATAGACTATGACTGCGATCGCGACTACTGCGACAGGCACTCCGAGCAAGACGAGCAGGTTGACCAGGTCATTGCACCGATGGACTCTCCTTAAGACCTACACGAAGGAATACAAGTCCCGCAGATCCGGGTTCTGCGACTGCTCCCCCAATATCATAACTGCAAAGCCCGTCGTAAGCCCTGATGCGGTTAGACCAGCTTGAGTACTCTCTGACTCGAACAGCCTCGCCCACGCGATTCTCCATTCGAGTATCGGCTCAATAACCGTACAACTCCCGTCGAGGTTCAAAATTGCCTTTCAGAGCATTCAGACCATACTACATCCTAGCTCCCACAGTTGGGGCTAACGCTACGCGTGTAGCCCGTAAACCTATGGGGACTATTTGGATCAGATAACAGTTGAGGATAACTCGAGTTCGACGTCAGAAGATCCTTGCGGGCCTGTTCTTGGGCGCGTCAATATTATCCATCTTGGTCTTCTCTTTCACTGAAAAAGGGTCCGCAGCGGCTTCGGGGAACATTTATGATCCTTCTTGGAACCCTTCCGTTCCCTGCACCGCCATGATTGTGAGGATATCTGACATTACGAATAATCAGACTGCATACTCGACCGTGCCATATGGTCCATACTCGCCTGGCATATCGACATCTGTAAGCGGGGGAGACGCGAAACGCTGGCTGGTGCAATCAAGCCTTGACCCTTCGGGGTGGCATGGTCCAGGCCCGGCGTGTGCAATCACCAACAGCGTCGGCCAGATCGTTGCCAGTTTTGTCGAAATAGACGGCGTGGTGGTGGGCGACTGGAGCTACGAAGATTGTCGGACCAATTATAATGCTGTTAACGGGGGCGGAACGATGCCTCAGGCCTTCTGCGACAGTGATGGTGATCTGTACGATCCGGCCCAAGTGCCTAACCCCTCTACGGCTTGCACGAATAACACCGACCCCACCTGCTGGGGCATCATCCACGTAGAGTTTGACGGCGACTGGCTCGCCGCTAGAATGTGCGGCCCCTCAACCGGCTACTGTAACAATAATACCCTAGTCTCTTCAACGGTCCGTTTTTCCACCTCGTCTCTGGTTGACGTTCAAGGCTTCGTATACTGGGACAACGAGCATACCTGTGCCGGCACTCCCAGCGGCTGCCAGGACCAGTGGCATTCCTATAACGGCTGGGAACTGCATCCTCTAACAGCTTGGAGGCCACATCAGTCCTCCACTTCTCCGTCCGTCTCCTTCACTTACTCACCCTCGTCCCCGAATGCTAATACAACTATCATTTTCACGGCAAACGGAAACGGAGGATTGTCTCCCTACGCCTACACCTGGGACTTTGGGGACGGAGCTACATCCGATGGTTCAAGCCAGACGCATAGCTACAACACGGCCAACACCTATCGTGTGATGGTAACGCTAACCGATTCAAACGGTCTAACGGCAACCAGTTCTCAAGAATTGACCGTGTCGAGTCAGCCATCCCCGACTCCACTCTCTGCGAGCTTCAGCTACAACTCGGGGCCACTAGTTGAGGGTTCGAAAGTGATGTTCTCCGCATCCGCAACGGGAGGAACAGGTCCCTACTCATACTCATGGACGTTTGGGGATGGGACCGGGGGAACCGGAGCCAGCACCGGACACACATATCTCCGATCAGGAAACTACACCGTGACACTGACCACGACAGACCAGGCCGGAAAGGCATCGGTAGAGAGCGAACAACTGAGCATCACTCCCAGTTCAACCCCACCTGGCCAGCCTCCCTCTGGAGGAATCTGCCTTACATGCATAGCGCCGACCGGAGTGTCAACCAGCCTGTGGCTGCTGGTAGTGGCTGGACTGACCGGTATAGTGTCATCGATCGCCCTCTATACTCTCAAGGCCCGGGCAGAACTGACCGCCGCACGAAGACGAATGAGGCTTCATCAGATCCGAGACTAGCAATCGCATCGTAGCCCAACAACTCGTCACCCTGACTCGCGGCTGTGAAGATTCATCGTAGAAAGTAGACGGCCGCGTTTCAGCACCGACATCCCACCGTTCTGCAGCTTGACTGCTAGGTCCGTAGGCATCCCTGGGGCTCAGGTAATCGCAGCCTCAACCAAAGGATATTAGCACCCCCGACAAACTCGGCTTAACATAACGACTATTCATGCCGGCCGATGTTCGGACGGAATCATTCTTGCCGCCTCGCCGCCGTCGAAGGTAGGCGACGGTTGAGAGAATTATTGCAAAGCCAACTGGACCCGCTGCAACGACTGCGACCAGCGAGAGGAGGTCGATGGGAACCGTTACTCCTCCGACAGAGCCTCCCGGGGTTTGGAGACTGCATGAGGCACTGTTGGCATTGTAGTCATAGCTGCACTCTATCGTCATCGTCGATCCCGCCGAGTTTGATGCTGAGGTCGCGTTGAAGGTGTATGTGACTAGGTAGGCGTTGTTGTCGGGTGAGAGTGTTAGATACGCAGAGCTGTGGGCGACGAGAGTTTGTCCGTTCGTTGTGTTGGTCGCTGAGATCCACACAGTCCAAGTTGTTGCTCCGAGTCCGACGAAGGACCCTGCGATACTGGCGTTGACCCCTAGGAGCGTGGCGCTTGAAGTGAAGCCTCTCTCTATGGGGACGTTCGAGTTGATCAGGACGTACTTGTCTGTGTAGACGCCGGGGCTCACGCAGCTCGCAAAGTTGCTCCTAGGTGTCTCACCGTCAATGCAGAAGTCCGTGTCTATGTTAGTCTGGTTGCCGTAGGCGTTGAAGGAGTAGCTGACCCAGCCGTGGCCTGGGCATGTTGTTGCATATCGAGTGCTGCATGGCGTGTTATTGCCCATAGATGTTGCCATGTAGACGTTTTCCAGAGTCGCGTGCGCGTAGCCGGGGCTAGTATCCCACTTGCCGTTTCCATTCATGTCAATTATCTTCACGTCGGTGTCGTTGAAAGTAGCCCTCATCCGAACGTTCGGGACTGGACCTGATATCACAGTCTCGCCCGGATCGTAGTACCCGTTGCAGTCGATAGTGGCGCTGCAGCCATCGGAACTGTTCGCGTCTCTGAACAGTGTCTCGCCCGGATCCCATTGGCCGTTGCCGTTCGGATCTATGAAACCGATGTGACTATTCGTGGCCTGGTTGCCTGTGAGAAGTGTTCCAGGGACAGGCTCGAATCCTCCAATAAAGGGGTCCCCGAACTTGTACACGCCACTGCCGTCGAGGTCCTTTACCGGAATCTCGCCAGGAGCCTGGGTGCTCTGGAGACTCGCGCCGAAGGCGCCCGACATTATGGTGGTGATGCCGTCGCCGACAAAGCCGGCCCATGGAGTATAGGGTTGCCCCGGAGTGACGGGATTGGCAAAACAAGACTGGTTTGACGGGTCTGCAAACGTGTCTCCCTCATCGTACTTGTACTTGGTCAAGATGAATCCGTGTAGGCCCTGAGTCGAGTTCCAGGCGCATCCTAGGCTATCACCGGTGACACCGGGTGGGTAAGAGGTTGGATGAGTGGCAAGCGGATAGAACCTAGCGTAGCCCTTGTCGTCCGAGTTCACAAGATAAGTCGACCGTTTTCCCTGAGGAACAAGGCTGTCGAGCAACAGGTCAAAGAGATCGGCTTCAAACTTGGTTCCGCTGCTATCAAAGGGCGACTGGTGATGATATCCTCCAGCGCACTCCTCAAGTGTCGACGTTAAGCACTCCTCGAAGCTGACAACCATCGTCTCCGGTATACCCGCCGCGTACGCGGCGTTAATGGTTGCATTCACCCAGTTGTAGTGTTGATCACCCTTCTGGTAGAACCAGTAGTCGGTCCCGTAAGTGGTCATGTGTCCTGTCACATTCTGGACAGATGGGCTGACTACTACGACTCGGAGCTGTGGTGTGGGTGTCCCAACATCGAAGTAATACTCGCGCCCATAACAACTCGGAAAAACGTATCCTGTCTGACCAGGAAGATAGTTGCTGCAGTTGACCCCGCTACCATGCCATGCGCCGAGCAAGGCAGGGAAACCACAGCTTGCTACGTATTGTTCGAAGTCGTTGTTCGTCGGAGGGCGGGCGTAAGATGTTCCGCCTGTCCGAGAGTAGTATTTGATGTGCGGGTCATTTGAGAGAACTGCGCCCTGAGGGGGAATCGGGCCAGCCATAACAGGGTAATAGACTCCGGTTCTGCGAACGTTGTCATAGTCGTAGACTATAGACTCGCCAGCATCGTAGTGGCCATTCCCGTTACTGTCCCAGTATCGTAGCTTGTTATCCGTGGTAATCTTGCTTACGCCGCTGGTTGGCCCCGGCAGTAGTTCACCTCCGCCAAAACCGTTGAAGACTGTGCTGTCCACTGACGAGTTGTATATGCTCGTCGTGTTTGACGTCTGCGAGATGAATATGTCATCGTACGCACCATCGGTCCATCCGGTGTCTGACTCGCCAGCGACCAGCACGATGTTGTTGAAGTGGGCCTTGAACTCAGTACACCAAGCCGCCTCGTTCCTGTAGTAGAAGCCATGGGCGAGGTTCCCGTCGGCGATAAAGAATTCCAGTGACGACGAGTTCCCCAGCCGAAGCAGGCTCTGACGAACTGGGTAAAACGAACTTGACGCTGGGTAGCCAGGGCTGACAATTCCAAAGTCGCCTGCGATGCCGAAGCTGAACGCATGATTGTTAGTTACAACGATCATCTGCGTTTGTGACCCAGTGTTCGAGGAAGAGTCCGTTACCGTCACAGTAACGGTGAAGACACCAGCGGACTGGTAGGCGTGGGCCACCGTGTTGCCGGAGGCTGTTGAGCCGTCGCCGAAATTCCATGCGAAAACATACGGCGCGACACCCCCAGAGGCAATTCCCGTAAAAGTGACCACATCAGTCTTCGCCGGCTGCAATGGCGTGAAAGAGAAGCTGACTGTTAGCGCTGCGCCCTCTACAGTATGAAACGCTACTCCCACGGATGCCGTCGACAGCAGAAGCAAGATCGCAACAACCACACTCCGTCGAGTTCCGTTAGTCAAACTAGCCTACCATCGTCTCAAGTGTTGATCGACCATCTCTCCCTATCCTACGACTATTTGGTCACCGGGATCCATTGATCCCTTCCGCCGCGGATAATCCTCACAGACTAACAACGAGGCTATTATCTTGATCGTTGCGTGAACAGTAAGTTCAAGCTCGAGAAATCCTCCGATGGCGCTCGAATGGCGCTCGGTTTCTGCTTGAAGCGACCGACATTCAACCGAAGAATATTCGGCCAAACCTTTGCTCTGAGGGATCGTGAACCTCAGCGATCCCACTTTATTCATGAGCCCGTCACATGCATCATCAGCGGTGCAAATTCCACCAGATTCGAACTCAGAACAGAGTTACACTTGGGTGAACATTAGCGGGACCCACACGATTTTCCTCTCCTTGCACTCTAACCAGCGACCCTCATCCGTCTCCGCGTTTGTCGGCGAATCCTACAACACCTCGTCGGGCTTACGGGTCTTTGTTGTGAACGCGATCATGGCTATTGGGACGGTATCATCCCCATAACGGTGTCGTAGTTCAGACCCGTCTGAGCAACGTGCAGACTCCAGTAGCGGTTCTTTGCTCAGCGCTGAACGGTCCTCGCCTGATTTCTGACCAGGGAGATCCCGAGAACTATCTCCCAGACGAGCAACGGGTAAACTATGATTCTCTCATCTCCTCCATGCCCGATGACACTGCTTTCCAGCGTGGCAAACGATACGCTGAGCATAACAGCCAGTCCAGCGAGGGAGATTACTCCGAACAGCATCGACAGGTATCGGAAATATGGGGGCGCCTCTAGCTTTACTCTGTAGATCGTAACTGCAGCTATTGCTCCAGCGACGAACGAGACTAGCGCACCGAGGCCGTGTGTAGTAAGGTCGACATTCTCTGGGACCAAGCCTGCGATAAGAGCCCCGAGACCGAAGAGACCTAACAGCGTGGAGAAGAGCCGGTTACCTAGTCCGCGATAGATCATGTAAGCAGACGCCATGGTCAGTATCCCTAGGAGAGATAGTACAGTGTTCCAGATTATTGAGGAGGGCTGGAATATCACGCAGGAGCCGGGCGTGGGCATTACTGCATTGTGACAGGTAGCTCCCAGATCGCTAAGATCGTTCTGAGTAATGCTGTAATTCGGGTAGTAGGCTTGGGCGATGAATACTCCAATGATCCACTGCGTAGCCGCAATAATAGCAAGAATCCCGCCAATGCGAAGATATCCCGCGGTCAGTTTAGCCTGGCTCCGCACTTTGTGCAGAAGGTGGCCGAGGAGACATTCTGTGTGCCGCAGGTGGGGCAGAACTTCATTCCAGGCTGGGCTGTCGTGGTGGGTCCCGTCCACATCGGGCCTGAAGGAGGCTGTGAGATTCTAGCGAGGTTCGAGTAGTAGTAGACGGCCATTAGTATCGGAAATAAGGGTTGGTAGAATGCTGAGAGGATGCCGTTGACCACCGGGCTGGCGATACCGAAGAGGCCGCTGATCGCGCTTATGATGACGGATGCTATGATGACGATTATTCCTAGGACGAGGAACGTCGCGAAAGTCTTGAGCCACCTCTGGCCTACGAGGACACGGCTCCTCCCCATACTTTCGGTTACTCCTTTGTTCTCGATCAGGAGGACTGGGAGCGCGAGTGAGAACATGATCGCCAGTATGATTCCGGGGACGATTAGAGCGATGAAGCCTAGGAAGACGATGATCCCGACGATTATGCTGAGCGCCCAGATCGAGAGAAGTTTTGAGACAGCGAATCTGATGGATGCTCCGAAGTTAGCCTGTCCCTTCGTGATCTGTTCAGAGGCCAGTTTGATAGCGCTGCCCTCGGCAATTGTAGAGAATACGATATTCACAACGAAGATCACGCCGATGAGCAGGAAAAACGCTGCAAGCAATGCGGAGAGCCAGGTGGAGACCTGCTGAGGCGTGGGATTGAGAGGAAGAGTCGGGAGGACGAACGCTTGCTGCGCCAGCGTAGTGACGACCTGGACGATCACTCCCACTACCGCAAAGAGAACGAAATACTTGGCGAAGTCCCGTCGGTACACCTCGAAGGTTTTCGAGATGACCTCGCCGAGGCCCAGCTCGCGGCTGATACCCTGCTCCGGTTGCATCGTCATATCAGCTCATCCTGTTATTGCGCGCAATCGGACCCGTATAAAAGTGGAATAGTATTCTCAAGGTCGAGAACCAAGTCTATCAGATGTCTTCACCGATCTATAGGACGGACACTCGCGAACCACGAAACAGTTGTGCTTGATAAGGCGTTGGTTATGAGAGGCATCGAGTCTGTGCGGGGATGCATGGTCTATTGGCAACTTGGGTTAGTCTCAACTGAGCCCTCGTAGCTACACGCGCCCCTTGACTGAGGACTTTCACTAAAGAAGAATACTCGTCATATTGGGCGTAGGTTGGGAGAATCTATTTCTAGCACTCTTTCGTCAGGGTGAAGGATATAGACGATGCCGTGGCGTTGCCCGATGCGCCTCCGTTCGTAGGCACGCTGATCGAGAGATGTGCCGATGAGGATGTGACTGACCCGTTGGCTGTTGTCATGCTGGTGGAAAGGACATCGCTGCAACTGTTCACGTTGCCCGCCGAATCAGTCTTCACAATGTATGCTTGGTTGTTCGGGCTGAACTGGAGTGTCCATCCCACTGCGACGAAGCCACCGTCCGAAGTCAGAGCTATCTTCTGGAATTCCCTGGACTGTGTTGTCGCCCCGTAGGTCTTTTGCCACTGCACATTTCCACCAGAGTCTGTCCTCACGATCCAGGAATTGTACCCCCCGTAGGATGCTCCGGTAATGTAATACCCGGCAAAGACGTACCCTCCATCAGTTGTTTGACGAACTGAACGGAATTGGCTTGATGCGCCGTTCACGGTGTACACGTTCGCCCATTGCACGCTCCCTCCAGAGCTGAGCTTCAGCGCCAGCGCACTCTGGGTGTTGACTCCTCCTACCAGGTAACCTCCGTCCGAGGTCTGTATCACCGAGTAGCCAATCTGTCCGCCGATGCTTCCGGTTGGTACCGGCGCCGTGTACAGAGTCTGCCACTTCACGTTGCCGCTGGAGTCGAACTTTGCGACTAGGATGGTCGGCGGTGAACCAGAGTATCCGGCGAGCACGTAGCCTCCGTCAGAGGTTTGTTGCACCGAATTTCCATAGACGGTGTTCGAAGACCCAAGCGCCTCCTGCCACTGCAGGTTCCCTGAGGAATCTAGCTTCTCGATCCAAGCCTGGACAGAAGGAGGAGGATACGTGGATTGTGAGGGGGCAGTGTAGCCTGCTACTACGTATCCTCCATCGGCCGTTTGCTGGATGTCGTTTGCTTGTGCCTCGTTGAGTCCGCTGTAGGAATGCTGCCACTGGACGTTTCCACTTGAGTCAAGTTTGACGACGAGGGCGCATTCGGAGCAGCCGTTGAAGTCTTCGACGTCGCCGGCCCAGACGTATCCTCCCTCGGATGTCTGGCGCAGAGCGTAGAGTTGAGTGCTTAATCCTGGGAACTGATACTGTTTCTGCCACTGGAGATTACTGTTCGAGTCAAGCTTTGCAACGAGAGCGAAATAGCAAAATGTGCTGGAGCATGAATCCGCTCCGACCACATAACCCCCATCGGATGTCTGCTGGACGTCTTCCGCATACGAGTACTGGGTAGCGATGACCTTCTCGAAAGTTGTGCCCGATGAGCTTGGAGGGGGTGGAGGCGGAGGCTTTGTTGCCTTATCAGGAGAAACCTGGGCATAGGCAGGAATCATCGTAAGCATCAAAATCGCCAAGGCAACTGCGAAGGTGGCTGTCCTGCCGTAGTACATTAGAAAGCAACTACTTTCATAGGACGTATATAAAAGCTGCTATCGCCATAGCTAGTAAAATCCACATACGAACCGGTTCGATTTTGAACGCCCGCTGAAGGCGACTACTAAAATCGGCGAACAGAAGCGTTCAATCTCTCAATCTCTAGTGGCTCTTATTAGGATCGCAGCGAAAATTGCATGCTGTCTACCTCAATGAGCGAGGCTGATTCGCATGACATTCCGAAACCGATGACTGAAGAACAGATTAGGAGAGTAACGGTCGGCCTGACCCCGAAGCAGATGAGCGGGAAGGTTGTCCTTGTCGACTATGATCCAGCATGGCCGGTACTATTTGCCCGGGAGAAAGACCGAATCAGGTCGGTCCTAGGCGCGAAGGCGCTTGCCATAGATCACGTGGGCTCGACGTCAGTACCGGGGCTTCCTGCAAAGCCAGTCATTGACATACTGCTCGTGGTAGAGAGTTCGACAGACGAGAAATCGTATCTCCCCGCGCTCGAAGCGGCCGGCTATGTGCTCGGGATCCGAGAGCCTGACTGGCACGAGCATCGAATGTTCAAGGGTCCAGACACGAACATCAACCTTCAGTGTTCAGCAAGGGCGACGAAGAGATAGAAAGGATGCTGATCTTCAGAGACTGGCTCCGAGAGAATCCGGCTGACAGAGACTTCTACCTGAGGACGAAACGAGAACTGGTTCAGAAGGACTGGAATTACGTCCAGAACTACGCTGACGCAAAGTCCAAGGTGGTCGAATCACTAATCGCGCGAGCACGCTCGTCAAGACGCACCGTGCGAGACTAGCTCTTATTGCTGCTCATGCCGCGATAGAGTTGTAACGCCTCGGTCAGCCGCCGGCGCGCTTCAAGGGCGTAGGGCTCGCATTGAAACATGATATGCCGAATGCCGAGTTCCGCATACCCGCGCATCGCCGCCGCGATCTCCTGCACCGTGCCCGTCAGGGGATTGTCGAAGAACCTCGGTTTCTTTTCTTGTAGATCTGGGAACCAGAGGCCGATGAGCGCCGTGATGCCAAGCGTCGCGGGGTCGCGCCCGATCTCACGGCACGCGGCCTGGATTTTCGCGAGCCGTCCGGCTATTGTTTCTGGTTTACCCATGTAGCCCGTGTTCCAGAGGTCCGCGTACCGTGCCGTCAGCTTGAGCATGCGTGGACCTTCTTCGCTTCCCACCATCAACGGCGGCCCTTCCGACCGCGGACCCCGCGGCACGATCTCGCAGTTTCTCGCCTGGTAATACCGTCCCGCAAAATCGACATGCCCCTCACGCAACAGTGGCTTCAGGATCTGCAAGGCTTCTTCGAACCGGTCGACGCGATGATCATAGGGCAGCCCGAACGCCTGATACTCCGGCTCGTTCCATCCCGCGCCCACACCCAGGATCAACCGCCCGTGGCTCACCTCGTCGACGGTCGTCGCCATCTTCGCCAGGATCGCAGGATTGCGGAAGGAATTGCATGTCACCAGCGTGCCGATCTCGACGCGCCGTGTCGCCTCGGCCAGAGCCGCCAGCATGGTCCAGCACTCCCAGATTCCCCGGGTCGGCTCACCGGGATTGCGGTAGAAGAGGTGGTCGGGGAGCCAGATGCTGTCGAAGCCATCTGTTTCCGCTTGTTGCGCGATTGCGCGGATCGTATCATACGGACGTTTGCTGTTGTTTTCGCGATCGTTCGCTATGAAGACCAATAGCCCAATCTTCACGGCTTGCTCATTCGAACCCCAGATTTTCCTGGCCCTAATAATCTAGAAGGGGAGCGAACCTAAGTAAAAGTAAAGGACAGGAGGGGAGTCTGCAGAATCTCTCGAGGGCCCTAACTTTATCGCACGCGTAGTTCTCGCCATCTGCGCTAGGTGGAGCAATTCGAAGCTGATTCTAGATTCTCAACATTCGCCCAAAAGAGATGACGCGATCCTACTTGCTCGAGGCCTCTAAATCTCCCGTCCGAGTCAACGCTCTGTAACAGTTGAGAGTGACCCACTTGCTCGGCCTCCCCACTGGTTCTAGATCATACGTTGTGGCGCGCTTCAATGAGTTTCCCCACGGGTCGGCTGGGCCGGACGAACCCTCGCCTGTCTTGGCCTTGAGCCATCTTGTTGAGGCGCCTAGTTCGCTGAACCAGTCTCCTTCCAGGACCCACTTGCCATCAGGTCTCCTCTTCGACATGACTAGATGGGAGGCGTCGCTTAGTCTTTCATCATCCCTGTAACCGAGCTTCGTAAGCACTCTCAGGCCGTGAAGCACATCGTAGTAGAAGTACATTGGATAGTGGAGAGTGGTGAATGTTCTGTTCATCGGCATCCATTCGTGATGGTCCGCCTTGTATAGACGATGCATGAGCAAGAACTCGGCACCTCTCTGAACCGATCGCTTAATCCTCCTCGTCCATCTCTGCCTGGGGATTTCAGAGTAGGCCCAGAGAGGCTCTATTGTTGACATGAAGGAGCTGTGTCGCACCTTCACACCTTGGAATTGTGGATAATCACAGTTCCAACCACCATCCTCAAGCTGGGCCTCGGGCATCCAGTCGATAGCCCTTCGGACCCGAGGGTCCTTGCCATACCCTAGCACGAGGAGCGTCCTAACCATGTTTCCTGTTAGGCAGGGTTCAGCGTAGTGCTTCCTCCCGCTTAGCTTACTCCGGTAAGAGAACGACCCATTCTCTGCCTGGTGCATGTTGAAGAACCGTTCGCACTCTTCCTCTATTCTAGGGTCTGGTGATACTCCCATTTCGCCGAGAAGTATCAGAGCCCACAAGGCTCCTGTGAATCTTGGACTATCGCAAGTATCTTTTCGAGGCCAGTAACCTGTCTTCGACTGCCCAGCCATTATCTGCTTGAAGATAGAATGGCGAGGGATACGCCGCCGGGCCTCGACCGCCTCGCTGCTTCCAGCCGGATAGCCCAGAACATCCACGAGAGTCTGATACCTGATAGAAGGGTCCTGCGGGTCCAGAAGCCATCGAAGAGCAGGCTCATTCAAGTCTGAAACGCCACAGACAGATCCGTTTCATTCGACATTTCTCGTTCTAGGCTCTTTGATAGAGCACTCGATTCAATATATAGTCGGTAGATTGCCCACGCGAGGTCTACTCGTGGACTCACAATCCGGTTAGACTGGAAACCCGCGCAAGCAGAGGAAGCGGACCCGTCTTCCCCTTGAATTGGGCAATTGATTCGAAACAAGCGATGAGAAAAAAGAAGATAGAAACGATCTAATGATTGAAGGCGTCCGATGGTGAACGACGACGCTTCCGTCATCGGGCTTGAGCCTTGCACATACGTATTCTAATCTGAATAATTGTGAATAGGCAGAAATATTTTGATAGCTGATCTTCGTCAAGGCTTAAATTCTCTGGAGAGAAACAGCCAAACCGAAAAATGTTTTCCGCAAGAGCTATTCGCCAAGAAAGGCTAGCAAGGTCCACCATTGCTTCTCTCTCGACTCTCATCATCGTTGCTTTGGCTGCGCTTGCACCTGCTGTCCATGCACAAACAGTTGTCGCCACAATTCCGGTGAACTACAAGCCCCTGGGGGTCGGGGTCAACATTCTGACCAACGAGATATACGTGGCGTCCACTCTGAACTCAGAGGGCAACGTCGCTGTAATAAATGGTACGACAAATGCTGTCATCGCTAGGATCGACACTGGGGTAGGGACCTCTGCGTTCAAGGTCGCTGTCAACTCTGTGACAAACCGGATATACGTCACTAACTCTGCGGGCAGCAGCGTAGCCGTGATTGATGGACGCTACAATACTGTTATGACGAGCATAGGGGTCTGCGGTGCGGGTAACCCGAACCATGTCGCGGTGAACTGGTGGACTAACATTGTGTACGTAACTTGTCAATATCCGTCGGCTCTAGCAGTAATCGATGGCAGAAGTAACGCCGTAGTCACTATGGTGCCCTTGTCGGCGTATGTGAACAATGCTGGCCCCGTCGCAGTGAACATTAGAACGGACCGGATCTATGTCGGCGACACCTCCGGCAGTAACGTTGTTGTCCTAGACGGCAAAACGGACAGCGTGATAGCTACCGTTCCGATAGCCGGAAGCGGCTATCACCTCGGGTTAGACGTCAACCCCCTGACAAACATGGTTTATGTCTCGAATGACCCAATCTATGGCACGCCCGATTATCCTAATGGATCAGTTTCGGTAATAAATGGCACCAGTAGTGAAGTGATTGCAACAGTTCCCGTTGGGCCAATCCCTTACGGAGTTGGCGTCGAACCGCGGACGAACCAGATCTACATCGCGAACAGTGTTGGCACTAGCAACAGCAGCAGTGTCTCGGTGATTGATGGCACGACCAATACTGTCGCGGCAACCGTTCCAGCCCCAGCACACGCGATTGACGTAGCAGCAAACCCCTGGACCCGCCTAGTCTACGTCGCCGAGTACTACATATGCAAGTCAAGCAGCTGTTCAACGGATCCAAATCAGAACTCGGTCCTGGTAATATCGGAAACAGCTCCAGATCAAGCATCAGACTGAGCCCCCTGGCGTCTTTCCATTGAATTCTAGAAACCCCCCTCTCTTTTTTCTCAAAACTCAGTGCCTGATTGAGGATCGTCGGTTAGCATATCTGTCTGCGCCTCGTTGACGAAGTTCTGAAATTCATCATCGGGAAGTTGTGGGAAGTAACGGTCCGAGTAGGCCCCGGAGTCGTTCCTCCAAGCTCGTGCGCGAGAACATGTGCGAGAAAAGTGAAAGTTTTCGATCTCCGTAAAGTGTTTCATGCGAATCTCCGGCGGAGTCTCTCCGGTAGGATTCGAGTCTGGAACTTTGGCATTGGTTCGAAGTTTAGATTGGAGAATCACTAGTTCTTGGTTATCTGGTGATTCTCAGTGTTCGCATGCCCCAGACTCTTTCGACCGTGTAGAGTTTGACCTCGCTGATTATGAGGGGTGTTTTCATCGACCGCATGTTTTGAGGCGTGAACTCCATGTAGAAGGGTAGGCCGGGCGTGTTGGTGTAGAGTGCGCGGTCGACCATGTAGAGCCTGTTGAAGTCGCTGAGGCTGTTGCAGACGAGTGCTTTGATGCGAAGAACCTCCTCGCTGACAGTGTCCAACTGAACCTGGTCTGTATATCCGGAATCCAGGACCCGTAATTCGCCTGTAGGACCTTGGTTAAGCCTCATGTCTCAACCAGCCGAGCCTTTGACTTCGCGCTGATCCTCGATACTAGTAGGTGCTTTCCGGCTTATAATCCGTATCGCTACACGCGTCCGACAAGTGGAGTATCCATCATACACTAAACTTCCGTTGACGGAACTTCACACCGAGTGTCTCAGATCTGACCAGTTCGTTTCCGTGCTCATTTGCTGAGCGAGGTCTTTCCAGGCTGGTCGAACATGACGACATCAGTCGCCGACGGTGGAGGCGAGGCTCTGTGCATCTTGCGATAGCCGATGAACAGCAGGACAAGACCACTCGCCAGAATTGCCAGGCCCGTTCCGAGGAGCGCCGGGTTGGAGCCGTCTAGGACCCAGGATACCTGAACATTCTGTACCTGATCTGTGAAGCTTGCTCCGTGCGCTAAGACCAGATAATAGTTGCCGGGTGAGAGGACCGATGCGGAGAAGCTGCCGGTGCTTCCCGATGTCGTGAACATGTTATCGGCAGTCTGGCCTGACTGGTAGGAGGTCTGCTGCTGTTGGTTGAATATGTAAAGGGTGATAGAGTTTCCGCTTGTTTCCGAAAAAGTTCCCGAGATCCTGCCTGCCTTGAGGATGTTAAAGGTAATTCGATAGTAATAGTTTGCTCCTATATTGATGCTGGCGGCTTGGTCTCCCGAGACCGTGGTGGCTGGGAGGACGATGTAGGATCCGATTATGAACATGATTCCGCCGAGAGCGATGAGAGTTCTGAATACTTTCAGAGGCTAGCTCCAGCCATGACTGATTGAAAACGTGGCGGCGAGAGGGCGTTCTGATAGACGTCCTGGACCTTCTTCGCGTAGTCGTAGTAAATCTGCTTCCTGCTGGTCCCCTCTTGCTTCCCCTGTTTCAAATGCACTCCTGGAGGGATCAGCTGGCCTTTCATCTTCTTGCCCTTGCCTTCATTGGTCTGGTAGAGAAACTCGAGCCAGTAGACCGGGCCTATGAACCTCTTCTTCATTCGAATCCCCTGCAAGGATTCGTGGGAAATCGTCAGGTTCTTGCCGTCCATCGCAAGGGACTGGGGATCTGCTTGCCCATAATCGAACGACCTACTCTTTGCCGCCGCCCCAGCGATGAGTGCGCCCGCGGCACCACCTAAAGCGGCGCCTATGCCGGCTTTGGATTCCTTCTCGAGCACCAGAATGGAACGTTTGTCGGTAACTAGCAAAGCGTACTCCTTGGGGCCCCACTTTCCCTGGACGAACAGTCGAGGAATCAGTCCCACTTTACGCTCATTCGAAATCATGTTTGGCACAGACCTTGGTGTTACGCTACTGCCATCGTCTATTTTTGCATAGCTGAACTGCTCCCCTCTTCAGAACAAGATTAACACGGAATGTTGCTGGGAGTCACGCTCTCCTCTCCGAATGGGTTGGCGCCGCCGAGAGGGTTCGAACCTCTAGCCGCGCCATTCTAGATGGCGCTCTGACCAACGGGTTGCTGCAGTGGATTCTTTAACAGCTTCAGCCTCAGCTTTCGGCTGAGCCCGCTGCTCTACCACTGAGCTCGCGCTAGAAAGCGCCTAGCGGTTAATGCTCAGAGAGAACTGAGTGTTCCTAGCCGTAACCAGAACTACAGTGTATACTTGACCCTGGGAGAAGGTGAACGCTGTCCCCGTAGACGTGCAACCTGACCCGCAGGCCGTGGAGATCAGAACGGGGATTGGGTTTGCCAATGCGGTAGGTGAGAACGGTGCTGGTGCTGGCGACCAATTGGTCCTAGCGTACTGATTTCCTGAGGCGTCTTTTACATAGTATGAGGTCAGAGTAATCGGGGTGCTTCCAGTATTCCTAACGTAAAGGTTCACGGTGCTGTTTGACGAGAAGGAAGCGTACTCGAGGCTGATATTCTCAGTCGCTGTCTTCGGGGCGATTAGCAGGGCTCCGAATAGACCGGTTGCGTAGGTGAAGACCATCACGGACGCTATCACGACGATGACAACCATCATTAGTGAGGCTATTATCGTGTCTATGCCCCGTCTGTTCTTGAGGAATCTCCGCTCTCGCAAGTTGCAGGCGACCACTGGTCTCACTAGAGGTTGGGGAGACTCTTCGTTCAAGCTCGTATCGTTACCATAAGAGAATCTGCACGGTTACACTAAGCGACAACATGTCTGGCTGGACACTCACTTCTTCACAATCATTCCGCCAAAGCATTAAAACTCGAATTGGTGCGAGCCTTTGCTCGGGGCCCGTAGCTCAGCCAGGTTTCCTGAGAGGGACTGAGAGAGCGGCAGGCTCATAACAAGTCTAAGACACCTGACGGTCCCCGGTTCGAATCCGGGCGGGCCCACCACCGTACGGTTACTAGGACTATGGCCCGGGACTTTTCAGAGCGGAAGGCTGCTGGTTCTTGATCTGGTCGCTGACCTTCTTGACGAACACTGTCATGAAACCCTGCATCTCGTACTGTTGCTGTTCCTCCGGGTCGGCGTAGATCTTGTGGGGCCCGGTGAACGACTTGAACGCTTCAGCCATCTCGTCGGGTGTGGCGCCTAGGCTGCGAAGCATCTGTTTCAGCAGGTCAACCTTGCCGTTCTTGGACTCGCCTCTAATGGAGAGATCCGCATTCTTGTATTCTGCGCGTAGCTTCTCGACGCCTAAGCTCTGGACTTGGTTGTATGTGTCTCCAGCGTGGCCCATCATGTAGTCGACGTGGGATTCGGGAACGCCTAGCACGATGAGTCTGCTCTTGAAGTATTTCCGGAGAGTGTGGACCCTGAGTTCGTAGCCGCCGTTCTTGTTTTTCGTGTCAAGTCCGCACTTATGGATGAGGTCGTGGATCTGTTTGTAGATCTGTTTGGGACCGATGCCTCGTGGTATCTTGGAAGAGAGGTCTCTGATCAAGGGCGAATGGTCGTTGATCTCCTCTGGTGGCTGATACTCTCCGTCGCTTCTGCGGGTTGAGCCCTGCCGGCGCTGTTCCAGGAACAGTTTCAGATAGTTGACTGGCTCGGGTCCCAGGAAAGTGTCGTAGTCGCAGTACTGGCCCTTCGTCTCGTCCATTGCAATGTGCACGTGTACCGGGATGACGCCCGCTTCGAGATCCTTCTTCACGTGGCCGTAGGTCAGGATCGACAGTGTGCCTTCGCGGAAGCCGCCGAGGGCTGTCGTTGTCACGATCACTTTTTCGCGGAGGTCTCCGGCGTCAACGAGTCTCTGCAAGTGTTCGGGGGGTGGTGTGCGGTCTTTGCTAACCACTTTGGGCTTGGGTAGGTACTTGGGCTTGGGCAGTTCGACTCCGTTGACGCGGTAGAATGTGCGGATCTGTTTTGCGTAGCCGTGGATCCGTCCAGGCGACCTCTTCAGGTCTTGGAGTTCGTTGATGCATTGCTGGAGGAATCCTCGGTGCTTCTCGATCCGCGCGGGTGTTGGGATCTCCTCGGGCCTGGCGTCGGCGATTAGCATGTCTGGGCTGGTGTTCAGCCGGCGGCAGTAGAGACTGATGGTGTTCGTGTAGCCGTAGAATCCCATCTTGCTGCCTGAGCAGGCTCGCAGCATGTGGTTGGCCAGTTCGACGAGACTCTTGTTGTCCAGGACCCAGGGTATGAGCTGTGGCCGTTGTGTGATGAGGCTGTGAACAATGTACTCTGCCAGCTTCTTCGAGTCGAGTGCGAGGATCTTGTCAAGATCGAAGCTGACCGGTGTCTTCAACCGGAAGCCGCTGGTGCTTCGTTCGAGGAGGACTTGCCCGTCTTTGATGGTGCCAAGCTCGCGGAGGAACTGGAGGTCGGATAGTGATAGCCGCTTTTCTGGGAGCAGGATTTCGGTTGTCATTATTGCATGGTCTGCCTTTTCTTGGTCGAGCATTGTGGTGTTTCCACCTTTCCAACTGGTCCTGACGTCTGGTAGTGTATATACGCCTTTACACTCATACACTCACGTGTGACATGTCGCGTCAACCGTCAAGAAGCCTCCGCAGTTCCACCACGTCACCCTTGATGATGCAGAGTCCGGTCGATTTGACGAGGGTCTCTCCAGGATCCGTGTAGTCCTCCCAGATCAGGGTGATCGACTTCTCATCCTCATAGGCGAGACGGCCGATTGTTGTTACGACCCGAGGGCTCTGCTTGGAAGCGTCGCTGTGTCGGAAAAGCAGATGGTCTCTGTACTTGACTGATACCAGGTCTCCGGGTTTAACGGGCTTTGAAGCGAGCCTGGTCGCGGTCATCTCTATGCCAGAGCCCTCAAAGCCGCGAAATCTAGGACACGTGTCTCGAGGAACCTCGACAGCAGCCGCGCCACCTGGGCCGAGTTGCCATTGTTAGCAAGAACACGGATCCTCCACTCGTGCTCGGGTTCGAGTTTCCGAGACAGGTTGGCCTTCAGTGTATGGAGCATGTCGGCTTTGTTGTGATAGCTCCTCAGGTGCTGTTCGAGGGGTCCAGGATCCGGATGTAGACAGACGGGACAAGGCGGATTGTTGTAGAGAGGTCGCTGAGGGGTTTGAGGAGCTGCGGGTTGTTGCGGTCTCGACAAAAATTTGTCGCCGAAAACCCGTGGACCCCCTCCTTCCGGAGCCTCTCTCCTCGAAGCCTCGTTTGTAAGATGTCGAAAGTGCCTCCTCGTCCGGGCATGACGTGTGGACCCGAGACTCTTCTCTCGCTGGTGGAGTGTGAGCCTCCCTCCCATTACCGGGCACCCTCCAGACGTCTTTTCTCCCGCCTTAACTGGCGCTTGAACGGAAACAGTTGTCTGGTCAGGTTCCTGGCCTCTGCCGTTCGAGTTGCCGCGATGCCTGTCAGCCTAAGATTCTCAGCTCTCTGAGACAACACTATGTCGACAAGCTTGTCGACCTTCCCGTGTTTGCATCTGAGATGGCTTCTCAGATCATCCTGGGGATAGCCGCCCCCTCCGCAGATGGGACATGGCGCTTTGACTGAGTCTGGCTGGGCGACGACTTCGATCACGTTTCTCCAGATGGAGGTCCGCGACTCTCGCTTGTTCTCCTGGAAAGAGTGGTCTCCAGCTAGCTCTGGATTATTCGTCTCGAAGTTGCAGCCATGGAGCTTGCACCTGTAGAGAACTACGCCAGTCTCAACCGGAACTCGCCCCGGACCCGAGATCTGGGAGATCCTCGAGGCCCCCATCATTCCACACCTCGACGTGCCATGTGGCTAGTCGGAGGCTCCTCCGGAGGCTCTCTCCAGATCTCACAGTGCCGGCTGACGTGTTCTTCGAACGAGGCCTTGCCGTCGAAGAGGTTGGAGTCGGAGTCCTGATGCGGGCAGAGAGTACAACAACATTGCCCCCACCATGGAATACTCCACGGTCCGCCAGAGGTCTCATGCTGACGCGGAACCATTGTAGCCTGGTTGTTCTCAGGCGTCAACGGCGCAAGATGCTCGTTTCCTGCCATTCCCTGTTGCATTCCGGCAAGCGGAAGCGTTTCGTGTTGCGATGGTGTGTCGCGACAGCTTTCAACCCCGTTTGGCTCCGCCGCCTTCAGAATATTGCTGAGCGGGCTTGTTGCGTTGTTGATGGTTGCAGGGGCATAGTAGACGGAGGTTGTCTGAGGCTTTCCGGTGATCTCGTAGCCCCTGGTTGAGGCCCATTTGTCGAGACCGTCTGCCGTGTATTTTGTCAGGGTTAGGTTGAAGGCTTCTGGTTCTAGCTCGGTGACGGAGTAGCGATATGGCTTGCCCTTGCTCTGGTCCTCGAACACGTAACCATCGTCCGTCATGCGCTGGAGAAGTTTCCGGAGTGTGTCTTCGCCGCGACGGCCGAATTCTGTTTTCGGCGCCAGGTTACGGACCGTCCACGCGTATTCGGCCTCTTCCTGGTCAAGGGTCCCGGTGCTCTTCTTCACGACGATAGCTGGCGCTCCTCCTTTCAGAATGTCGTAGATCTTCTGCTCCTTTTCCGAGATTCCAGTGAACGATTCTTTGAACGATGGCAGCCCAATTTCCTGGAGGTATTGCCAATCGATAGGGTCGGCAGCGATTCCTACGAGGAGCTTCTGTTTGTCCCTGATCTTGACTCGCTGGTACTGGTGGATTGTTGCCAGGTTCCGG
>WNGG01008463.1_pt1 | contig 23726 bp, 18 predicted proteins | sample 5400661 | NCBI WGS metagenome assembly WNGG01 (sample SAMN13153372, study PRJNA577476) | soil metagenome | isolation source: 100 cm soil or saprolite under Garry oak tree replicate 1 | place: USA:California | collected 2016-06-15
GCACGAGCCGACACACCTTTGCGCCAAACTCGGTGAGCACTCGGTCCAGGAGCAGGTAATCCTGTGCCACGTCGGCATCGCAGGCCAGTACGGTCTCGTCGAAACCGGGCGCGAGCGGCACGAGTTCGCGGAGCGCACCAGCCAGGTAGTTGGGCTGCCCGTCGGCAGCCACGATCTGGCGAAGTGGCAGGCCATGCGCGGTGGCGTCGAGGTAGACTGGACCCCCGTACTGGCGGCAGTCCAGGCACAGGTTCCTGGCGCGCAGCTGCTCGATCAGCTCCGCCAAGCCGATCGCAAGCGGCTTCGGGGCATGCAGGCCGGGATTGTGCAGGCCAAACAGGGCGTAGTGCCCGGCCCAGACGTCCAGGAGGCGGCGCGCCGACGGGTGCACCCAGCCGTCCTCGGCGGCGCTCAGGTAGGGCCGCAGCACCGAAAAGGCCGGCCGCTGCGTCTCGGCGTGATAGCGCACGTACAGCTCGCCGATCTGTTCCTCACCATATTCGCCGTAGTCGACGGCGCCGACGACCCGGTCCAGGTACTCCCAGAACCCGAGGGTCTGCGCGGTCAGGTTCGCGGTGATGAGGTTGTACGAGTAAGTGATGTCAGCGAGCAGGGCCGTCGCCTTGTACAGGATGTCCAGCCACAGTAGGTTCTTGAGATGGCTCGGCGTCAGCGGCTTGGTCGGGGTGATCGTGGCTGACGCCAGCAGCACACGGGGACGCACAGCGGGGCGCGACGGGGCAGGTGCGTGCACGGCGGCCTTCGGCTGGTGAACGAGGCTAACGGGACCACCAGAAGGTACAGAGGCCGCTTAAAGAGCCGGTGAACACGTATTGGACCGCAGGTCAAGCGGTACCCGGCGCGGCGGCCGTTTCGGGTTGCGGCTCAGGCGATGGTCCACTCGATGGCCGACCGAGTCGGCTATGCCTGTTTGAACTTCGGGCACACCGGCGAACAACCACCAAACGCGGCTCGCGGTTCTTCAGCGCGGCCTAGAGAACGGCCCGGATGCGCTCGATCGCGGCAGCGGCTTCGGCAGGGCTGCACGTGCCCGGGTCGGCTATGAACTGGCGGCCTCGCGTGACGCCGGCCCGGCGCGGGAACAGCCACACGTGAAAGTGCGGCGCGCCCTCCATGTTGCTGAACACGTGGACTTTTTCTGCCCCGGTAGCCTGGCGAGTCGCCTCGCACAGCCGACCCATCAGTGGTGCGTAAGAAGAGGCCTCATCCGAGGTCATATCAGTGAAGTCGAAGTAGTGCCTGCGTGAGACGATGATCAGCGTGCCCGCCGGCGATGCGGCGATGGGAGCATGGAACACCCGCCAGTGCCGGTCGTCCACCACATACCCGCCAGGCGGATCGAATGGCCCCATCCACAGGGGCGTGACGCCGCCCTCGAACTTGCGGCAGATCACGCAATCCTCGCTTGGCCCGGCCGACGCGTCGAGCAGCTGGCTGAACGGGTTGGTGACGTTGGGCATCGTAATGGTGGTGCGGCGGACAAGCCAGAGGTCCAGCCCGGCCGCGGCCCGCCCGGGGTCAGCCACCGGGGCCGGCGTGATGGCGGCCCATCGCCGCTCCGCCTCCGCCGCCCCCAAATCCATCGCCTCCCCGAGTTCGGTCCAGGTGGCGCCGCGGCTGCGCTCGTACGCCAGGGCCAGATCCCGCAGCCGTTCCGCCGCGTCCAGCACGGCCGGCGCGAGCGTGCCCGCCCAGATGCCCGGCGGAGCGTCGTGCCCAGGACCGGCCGTCATCGTGACCGCCCGGTCGGCAAGCTCCTGCGCCTGGCGGGCGAGGGCGATCCTGGCCAGGTCACGATCGGAGTACGCGTTATGGTCCGCTGAGAGCATAAGGTTCGATGCTAGCCGCCGCGTCGGCTCCCGAGAACCCTCGGTGGCATTGCCGGCCCCACAGGGTGCCGCCCCCGGCGCTGGTGGCCGTGCCAGGCAGCGCAGCCGTTCAGGATCCTGGGCATTAACCCGCTGTACCCGAGGCCGTGACCTGGGGGTATGACAGGACTGGGCAGGACGGGTGCCCTCGCCTGGCTCAAGCTGATGCGTCACGGTGACAGCGGACTCTGGCGCATAAAATACGCCAAAATTAACTAATTTGTACCTTGACGCAGCCATGCGGCCCAGGTCCCATCAAGATATGCGCCGCCGGGGAAGCGGCGCCGGGGAGGCCGTAATGGGCGGCGCTTGGGGTTGTCGTGACTGCCCAGATCCGGGGGTTGTTACCCACATCGCGAATTTGCTTGGGTCAGCCGCGCGCCCCGCTCAGTGGAGCAACGGGGCGCCCAGGCGTGTTCGCGCCCCGCGCCGCGTTTTTCCGACAGATGGGACGTTCACTCGTCCCGATGGGATTTGGTTCCGATGGCATTGCTTCCGCACGGAGGCAGGAGCGGATGTGAAAGAGATCATCTCTGCAGCGGCGCCTACCTGGCCGCTGTGCTGCCCGGAGGGTGCCGTGGTGCCGGGCCTTGAGAGCCCGCGGGCGGCTGCGGTGTCCGAAGGAGGTCTGTGCGCGGCGTCCGCGACCGCCGAGTCAGCGCAGCTTGGCGGCGTGCTTAGCGACCGCCGAGCCGATAGCTTGATCCGCCTCCTGCCTGCCCTGGCGGCGAACCGCGACATCCGATGGTGGCTGGTGCCCCTGGCTGTGATCACAATGGCCGGTCTCGGTGCGGGAATTCTCGCGGCCGGCCTGCCCGCCGGGGCCGCGGGTGCGACCACGGTGGCTCTGCTCGCAGTGGCGGCCGGGCTGTCGGCAATTGCGCTGTCCGGGCGGATCCGCGACCTGCGTGTGGTGGTACCGGCGCTGATCGGGGTGGGGTTGTGCGGCGCTGGAATGGAATTGCAGTCCGACGGTCCTGGCTTCGTCGCCGGCTACGTGGCTCTGGCCGGGCTCGCCTTGCGCGTGCCGCGCCGGACCGCACTGATCGCCGCGAGTCCGGTTGTGGCAGCCGTCGCGGCCGCTGAGGCGCACGAGTCCGCGAACCCGGCGAGTACGAGCCTTGCTGTCTTGCTCGGCTTTGGCTTTTTGTTCATTACCTCGGCTTTCGCCGCCATCAGCCTGGATGCCCGCCGTCACGCCGAGGCGCTGCTGGCCCAGGAGGCTGCTACTGGTGAGGCCCGTGAGCGTGCGGCGGCACTGGCCGAGCGGTCACGGCTGGCCCGCGATTTGCACGATGTCCTCGCCCACAGCCTCGCGGCCCTTTCCGTGCAACTGGAGGGAGCGCGGCTGCTTGCCGTCACCGCCGGAGCGGGCGCCAGCCTGGTAGATCAGATCACCTCCGCACACCGGCTGACCCGCATCGGCATGCTCAACGCCCGGCGGGTCCTTCAGATGCTGCGGGGCGAGGAGGCCCCCGGCCCGGAAAGCTTGCCGGATCTGGTCTCGGAGACGGCGGCGATGTCGGGCATCCCCATCACGCTCCAGGTAGAAGGGACGCCGCGGCAGATGGCTGCGGAGGCCGGCCTGACGCTGTACCGCACGGTGCAGGAGGCCCTCACGAACGTGGCCAAGCACGCCGGACGCGGAGCCCAGGTAGCGGTGCGGCTCCGCTGGGCGCGGGGCGGCGTTGAGTTGTCGATCGTGGACAGCGGCGGAGACGGTGTCGGCGCCGGGCTGCCGTCGAGCCGCTTCGGCCTGACCGGCATGGCCGAGCGAGCCGCTCTGCACGGCGGGCACCTGGACGTCGGCCCCTCGGGCGCCGGTTTCGCGATCCGACTGCGGCTGCCTGTCAGCTCGCCGCAGCCCGGGCAACGAGGCTCGCTTGCGCAGGAGCAGCAAAAGTGACGGCGGACGCGGAGAGCGTCCGCTGCATTCGGGTGCTGGTGGCGGACGACCAGAGGGTGGTACGCGACGGCCTGTCCATGCTGCTCGGCTTCCTGCCAGGCATCGAGGTGATTGGCACGGCGATCGACGGGGCCGACGCCGTGCGCCAGTCAATGACCGCGGTGCCTGACGTGGTTCTGATGGACCTGAACATGCCGAACTGTGACGGGGTTGAGGCCACCCGCCGGATCGTGCTCGAGCAGCCGGGCGTGCGCGTGGTCGTTCTAACGGCCTACTCCGACGACGATTCTGTATTCGCGGCGCTGCGGGCCGGTGCGCGCGGTTTCATCACCAAGGACGCGGGTGCGCTGGAGATCTTCCAGGCGGTGTCCGCCGTGTCCGCCGGCGAGGCGCAGCTTGCTCCATCTGTACAGCGCAGGCTGGTCGAGGCCTTCGCCCGCGGCGACAGCGTTGGCACGCCTGACCAAGCGAAGGGCAACGGTGACCAGGCGCCCTCGGCGTCGGATGGGCTCACACCACGCGAGGTCGAAGTGCTCACCGAGATCGCGGCGGGCCTGTCCAACGCGGAGATCGCGGTCAAGTTGCGCGTCTCGGACGCGACGGTGAAGACCCACATCAATCATCTGCTGGCGAAGACGAGGATGCGCGACCGGGCACAGCTCGTCGCCTACGCCTTCCGTTGTGGTCTCGCCGCCTGAACACCACCCGACGTCGTCGTGGACCGACGTCGACATTTTGGAGTACAAAGACGGGTGCGGACTTAGCTGTGACGGCGGACGGCTGGCTTGGTCGTCCGGTACACCTTGGCGACGCGGTAGGCGCGCCGGTCCATCGCGAGCACCGCGGCCCGTATCCTCGCCATCGCGCACCGGCCAAGGTGGTTGACCGCGGCGAGGGTGAGGAACTCCTGCGAGTCTCCACCGCGAGCACCCACCCGGACCAGTCCGACCCGCGGTGTGTAGTACTTGATCTGGGTGCCGCTGCTTGGGTCGTTCGGGCTCCACTCGTCGATCACCAGGACATGCCGGTAGCAGCCGGCCGGCGTGCAGGTCACCTGCCGGGTTTTGGTGACCCTGGAGACATCGTCGAATTCGATCGCGCGCACCAGGCCCTCCAGGTACTGCGCGCCGACCCTGGGCCTTGCAAGCATGTGAATGCCACCGTACGCGCCGGCGGTCCCCCTGATCCACGTGCTCGGCGCGCCGGCGAACTTTCCGTTCTCGTACTCCTCCGGGTACTCGCCGAAGTTCCACACGTTGCCCTGGTCATCTTGGGCAAAGAAGGCGAGTTCCTGTTCCTGCAGCTTGCCTTCCAGGAAGTCACGGTCCCATGCGACGACCGTGCGCACGTGGTCCACCACCTTGGACAGGTCCGTGACTGTGAACACGACGCTATGCGGTGTCGACACGCCGCCCTCGACGATCTTCCCGTGGTATACGAACTGGGTACCTGGCACAAGCGGGAACATCCGGTTGTCGACATCCAGCGGCTCGGAGAACCGGCCGCGCTTCTTGGCGGCCTTGTTGAACATGGCCACCGCCCTGGCGGCTGCGGCGGCCTTGGCCTCGAGCACCGCTGGGGTCATCACATGGCCATCCGACACGCTGGACGACGTCTGGGCGCTTGATGCATGCGCGAGGCCGCCGTCGGCGCTCACCACGGCAGACGCGAACAGCGGTGCAGCACCGAGGGCGCCGACCACCATAAGCGATCTGGCGCGCCGTCTAGCGAACATCACGCGGTCCCTTCTTCGTTGGGCTCTGCTTGACTAGCGGGCGCCGCGTATGCGGCCCTGCCCCACCGGCCGTTCTTGCCGCTCCTGCCGTTCGTGCCGCTTCTGCCGTTCTTGCCGCTGCTGCCGCTGCTGCCGCTCCTGCCGCGACCGAACCTCAGGTACAGCGACGGCACGACAAACAGGTTGAGCAGCGTGGAGGTGACCAACCCGCCGAGGATGACGACGGCGAGCGGGTGCTCGATCTCGTGCCCCGGCCGTTCGCCGAGCACCACCAGCGGTACCAGCGCCAAGCCCGTGGCCAGCGAGGTCATCAGGATCGGTGACAGCCGCTCGCGTGCCGCGCGCAGCACAAGCGCGGGCCCGAAAGCCATCCCCTCGTTCTGTTCGAGGTGCTGGCAATGGTTGATCAGCAGGATTCCGTTACGAGCTGCGATCCCGAACACGGTGAAGAAACCGACCAGCGAGCCGAGGGATATGACTCCGCCGGTCGCCCAGGCGGCCAGCACACCGCCGACCAGCGCCATTGGCAGGGTCAAGAAGGTGAGCACCGCGAGCCGCCACCTGCCGAACGATGCCTGCAGCAGGAGCAGGATCAACGCAGCGGCGATCAATGCCGAGTCGAGCAGGCGGCTCTGCGCGTTCTGCCGCTCCTTGTACTCCCCCAGCAGCTCGACGTGGTACCCGCGGTCCAGCCGCACCGATGTCAGCTTCCGCTTGATGTCGTTGACGACAGAGCCGAGGTCCCGGCCCTCGACGTTGGCGCCCACGTCCAGGTACCGCGAGTCACCCTGCCTGTCGATCGCGTTGGGGTTCGGCCGCAGCGCGACGTTCGCGACCTCGCCGAGCCGGATCCGCCCGCCCGAGGGGACGTCGATCGGCAGGTTCTCTATGTCTGAGAAGCTGCTCCGGGCTGCTTGCGGACTCCAGACCACGACGTCGTAGGCCTTGCCGGCCCGGAAGATGTCGCCGACCTCCTCCCCTGCCACGAGCGTTGCGGCATCTCTGCGAACATCTCCCGGCTTGAGACCGTACTGCTCGGCCTTGGCGAGGTTCACGGTCACATCGACCTGCGGGACGTCGGTGGAGATGTCCCTGTGGGCGTTGACGACACCGTGGACCGATCTCACCAGCTCCAGGATTTGGTCGGACTTGGCGCGCAAGGTCTTGAGGTCCTCGCCGTAGGTGCGCACGACGATGGGCTCTTTTCCGCCGGTGAGCACCTCCTCGATTCGCTCGTCAAGGTAGGTCTGTACCTCGCGGTACAAGCCCGGGTAGCCATTGGCGGCCGAGCGGATCCTGTCGATCGTCGTCGCGTAGTCGGCGCTCGGGGCGAGGCTCACCCAGATCTCCCCCAGGTTGACACCGGCGACCTCCTCGCCGAGCAGGGCCTGGCCGATGTGGGCACCGGCGCTTTGCACCCCGGGGATGGCCAGCAGCTCCCGGCTGATCTTCGTCGTTGACCTTTCCATCTCGGCGCTTGACGTTCCGGGCGGTGAGACCCAGTGGACGAGGAAGTCCCGTTCCTTGAATCCAGGGAACAGCGACTGGCCAAGCAGCGGGTACACCGCGACGCCGACGATCGTCACGGCGGCGAACGTTGCATAGGCGGCGCTTGGGCGGACGATGATGCGAGCGAGCCCGGTTGTGTAGACCTTCTGAAGCCAGCCGACGAGCGGGGACTTGCGGCGCTCGATCGGTGCGTGCCGGAGGAGCAACAGGGCAAGTGCCGGGGTCACGGTGAGCGCGACCATCATCGAGGCGGCGATAGCAAGTGTGTAGGACAGGGCCAGCGGCCGGAAGAACGCTCCGGTGAGCCCAACGAGGAGGAACACGGGAATCGCTGCCGCGACAATGATGAGCGTGGCGTAGACGATTGGGCTCCGCACTTCGAGGCAGGCGCTGAGGATCACGGTGGACGTTGACCGGCGACCACCGCTGAGCCGTTCCTCGCGCAGGCGTCTGGTGATGTTTTCTACGTCGATGATCGCGTCGTCCACCACCGCACCAAGCGCGATGACCAGGCCCGCAAGCGTCATGGTGTTGATCGTGGCGCCGCGCGCGTAAAGAACCAGCATGGTGGCCATTAGCGACAGTGGGATCGTGAGCAGGCTGATCAGCGCTACCCGCCACTCAAAAAGGAACAGCGCAAGGATGACGACGACGAGGATGAAGCCAAGTACAAGAGCCTGGGTGAGGTTGGCGATCGCCAGCTTGATGAAGTCGGCCTGCTGGAACACCTTGGTGTCGAACTTGATCCCTGGCATTCCCGGCTGGAGTTCCTTGATCGCTCGTTCGATCCCTGCTGTCATCTGAAGGCTGTTGGCCCACGGGAGCTTCTCGACGACGAGCAGGATTCCAGGGCCACCGTCGATGATCGCGTCGCCGATCAGCGGCTGGTGCCTTTCGGCCACCACCGCGACGTCTCCAAGCCGCACAGCCTTTCCTGACGCGGTCTGAGTGATGGGCACCTTGGCGAGATCAGCAGGAGTCACGATCGGCAGGACGTTGCGTATGCCGATCCGCTGATTCGGCGTGTCGATCGTGCCGCCGGTACCGATCACGGCCCCGGTGGAGAACTTGAGTAGCCCGGAGTCCACCGCATCTGCCGTCGTCTGCATTACCTGGTTGAGCGAAACACCCTTCGCCCGCAGCCTCGACGGTTCCGCCTGCACGGTCATGAGCTGGAGCCGCTCGTTCCAGATGGCCACATTGGCGACGCCAGGCACCCGCAGAAGCCGGGCACGGATGGTCCAGTACGCCGTCATCGACATCTCGATGAGGGAGTGAGTCTTCGAGGTCATGCCGATCTGCATGGCGCGGCCTGTCGCAGAGACGGGTGCGAGCATCACTGGTGGCGCTGCCCAGGTCGGCAGGCTGGGTGACACCGTCGCTACCCGTTCCTGCACCAGCTGGCGTGCCCGCAGCAGGTCGGTGCCCGGTTTGAAGAGCAGCTCGATCGACGACAGCTGCGGCACGGACTTCGACCGCATATCGTCCAGGCCCTGGATGCCATTCAGGGCGGCCTCAAGCGGCACAGTGACGAGCTGCTCGACATCGGAGGTCGAAAGGCCCACGCAGGCGGTCTGGATGATCACACGCGGCGGCGCGAACTCGGGGAACACATCGACGTGCATCCTCGGGAGCGCGGTGATGCCCAGGACCATCATGCCGATCGCCGCTGCGACGACCAGGTAGCGGAACCGCAGGCTCGAGCTGATGATCGAGCGCATGAGGGTCCGCCGGGGTCCGGGTGTGCTCATTGCTCACCGCTGATGTTGTACTCGGTGCCGAGCAATTCCGGCGCTCCGACGGTCACCACCGCGGCACCTGCCGCTGGTCCTGCAGACAGGACCGCCGTGTTGCCCTGGATCGCCGCGATCCTGATGGGCTGGCGCAGGTATGTTCTCGCGGCGGTGTTCACGTAGGTCCAGGTGGAGCCGTCGGTGTCATAGACGACGGCTGAGTACGGGATGACCTTGTGCGCGCCCGCGTGGCCAGCGAGCGTAAAAGTCGTCGCGCGCAACGGCTGAGTGGTGATGCCCAGCCGCTTGATGGCCTGCTCGGTCAGCTCTACCTGCTGGACCGAGGCTCCGGCGACCCCTGTGACCTTCGCTGGCGGGTCTGCTACCTGGCTGGTGGTCCCGCAGCCGGTCAGCATCAATATGACGGCGGCCACGAGACCGAGGGCGGAGGCTGAACTCTTTGTGGACATCGGTGGGTTCCGTCCGATCGTGCGTCGCGGGTCGTCAGCCGCGGGCTGTCAGTAGCGGGTTGGGCACGGCGGCGGGTTCCGGCTCAGGCCGGTGCCCAGTTGTCGTCAGGAGAAGAGCGGGAAGCACGAACAGCTGCACCACGACAAGGCTTACCAGCCCGCCGAGCATCGTTACCGCCAACGGGTGCAGGAACTCCAGCCCCGCGCGGGTAGTGAGAACCGCTGCTGGAAGCAGCACGACGGCGGTCGCGAGCACCGACTGTAGGACTGGCACCGCTCGGTCGCGGGCAGCGTCGAGCACAGCGCGCTGCCTGTCGGCCTGGCCCACCGCCTCGCTGGCCTGGCCGCCCGCCTGCCCCGCGGCCTCGCGGGCCTGGCCGCCCGACTGCCCCGCGGCCTCGCGGGCCTGGCCGTCCGACTGCCCCGCGGCCTCGCTGACCTGGCCGACCGCCTCGCTGGCACGGATCCGGCTGCCGAGCAGGACGCTGCTGCGGATAGCCAGCGCAACCACAGCGAACAAGCCAGCCAGCGATCCCGCGCTCCATACGCCACCAGCGAGCGGAGCGGTGAGCACTCCGCCCACCGCAGAGAGCGGAAGCGACAGCAGCAGGAAACCGGCCCGCCGCCAGCTGGCCACCGCGGCCTGCAGCAGCAGCAAGACACCGATCAGTGCGGCCGCACCGTAAGCCAGGCTCCGGGTGACCTGTGCGCGCTCGCCAAGAGCGTTCCCGAACACCTCCGCGTGATACTCGTAGGGCATTGGCACCCGCGAGAGGCGAGACTTCACGGCGGCGACCACCGATCCCGGGTCACCAGTGACCTTCGCGGCCACCTCGACGGTGCGCAGGACGTCATCGTGGACGATGGCCTGTGGTTCTGGCGCGATGTTGACCGTGGCAACGTCGGAGAGAGCGACATGACCGCCTGACGGCGTGTCGATCAGTAGGTTCCGCAGCTGCGTGAGGTCGCTGCGGGTCGGCTGAGCGCCCCAGACAACGACGTCAAAGATCTTCGACTGCTCGTACAGGTTGCCGACGATCAGGCCCGAGGTGAGTGTCGTGACATCCCTGCGGACGTCGCCAGGCCTAAGCCCGTAACGTTGCGCAGCCGCGAGGTCGACCTTGATGTCCACAGTTGGCTGCCTCGGGATGGGGCGTACCACCGGGTCCGCCACACCGCGGACGCCTGACAGCATGGCTCGAACCTCGCGCGCCTTGCGCTGCAGCTCGGTGAGGTCCGCACCGTAGACCCGGACCACGAGATCGTCGGTCTGGCCCGACATCACCCTGGCGATCTGGTCACTTGGGTAGGTGAGCAGCTCGGTTTTAAGACCGGAGTAGCCGCGCATCACGGCCCTGATCGCCGCCATGCTGCGGCCGTAGTCGGCCCGGCCGTCCAAGGTGACCCATACCTCGGCGGAGTTAACGTCGACGAGCTGGTCTGAACCGACCGCGCGGCCGACATGTGCCCCGACGCTCTCGACACCGGGCAGGCTGCGCAGCTCGCTGCCGGCCGCGGCGGTGATCCGGTCCATCTCCTGCAGAGACGTGCCTGGGACCGCCTCCACCCGCAATAGCAGGTTGCGGTCCTGCGGCGTGGGAAGCAACGAGCCGTTTCCGATTTGGGGCACTACGGCGAGGGCCGCGACAGCAAGCGCTCCCGCGACGGCCCATACGCGACGCGGCCGGACGATGGAAGCTGCGAGCACACGGTCAAACAGGCGCTTCACCCAGCTAGCGAACGGGCCCTCCTCGCCGGCCGCGCTTCCGCGCAGCAGCATCGCAGCGAGGGTGGGCGTCAGCGTGAACGTCACCAGCGTCGAGGCGAGGATTGCAAGGACGCAGGTGAAAACCAGCGGACGGCTGAACGCGGTCACCAGTGTGCCAAGGAAGAGGAACGGCAGTGTCGCGAGCAGGATCGCGACGGTGGCGAACATCAGCGGTCCGCGTACTGCGAGCAACGCCGCGTGCATGGTTGCGCTGACAGGCTCCGCGCCGCGGCGGTCCGCGACTCGGCGCCGTACGGCGTCGATGTCGGTGATCACGTCATCGATCACCACGGCCACTGCCGCGGCCAGCCCGAGCAGGGTGATGGTGGTCAGAGCCGCCCGCCACGAGGCCCACACCGCGAGCATCAACGCCAGTAGAAGCACGAGAGCGACAAGCGCGACGATGCCGACATTCTTCAGCGCAGTCTCGATGAAGGTCGCCGGGCGGTACACGTGCGTATTGACGGAGACGCCCTTCAAGCCAGGCGCCATCTCTGCCATCGCCTGCTCGATTCCCCTGGTGACCTCCAGCGTGTTGGCGCCAGGGAAGCGCTCGATCACGAGCAACAGGGTTGGGGTGCCGGCCTCGACGGCGTCCCCGATGAGCGGCTGATGGTCCTCGATGACCTTGGCCACGTCCCCGAGCCGCAGACCGCCAGAGTTGGCGCCCTCGACCGGCACGGCCGCGAGTTGGCGCGGGGTCGAGATGGGCGAGATGTGCTGGACGGCGAGACGCTGGTTGGGGGACTCGAAGAAGCCGCCGGTACCAGGCGTCGACGCTTCGACAAACGTCAGCGGCGATACCCACAGGGCATTGCCCGCGGTTTCGATCACCTGAGTGAGCGACACTCGGTTGGCTCGAAGCTGCCGCGGATCGACCTGAACCTGGAGCTGGCGGTCGCGCTGGCCGTATATGGAAACGTTTGCGACGCCCGGCACGCCCATGAGCCGTGGCCGGAGCTTCCAGCGGGCGAGAACCGACATGTCGATGGCGGACACATGCCGGGACGACAGCCGGATCATCGCGATGCGGCTGGTGGAGGCCAGCGGTTGGATCATGATCGGCGGGCTGCCCACGTTCGGCAGGGCGTGTGCCTGGGTCATCCGCTCCTGGACCATCTGCCGCGCGGCATACAGGTTCGTACCCGGCTCGAAGGTCAGATCGATTGCCGACAGGCCCGACCTCGACGAGGAGTGGATGCGGTCCAGCCATGGCACGCCGTTGAGCAGATCCTGCTCGAGTGGCACGGTTATCAGCTGCTCGACCTCGGCCGCGGAAAGGCCAAGCGCCTCGGTCTGGATCTCCACCGATGGCGGCGTGAATTCCGGATATACATCAACTGAGGCGGACCCGAGCTGGGCGGTCCCGAAAACCATCAGCCCGATCGCGACCGCCAACACAAGGCGCCCGAATCTGAGGCTCGAACCAAGGATCCAGCGCATCGAACCGCAACCTCCTCCACCGGCGACGCCCCGTTTTGGCGGGTCACGCTCGACCGGCCCAACTAACAAGCTGGTGACCGGAGGCGGTTTCTGGCCCCCGTGCATCGCCGTGACGGCTAGCTGACGTCGTCGGCTGCCCAGAACGCTAAGCATGCCGGCGCACGCTGGCATCGGCGCACGGGTGGATAACGAGGAGTCCGGGGATCAACCCCAGGGTTTACCGCCGACTGGGAGCCGGGCAGCGCGAGAACGATAAGGCGCCTAGGGACCCGCGCCCTGTGCTGGTCCCAGGTCCGGCCAAGACAGGGCTTGACCACCTCTGGTCGAAGGGCGCAAACTGAACCCGCCGTAATAGTTAGGAAGGTTTCCTATCTTGGCGTTCGATCGCCGACCGGACCCGGAGCGGAGGGGCCATGCGCGGCTACGCATTGCTCTTGGACGGCCCGAGGCGACGATTATCCCGAAGCGCCCTCGCGATCGCGGCCACGGGGGCAATCCTCGGTGCTGCCGTCGGGACCGCGCCCGCCCGTGCCGCCGGGGCAGCGCGGGCCGCCGCCGTGGCGAGCGCCGCCGAGAACGGCGCCACGTTCAGCCTCAAGAACTCCGCGGACGCGGGGGATTACCTGAAATTCGCGCAGACCACAAGCTACACGGCCGATCTCCTGCTTGCAGGGGTCAGGGATTTCCCGAATCAGATGGGCGCGGGCTCGTCGTCAGCCAACTTCACAGCTGAGGCCAAGTTCGGCGCCGACTGGCTGCTTCGTATGTGGGACGACCCCACCGCGACCCTTTACTACCAAGTCGGCATTGGTGAGGGAAACGCGAGTACCGTCGGCGATCACGACATATGGCGCCTGCCCCAAGCCGACGACACCTACGGCGGCGCCGACCCTACCGACCGCTATATCAGGAATCGTCCGGTCTTCCGCGCAGGGCCGCCGGGATCGCTGATAAGCCCGAACCTGGCTGGCCGCGACGCGGCCGCGCTGGCTGAGGCCTTTCAGGTCTACAAGACGAGCGACCCCACGTTCGCCGACCGCTGCCTGCTCCTGCCCGCCGGGCTCCCGCACACCGACCCGCTTTTCTACCTGGGGAAGTCTGCGCATTGGGCGAATGCCTACATCACCGGCCCAAACGACGCCGCAGACACCCTCAATCTGTACGACGTGAGCGGCCTGGCCCACTACGAGCTTTACCGGGCCATCAGCCAGGCCGGGAACCCACCCGGTCTAGAGGTAACGCAGGCCGGGCTCCTTGCCGACCTCAAGAAGCAGCTCGACAAGGCAGTGGCACAAGGAGCGACCGAGCCGTTCGGATTCGGTTTCCCGTGGGACGTCTACGACACCACCTCCCACGGCGCGGGCCTCTCGGTGATGGCCAGCGAGTACGACCAGCTCACCGGCACCCAGGCCTATGGGCCTTCGGTCAGCAGTGGCTGGCGAACATCCTCGGCGCGAATGCCTGGGGCTCGTCATTTGTCGTCGGCGACGGGACGACGTTCCCGCATTGCCTGCAGCACCAGGTCGCCAACCTCGTCGGCACCGCGCCGGTGCTGGCCGGCGCGGCTGTGGAAGGGCCAAACGGTGCCGCCACTAAAGGTCTCGTGACCGGTATGAACCTCTGCCCCGCTAACGGCGTGGACACATTCGCCCAGTTCAACGGGCACCGCGCCGAATGGACGGACAATATGCAGTCGTTCTCGAACACCGAGCCGGCCGTGGACCTCACCGCGGCGTCGCCGCTCGCCTTCGCCAGGCAGATGGCGGGGCAGACCTAGGACGCACGGAAAGGGGAACGGATGAGAGGGCTATGGACGAGGGCGCCTCGGATTCGGATTCGGATTCGGATTCGGCCGAGGATCCTGATATCTGCGGCAGCGGCAGGGACACTCGCGACATCGCTATCGAGCTGGGCTTTATCGACGCCGCCAGTCGCTGCGAGCGTCCCGACCGTCGTTTCGATCGGTTTTGACGACGGAACAGTCGATCAGTTCGACCAAGGCTTCCCGATATTGTCGGCACATGGCATGCACGCCACCTTCTTCGTGAATACTGGGCCCATCCTCGCCGGTGACCCGGCGCATATGACGTGGGCGGACTTGCATACACTGTTCAACGCGGGCAACGAGATCGCCGGCCATACCATCGACCATTCGGATATCAAGCCTCTTTCTGTCGCGGGCGCTGAGCATGAGGTTTGCGACGACCGGAACACCCTCCTCGCCCAGGGCTTCGCGCCCGAGTCATTCGCCTATCCCTTCGGGTCCTTCGACGCCACGAGCGAGTTGGTCGTCCACTACTGCGGATACAACAGCGGCCGAGGCGTGTCCGGTGTGTCCAAGAACGGTCCGTATGGCGAGACCGTCCCGCCCGCCGACCCATATGCCACCCGCACGCCGCCGAACCCAAAGTCCTCGACATCGGTCGCGACGATCGAGGGCTTCGTGCTGCGGGCGGAGGCGGACACGCAGGCGACCGACTGGGTTCAGTTCGTGTTCCACCGGGTCTGCGACAAGAGCACCGGCGGACATTGCGGGTCATACTCGATCAGCCCAAGTGACCTTTCCGCGTTCCTCGACTTCCTACAGGGCGAAGTCAGCGCTGGCCGCGTGCTAGTTGAGACGACCGCCCAGGTGATCGGGGGTCCGTTGAACCCCGCGTGTCACTGGGACACCGGCGGCACGGGCTGCATTCTACCGGCACCATAGAGCTGGACCGAGGACGTCGCGGTACGAGACAGGGAGCACCGCATACAACTGGCGCCCTCGCCCACAGCTTGTGGGCGAGGGCGCGTCTGCTTGTCCAGAACACCCACCCTGCGGCTGCTGGTTATCGTTAACACATGTCTTGCCTTTGCCGGTTAGGCGCGGCTCATTCGGGCCGGTGCGTCACATGACCGGGGCACCGGATAGAGGTGGCGGGGGCGCAGAAAGGGCAGAGGCCTACTTGCGGCTAATGGCCGAGACCCGCCGACGCCGCGTGCTTGGCGACCCGCGATCTCAGTCCCCCGCGCCGGACACACGCGAGGAACTGCGACAGGTTTGGGCGGTGGCGGCCGCGGTGGTCGCCGCCGGTGCCCTCGACGAAACCGTGGCGGTGCCGATTGTCCAGGGCCTGGAAGCCGATCTGAGTGCCGGCTCCCGCCCGGACCGCCACCCGCCTCATGCGCGGTCGGCGAGGAGATGGCTGGCCGCCGCTGAGGCAGGCCGCGCAGCCGCGCCCGTTCTGCCCGGCGGCCCGGTACTCGCGGTGCCTGTCGGCGCCGCAGTCCCGATGGGCCAGCCTTGGCGTGACGGCGAGCGTGACGTGTGGCGCCTGCTGGCCCTCGTACTCGCCCCAGACCGGGCGACCCTCACCATAGCGGCCCGCATGCGCGAGCGTGGCGAAGGCCAGCGGCACGTCGGCCGCTTCGGTATGAATGAGCCGGGCGGCCACCCGACCGCCACCGACGACAGGGGCGGCAACTATCGGCTTCAGCTCAGCGGCGGCGACAGCTTCGACATGACCTGGTCGTCTGGGCAGTTCGACCTCTCACCGCCGGTGCCGTCCGGCGCCCGCTGGCTGGCGCTATCCCTGGCCCCCGGCGCGGACCCGCTGCGGGTAGACCTGACCACGGCGCGCGCGCCTTCGGAAACCAGCGCCGACCCCGCCGCCCCCGCCCCCACCGCCCCCGGCCCTCCGGCCGCTCCGGGCGCCACGGCCGCTCCAGCCAGCGGGGCCGCCTCGGGCGAGCACGTGCTCGAGGCCATCGCGGAGAACATGCTCTGGCGCTCAATCGTCACCGGCAGGCGCGGCGATCGCCCGCTCACCGAGCTGGCAGAGATGGTCGCCGCGCTGGAGACTGCGGGTGCGCTAGAGCCCGGCAGCCCAGCGGTCGCGCGGCTGGTTGCGCTGGCCCGACGGCTCGGCATCGGCCTGCCCGCCGGGCTCACAGCCGTCGGCCCTGTAGACCTGCCCGAGCCGTGGACCAGCGTGCTGACCGAGCGTGACCGCCGGGACGGCCGGATCGACGTCACCCCGGCCGCCGCCGTCCTGCCGGAGATCGATGGCGCGCGTTTCGTCCTCGCCGGGCTGCACTCCGCGGCGGAGTCGGCCACCCTGCGCGTGCTGGCGTGGGGTTGGGCGCCCTACGGGGGACCGCTACGCGCGCCCCTGGACCAGTTCGTCTGGCGGGCGCGCGACGACGCCGGCCGCTCGCACGTAGCCGGGCTGGCCGGCTCCGGCGGCAGCGGGCAAACGGATCTGTACCTCACGTTGGTCCCGCCGCTCCACCCGGCGGCCGCCTCGCTCGAGGTGACCGTTACTGGCCGCGCGGGCCGCGTTCAAGCCACCGTGCCGCTCCACTGGCAAGCTGTCACGTGACGGCATATAAGACCCGCGGTCGCCATGATCCCTGGTAGGAAAGTCGCCGCCACGCTTCAGCTCCCATGATCACGGAACCTATTCCGGGAATGAGCGGAAAAAGGTTCCGTGATCATGGGACTCGACTTTCGTGGCCAGGTGCTGCCTCGGCCCAGGCCCAGCTGGAGGCCAGCTGGAGACGCGGACGGCGCGGACGGCGCGGATTTACCTGGGCACTCTAGACCGGGATGAAGCGGCGGAGCTTTCCAGTCTGGGCATGCCGCTCCAGGGTGGCGACCGCGTTGACTGTTACCTCTGGGTTGTGCAGGCCGACGTGGGTAAGCGTGCAGCGCAGCGCGGCACACAGCGGACCGAAATCGGGTAGCGCTCCGCGCGGGTCGGCCTGCACCCTGACGTGAATCCCGCGCGCTGTCTGGCACACCTGGTAGTCGCTGATCTCCGCGGTGCCGAGCAGGATCGACCGGACCGAGAGCGGGTGCACGTCCACGCTTGCGTAGTGCAGGATCTCGTCGGCACGCCCCTGGACGGTCGCCTGGACATGACCGTGATCCGTTGAGTCCGGCTGCCGCGTGAACGAGTCGCCGAGCTCGTAGCGGATCAGTGCCTGGACCCGGTTGTACAGGTTGGTGAACAGGACCTTGGCCGACGGTGTCCCGAGCGGCACGGGCCGGTTCTGGTCATCGACAAACTCGGCGATGCACCCATCGCTGCAGAACGTGATGGTCGTTTCGTCGGGCGCGCTGGCTCCCACCAGGCCTTCCGTTGAGCCGAAGTTGTCGACGAGCGGCACACGGAAGGCCCCGGCGATCGCGGCACGGTACTCGGGCAGCAGGGTCTCGCTTGTGGTCGTGACCGATGCCGGCGAAATCCGCAACCGGCCGGCCTGCTGCGCGCCTCCCGCGGCCGTTCCCCCCGGTCATAGCCGCACTCGTCTGATCCACGACTCGGCCTGCCTAGCCTCACCCAGGTGCACTAGTACGCGAGGGAGGTCGGGCCAGGGTGCGGCGGGTGAACGTGGACAGCCCTGCTGGCAGGCTCACCGGGGCCGCCGCCAGTGGGATGGCGCAGGCCCGAGGCCCGCTCATCCGGACCGCGTTGCCCGGGCCAAGAAGCCGGGCGCTACTGGCCAGGCAGAGCGAGCGTGAATCGAACGCACGGTCCTACCCCCGGCGGATCCCGGTCGCGATCAAACGCGGCCGGGGGCCATTCGTCGAGGACGAGGACGGCAACGTGTTCATCGACTTCCTCGGCGGCGCGGGCGTGCTGGCTCTCGGTCACAGCCACCCCGAGCTTGTCGCCGCGGTGCAACGCCAGGCGGCGGAACTCACCCATGGGCTGGACTTCCCCACTGCGGCCAAGGATGAGTTCACCACCAAGCTGCTCGGCCTGTTCCCCGACGAAATGCGCCGCACCAGCCGGATCCACTTCTGCGGCCCGACCGGCGCGAACGCCATCGAAGCCGCGATCAAGCTGTGCAAGAGGGCGACAGGCGCGGGAGAGGTGGTCGCCTTCGAGGGCGGCTTCCACGGCATGACGCACGCTGCGCTGGCGGTCTCCGGCGAGAGGGCACTGCGCGCCGAGGTGGCCAACGTTATGCCGGGGGTCCGGTTCTTCCCGTTCGCCTACTGCCACCGCTGCCCGCTCGGCCTGCGCCCACAGTCGTGCGACACCAACTGCGCGGGGTACCTCGAACGCGCACTGTCCGACAGCCACTCAGGTATCGGAAAACCCGCCGCCGTCCTGCTCGAACTGGTGCAGGGCGAAGGGGGCACGGTGGCGGCACCGCCCGAGTTCGTGAGGCGGGTGCGCGACGTGACCGCGCGGCTGGACATCCCGCTGATCGTCGACGAGGTTCAGACCGGCTGCGGCCGGACCGGCAGGTGGTTCGCCTTCGAGCACTACGGCATCAAGCCGGACGTCGTGGTGCTATCGAAGATGCTGTCGGGGATCGGGACACCGGCAGCCGTGATCGTCTATCACGAGCAGCTGGACCGCTGGCAGCCCGGCTCGCACACCGGCACGTTCCGCGGCAACCAACTGGCCTTCGCCGCAGGCTCGGCCTTCATCGACATCGTGGCACGTGACCGGATACTGGAGAACGTCCGCGACCGGGGCCGGCAGGCGCGCGACCGCATCGAGCAGGTCCGCCGCCGATCCGGTGGGGTCATCTCAGAGGTCCGGTGCTTCGGCCTGATGGTCGGCGTGGAGTTCAGCAAGCCAGGTACCGGCGAGCCCTGGGGCGGGGCGGCCAGCGCGGTGCAGCGCGAGGCGTTCCAGCGTGGGCTCATCCTGGAGATCGGCGGACGGCATGACTGCGTGGTGCGGATGCTTCCGCCGCTGAACATCACCGAGGCGACCCTTGACACCGCGCTCACCATCTTTGCGCAGGCGGTGGACGCCGCACTGGCGGAAGAACTCGGCGGGGCGGCATGACGAGTCTAGGCGCCGGCGGCGTGACGACCCTGGGCGGGGGCGGGGGCGGGGAGCGGGGCCGCATGACGACCGTGGAGGTACGGCCGGGGCTGGACAGCGGGCCGCTGCCCGCAAGCTCGGCGCAGGCTGTTGCCGACGCCTGCGCGGTGCGGCTGGCGCTTGTCTCGCCGCCCCGGACCGGTTCCACCCCGGTCGCCAGGATGCTGTGGCAGCACGACGCGGTGACGCACCACTGCCACGAACCGTTTGAGGCGGGCTACTGGGGCGGACGTGGGGTCATCTCCGTGTGGCAGAACCTCGCCTGCCCGATGGAAGTCGCCAGCGGTAGCCGGATTCCCCTGTCGCGCGTACCTCCGGCGAGCGGGCTGCTGGTCAAGGAGATGACGTTCCAGCTCGACGCTGGCCAGTTTCTGTTCCTCGCGGGGCTGGCCACGGCCCCGGTGGTCTTTGTGATGCGGGACCCGCGGCTGTCGACCGCGTCTCGGCTGAGGATCGTGCGCGAACTCTACGGCGAGGTTAGCTTCCCGCCGTTCGAGAGTGGCTGGCAGTCCCTCGCCGAGCAGGTGCGACTGTGCGAACGTCACGGCATCGACTACGTGATCGTGGACTCCGCCGACATGCGCGCGAACTCAGCAGGGGTGGCCAGTGCCCTGCTCAAGGCGCTCCGGCTGCCCGCACAGCCGGAACTCGACTCGTGGTCGCCGCGGCCCGGGCTGCAGCTGTGCTCGCCACAGGTCGGCGCGCTTATGAGCGAGAAGCGAGCGGACGACGACCCGTTCTACCGGCGGGTGCTGTCCAGCGACGGCATCCAGCCCGCCGACGTCATCGACTGGTCCCGCGAATCCGCACTGATCCGTTCGGCCGGGCTGGCCGACGATCTGGCCGCGTGGACCGAACTGTATGAACAGCTCAGAGCCGATCCGAACCGCCTACGGGCAGAGCCATGAGCACGGGCGCGGCCAGGGCCAGCTCGGCGGTCAGGGGACGGCTCTACCTGCTCGCCATGCTGATCGACACGATCGGCAGCGGGATGTGGATGCCGATCGGGCTGATCTTCTTCACCAGGGCACAGCACCTGCCCTTCGAGCAGGTCGGCATGGCGCTGACCGTTGGCGGCGTGTTCGGCCTAGCGGCCGGTCCGATCAGCGGCAACCTGGTCGACCGCTTCGGACCCGGGCGCTTCATCATGATCAGCAACGTGGCGCGTGGCGCGGTCTTCTTTTTCTACCCGCTGATCGACTCGGCGTGGCAGGTGTCGCTGCTCGCCGCCGTCTTCGCCGCGGCAGACCGGCTCTTTTGGACGGCCAACACGCCCCTGCTTGGCAGCCTGGTAACCGAGCGCCGGCTGGACCGCCTGCTGGCGACGCAGAATGTCATCCGCATCGTCGGCCTCGGCCTCGGTGCCGCGGCCAGCGGGCTGCTCGCGGGAACCGTGCACGGCCTGCACCTTCTCGCCTACGTCAACGCGGTTAGTTACCTGCTGGCCTCGTGCGTCATCTTCTTCGCACTCGAGATGTCCAAGCCCGCGGCGGTGCCAGCGGCGCGCAGTCCTGGCGGCGAGCGGCAACCGGGCTGGCGCGCGACCCTTGCTGACCGGCCCTACGTGGCGCTGTGCCTGATTCAGTTGCTGTTCGCGCTGTCAGCATTGAGCCTGGTGGTGATCCTTCCACTGGTGGCACTCGACCGGCTCGGCGGCCCGACCTGGTTGCCCGGCGCGTCGATCGTGGCGGGCAACACCGTGCTAGCGCTCGCCCAGAAGCCGGCAGTCAAGATCAGCGAGAAGACGTCGCGGGCACGCGGCCTGATCCTGGCCGGCCTGATATTCGGGTTGACGTTCCTGCTGATGGCGCCGGCAACCGAGCTGGATCACCGCATGGTGGTGCCGCTGGTGCTCGCCGCCTCGATGCTCGGCGTCGTCGGGGAAGCGCTGTCCGGCCCACTCATGACGGCGGCGGCGAACCAGGCCGCACCGCAGGCGCTGCGCGGGCGGTACAGCGCGCTGTTTCAGACCTCGTGGGGGCTGGCCACGGTCCTCGCCCCCGCGGTTTTCACCGCGCTGCTTGCGGCGGGCAACGGCGTGCTCTGGCTGACGTTGTGCGGCATCGCCCTCATAACGATCCCTTGCCTGGTCGTCGTTTCGAGCAGGCTGCCTGCTGGGTGCCTGCGGGAAGGTAGCGCCGCAGCACCGCGGCCGGCGCGCGGAGCAGGGCAAAGGCCAGCGAAAAGTGCAGGGAAATCAGCGCGTCGGCGTGACTCACGGCTGCTGAGAGTCGCCTCGCCGTCGTGGTCGGGTCACCAAAATGGAAAGGGCGGGAAATGACCGCAGTTCAGCAATCCAGGCCAAGCACGCTGTCGATCCCCATACTGGAATTCGCCGGCGACACCACGGGGTCGATAACCGACGATTCGTTTCGCGCGGACTTGGTGGCCGGGATCAAGCAGGACGGTGTCGTGGTAGTGCGGAACTTCCCGTGCGACGGCGGCGCGCTCGTCCGTTTCGGCCGTGAGTTCGGCGAGCTCGAGCCTGCGGACCCGTTCAGCCCGAACATCTCACCGGACGACCCGATGGACTGGCTCGGCCACACCAAGGCGCACAAGAAGAAGACCTGGGGCGGCCCGCTTGCGCTGCACACCGCGGCCGCACACGCGCCCGTCGAGCCTCGGCTGCACATAATGCTCATGCTGGACCACGGCGCCACGACCTCCGATGAGACCACGGACAATGGGCAGTCGCGGCTGGGTCGGGTCGACGATGCGGTCGAGCGGTTGGTGGCCGACCTGGGCGCTGCGGCGACCCCGATTCTTGACGTGCTGCAGACCACGCCCATCTCAACCGGGTTCCCTTTCCCCGACGTTCCCCGCGTTGAGCCGATCCTGACCAGGACCGCGGACGGCTCGTGGCGCTTCCGATACTGGATCCGCATCCTCGAGTATGCCGAGAGCGGCGACCTGAGCGCCGACCAGCGGGCGGCATTCACCGAGTTCGACGCGGCGCTGAAATCGACGGCGTTCGATGTCGCGCTCCAGACGGGCGACCTGATCGTCCTCGACAACCACCGGGTCGCCCACGGGCGCCGGTCGTTCCCCGCGGAGATCGTGGACGAGACGGGTCAGCGGATCCCCACCACCAGGCGCATCTACAACGTGCACGTCTTCTGCGACCTGTAGGCGGTGGCGCGGCCAGACACTGGCGCGCCGGCAGGCGCGATTTGGGTGCAGCCTGCGGGCATCTGCCACAGCACGGGCTCCGGCGACCAGCCGAGAGCAGCGGGACGTAAACCCTGCGACAACCCATGATCCCGAACGGCTGCCGCAGGCTGTCACCATGCCAGAACTGCGGCCGATCCAGTGGCTACGCCGCCAACGTCCGGCCGCTGAGCAGGCTGTCCCGTAGCTGCTCGATGACCTGCGTGCAAACCCCCGCGGCCACGGCGTAGGCCTCGATGCTGCCGAAGCGCGCCCGCAGTTCGGCAAGGAAAAGCCGCATCGTCTCGTGTGGCGTGGCGACCAGGTGCGGCGCCGGCAGTGGCTCGGTTGGCCTAGCCCGCCGTTGCCAGCTGTTGTAGCGCTGCTCGCCCTCCGCGCTGAGCGCGTAGTCGTGCACGATCTGCTCGTCGGGAACGCCGAGCAGGGCGAGGATCAGCGCGGCGAGCACGCCGGTTCTGTCACGGCCGCCGTGACAGTGCATCACCAGGGGTGAACGCTGTGGATCGGCGATCAGGCGCACTGCCGCACCGAACTCCCCGATACTCACCTCCGCCATGCTGAGGTAGCGGTCCGCGAGGAAACGCGCCGCTCCGACGGCCGGGTCGTAGGTCTCCCAGCCGAGCCCACGGTGCATCGGCTGCAGATTGACATAGGTCAGCCCCGCGGCGTCCGGCACCCGGCCGTCGCCCGCCACCTCGGATCCGCGCCGGAGATCTATGACGGTGCGGATGCGCAGCGCCGCGAAGGCTTCACGGTCGTCCGGAGTGAGGTTTGCCAGCGAATCGGCACGGAACAAGCGCCGCCAGACCACCATCCGCCCGTCGCGGCTCGAGTATCCGCCAAGGTCGCGAAAGTTGAAAATGGCCGAGAAGGGCAGGAATCGTTCGCCCCGCATCACTGTCATGGGGTCAGCGCCACGGCGGGAAGTCCGTCGGCACTCACAGGCGCAGACTGGATGAGCGGGATGCCGATCTCCTCCTCGAACCGCGCGACCAGCCCGTTCGCCCGCTGCATCGCCGACAGCCAGCTGTCACCGAATACCGCGAACCGGCCAAGTACCTGCTGACGCCGTACTTCCGCGCCTGGCTCAAGGGTGAAGTTCTCGAAGTTCACGATGCCGGTCGCGGCCTGGTCGAGCCAGCCCAGGTCGACCCGGCCAGGCAGGCGGCCGTCGTCGGCCGGCATGATCCGCCTCGCGGTGATCGTCCTCGCGCCCGCAGGTGCCACGGGCCCGATGTCGAGTCCCAGATGGAGGTCGAGCACATAGTCGCA
>WNGG01002140.1_pt1 | contig 23724 bp, 27 predicted proteins | sample 5400661 | NCBI WGS metagenome assembly WNGG01 (sample SAMN13153372, study PRJNA577476) | soil metagenome | isolation source: 100 cm soil or saprolite under Garry oak tree replicate 1 | place: USA:California | collected 2016-06-15
ACTTCACCGCCCGTGGATCCCGATGACTGGCTCAGGCAGATCGCCCGTCATGGCGGCCAGGATCCACGACGCGCCTGTTGCCGCGCCGGCCTTCCAGAGCCGGTTCATTCCGATACAGGTGGCCGACCGCATTCCCGTCGATACCGAGGGGATGACGGCCCGCGTCGAGGAACTGCTGGAAGCGACTCTCCGCCGCCTGTGAGGCCGACTGCGAGGCAAGGCGCGAAGCCGCGCACGCAACCAGGAAGTCCGCGACAGGGCGTCTACCTTGCGTCAGCCCGAGCAACCGCATGCAAGAGCCCGGCCTTGCGCCATCAGGCGATGAACGGAATCGATAATCAGATCGGGCCTATCGACGTGGATGTAGTGGCCCGAGTCAGGCACCACGGTGTGCTTTGCGTGCTCGAGATTCCGGATGACTCCCTCCTGCAACGCGATCACATGCGCGCTGGCATCCTCTGGGCGCGAATCATCGGCAACTCCAGGAGAAAGGCAAGGATCTGCTGCTCAGTAGCCAGGTAGGGCAGGTGAGCGTCGATGAGCATCGTCTGGACGAGGGGATCATCGCTGGCACTTCGAGCGGTGCTCTGAGCCGGATCTGCCGCCTCGCTGAACAGCTCCTTGACTCGCGGTCCCATGAAGGCCGCGGGGATCCTCGGGGTGCTTCTGTGATGGAGGCGAGCACCTCCTGCGGCATGTCGATCCACATCTGCTCGTGCGAAGGGTCCACGAGAACGAGGCCGGCAACCATGCTCGGCTCGGTCCAGGCGGGCACGCTCGGGCCGTTGCCAACCTGGCCGAGCAGCGCGATAAGGTTCCCGAGCTGAACGCCGAGCGTAAGCGGGCTCGCGGGCTCGTAACCGGCACGGTCGTAGGCGACAACGCGACAGTGCCCGGCCATGGCCGGGAAGACCGGAGCCCACGTCGTCGTCGGCGACCCCGCTCCGGCGTCCAGGACCACAGTTGGCGCGCCGGTTCCGGCCTCCATCCACCGGAGCCTGCGGCCACCGCGGCCAAGCTCCCCACGGAGTACGCCCAGGTATCAGCGCGCTGAGCGCATCTGCTGCAAGGTCGGTTGTCATCCGTCGCATCCGCAAGCTCGAGGAGGTAGTAGAGCACCAGCGGCCGTCTGTCCCGCCCGTGCGAGGCTAACGGTGCCGACTGGGAGAAGGTGCCCACCACGGGAAAGGGGTGTGCGAGAACGCGCTGGGTCCCGCCTCCCGCGTCCTGCGAGGTGGACTGGAAGTTCGCCGCGCGCAGCGGCAAAGTGAAGTGACTCACGCTCGTGAAAACCAGCAATAGGGACGGTTCGCATGCTCGTGGCCGGAGTGGATTCATCCACCCAGTCGACCAAGGTGCTGCTCTGTCAGGCCGCCGACGGCGCGGTCGTGGACCAGCGCAGCGCACCCCACCCGGCCGGAACCGAGTGCGACCCGCAGGTCTGGTGGACTGCCCTGCAGCGGGCTGGTGACGGACTGCTCGACCGGGCGGCGGCGGTCGCGGTCGCGGGGCAGCAGCACGGCATGGTGGTGCTGGACGCCGACGGCGCGGTGATCAGGCCGGCCCTGCTGTGGAATGACCTGCGCTCGTCCGCCGGCGCAGCCGATCTCGTCGCCGAACGAGGCGGGCCGCGGTGGTGGGCGGAGCAGACCGGGAGCGTGCCGAATGCCTCGTTCACGGTCACCAAGCTGCGCTGGCTGGCCGAGCATGAGCCTGCGAACGCGAGCAGGGTCGCCCAGGTGATGCTGCCGCATGACTGGCTGACCTGGCGGCTCGGCGCGGCGAAGCCGGTCACCGACCGCGGTGACGCGTCAGGGACGGGCTATTTCGCCACAGCAGGCGGTCGCTGGATACGCGGCGTCGCCGCGGCCGCGCTGGGACACGAGCCTGTCCTGCCGCGCGTGGCGGCACCGAGCGAGGTGGTCGGGCAGACCAGCCACGGCGCGCTGCTCGCCCCGGGGACCGGCGACAACATGGGAGCCGCGCTGGGACTTGGCCTCGAGGCAGGCGAGGTTGCGGTGTCTGTCGGCACGTCAGGAACGGTCTTCGCGGTCACCGAGGTCCCGGCGGCCGACCAGTCAGGCGCGGTCGCGGGATTCGCCGACGCGACCGGTCGGTTCCTGCCCCTGGTGTGCACCGCGAACGCGGGCCTCGTACTGTCCGCCGTGGCGACCATGACGGGAACGGACGTGACCGGACTGACCCAGCGGGCGCTGGCCGCCGACCCCGGCGCCGGCGGCATCACCCTGCTGCCGTACTTCGACGGCGAGCGCACGCCGGAGCGGCCGAGCGCCAGTGGCGTGGCGTCGGGCCTGACCACCGCCAATGCCACGCCGCAGAACCTCGCCAGGGCGGCCGTGGAAGGCGTGCTCGCTTCTCTCGCCGACGCGGCCGACCTGCTGGCCGGCTACGGCGTCGCGCGCAGCCGGGTAGTCATGATCGGAGGCGGCGCCCGATCGGCGGCTATCCGCGCCCTGGCCCCCGGCATCTTCGGGCAGGACGTCGACGTGCCAGAGCCGCAGGAGTACGTCGCGCTCGGCGCGGCCCGCCAGGCGGCATGGGCCATGGCCGGTACGCCCGCGCCGCCCGCCTGGCCGCGCCAGCCCGGCACGCGGTACCACGGGACGCCGCAGCCGGCGGTTCGGGAGCGTTATGGCGTTCTACGCGATGCCACTTCTTCCTGGGGCGGCGGCATCAACCCGACAGCCGGAAGGAGGGCAGTGCCCTAATGACCGCAGGCGCCTACGTGCCGACGCCAGCGGACCGGTTGTCGTTGGGCATCTGGACGGCGGGTTGGCAGGGGGTGGATGCCTTCTGACCAGCGGCCCGCCCGCCCAGCGCGGTGATGGCCGAGTCAATGCGGGCTGTCGATCGGGCCCCGCGCCATCCGGATGAAGGCGTGAAGCCCGCCATTCGTAAAATGTTCGTAGCGCTCGACCTTCCGGAAGCCGACCCGCTCGTACACAGTAATCGCCCGCTGATTGAACGCGGCCACGGCGAGGGTAAAGCTCTCCGCGCCCAGCGTCGCGCTGGCGAAACGAAGGCAGGCGCCGACATAAGACTCGCCGAGGCCGAGACCCGTGAGGCCGGGCCGTAGCCCCAGCCCGATCTCAGCCACCCGGCCGCTGAGCTTCACCACCAGGAAGCCCGCGAGTCCATGCCGCGGCACGCGGCCCCGGTTTTAGGTGCGCCAGTGCTCCTCGCCGGACCTGGGCGGCAGGGTCGGGTAGTCGAGCATGGGATACAGGCCGACGGCGAACCCGTAGACCGTCTCGCCGGAGCGAGGGAGCCGGTCGAACTCGTGGATCGCCTGGTCGATGCGGTGCCAGAACTCTGCCACCCGTTCCTCAGGTATCCGGGCGTGCCGGATGAAGGCGCGCAACTGGCCGATCTCGTACGCCGCGGCGGACTCCTTTGCCGCGACCTCGAAGTCGTTGAAGTCAGGCGGAAGCGCGACGCCGTCAGCGTGCCGGCCGAGACTGACGTAGAACATCCGCGCGGTGCGGCCGTAGTAGCGCTCTTCGATCGCCCTGACGCGCCGGGTCCGCACGACGCGCAGCAGGCCGACTCGGGCCAGGACGCTGACGTGGTGCGCGACGGTACTCTTGGGTCGCTTGACCGCGCCGGCCAGCTCGGTCACGGTCGCGGCGCGCTCGTGCAGCAGGCCGAGGATGGTCGTGCGCAAGGGGTCGCTGATCGCCCGCACCTGCTCGGCGGTGGTGAGCTCGATTGTCTCGTCGAGGTCGTAGTCCGGGACTGGGGTATTGCTCGGCATGGTTGGATTAGACTAACATCGACGATCGTTCGAGATATTTGGATCATTGAGGCTTCCGAAAGCGAGCAGACCATGGCCGAGCTTGTGCTGTACCACCACGCTCAGGGGCTGACCAGAGGAGTGGAAGCCTTCGCGGCCGAACTGCGCCAGGCTGGTCACACCGTCCACGTGCCAGACCTCTACGAAGGGCATACCTTCGGCACCCTGGAGGAGGGTCTTACCTACGCGAGGCGGACCGGGTTCGGCACGCTCATGGAACGTGGCGTCAGCGCGACCGAAGGGCTCGGCGACACGGTCTACGCGGGCTTCTCGCTCGGCGTGATGCCAGCGCAACGGCTAGCCCAGACCCGCGCCGGGGCCAAGGGAGCGCTGCTCTTCCACTCGTGCTTCCCGGTGTCGGAGTTCGGCGACGCCTGGCCGGCCAGCGTTCCCGTCCAAGTACACGGGATGGACGCCGACCCGTTCTTCGCCGGCGAAGGCGACCTCGACGCGGCACGCGCCCTGGTTGGCTCCGCCGAGCGAGCCGAACTGTTCCTCTATCCCGGCAAGGAGCACCTGTTCGCCGACTCCTCGCTGCAGTCGTACGACCAGGCCGCGGCCAACCTGCTCACGCGCCGGGTCATCGACTTCCTCGACCGAATCGGATGAGAAACCGGCATCATCCTCGTCGATGACGCGCTAGCAGGTCCAGTGTCGGCACTGCGGCGAGGCGGTGAGCGGAAGCGTTGACGCCTCGACGGCCTGTCGTCGCGCCGGTGTGGCAGTGTGGGCGGCATGCTGCTCGGACTCGTGCACGTGAACATGGGCCCGATGAGCCGGCCCGATGGCCTGGCCGCGGCGGCGCGCACGGCCGAGGCAGCCGGTTTTGACTCGCTGTGGGCCGGTGAGCACATCGTGCTGCCGGACCCGCAGCGGCCGCCGTCGCCGATGAGTCCGCACGACCCGGTGCTCGACCCGCTGCTCGCGCTGACGTGGGCGGCAGCCCATACGACAGCGATCCGGCTGGCGACCGGGATCGTGATCCTGCCGCAGCGCAATCCGGTCGTGCTCGCCAAGCAAGTGGCGACGCTGGATGTGCTGTCGGGCGGGCGGCTCATGCTCGGCGTCGGCGCAGGCTACCTCGAGGCGGAGTTCCGCGCGGTCGGCGCCAGCTTCGCGCAGCGCGGCGCGGTGACCGACGAGTACCTCGGTGCGATGCAGACGCTGTGGTATGACGAGCACCCCGAGTACCACGGGCGCTTCGCCGACTTCGCCGGCGTCGATGGCCGACCCCGCCCGCTGCAGCGGCCGATCCCGCTGGTGGTAGCGGGCCACAGCGCGCCGGCCTACCGGCGGGCGGTCGCGCGAGCGCATGGCTGGTACGGGTACTGGCTCACCGCCGATGACGTGGCCGCCTCGCTCACCGGCCTTCGTGCCGCCGCCGACCGGGTCGACCGGCCAGCCGCGCTTGGTGAGCTGGAGATCAGCGTGACCCCCCGCGGCCCGGTCACGCCGGGGCAGGCCGCAGCGTTCGCCGAGGCCGGCGTCCACCGGCTCGTGTTCCTCGCGCCCCAGACCCCAGACGGCCCCGCCCAGACAATCGACGCCGCCATCACCACGGTAGCCGGACTCTGACCGCCGCCCAGCCTCCGCTAGGTTGTCACCATGGATGGGCCGTCTGCGTCGTATTTTGATACCTCCACCTGGGACCGCCGCGATGTCCTCTCCGGAGGGTCGCGGATGATCCCGGTCAGCACATCAAACGGCGAGTTCCGCGTATGGACCAAGCGAGTCGGAAACAACGCCGACCTCAAGGTGCTCTTGCTGCACGGCGGACCCGGGGCCACCAGCGAGCTGTATGAGTCCTTCGACACCTGGTTTCCGCGCGCTGGCATCGAGTACTACTACTACGACCAGCTTGGGTCATTCCGCAGCGACCAGCCCGACGACGCGTCGCTGTGGACGCTGGAGCGGTTCGTCGATGAGGTCGAGCAGGTCCGCCAGGCGCTCGGGCTCGACAGCAGTAACTTCGTGCTGCTAGGGCAGTCCTGGGGAGGCTTGCTCGCACTGGAGTACGCCGTCCACCACCAGCACCGGCTCAAGGGGCTGGTCATCTCTAACATGATGTCCAGCGCGCCGCTCTATAACGCCTACGCCAACGACGTCCTCATGCCTGCCATGGACCAGGATGTGCTGGCGGAGATCAAGCGGCTCGAGGCCGAGGGGCAGACCGACGACCCGCGCTACGAGAAGCTGCTCATGGAGCACCACTACGTCCTGCACGTCTGCCGGATGCCGGTGAGCGACTGGCCCGATCCGGTTACGCGGTCGATCGGCCATATCAACCCGGCGATCTACGTACCGATGCAAGGGCCCAGCGAACTCGGCCTCAGCGGCACGCTGGAGAACTGGGACCGCTCGGGGGATCTCCGGCACATCGACGTGCCGACGCTTGTCATTGGCGCGGCGTACGACACGATGGATCCCGGGCACATGCGCTGGATGTCCGAACAAATGCCGCTGGGCCGTTACCTGCACTGCCCCGATGGCAGCCACCTCGCGCAATTCGACGATCCCGGGCACTACTTCCCTGGGCTGGTCGACTTCCTGCAGTCCCTGTGAGCCGTGACTTCGACGAGCCCGGTGGAGGTCGCTGACATGCGACGCCTGGATGTTCAGATCCCAGCTCCGGATGGCCGCAGCAACGCGACGATGCACCTCCCTGACGGGGATGGCCCGTGGCCGGGCGTGCTGGTCTTTCCTGACGCGGGCGGAGCGCGGGAGACGTTCCGGCAGATGGGCGACCGGCTGGCGAGCATGGGTTACGTCGCGATGATCCCGGACATCTACTACCGCGCGGGCGAGTGGGCGCCCTTCGACGTGGCCACATTATTCACGGACAAGCTGGAGCGGGCACGGCTGTCCAGCCTCACGAGCATTCTGACCAATGATCGGATCATCGCTGATTCCGCTGCCTACTCGGACTTCCTCCTGGCGCGGCCGGAGGTGACGGGGTCCGCGATCGGCACCACCGGTTACTGCCTGGGCGGACGCATGTCGGTGATCGCCGCCGGCGGACTCGGCCGCAAGGTCGCCGCGGCGGCATCGTTCCACGGCGGCAGGCTGGCTGTCGCCGGCGACCCCTCGAGCCCTCACCTGTCCGCGGACCGCATCACCGCCACGGTCTACGTGGCCGGCTCGAAGGACGACGACTCCTTCACCGCCGAGCAGGCCGAGCTGCTGGAAGGCGCGCTCACTGACGCCGGAGTCGACCACACCGTCGAGTTCTACCGGGCCCACCACGGATTCGCGGTGCCCGACAACCCGACCTACGACACCGAAGCAGACGCCCGGCACTGGCAAGCACTCCACGAGCTCTACCAAGCCCACCTCGGTTCCTGAAGCGCTGCAGCCCGCCGGAGGCGCATCGGCTCGCGGCGCTCTGCCGGATTCGCCGCGAGCGGGCCGTCCCTGACCCACGGCTGGACCGTTCGCGCCTGATACCTAGGCTCCCATGATCAGTCGATCGGTCAGATGAGTGCGTTTCGTGGAAGGCTGGTCGGGTGACTGACTTCACCAGTGAGAACCTGACCGGCTCGCGGTTCGAGGACGTTTACCTGACCGGCGCACGGTTCCACGACGTCGACCTCACCAACGCGCGCTTCCACCTGGTCGATCTGACGGGGGTCATGATCCGTGGCGCAGCCCTGGTGAACGTGGACCTGAGCGGCGAGATCAAGAACCTGCGAGTCAACGGCGTCGACGTCGTGCCCCTGGTAGAGGCGGAGCTCAACCGTCGTTACCCGGACCGCGTGAAGATGCGGCCGGCCGATGCCGAAGGGTTCCGCGAAGCATGGGACATTCTCGAGCGGCTGTGGCAGCGGACCGTCGGGCGGGCTCGCGGCATGGCACCGGAGTTGCTCAACGAGCGAGTCGATGGAGAGTGGTCCTTCATCGAGACGCTGCGCCATCTCGTCTTCGCCACCGACGCTTGGGTGAAGCGCGCAGTCTTGGGGGAGCCGTCGCCCTGGGACCGGCTGGACCTGCCCCACGACGAGATGCCCGACGAACCCAGCGTCCCGCACGACCGCGGCGCGCGGCCGTCGCTGGACGAGGTGCTCGCCCTGCGCGCGGACCGCATGGCCGCCGTGCGCCAGGTGATCGCCGATCTCACCGACGAGAAGCTGGCCGGCATGACCGAACCCGTCATGGAGCCGGGCTACCCAGAACCGGAGAGCTTCGCCGTACGCCGGTGCCTGCAGGCCATTCTCAACGAGGAGTGGGAGCACCGGCTGTACGCCGAACGGGACTTCGATGTGCTCGAGTCCCGGTCGTCCTTACCCGCAAGGACGCGGCTGCCTGGTCCCAGTCACCGCGGCCCCAGAGGAAATCTCCCATCGCCGCGGGGATCTGAATGGCGTGCTCAGTGAGCCCGCATGCTGCGGCATACTCCGCGGCGGCCTGCAGGTTCGGCGCTCGGCCGCCATCCAGTCCGCGGCCTGCCGGACTGTGGACAGTTCCCTGGCGAACGCCGACGGGCGACCGGGCAGCGGCCCGCCGTGGATGACGGTCCAGGCGGGGACCTGCCCCGGCGACCCGGGCGATGTGCAGATAGTAATCCAGCATCCGGCCGACGGCGGCCGGGAAGCCGCCAGATCGTCGTCCGCGAGCGCGGGCGTTGGCCGGGACGACACTCCGCTCGACGAAGCCCGGAACCGGCGGACGGTCAGGTCCGGGGCCGGGTCTGGGCCGGTCAGAACTGCCGCTCTTCGGGCGAAACCAAATACGGCTTACCGGACCGGGGTGCCAGGACGCAAGACGACTACTACCACCTGAGCTGGGCGACCCTGTCATAGTCAGCCGAGGAGTACCCGGCCAGACCCTCGGACAGAGCGAAGATCCACTCCGCCACACCCAGGGACAACGCCAGGCGGCTGCACCGGGCGCAGAAGTGAGGCTGGTCCAACCGGACCGAGTCGTCGGCCTCGAGCCGCACATATATCAGCGTCGATCCCTGCAGCATCCGCCAGCCGTCACCTTCGCGTGCCAGTGTGATCGCCCGCTGCTCCGCGTGCGTCCGGCACACGTCGTGGTGCCCGAACTCCCCGAACTTGCAGTAACAGTGATCCTCGCCGGGAAAGGGTACGCCGTTGTTACCCCACGCCAGCAGACCGCCGTCCTTGACCAGCAGCGCCGCATGCCGGGTCCGCGCATGGGAATCGCGGGCCAGTTCCGCCGCCCGCTCCACCATCTGCTCCGCCACATGGCTGTCCTGACGATTTACCGGCCGCCACTGCGGTTGCTGCTCTGGTTGCACGCCTACCATCCCTTCGCCGCAAAGACTAATCGTCCGCCAACACGATTGCCGACGTGACAACGATCTAGTCGGCAGGTCGGCGTCGTGCTAGCCGCAATACGGGGGCCAGAGATCGGGTCGCGGGTTGTCGGCGTCAGGTCAATACCGACCCCGCTGGGCCGCCAGGGGTCACAACTCGCGCGCCATTGACATCGGCAACGTGCGAGCTCGGACCTAGCCAGCGCAAGCATCGGATGCCGTCGAGCCAGACAGGCTGCGCATTAGCGGCAGCCTCGCCGCCAGGTCATCGCCGGCCGTCGCGGAAACCTCGCCATGGAAGGGTGGCCCTAAGCCGCCTGATGGGCCGGCAACTTGCTCGTCAGCCGACCGGCCGAGCCGCGCCCGACGGCTCGATATGTGTCGCACCGTGCCGATCAGCGCACCCGTAAGTGTCACACCAGAAGGATCATTCTGGAGCGACCCTCATTGCGGCTCGAGTGCGTGAGGTGGAGGCCAGTCGCCGGGGAGGTCGTTGAGCCGTCTAGCGTAGCCGCCCGGATCGAACGGCTTGTGTTCGTTCATGGCCGCATAGATGTCGTCGCTGACCACCCGTGCGATCATGTGCATGATGTTGTGCCAGTCGTAGCCGAGCGCGGCCAGCCGCTGCACGGTCTGCCAGGTCTCGGGCGGGTCACCGGCCAGCAGCTGGCTGGCGACCACCTGGTGCAGTGTGATGTGCAGGCGCGGACTGAACGGCTCACCGCCGACCATCACCTCCTCATCGTTGCGGAGGGCGTCTTCGAATTCGGGATGCTGCGCTTCGATCAGGAACGTACGTTCGTCCTCGTCTGCCGGATCGAGCAGTTCCAGGTGGAGGCCCTGGTAGGTGCCGTGTCCCGAGGGCACCGCCCATGATCGCCTGTCACCGGGTACTGGCTCCTCGAACCAGCAGTCTGTCGTCTCCCCGGCTGCCTCCAGCACCGGGTCATGCCCCGCGGGCCGGACAACCCCGCGCGCGCCGCCGCGGCCTGTTGCCGAACTCCGGGCTTGCTGGCGGCGCCGGCCACGGCTGGGCGGCCGCCCTCGGCTTCGCGGGCTCACCGCACCGATTATTCCAGCGCTCAGGTGGCGATGTCACTCGCTAGCGCCCAGAGTTGCCGGCAATCGCGCAAGCAGGGCCGCGGCCCGGCACGTGACCGCTTACCTGGCAGGGCCACGCTGGTCCGCGGCTACGATCACGGGGTGATCCTGCGCTGCACCAGGAAGCTGCTGCGCCTTCTCGGGACGCAACAGGCCGCCGATCCCGGGCCAGCACCCGATGCCGAAGCCAACGTGCTGAGGCACGACCGCCGCAAGTGCCCGCTGCTCACGCATGCGGGCACGCTGTTTACCGTGTTCGAGGCCGACGTCCGCGCCGCTGAGCTGCGTGACACGTACGGGCTGGTTACTGGCTTGATCGGCCGCGAGCTCGCCCGCGAGGCCTGCCCGCCGCCACCTTCGGCCCGCTGGAAGCGCAGGAGCTGCTCGTGGCCAGAACCGCAGACCGCAGCGTCCTTGGCTGCATGAACGACATGGCGGTGCTGTGCGAACACGAGATCGCCACCTCCGGGGCCTGCGGCAAGCCGATCTCGCCGACCTGAACCGGGCGCTGCGGCGCAACATCAACAGCGCCCGCGGCTACCAGCGGCCGATCGACCTGACCCGGCAGCGCCCACCCGCCCAGCAGTGACTGACAGCGGGAGTAGCCGAGGCCGCGGCCGTCGTTCGCGACCTGCGATTAAGGTCACCGATCCGGCTGACGGGGCCGCTTGGTCAGAATTCGGAGAAGTAGTCGAAGGGCCGGGTGTCCGGGCTGGTGCTGGTGCGCAGTACCGCCCAGTGGTGGCGGTCCTCGGCTGTGCACGATTCCTCCACCGCCCAGCCGAGGTTCGCAGTGAAGAACGAGCCGGCCCGGGCGACGCCGGGCAGCTGGTAGTCGTCGAGGAAGATGATCCCGCCCGGGCGCAGCAGCCGGCCCAGGTAGTACAGATCGACAAAGACGGCGTCGAAGCGGTGGTTGCCATCAACAATGGCCAGGTCGAACCGGCGGCCGTGCGCAAATAGCCGGGGCAGCGCGGCCTGGGACTCCGCCGCGTGATACTCCACCAGGTCAGCGACGTCGGTGCGACGTCGGCCTCGTCCAGGTGTTGCAGCCCCGAGCCAGCGAACCGGGTGTGCTGATGCGGGTCGATGAGGACATGCCGTGCGCCCGGCCGACAACCGTGAACAGCCCCTCGCAGGCGAACAGCGCCGAGATGCCATATCCCAGCCCGACCTCGATGGTGCGGCCCGCCTGCTCCCGGATCACCCAGGACCGGATCGCCGCGCCCTCAGCCGGGCCGACCGCGACCGGGAACAACCGGTGGACGCTGCCGTCCGAGCGGGCCGTGGCCGTGCCGTCGCGGATCAGCCGGGCGAGCACCCCGCGGACCCGGCCCAGGGCCACCTCCCGGTCCGGCTGGCTTTCCGCTGCCATACCAGCAGTCTCGCACCCGCACTCGACGTGACGCACTCATACGGCCGCCCGCCGAACGTCAAACTCGGGCGAAGCCGCGCGTCACGCTCAGTCACACACCCGTCAGTCTCTCGACATACCCGAGCCGCCTTTCGGAGCGTCGGTCGGCGGATGACGGAACCGCCTGTCATGGCCGCAGATGTGGGCGATCTGCACGTTGCCGAGCTTGGCGATCATGCTAGGGGTAGGTGCGGGTCCTGTGCCTGTAGCCGCGTCGCGGCGACCACTGGTGGACGGCCATCACACCATGGTCAATGTCCCAGGCCACGAACAGCGCCTGCCCGATACGCAGCGAGAACGCGATCGCTTTCTCCCGCGGGTAGGCCGACCACCACGTCTCAGCCGCCGCGCGGAGACTCGGATCGACCTCCACTGCAAGTCCGTAGAGCTTGAGTTCGCCCTCGCTGCTGTCTGGGCCGCTGACGACGCTGTGCAGCACATACCGCGGGTCGCGGCGCAGGTCCGCTGCCTTCCCCGACCAGGTCATGGCACCGACGAGCAGTCGGCCGTCCACGATGCACGGCTCGACCGGGCTGATCCGGGGCGACCCGTCTCGGCGCAGCGTGCCCAGCATCACCAGGCGGGCCGCAGCCAGCCGGGCATGGCCCAGCCGGGCTAGCTCAGGCGCGCCCTGTTCCACGTCGCGCCAGTCAAGCATGCCAGCTGACCCGGTCATGTCAGTCACCGTACGCCCCACCCCGATGCACGCCTCGGCCGCGCCTCGTCTGTTGCCGGGGTTCCGGCTGCTGGCCTCCAAGAGCGGGTGCCTGGCCTGCCCGGCACCCCAGATCAGCCAGCGCGCCGACGGCTGTTCCGCTGCCGCAATCCCCTATGCCGCGGGGTCAGTTTCCATTGGCGGGCAGCCGGGTAGGACTGGTGCCCTGCCTGGCACACAAGAAGGGCGCGTCATGGACATGAAGCTCGAAGTCGTACCCATCCCGGTCCGCGACGTCGACGCCGCGAAGGACTTCTACACGCGGCAGGTCGGCTTCGGCCTCGACCACGATGTACGACCCAGCGAGAACATGCGGGTGGTGCAGATGACGCCACCCGGCTCGGCCTGCTCCGTGGTGATCGGCGAGGGCCTGCCCCTTGGCGAACCCGGATCGGTCAAGGGAGTCCAGCTCGTCGTCGAGAACCTCGACGCCGTCCGCAGCGATCTCGCCGGGCGGGGCGTGGGCATCAGCGAGGTGCAGCAGATGGGACCCGAAGGCGCGCCTGGCTCACGCTACTGCTTCTTCGAAGACCCCGACGCGAACATGTGGGCAATCCAGGAGTACCAGCGCACGTGACCACAGCCAACCCGGATCAGCCCCGCCGCTGGCAGCACGACTGACAGCGGCGCCACGCATCCGGGCGGTACAGCCGCTGCCGAAACGACGCCATGGCCCGCCTCAGGCAAGCAGGAACCGTTGCATCGGTCGTCACGCACGGTGAGGAACATCTGGTCTGACCTCGCGCACACTGCCGCCGATATGGCTCGTTCTGTATCGCCCAGTTGGAAGGAGACGGGTCCAGACGGACGCACAGAACTGTGCATTCTGCGCGACCATGGGCCGGGTGCTCGGCACCTCCACTTGGAGGGACGTCTCGTCACCGTCGATCACGGCGACCGCAGCGGAAGGTCTGCCGCACGGAATTGCTCGACAGGCAGGCCCGGAAGATGATGATCTCGCTGAAGGTGGTCCCGTCTACCTGCAGCCCGTAGCACCCCGGGCTCCGCAAGCGCGCGTATCCAGACCAGAGCCGCCAGCCGCCGGGGTTGAGGCCGACGCCGCCCGCGGCTCCTCCCGGCACGTCCATCTCGGCCAGTGGGATCTTGCCGGCGCCGAAGCCGAGCCCGCTGGGCTCGGTGAGCTTGCGGCCGCGGATGAGCACCGGGCCGTGATAGGACGGCGCGCCGATAAATTTGAGGACCTGCCCGCCCCAGGCGCTGCCACCGAACAGGCCGGCTCGCGAGGGCAGGACGAACGGCAAGATGGCGGTGCGGCCAAAAGACCCGAAGCTGAGCACGTAGACCGGGCCGGGGCCGATCGCTTTCCCTTGATTGCGATACACCTTGCGGCCGGGCGCAGAGACCGGGCACCGGGTCCCTGCCGGGATGTGCGGCAGGTGGATCGGGCGGCGCAGCGCGGACGGCACGCCGCCGGTCGGGCAGCCAGCACCTGCGCCGCAGAATGCGGCGTACGTCCTGCCGCCGGCAGGGGCCTGCACCGGCACAGTGCGGGGCGACGCCGGCACCGTGGGGGCCGACGCCGGCGTGGAGACGCCGCCTGTGCCCGCAGCACGCGGCCCGGTCTGACAGCCCGCGCCGGCCAGCGTCAGCAGGAGCGCGACGGCTGCCCCGCGCCGGACGCGGCTGGCCCGTGGCGGGTGGTGACCTGCTGGGGAGCCCATCAATACGGCCTCGGGTCGTCGCTGGTGCCCGCCGTGCCGACTCACAGGACGGTTGCTCCCAGCAGGGCCAGGCCGCCAAGCGCCGCCACGGCCAGGTTGCCGCGTGCGGCAAGAGCCCGAGCCCGGGGCAGCACGTCGGCGATCTCCGCGGACGGCCCCCGGCTCCGGGCCAGCGCCACGGCCGCCAGCCCGCGGGTGAGCCCGAACGAGGCGCCGGCGAGTGCCCCCGCCTTGGGGCCGGAGACGAGTTCGGCGGCCAGCAACACCAGATACGCCGAGTGCGGGACGACCGTGGCGACGCCCGACCCGAGCAGCGCGCCCCAGGCCGCATACGCCCGCAGGGCGCCGTATGCCTGGATCCAGGACCGGGGAACCTGGCGGTGCCTGCCATACCCTGTCTGATTTGCCCGCACGGCAAATCCGACAGCGACGAGAGTGGCAAGGACCACCACCACCGGCGCGACCGTGTGAACCGGCTGCCCGATCACCCCGGCCACGAACCCGACCAGGCCGCCGGCGAGGGCGGCAGCGGCCACGTGGCCTGCTGAAACGCCCATTCGCTCTCTTCCTCGACCGAAGAAGCTCAGCCCCATGGCCATATTCACCGTTCACGGCGAATGCGCCGCGAGGAGGCCCGTGGCGATCCCGATAGCTGTTACGACGACCAAGCTCAGCATGACCTGCTCACCGCGCACGCCCCACACTGCGTCCCTAACAGCAGGGGACGCAGTCAGGGCTAGCCGTCTGGCATCCCTGGCAGGTGTAGTGGAAGCCCTGACACGTGCAGTGCGTTGTCCCGCACGCACAATCGCAGCACTTCCAGTACCCGCAGTACGAGTTCTGCCCGCTGCTGCAGTTATAGCATTTCGTCGCCTGGCACCAGCATCCAGTGTTCGAGTGGACGCTCTTGAGGTAGTTACAGTACGCGGTGTTGCAGTCTCCGCTGGTCAGGCAGTCATTTGCGGGATGCGGGCAGTCGCGGATGGGGGTGCAGGGCGTCCCGGGATCGCAATTCTGGCACGGGCAGGCATAGGCGAGATCCGGGCGGATGACGTTTACCGACCACGCGGTGACGGCGGCAAAGGTAACCGTGGACGCCCTTTGGAGAAATTTCCTGCGAGTCGTGCTCCGGGCGATTGTCTCGCCAGCTCGGACGACGGTCATTTCGTGGCCCCCTTTTCCTCTCTCTCGCCGCGGTCATAGCCTGGCTCGTGGACCTCGCGCTGCGGCCCGTCCAAGTCATCGACTACGGCCATGCCTGCAAGCTCGTCCATCCCGGCGGCGGAGAGCAGGTCGCGCAGTCGATTGGCTTGATTGCACAGGCCCTTGGCACGCACCCGGCCGTCTCCTCCGATCACGAAGCCGAACGGGGTCACGCGGACCCGGTAGGAGGAGAACGCGCCGCCCCCGCCTTCGGCAAGGCACGGCACTGGCAGCTGGAACTTCTCCCGGAGCCGGACGGCGGCGTCCTCGCGTCCTTCGGTGACCGCCACGACCTGCAGCACATGCCTCGGAACTGTCATCGCCAGCCGACGGACATGCGGCAACACCGCCTGACACGGCTCGCATTCCGGGGACGCGAAAATCAGCAACGTCGGCTCCGGGCCGGGCCGCCAGGTGACGGGCTCGCCGTCCGCAGATGTCCCGAGTACGGCCGGAGCTTGCTCGCCCACCGGCACGCCGTCTCGCTGGACTCCTTCCAGCGTTCCCATCGATACCAGCCCGAAGTGGCGGTACAGCAGCAAGACCAAGATCCCCAATGCGAGGACCAGCAGCCACAGGAAGACATACGAAACCTGAAATGCTGACATCAATGCCTCCTCGGCGCGCCGCCGTTCGAACGTAGGCCGCCTTCGCCCTCTACGCGCCTGGCATCCCCGGAAGTCAGCACCATCGCGGGGCGAGCACGGAGGAATGCGACGAGCAAGGACACGGCCATCGCGCTGGACGTCACCGAAATCGCAGCGGCAACGGAGGGCCGCGGCAAGAGTTGGCTCACGTTGGCACGCTCAAGCCAGACCGCGACAATCGCCAGCGACAGGAGAGCGAGATTCCGGGCCAGGCTGCGCGGGCCGAGGGACCGCTGCGATGCTCCGAAGCATCCGCAGCGGATGCTGATCCGCCGCGTGAGCACCCAGCCGATCCACGAGCTGAACAGGATCAATAGCCCGGCTGCTGCCGTTGTCCCGGCCAGTATCGACCGTCCCGAGCCCCAGACTAGGGACAAGGCGATAACAACTTCCAGGGCAGGGACGCTCCAGGTCAGGACCGCGGCTGGACCCCGTGGGACGTGACTCGAACGTAACGCGGTCGCGAAGTCCTGCGCTTGCAGCCACTTACCGATTCCTGCAACCAGGAATGTGGTCGCCAAGACGATCTGGATTGCAGCCGCCATCGCACGTCAGGATCACTACCTTCATCTGGTCACCCGGCAGAACGACGAGGACGACCACTCGACTGCGGATGGAGCGCGTCGCCTGCATAGTCGGTCGTGCGCGCCTTATCGTCAAGAACCCTGACGGTAACGGATCTGCAACAAGTGCGAGCCCGGCTTCGGCTGCGGGCGGCGGCTTGCCGCCCAGTCACCAGCAGAAATCTACGGCTCACCTGCCGGCAGAACTGGTTACTCGGTGCGCGACCAGCGCGTCGCGCGTTTTCTACGTATCTAACACGGAATCGGCGATCTAGGCGTGAAGGGCAGGCGCTCCCCGGTCACGCGCGGTAGTCCGGGCTGGTCACCATTCAACCGATCCCCGAGTTGGCTCAATTAGTGCGCACCGTTGGACTGCTGATCATGTTCAAGGCCTGGCGGAGACCGTCGGGTAGGGGTCGGCGGCGGTGATGACGTGGTCGCCGGCGCCCGCCCATCGCCAGCGAGCACCCCGGCGAGGAGATCCCCGACGGGGGGTCTAATCCGAAGTTCCCCCGGGCTCCCAAGGTCCATCATGTCTGCGCTGGTCATCGAGCTTCAGATACCAGACTTACATGCCTACGGTAGTCATGTGCGTCCGCGTCCTCCCTGGTGAACACGGGGTGTCAGCTCATCGGGGGGAACTACGGTCTAATTGGCGCGGCCCGTCAGGTGCGCACGTGACTGCCCGCGCATCTCTGGCTCAGGTCTGGTAGGCGATCGTGGCGAAGCCGCCAGAGCTCACGCGGTCGCTGACGCCGGTGACGTACAGGGTGCTTCCGTCGGGGCTCAGGGCGAGCGCGCTGGCCTGATCGCTTTTGTTGCCGGGACCGTTGTACCTGCTCAGCCATTGCTGCGTGCCGGTCGCGATCGCGTAAGCGACCGTGGCGTAGTCGTAGTCACAGCAGTTGCCAGCGTTGTTGCCGGTCACGTAGACGGTGCTGCTGTCCGGGCTGATTGCCGGCGTCTGCGAGTTGAGAGGGTGGATTCCTGGGAACCCGAGCGTGCGCCGGGTCCAGACCGGGGCGCCGGTGGCGGCGTTGTAGGCGACCGTGGCGTACCCGGTCAGGCTGCCCGGGCCGCTGTTGGGTCCGAGGCTCGGTCCGGCGACGATCACGGTGCGGCCATTCGGGGTGATCGCCAGCGAGCCGCCCGCGTCCAACGCGTTGCCTGGGCCGTTGTAGCGGGCGGCCCAGCGCTGGGCGCCGGTGGCCGCGTTGTAGGCGACCGTGGCGAAGTCGGTGCCCGATGACCTGCCCGTGCTGCCCCCGGTCACGTACACGGTCTTGCCGCCGGGAGCGACGACGACCGTGTTGGCATAGTCGTTGCGGTTCGCCCGGCCGTTGTAGCGGGTGAACCAGCGGGTCGCGCCGGTTGCCGCGTTGTAGGCGACGGTGAGGTAGTCGTGATGAAAGGTAGTGCCGCTTTGCCCGGTGACGTAAAGGGTCTTGCCGTCGGGGCTGATGGCGATATTGCGCGCCTGGCTGTTCCGGTACGCCTGGCCCTTGAACCGGCTCAGCCAGCGCCGCGCGCCGGTCGCCGCGTTGTAGGCGATGGTCGTGTACCCCCAGAGGCTGTAGCCGGTGACAAAGACGGTCTTCCCGTCCTGGCTCACGACCAGGGCCTTGGCGTAGGCGAAGCCATGGGGTCCGTCATACCTGGACAGCCACAATTGCTGGCCCCTCGATGCGCTGTAGGCGATCGTGGCGTAGTCCTCACCAGATGTGACGCCGGCGCTCGTGCCGGTCACGAACACGATCCGCCCGTCCGGGCTGACCACGATCCCGGCAGCGACGTCGAAGGACTTGCCCGGGCCGCTATAGCGCCTGGCCCACAACTGCCCGCCGGTCGCGGAATCATAGCCCACCGTCACATAGTCGGCAGGCGCGTTGTGGTCCCGGCTCCAGCCGGTGACGAACACCGCGCTGCCGTCCGGGCTGGCCGCGACCGCGGCGGGCCACGCGCCGGTGCCAGCCGGGCCGTCATAGCGGCTGACCCACAACTGCGCACCAGGAGCGGCCTGCGAACCGCTGGCGTGTGCAGCCGGGGTCGCGGCGGATGGCGGGGCGGCCGTCGTACAGCTCACGGCAACCATGCTGACGATCACTCCGGCTGCCCGCGCCGGAACACGCACAGCTTCACCAACCCCGAACGCCCCGGCACGGCCGCAGGCTCTCACGCACAGCAGCCGGTGTAAAGCGGCTCAGGATCAGCAGCGCACCCCGGTCACCCATCCGCCACCCGATCACCAGCGCTCGACCGCGGCTCCGGGCGCACGCATCCGGCTCCTTATGCACCCGAGCATTGCGCTAGCCTTGCCCCGGGGGGTAATCCTGGTCGACACGGCAGGCACCTTCCGCGGGTTCAGCCCCCATGCCGCAGCTGGCCTAGGCGCTCTCGCAGACCTTCGCAGTCTTCACCCATGACCGCCGCAGAAAGGGAGCGGTTCGGCGCGAGGTGAACCACCACGGGGGATGTCCTGGCTGCGCGTGACGTCGCCCGGCTGCCTGCGCGGGCAGGGCAGCCTTCGGTCAAGCGCGCGGCCGGGCCTGCTCGCCTGTGCCGTCGTCGCCCTGCCGCCAGTTCCGGGCGAGTGCGACGAGGCCGCGAACTACGTCGGGGGGCAGCCCCGGGGTGCTCGCGATGTGCCACAGCGTCGGGTCTTCGTACTCGGCATGGCCGCGGTCCGGCGACCCCACCTTAGGCTCCCCGCCTGCCAGTATCCGTCGGCACGAACCTGGGGTCCAGCCGAGGCGATTCTCCACCATGGCGAGAGTGCTAGGGGATACCCGCTGGCCGTTCTCGAGCTTTCCCAGCGTCCGCTCGGTCACCCCGGTCGCCTCGGCAAATGCCCGCCTGTCCCGCATGCCTAGCTCGACCCGGCGTGCGACGACGTAATCGGCGAGCCGCCGCCAGTCCTCACCGGCCATCTGACCGTCCTTCCCGCGAGCCGCCGCCAGTCCCCGCCGGCCAGTGACCATCCTTACCCGAAGAGGATAGAAGAGTCTAGGTCGCTCCTGCGGCAGCTCGCGGGAAGGATCTGCACCCCCCCTTCTCGGTTCATCTTACTCATGCTCTTTACTTCCTGTCTATACTCATTCGGTGTGCTAAAAGAGGGAGTTACTTTCTTGTTTCTTCCGAGAAATGCCTGGATCTGGGCTGATTGCCGGATCCAGCGGAGTCAAGACCGTGACCCGGGCCTGGAGCCTCGATGGGCAGCACCAGTGACCCGAGCGGTCAGCCCAGCCCGGCATCCTGCCGCCCACTCACGCCGTCGCGCAAACGCGGAGCGGGGCGAAACGGCGCCCCGGGCCACATAGCGGGACATCCACCCGGCTCTGTCCGATTTGTACCACGCGCAGTATCGGTCACTGTTCCGGCTGGCTAGCGAAGCGGGCTCGGCGCGCCGTACCCAATCCGCAGCACGGTTTGGCCGTTAGGCAGCGTGATTTGTCGCGCCCATGCAGGGCGGTACGGGGCTCGTTGCGCGTCGATGAATGCCCGCATCCAGCGGACATATGCTGCCTGCGTGAGGTGCGCCGCCCGGACGGCTGTCGCCAAGTCCACCCACCGCAGGAGGCTGGCAGGTCCGCCGCCAGGCGACTGTTTGAAGAAGTCCACGATGCGCAACGGGTGGCCAGCGGCCATGGGGACGATCAGCGGCGGCAACCGCGGGTCAATCTCGCCGCTGAGGAGCTGTGCCCTGGCTGTGGCCGAGAGCGTGATATTGCTGTTGGTCAGCAATTGGGCGTCGGCAGCTTTCCTGGTGCGCAGCGCCGCGTGCTGAACGGCGCGATAGCTTTTGGCGCCGCCGGGAAAGACCAGCCTGATGTCGATCCTGGCGTTTCCCGAACCGAAGCTCGCGATGATGGTCGGAGCGTAGACGGAGGCCAGTCGATTGCCGAACTGGGCTCGGACATCGGCGGTGGCGACCACCAGTTCAGAGTCGAGAGGGTCGTTCGACATGGGTCCGAGCGGCAACAGGTTCGCGGCCGGGAAGCGGGTGTTGGCCAGGTCCGCGCATACCTGGGAATCGCATGAGACGACTGCCGCGCGGCTGACCTGGTGCAGTATCCAGGTGATGGCCTGCGTTCTAGCCGCAGCCGCAGCGGCGAGTTCCTGGCTGATCCCGACATGGCCGCCCGCTGGCCGCTCCGGCGATGCGCCCGGCCGGGAAAGTGTGAACGCGAGGCCGCCGGCACCGGCAACGAGCAGAATCAAGGTCAGAAGCGCAGCCGCACGCCGGCGCCACCAGGCCCGGCCACTCCCGCGCCACCCCGACCGCAGCCTGGACGCCGGGCCTGCGCCGGTCAGGCCATCGCCGCTGCCGCGCCGCGGCGCAGGCGCAGCGGCAGGCGCACTCTCGGGCGGAGCGGCAGGCGCACGCTCTGAGCTGGCTGTCTTCTCGTCCGTGGCAAGAGCGGAGGCCATCGGGGGCATCGGGCCCATGAGCCACGCTCCGGCGGCCACCAGCTCTCTGAGCGCCTCGCGGGCCGACGGCCTGATCGCCGAGTCCTTGTTGAGGCAGCGGTGGACGAGCGAGCCGAGCGGTTCGGGAAGCCTGCCCACGTTAGGATCGGAGTGAAGAATGGCGAACGCCGTGGCTGTCAACGACTCGCCCTTGAAGGGCAGCTGACCGGTACCTGCGAACGCGATCGTGACGCCCCACGACCACATGTCGGCCGCCGCGGTCACCCGCTCGCCGGCCAGCTGCTCGGGAGCCATGAACGCCGGAGTTCCTATGGCGACCTGGCCAGACAGGCCAGTGGTGGTCATGCCGGGAACGGTCGCCAGCCCGAAGTCGATCACCACTGGTCCGTCGGGCCCGAGGAGGACATTGGCGGGCTTGAAGTCGCGGTGCACCATGCCGACGGCATGCACTTCGCCGAGCGCGGTCAGTGTCGCCACGGCGATGCGCTCGAGCGCTGCGCCGCTGCGGGGCCCGAGCTGCTCCACGACCTCTACCAGCGATGGCCCGTTGACGTATTCCGTGACGATGAACGGCCGCCGTTCGAAGATTCCCGCATCCAGAACTTGCGCGGTGCAGAACCGGGCGACCCGCTGCGCAGCGGCAACCTCCTTCAGGAAGCGGCTCCGGACCTGCGGGTCCGTGGTTGGCGGCAGGAGCTTGACCGCCGCCCGGCTTCCAGCAGGACTGTCAGCCAGGAACACGACGCCCTGCCCGCCTTCGCCGAGGCGGCCGAGCAACCGGTATGCACCCACCTCGCGCGGATCCCTGTCGCGCAGGGGAAGCATTCCAGGCATTGTGAACCGAGCGGACGTCACCCGGCCATTTTGCCCTGGATCCTCAGCGCACGCCACGATTACGTTTCGCCAGGTGCCTGCCGCAGCTTTCCCCGCAGTGGCTACATCGCGCGCCGACGCCGACGTGCCCGTCAGAGCTAAGGAAGGCAGCCAGCCGCGCATTGTCGGCCTCCAGCTCTTTCAGCCGCCATGCGTCCTCAGCTTTCATCCCGTCGAATTAAGTCTGCCACCGGTCAGAGAACGGCTCGGAGGGCTCCAGATGGCCGTACCACCGCCGCCACATCTGCGCCCGCGGCGTGCAGTCAGCATCGCAGAGCTTGCGGAGGACCTGCTCTAGTGCGTCCCGTGCCGCGCCATCGTGATGATCCTTCGGCTTGCAGCAGGTCGCGCTGTCAGCGGCCGCCGTCATCGCGCCAGATCGGCGCGGTCAGGCAGGTCGGGCCGCCGTCGCCCTTGATCGAGATCTCCGATCCGTCATAGCCGTGCACCTCGCAGCCGGCGGACTCCAGGGCCGCGCGGGTACGCGGGTTGCCGTCCACGAGCACGGCGCGCCCAGGCGCGACGGCCAGGACGTTGCAGCCCATCGTCTGGTACTCCTCAGCTTCGACCGCGATCACCTTGATGTTGCGGTCGGCGAGCGCTTCCATCAGGGATACCGGTGCCAGCGGCGGGTAGACGACGGCCAGATCAGCGGCAACCGGCGAGATCAGCGACATCAGGTGCAATACATGCCCGGGCCCGCGGTCGTGCGGCAGGTCGACCTGTTCCAGCGTGACTCCCTCCCTGGCCAGGATCGCCGCCAGCTGAGTCAGCGCCTCGGCGTTGGTGCGGTAACTGCGCCCGGCGAGCACCGTGTGGTCGTCGAGCCAGATGAAGTCGCCGCCATCGGCACGAGCCCGGCCGGACAGCCGCGCTGTCACCGGGACGCCGGCCGCTCCCAGCGCGGCGCCAAGGTGCCCGGGCTCGGCCGTCCGCGCCGGCTTGGCCATCTGGAACAGCACCGCGCCCCTCCCGGTCACCAGCCCCGGGTCACGCACGTAGGTGGCGTCCACCAGATTGGCCAGCGCGGGAGCGACATGCACCGCGCAACCCAAGCAGGCCAGCAGCTCGACGAACCGCTGATGCTGGCGGACCAGCAGATCCGGATCCGGGAACCGCCAGGCCGCCCCGGCGAAATCCCCGGCCACCGCAGGGCTGCGCACCAGGACACGGCGCAGCGGCGCGACCATCGACCGCACCCCGAACTCCGTCCGACCACCCCGCGCACCGCGATCCGTCAGCGGGCTGTTCTCGCCCATGACACCCACGCTAGATCCACGCCCCGCCCGCATCGAACCTGCCGACGTCAACGCCGCGCTGGACCGGCGGCTGCAACCAGAGCTATCAACGCCGCGCTGGACCGGCGGCTGCAACCAGAGCTAACGGGGCTTCGCCCCAGCCCAACGAGCCATGTTCGAACTTGACCTTCGAACAAAACTTGACTCATTCTTCACGTCTTTGGCCGCCCAACGTACCTAGCCGCTTCCCTTACGCTCCGCAGGCCCAGCAAGAAGGCCACCTCCATGTTGGCGGCCTCGCCGGTCGTAGATCTTCCATGGTCGTTGCGTCCTCGTGACCATCGATGAAGACCAGGCCAGCCCCTCCCAGAACGTCCGCCAGCGCCGGCACCGCTCCGAGCAGCACTGCGCAGTCAGCGCCGTAGATCAGCGCTCGCGCGCTGTCGCAGGGCCGCCGCCAGGCCAGCCTCCCGCAGCGCGGCAGGAGCACTTGCCTGCCCGGCAAGACGCCCCGAGCCATCGAAGCACACGCCAATCAGATCAATTGCGTCCAACCGGGGCGGCTCCTTCTTGGGCCAGACGCACAGACACGCAACGGGCGCTTCCTAACGGGGCTTCTCCCCAGCCCGCCAAGTCGTGCTCGTTGTGGCTGAGGTTGGTGATCGGGGCTCCGGCCGGTGCCTGACGGTGGTGGCACTGTGTGTCCCGTAATTGACCGCCGCTGGCGGTAGGTGGCCCTTTGGGGGCCGTGGCCCGGCCGGAGCCTTGTCA